>JACCDW011950235.1_pt1 | contig 46504 bp, 49 predicted proteins | sample 7449781 | NCBI WGS metagenome assembly JACCDW01 (sample SAMN15323449, study PRJNA562643) | freshwater metagenome | isolation source: river surface water | place: USA:Blue River Watershed | collected 2017-08-18
CACGCAATAGACATTGGATTTTCATTATGTTCTTTTGGTAAAACGACATTTGGATCAGCTCCTGCGGCTAAAAGTGCTTCCACTTTTTTATAGTCTCCACTGCGAGTGGCAAGTATTAATGGTGTTGTTCCATTCTTCATTTTCGCATCAACAACTGCTCCTTTGGCAATAAGTTCTTGTAACAGGTCATGGTGCCAACGAGTTTTGGCAACAAGATGTAAAGGAGTTACACCGTTTTTATCTGCCACATTAACTTCTCCAGATTCAATAAGTTTTTGAATTAAATCTTTATTATTAAAAAGTAATGCTTGATGCCATAATGAAATAGAATTTAATCCGGACATTTCTATTTTATACAGGAGAATCTAAAACCATAGACAAACAATCCGCTAAATCGCTTTTTTTCGTTTGAGCGTCAAACCAAGTTTTTGTTCGCCCATCTGCACATCCCATTTGAATCGTTCCTTTGCGAAACCCCTCTAACACACGATTTTCAGACATGGATTTGCGTTCAGAATACCCTTCATCACCCGTTGTAGCCCCTTCGGTTTTTCGTCCCGCATGAACCAAACGAAGTTTCGGAGGTCCTTCCAACAAATCCCGCAGAGTGGCAAACAACATCATCTGAACCGATTTCATAACTGGATTTTTGAAGACAGGCTGGTTTTCCAACAAAATCTCATCACAACTTTCAAACAAGGTTGCGTGTTTTGTCACCACATCCTGAATCGCATCATGAATATCCTCTAACTCCATTTTCTTCACAGCCATACCAGGTTGTTTCGGCAAACAATATTTCGTTTGTAAAAAAGCAAGAATCGTATCTTTGTTCTTCTTGACTCCTTTCCCAGCTTTCTCTTTATCCGCTAATTCCCGTAAAAGGTTGATTTTTGGAATCTTCTTCAATAAGTTACCACTCAAATCACGCAAGGCAGGTGTCAAAGGAGGACAGTGGCGTACACAATAGCCTGTTCCTGTCATCTGATGCCAAAAACCTGCCTTGTGATGACATAAACTACATTTGTTGGCTTCTTTGTCAGATTCCGCAGTTCCTCCTGTAACTAAGTTTTCATTTGCCCACCCACGAATCACACAGTTTTTTGAGGAATCCGTTTTGGAAATATCACCACAACACCATGCTAAGTTCTTAATACCTATATCAAAGGCGAGTACTCTCTTTGAGATAAGCATAACTATTAGATTATTTGAAGATTGGCTTTAAAATCACTACTCCATTATATCTTCAATTGAAGAAAACAAGTTGAGAATATCAAGGAAAAAATTCATTGAATTATTCACATAATCTTGCTTTTCCTTACGCTTTGCAGAAACAACAAGTGTTCTTGTATCGTAGGCAATATAACCAGCAAAAAGAAGTGTGCCTACAGCACTTAGTATTTTTGATACCGATTGTGTTTGACTTTGATCCGTTGCTCCTGTTACAAAAAGACCAAGTAAAACAAACCGCCCTATGATTAAACCGATAAGAGCAACAAAAAGGTATGGACCAAAACCTAATACACGATCACCAGCCATAAAACTTACAAGTGTCATTGCCAAAAAGATTCCCAATACAGAAAAACATATTTCATCAAGAATACCTTTTTGACTTGCTTTTTCAAATCTATTTCGTAAAAGTTGGCCCCATAAAACTATTACAATGACAAATAAAATGTATTTTAAAGGACCTGGGTTCAAACTCATCATAACGAAAAACAAAGCTAAAAGAACAAATAAAACAAGAAAAAATACAACAATATTATCAGAAAAAAGTTTATGCTGAGAACTTATAAACACAAGAATAACGGAAGCAAGAAGATGAGCATACGTTATTCCTAAAACTGAACCAACAGACATCTATTTTATTTCATTAAAATTTACAAACGCGATGAAAATTTTGATTTCTTAAATTTTCATCCGGATATCCCTTTGGAAAACAGTAAAAGGGGACTTTGTAATGTGTTTGGATTGACTCGGCATGTGTGTGGCCGTAAAACCATGCGAGAATGTTCGCATTATTCATTTGAATGAGTGAATCTAAATTCGCATGAAACCATTGATTATAAGGTTTGTACTGTTCTGTACGAAACTGAGGCATGACAAGTTCACTGATTGGTAAATGATGACTAATCACAACAACTTTCTTATTTTCCCTTTTACAGTTTGCCAAAGCAGTTTTTAGAAAATTAACAGCTTCTGCGTGAAGTTCGTTATATGTTCTGACATTCATACCTTGGATCTGATTTGTATCATTGATGGTGTAATAGGGGTTGGTAATCTCTGACCACAGCGTTGTTCCAATCCAACAAACCCCTTCGTATTCTTCCATCGTATTGTTCAGAAAAGTAATATTGGGAATCTTGGAAACGATGTCTTGAATCAAAGGAATATTTTTTTCCACAGAACTTCCATAAAACTCATGATTGCCTGCGATGAGAAATATTTTGGTAAATAAAGGACTGATATGTTCTAAAAACTGTGTGTAAGAGGGTAAGTGTGGGTAACCAATATCGCCTGCTAAGACAAGAATCTTTGCCTTGGGAGTAAAGTTTTTAAGAAAATACTGATATTCATTTGTATCCATAAATTCCAAATGAATGTCACTAATGTATTGGATTTCCATTTCTTTGTTGTATATTTATAAGTTTGTCAAGATCAATTTTTAAAAGTTTCCACGAGGCGTGTTGCGTCCTCCTTCAAACTTTGTTGTGATCGCTGGGGTCGCAGGAGTCATCCAGCTTGGTGAAGAATAGGCAAAGGTTCCAAATAAGGCAGGAACAGAATCCAAACGCTCTACACCAACACCATCTGCGACATTATTTGTAAATGAACATTCCTCTTTATCACATTTGACAAACTGTTCCGCGGGCATATCTGTGCGAGAGTCAAAGGAGAGTCCTGCGCCAGCTCGTTCGGCTTGGCGTTTACGACTTTGACTGATGATTGCGTCTGTATTATGAACCATGAATTGACGACTAGCATATTGTGTTCCCGTTGGGATATTCACAGAGCATTTGGGGCGATAATCTGTAAAAATGCGTCCATCACTCATAGGAGCTGCCCAACCAGGAAAACGGTTATCAGGAGTTGGGGCGGTATCTTTGCGAGGAATGGCTATTTTATTGACGCGGGTTTCAATGAGGAACTGTGGGGGTTGTGTAAAAAACCAGGGGCTCTGGGGTTCACGAAAACCGTTGGCGTCCATCTGTAAGTTCTAAGGATTTCCAAAATATCGTTTTAACGATATTTTGGAAACTCTTTAGAAAGAAATAAGGTTTTTTAAAAAACCTTATTCAGTGCCGTTTATAGTTCTTCAATGGTTTTACCAAGCTCAAGTTCTTCTTCAGTTAAAGGGGTAATCATCGATGGAGGTGAACCGCCATTTTTCTTCAATAAATCAATAATGGCAGATTTGCTTTGTGGAATACCAGTTAAACCACGTTCTTTGGCAAGAGCACGGAGTTCTTTCACACTCATAGATTCATAGTTGACATCCATGGATCGACTGGCATTTGTTTCAGCAGGTACAGAGTTATCTCCCATAGACCGGAGAAGCTCTTCTGCGTCTTGTTCTTCACTTTTTGCTTCTTCAACCTTTTCCATGACAGGGGCTGGTGTTGTCGTATTGATATCCTTTAACATTTCAGCATAGTCTTCTTCATGAACGCTTTCAATGTCTTCAGCGGAAAGTTGAACCGGACTGCCCATAGCTTCCACCATATCAGGTCCTCCCAAACTTGCTTCCGTATTCATCTTCAAGGTTAAGAGGAGGTTTTCCAAAAGACTGACTCGTTTTTCATTTTGACTCAAACGACTGTATAAGTAAAAGCTCACAGCGCCAAAAATCAACACTAATAAAATACCGATGGTGAGAGAGTCACTTAACCCGTTCATTTCTTCTTAGTATGGAATGTTCATGCTTTCAAAAATCCCGCATTAGAGTAGACCATATTGTTTCAACATCAAATCAACACTACTGACTTCACAAATACCCTTTTGCGCCTTATAACAGAATCTGTATTTCCCTGCCGGTGTCTTCCAGGCAGCCAAACAAACCTGTTTCACGTTTTGTGGTGCCTCACGAGCTAAGCTATAAATATGTGTACTGACTAAGGTAACACAGTTTGTTGAGTTCCAAAGTTTAGAGCAAAAGAGTTGACTTGTGCGAGTTGCGTCGGGGGGATTTGTACTATGGAAGAGTTCGTCATATAAAACTAATCCAAAACCTTTTTGTTCTTTGCTTTTTTGGAGTACACCTGTTGCGAACTGAACTTCACGTTCAAACATGGAGGTTTCACCAGGACGATCATCCAGTTTTAATCCATCTGCGATCCACGCAAAGCGGGTCATTTGGGCTTTTTGTGCGAAGCAACAACCAAAGGCGTGGGCGAGTTTTACGTTTAACAATACACCTCGCATAAAACTGGATTTACCCCCACGATTTGGACCAGTGACAATAGCGTGTTGTTGGGTTTTGTTGTCAAGTAAAATGGAGCTGAGAACACGTCGTTCACTTGAAATGGATGGATCACCAAATCCCTTTAACATTAAAATGGGGGTCTTATGTTTCACAAAGTGAACGGGGTGAACATCGGAACGATTGGCCAAATGAAATAATAATTCAAAACGACGGATGGCACGGAAGACGTGTGGGAGCCAAAAGGGATTGTCAATCACAAAGGCGAAGGCTTGGCGAGAGTCGGCAGGACACAAGGAAATCCAGTTCGCAAACCAACTTGGTAAAAATGGTTTCCAGTGTTGAAGCAACCAGTTGGACATTTGATGAACATTCAAAATGGATTTTCCTAGATCAAGACACTCGGCATCGAGTCGACGGAAATGACGGGCTTGTTGAATAGGTTGCCAAAGAGCTTGACCAATCGTAAACAATGTCCAACCATTTTGCGCAAGTTTTTTCACTTGGCTAATCATATCGGTAGGCATTTCGGGAGCAGGAGCCATAAGTTCTTCGGGAGTTCTAGGAAGTGGTTGGCCATTCCACATACGCCAAAGGATAGAGGTATAATCGCCAAATGAAATATCAATGTTAAAAAAAGACTTGAGTAAAAGGAATGGGAGAAGCCAACTGATGAGTGGGAGAATGATGGCAAAGGAAGGAACAATATAGGATTTATAAGCGGATAAGACAACTAAGGCAAATGGGATGGCATTTAATCCAGACCATGGAGTTCCTTGAAAACAAACTTGTGAATACCCCTCTGACTCGGTTGTAGTAGAGGGGCGTAAAAGGGGTTCAAGGGCTTTGTTTGCATCTTGAATGGTTTGAAGATGTTTGTAAGTTTCTTTTGTGTCAACTGTAAGGCATTTTTTTTGAAGTGTGTTGAAGAGTGTGGCACGGTGGATACAGTGGGAGAGAGTTTTGGGCCAGCTGAGAATCCCTTCATCAACTGGTTCTGAAGAGTTGAGTTGAAGAATAGTTTGAAGATCCATCTACTGGCAGGTATCGGAGTAGGAACAAAAATTGATCGCACCTGTTTAAAACAGTTAAGCAATACATATTTAAAATGTCCTACGCTGCTATGGCTTCTGTTCCCAAATCTGTAAAGGTAAGTAAGCCAATACAGGATGAGTTACAGGAGATTTTGACGGAAATGCGTCAAGTGACAAAGGGTTCGGATAGTTTAGTCAAACTGATTGGGACGCTTCGTCATGAAATGGAATCCCCTATTCCTGTGAGTGGAAAGGTATCAGGAGCTGATACAAAGGCAACACGAAATTTCTCAGGGAATGCTATTTCATCTACGAGTTGGAGAAGTGGTGCGACACAACTGCCCAAGCGCTCTTCGCATGAAAACTTGGCATATGCGAGTATGCGTCCATCAACCCCACAACAAAGTCCCAAAACACCTACGACAGCGCAACCTGCTCGTTACCAAAGTCACTTTTCCTCTAACGCAAATCTGGAAGATAAGATTTTGAATGAAGTGATTGGAAATAAACTCAACTCTTTTACTCCAAAAACGTATGATGATACTCGCGACTTCATTTATCAAATCATTGACAGTGGTGAAACAGGGTTTATTCGTGATTTTGTGGAAAAGGTATTCTTGAAGGCAACGATTGAAGAGTTGTATTGTGGTTTGTTTGCGAAACTGATTGCCGAAATCGCCCACAAGTATCCAGTTATGTATGAAGAAATCAATCGCTATCACAAGGAGTTCCTTGATGTTTTCAAAGATGTGGATGAAAATACTTCAGAAGACAATAAAGAAAAAAATATTCAAAAACGTCAACATCGTATGGGGTACGGTCATTTTATTTCCGAACTGGCAAGTTTGAATGCGTTGACTCGTGAACAGCTTTTGGCGATGGTTCAAAAGGTAAATGATTCTTTGTTGGAACAAGCAGTGCTACCCGACAGAACCAAAACTGTTGAAGAGTTTATTGATTGTCTTACCCGGCTGACACAAAGTTTGCGCGATCGTTCTCCGCGTTTCTTCTCTGCGATCAAAGCTGATCTCCATGCTGTGTTAAAGGATATGATGAATGGATTTATTGACAAACGTCCAGTGAGTATGTCTGCGAAAGCGAGATATGGGTTGATGGACTTGCGAGACTTGGTTGTGTAAATAAAAAAATCTACCACTCTAACAGAAAAAAATGGTACGCAAATCTCGTAGTGGCAAAAAACTTTTTTCACGTGTGTATGCTCCCGTTCACCATCTCTTGGCCGCAACTCGTAATGTTGGCCATTCTCTTTTTACTCGCTCAGGCCGTATTGTTGACCAAGGTTTAGCGGCTGTGAACAATGTGGGTAGTTCTGTTGCCAAACACGCTAACATGGCTGTGCGCAATGTGACTCGTCGTCGTGCCTCTCGCAAACACCGCAAAAATACCCGTCGCAATCGTAAATAAATAAAAGAATAAAATAAAAACATTTTTTTATGTAAGCAAAGCAAACATAAAAAATTGATTCCCATCAAAATATTTAAACTCGCAGTGATATACATTTTAGAGAATGCCCCAAAATAGAATGAACCGTGATAACAAAGACAAGAAAAACACCGATCCCAAAAAGAAACGCGGTGGTCCTAAAGATCAAGACGATGATGTCGACGATTACGGGAATGTCAAAGGGTTGATTGATTACGAGTATGATTCTGAAGAAAGTTACGAATCTAGTGATGATGGAAAACGTAAAGGTTTCAAACCAAAGACGAAAAGTAAAAAAGGTAAAAAGGAAGAATCTTCACGCCCAAAACGCAAAGCCGCAGTAAAAGCTGAAAAGAAAATTGCGAAAAAACTCTCAAAGGGTCGTCGTGGAGGTGAATCTTCAAGTGATAGTTCTTTCCATGTGGAAAGTGAAGAAGAAGCTGAATCTCCTAAAGCCAAACGTCGTAATCGTCTACGTAAACAAGTTGTGGAAGAGTCGGAAGATGAAGAAGACGGTGAAACTCTAGGTTCTGAAGACACTTGGTCTGAAGAGGAAGACGAAGATGAGGTGGATGAAGAAGAAGAGTATGATGAAGACGAAGAGGAAGAAGATGATGAAGACTATGATGAGGAAGAGCAAAAGGAGGATGAAGGATTCCGTGGACTTTCCATTATCTTTGGCAATGGAGGTGAAGGAGTTGACGCAATGATTCCTAAACGTCACAACATGAAAAAAGAAACGTCAGATGTGCGTAAGTTTGTGAAACTGATTACGAAACCTGTGGAAGAGGAAACGATTGATGACCAAATCGATCAATTCAAAGGTCTTGAAGTACACAAACAAAAAGCTATGTTGGAAGCCTTGGAAATGCGTTCCAACTACAGTAAAAAGGAACAACCTTTGATGTTTCGTCTTCTCCAAATGAAACTCACTCCTGAAACGATGGCACTTGTCATGAGTCGTTACAACGCTCTGAATACTATGGACCCTAGTTCTGGTGAATACTACAAACTCCGTTCTTGGATGGAAAAACTTGTGAGTATTCCTCTAGGTGTTTACAAAGAAATGCCCGTAAAGATTGAAGATGGTCCTGATTTCTGTGGTCCTTTTATGGAAAAAGCTCGTAAATACTTGGATGAAGCAGTCTATGGTCAAGACGAAGCCAAACTACAAATCCAACAATTCATTGCGAGTAAAATCGCAAATCCAACCGCAAGTGGTCTTTCTCTCTTGCTTGTTGGTCCTCCTGGTATTGGTAAAACGAGTTTGATCAAAGGTGGTATTGCCAAGGCACTCAACTGGCCATTCCAGTTTATCAGTCTTGGTGGTGATTCTGACGCAACTACGTATACGGGTCACCAGTTTGTATATGAAGGAAGTCACTGTGGTAAAATCGCAAACTGTCTTGCTCAAGCAAAATCAATGAGTATGGTCATGATGTTTGATGAACTTGATAAAGTGAGTGCGACTGCGAAAGGTGAAGAAGTACAAAACTTGCTCGTTCACTTGACCGATCCAGTCCAAAACATGGATTTTGAAGATAAATACCTCTCTGGCATTCCTCTTGACCTCAGTCGTGCGATGTTTGTGTTTAGTGCGAACGATATTACTAAGATTGACCGCATCTTGCTCGACCGTATGATTGTTGTAGAACTCAAAGGATACAAAGCAGAGGATAAACTGGAAATCGCTGAAAAGTTCTTGCTCCCAGAAGCTCTTCGTGAAGTCAACTTGGGTGAAAAGGTTGCGATCAGTCGTCAAGTACTCAAACATGTACTCGATGAATATGCCTCAGAAGAAACGGGTGTTCGCGAACTCAAACGTTGTATCGGACAAATCGTTCAACGCATCAACATGCTCCGTATGTTCAATGTGAAAGAACTTCCTTTCCATATTCCTGGATTCAGTCTTCCTTTCGTACTCAAAAAGGAACATGTAGACCTCTTCCTCAAGAAAAAGGATAAATCTGATGATCATTCTCGTTTGGCCATGTACACTTAAATTGTGTAATAAAAAATGATTCATTTCTTTCTTTTTTGTTTGGTTAACAAAATGGAAAGTAACTGTAAAATCCCCTCTGACATTTCTTCGTTAAATGAGCTTTCCAAGAAGTATCCGTGGATTCCTAACGAACAAACCATTCGTCCTTCGCCTGAGGTCTTGATTAAAAAATGTATGGTTAATCAACATATTCAGCGGGACTGGCCGTCGTTGTCAGCGTATATTCAACAAACTATCTTCCAAAAGCGTAAAGGTTGGATCTTTGAAGAATGTATGTTTCCGTATAATGTAAAAGGGAAGCATTATGTCTTGTGGCATACAGATTTCCCTTTTACTTATGAACCTGAAGAGAATGAAGTCAATGAAGTGTTAAAGGGATTGATCAAGGGAGAGTTTGCCTGGTATAAAAATCCAAAACCAACGGTTCTCGAGTTTTATCACGTCCAAGTGTTTATTTGTGCGCCTTAGTCTTACGCTTTATAGTCTTGCGCTTTTTTTGTTTGCGTTTCTTGGTTTTACCACCTTCCATTCCCGCATATTTCCCAATAAGTTTCGCAACATTTGGACCACCCACCTTTGACTCATACTTGTTGCGCATTTGATTGATTACACGACGCATGTTTTTATTTTCCTTGTGTTTTTCTTGTTTTTTTAACAACTCGTATTTTATTAAGTTATCATATGTATCTTTTATTTGTAAATATTCTGGGTACTCGTTTAAAAAAGGATTCATTGTCGCAAGTTCTTTTAATGTAAGCCTAACGCTAAACATTTCGTGTGAATCAAGACTTGGAACAGTTGCTCCATAATCAATAAATAACTTTCCCATTTCTTCATTATGATTTCCAATTGCCATAGACATATGAATGTTCATATTTGTTGTTACACCTTTTTCTAATAAATACTTGACAACTTCAAATGAATTTCGAATAACAGCAGACTGAAGATACATGTATGCTTGGGGTATTTTTAAATTAACATGTTTGTTTTCAATGATTTCTTTTATTTCTGAAAGTTGTGGTTCTCCCCTGTCTATTGCTCCCAGTAACTGATAGTTCATTCTCTTCTAATAATCACCATCCAAAATTGTATTGATAATTTGTTCTTTTGAAGGTTGTTTTTTTTGTTCCACTAAAACGATTTGTGTTTGTTGTTGTTGTGTTAAAGGGGTTTGTTGTGGCTGTGGTTGGAACAGTTGCGCTATCTGGGCGTCCCGTTGCGCCAACAAGGCATTCAATGAAGTATTGATACCTTGTGTATCCTCCTTTTTACAGCTTTCCATAACAGAACCGCCACAACGACCGCCGGGCAAATACTTACGCATTTGACATTTACTCATTTTACTCTACTAGTTAGATTAGAATGAGGAAAGTAATACAAACGCTTCTCGCAACAGTCTTTATATTCATGATGATTGGAGTTTTATTTCAAGCAGTCGCTTTTATAACACAAGGAAATGAAGTGAAACAGGTAATGTTAGAACAGTTTGCTTCAGGACCAACACGTGCTTCCGATTGTCGTTGCTTACCAGGATATATTCCTTCCAAAAAAGTTGCACCATATGAATTTATCCTTATTCCAGAACTTGGTGGATTAGGACTTGTTATTCAAGGAAATACAAAAAAACAATTTTATTGGAATATGCATAACACAAACTTTGATTGGACCAATACAAAATTTCGTGTGACTAACGCAGCAGAAGCTGCTAAATACAAAGGAGAAGGGCTTATTTCAAAAGAAAAACTACAAGAAGCTTTACAATATCAAAAACAAGGAACATCACCAGATACGCCCACGTATTTCTGCCAAAGCCTTTCCAACCCCTCTAACACAAAACAATGTTACTAGATAGAATGGATACCCTTGTTCTTCAAAAATATCTTTTCAAAATCGCGATGGTATTGGTCATTGTTGGTGCGATCAACTGGCTTTTGATTGGTACAGTTGGCTTCAACGCAGTTGAAAAAGTGTTTGGTTATAAATCTGTAATGTCCCGCTTCATATATGTTATAGTGGGTATTTGTGCTCTTGGAATCATGTTTAATCGTGATACGTATTTGCCTTTTTTGGGTGAAACAGTATTACCTTGTCATGCGATTCCCGAACACATTCCTGATAATGCTGATACACAGTTAGAAGTTCAAGCCACACCTGGCGCGAAAGTTGTGTACTGGGCCGCAGAACCTGGAAATGAAAAGGTGAAAGATTTACAAGACTGGCAAGGTGCTTACCAAAAATATGAAAATATGGGCTGTGTAAAAGCAAATGCCGATGGTGTTGCGACCTTATTAGTGCGCAAACCACAACCCTATCGTGTTCCTTGGAAAGGTCGCTTAGAACCTCACATTCATTTCCGTGAATGCAGTCCAACAGGTATGATGAGCCGTATTAAAACTGTCTTCGTATCCGACGGACACGTAGAAGGTTTTATTGATACAGAAGAAATGGAATAAACTTAGACCTTTCGAAACATAACAATATAGGTACTAGGATCTAAAATAGGTTTTTCAAGAATGCGTGTGCGTTCATCATCATAAAATGCCCAAGTCCCTGTAACAGGGTGTTTGGCTTGCGCAGTATAATGTCCACCATGAGCGGATCCGTGATGGTTTATGGTAGAAAATAATTCATAGTTTTGTGTTGCGCTAGGTTCTGATGATGATTTGTGAAAGAGGGGTTGAAAGGAAAGTGTTAAAGGGATGTTGACATGCGTGTTGATGCGTTTTCCATTATTTTCAATACGCTTCAAGACTACAATAACCCAGTTACCAAGTCGCCAAAGGCTGTGTGAAAGGGTGGCTTTGGTACGTTTTGGACAATGTTCACAATGATATTCTTCAATAACTTCACCTTGGGAATCTGTTTTCATCAAATCCAAAAGTTCAAGAGGTTCTGGGCCATTGGGTTTGGGAATACTGACTTTGAACATGTTCATTGTTTCCCAACTCACGGATTCCTTTTTACATTCTTCACAGCAAATACTTTTTCGTTGAAGTCCAAAAACAAGTTCCACCAAAGGAGAATAAGATTTTTCAAAGGAACGTTTCCAAAATTCTAATGCTTCACGTGTAGGTTTTTTGGAACTATCCGCGCGCACAACCATAGTAACTTCATCGGAAAGAGCTTCATGTATAGTGTCTAACAAAAAGACAAGAAACTCATGCGCATCATGTGCGATAGGGGTGCGAAAGTGATCAACTCCCGCATGAATCGCCGCAGGAATCATATGACTCCAAAAATCTTTTGTGGATTCTTCATTGTTATCCCCCGTCCACATTTTACGAATCAAATCCACATACGCTTCAACCAAACGTGTTTTTGTATTTGGCTGTTTGGTTTGAAGTAGTTTTGTGTGACTTCCTTGAAGTAAAAAAATGGTTAAATCGACTTGATGACGCAACGCTTGAAGTGTTGCGTTTCCATAACATGTATTACCAATATTTGTCAGCCCAACTATCCCTTTTTGCTCTTGTTTTGCCATTTTGCTACACATATATTGTATTTGCGTTCTAAGTGGGTGCGTTTTTTACTGGAAGAATTTATCATTGAAAAACCAGAAATGTCAGATGATAGATATCAGTATGTTTACAATGTAAACTTGCTTGATGATTTACACAACTACTTTCCCGCTCTGCTGTATGAACAGGATCGTTTTCAAACGGTTCGTGATATGTTGCGTTATATACGAGAACAAACACAAAATCGTTTTAATTTGTATAATCAAGGACAACGTGCCTATGAACAACGTGAACCATTTTCTACAGTATCTACCCCTCCTCCTGAACCACCTACACCAACACAACAACAAAGACCTGTTCAAGTCGCACGCGATGAGTTTGATATTGTATCAACCGCAGAAAATATGATGACCACTAACTTGCTGTTACGCATGTTGGGCGCAAGTATGAACACAACTCCCTTATTAGGAAATCGTTTATTAAATAGGTTTACATTAAATCCAAATGCAGATATTTTTATGCCAACAGGATTTTTTTCACCCGTTGTAGTTCGTCCAACTCCCCAAGAAATCCGTGATAATTCAGAAATAGTTACCGATATTTCTGGACAATCTTGTGCGATTTGTCAAGATGGAATACGACCACAAGAACAATGTCGTCGCTTAACATTTTGTCAACATGTCTATCACCAAACATGTATTGATGAATGGTTTACACGAAGTGTTGCGTGTCCCACATGCCGTCACGATATCCGTGAACGAACCCGTAGACCACAACCAAATACAGAATGGGGTTTGTAAAAAAAGATTTGTCTAGCTGTTTTATGTTTATAGAACAACTTTGGAAAGATCATGAGGAAGTTCATTCACATTCATACCGAAGTGTTCACAGATTTCACTCATCATTCCTTCTTCATCTTTGAGAATCAAGTTAATCGTAGTACCTTTACGACCATAACGACCTGCGCGACCAATACGATGGACGTAGTTTTCACGATTGGAAGGAAGTTCATAGTTAATCACAAGACTGAGTTGTTGAACATCAATACCACGCGCAATAAGATCAGTCGCAATCATCACACGAGTATTACCTGAACGAAAATCATCCATGCGTTTACGACGTTCTGGTTTTTCCAGATCGCCGTGAATACATGATACAGGATAACCTTGTGTAGTCATTTTTTCAGCCAACATTTCTGCTTTTTGTTTTTTGTTACAGAAGATAACTGCTTGTGAAATATTTAGATTTTTGTACAAGTCGCAAATACATTCAAACTTGTAGTCTTCACGTTCGAGCGGGATATAGAACTGTTGAATACCATCCAAGCGAACCGCGGTAGGAGGAATGAGAATACGAACTGGATTGTTTAGGATACGGTCGGCCACTTCAACCACATGTGTTGGGAAGGTCGCAGAGAAGAGTGCAACTTTTGTGGTTTGAGGAAATCCTTTTTCAAGAATACACATGACTTGTTTGTAAAAGAGATCTTCCAACATTTGATCGGCTTCATCCAGAATGAGGTATTGAATATTGCTACGATCAAGTACATTACGATTGATCAAGTCATAGACACGGCCAGGAGTACCAACAACAACATGGACACCATTTTCAAGGGCACGAATATCATCTTTGAGTTGATTACCACCAATGGCAAGCAAGACTTGAAGACCCATGCGTGCGCCGATTTGTCTGGCGACTTTCGCATGCTGATCGGCAAGTTCATGAACATGAACAAGGATGAGCACTTGAGGTTTTTTGATTTCGGGTTTTACATGGGAAAGAGAGCCAATCACAAAAGCGCCTGTTTTGCCTACACCTGATTGTGCTTGTGCCAAAATATCTCTGCCTTCCACCATAGGTACGATGGCTTTTTGTTGGATGATAGAAGGTTTTTCAAAACCATGTGCGTAGATACCACGCATAAGGTTTTCCGGAAGATTCATTTCATCAAAGGAAGAAGTGATTTTCACTTCTTCACTTTCTTTAATGTCAACAATAGGGGTTACGTTGGTTTCCATTCTTATAAGTAAATATGTCACTATCTTAAGCCTACCACATATGGTCAAATCAATTTTAGAAAAAACAAAAAATTGATCCTTGGGCTTAATCTTTTCTTGGCAGTAAATAAAAGAATGGCTGACGAAGATGATTTTGCTGCCACAGGCGGTGAAGATGAACAATTTGAAATCGATGAAATCGAAGAAGGTGAAGTCGATGAAACTGTCAAAGAGGATCCTTTAGCTGCTCTTAAAAAACGTCACCCTGAATGTGTATTGGATTACGCAGAAAGCATCGCACCTAAAATTCCACTACTCGCATCACCGCCTAATCAAAAAGATCCAAATCACCGTTCACCTCCCTTTCTTACTGTCTATGAACGAACAAAGATTATTGGCTTTCGCGCAAATCAACTTTCCAAAGGCGCACGTCCCTACATTGTCGTCCCAGAACATGTTACCAGTGTAGCTGAAATCGCTCGCTTGGAACTCGCTGCGAGACGCTTGCCTTTTATCGTCCGCAGACCTATGCCAGATGGAAGTCATGAATACTGGCGATTGAGCGATCTTCTCATCCTATAAACTTGGCTGATTTATCAGCCAAGTTTGATGTTGAAGAGTGCTAGCCACCTAGGCGACTAAGTGATCTTCTCATCCTTTAAAGTTGGCAGAGTCAAATCTATAAATCAATAACATTCAAAAAATATTGATTTATAGCTTATTTTTATTCATTATGAACGTGTAAAATATTCTTTTTTTGAATTTGTAACACATCGCCAAACATGTATGTACGTGATTTTTGTAAGCGCGTACATACAATGCAAAGGTAGTAAAGGGAGGTGACAAGTGCGACGTGTGCCCAAAAGGTTTCACGACCATTGTCTAACATCACATACATTCCTTTGACTATATTAACCATCGGTTCCACAGATTCCACAAGTTTTGGTTTGTACAGCTTCATGAGACATGCTTATGATGAGTTAGACCCTTTGAAGTTTAAACCTGGATGAGGATATGGTTGTGTTATAGGTGGTTGTATGCTCATTGGATATTGTTGTGGATATGAAGAATAACCTTGTTGTGGAGGAATATAGACTACATATTGTTGCGGTGGTTGATATATTGGAGCTGATGGAAGTGGATTTTGTATAACTTGTGTAATAGGATGTGTTACAGGTGTATATTCTGAAGCTTGTGGCATTTGCGGAGTGTTTATCAGCCTTTGGCGAGTTTGTAAACAGCGACGTATATATCCACACATACATGCAAAACTAAGTGCTCCAACTGCAGCAATAATCGTTGCTTGTGTTGAATCCATTCTCTATCAAAAGATACGTATTCTTTCTCTGGGTTCTCTATACATTGGATCATCGGGTTGAAGATCAAATGCTTCAATCCATTCTTCAAATTGACTCACGACAAGATTCACACGGAGGAAAGCAGGCGCATGGGTATCCAACTCAATTGCCCGTTGAAGTTTTTTGGGTCTATACTTTGTTCGCCATGATACTGCAAACGCAATAAAGAACTCACGATACGCTTCCTTTTTCTCTTCTTCGTCTTTATCTTGAAGTGTATGTTGAAGTGCGTCTAACGCAATCGCCAATCCACCCAAATCCGCAATATTTTCACTCAATGTTTTTTTACCATTCACATGTTTATCTTCAATAGTTTGTTTATTAAAAAGAGAAATAAGTTGCTTGCTTCGATGATTATATTGAAGATTATCTTTGCGTGTCCACCACTTTTCCTTTTCTCCTTTTTCATTAGTCAAACGGCCATCTTCATCAAACGCATGACAGATTTCATGACCAATAATGGATCCAAGTGCGCCAAAGTTCCACGCAGGAGAAAACTTAGGAGAGTAAAAGGGGGATAGCGTTGTTCCATATGGAATCATTATTTCATTGTTTTCATTATAATAATACGCATTCACCCTGTAAATCCCTTCGTCCCAATAGCGCAAAGAATGACCCGCACGAGAAAACAAAGAACCCATTAACGTCTCGCCCAAACGAAAAATGTTAAATAAAAGATTGTTGGAATCGAGTTCAACAGGTGTAAAAGGTGCCCAGGAAGAAGGACGCACAACTTCGCGTTTGATAGAACGCACTTTTTGAATCGCCCGTTCACGGGTTTTAGGAGTTAACCATTCTGTTTTTTCTATACGACGGTAAGTTGCCTGAAAAATGGATTCCACAAACTTTTTGACAGAATCTTCCACTTCTTTATCTCCTTCTTTTTCCCAGTACACCTTTGAAAATAAATCACCACAATAATCATGAACAATATTTACTAAAAGTTCTTGTTGTGGAGTTTTTTTGATTTGTCCTTGGGAAAGTTTTCCAAAAAAGGCAAAATCCATTTCATCATAGGGAGGGGGTAAAAAGCGGATTGAGGGCACAATATACGCACGAGCAATATAGAGTTTCCAAAAATCAATCGACACTTCCTTTAACATTTGACTGACAAATCGTATCCAGCGTGGACAGCGATAGACTATCTTCATCGTTTTCCAGTTTTGAAGATTATGTGCTTCAAACCATATATCCCATGGAATACCTGGAAACTTGTTCGCAAGTTGTCGTCCAGTTGTTTTATGATTTTCTTCAGACCACATTTCATCCAACTTCAAGGCAAAGGAATGTTCCATAGGAAATACACGTTCCAAATGATCCATATGAAACTCTTTTCCAAGTTTTTGAAGAAGTTCTTTGAAGTGTGTTGTTTTTTCTTTATCATTGTAAAAGGGGGTTGGTAAGGCACTTACATTTCCAGTAAGGCACAACACTGCTTTGGAATCTTCAATGATGTACTGGAAGGAAAATAAACTCGCATAGCCAACGGAAGATAACTTGGCAAGTTCACGAACAACATCGTTCGAATCTTGAATACATTCGAGAGTGTGAATCACTCGTTGTAGATACTCAACAGATTGATGTTGTGAACCGCTGTGAAGACAACTTTCAGCTAGAGTACGTAAAAAAACATGTGCTGGATCTTTGGATGTTCCATTTTTGATATCCATAAGAATATGTAAACTTTTTTGGAAAATACAGCGTTCCACTTCTTCGCTGATTCCATAGTCGTTTTCAAAGGTTGGCATAGGTGTCTTACGCAACCATTTCTGGTTGACCCACTTGTAAAAATCTTGTGCTTTCAGAGGTGATGAATAACTCAAGGCACGTGGTTGTGTAGGGATGGCACAGTGTACTGGTGGGGATGGGCTCCTCTTTTGGCGTTTTCGACTTTTGGATCTGGAATCCATCTATTTTACGACATATTTCCGTCCAACAACGGCGACGAGGCACAACTGTTCGTTTCAAACGTCGGAGTTCATGCGAGGCACAGTGCGGCATCCTTTTAATAAATATCAATAAACCTTTTTTGCTTCCATTTGAATCAAAAAATGTTTATCTTTTTATTTGCTTTTATTAATCATACTATTGCGTCCATCTCTTACCACAGTTCAAGCAGTGAATAAAGATAGTCATAGGTTCATCAGCAGAACGAGTTTGAAGTTCATAGTAGGTACATTTGCGTTGTTTACAGCCGTTACATTGCCATTTGTCAGTGGCACGTGAGAAATCACCTTCGAGTTGAATCTTTTCACGTTTAGCTTGACGGTCTACCATGGTTTGCCAGACGTCGGGACAGAGTTCGTAATAGTTTTGATTGACGATTTGTTCCAATGTACATTCTTTGTGTTGAAAACGTTCCCAAAGACTTTTATTTTTTACATATGATTTTGGGTTGAGATTTCCAAGGATACGTCGCGCATGACCCATGTATAGTTCAGAAAACGCAGATACACTCCATACTTTACGAACATGTTGTTTATTTGCGCTGTTCATGGTATGTTGGAAAATCAATGCTTCCAGTTGGTTTTGTTCTTCGGGAGAAAGATAGTTCGTAAATGTTGTTTGAATCACATGAAGAACTTGTTTTCGTTGCGCGGATGATTCTACATCACTGGTATCAAGGATCTCTGGTTCTTCCACTTGAACAACTGGTGCTTTACGCGCACGTGTTGGTTTAATGATTTTTTCGATAGGAGCTTCTTCTTCATCTTCTATTTCATCCACTGCGACTTCACCCTCCTCTTGTTCTGATTCATATTCTTCTTCAGATGAATCTCCATCCTCAGACACAATATCTGATGAGTTATCTTCAATGTTTACAGTAGCTTCTGCTTCACCATCCATTTCTTCAAAATCTTCATCTTCTTCTTCACCTTCCACTTTGGCTTGATAGAAGTTTTCATACTCTGCCACCTTGAGTGGTGAAAGAGTTGTATAAGAGTTTGGATTATTGGACATGACCACAAGGATATCACCAAAGATAGTCATGCCTTCCAAAGGAGGAGGAAGAACGTGTTGATTTTCTGTATTTGTTTTTCCTTCCATATAACCAAACAAAATCAATGTTTTTTGTTTCCAACCGTAACGGCCAATGACTTGAGGTTGTTCTTTTTTCTTCATAGCAGTCGCAAAGGAATCCATAGTAGTTCCTTTGACTTTTACTTGTTTAATATCGCCTTTTTGACAAAGAAGAACTGCGTCCATCTTACCTAACTCTTGCTACTCGCGGATTGCTTAAACTCAAGTATCAATTTTTAGTAGGACAATGTTGCGACTCAAACGTGTATGGAAGCATGGAGGGGATGTAAAAGGAAAGGTAAACCGTGTGATGTGGGAACGTGGTGATGAGATTTGGGAACGTATTGGAAATGAAGATTCGATTAAGCATTATCGTGTGACTTCACGTTTGATGATGAACTCGCAGGTTCACGAGTCACTTGTTCCACTTCCTGAATCGCCGATTCCTTTGGAAGCTCTGGGGCGGCATTTGATTGGTTCTGAGTGGATTGTGGAAGACTGCGAAGAGTTAGTTCCTTTGGTTTCTCCACAGGAGTTGCCTTTTGGCACAAACCAAGTAAAAAAGGAAGGCAACCAACAGCCACCTCAACACCCTTCTGTAAATCAAACTTCCCACGAGCAGCAGATACAATCAGATCAAGAGTCGCAGGCAACAGTGTCTTCACAACCCTCTTACACTCTTCCCACGGAACTTTGGAGCTCCCTGAGTCAGTGGATACCCCCGTCAGCTCTTTTTCAACCTTCTCTCCATCTTCTAGCATCTTCAGAATTGTCTGACACACCAGTTCCGACTTCTCCTTCCCACTCAAAGAGGGATACTTATTCACGGCCTGGGCAAGCTCGGCACCCACACGCAAAACAAGGTCTACCGACCAGACACGCTCACCCAAAAAAGTTTTCGCAACCTTTTCAAGATCAGAAGCCATTGTTTATCTAAAATAAAAAACAAAAAGGGAAGTGGGTTTTTTGCGCATAATAATGTGGCTATTTTCATCAGATGAACGCCAGAATACTTATAGCTGTGGTGATAACTGTTCTGGTATTTGGAGTTTTTTCTTGGTGGACAACACGAACAGAAGAAGGATTTGATATAAACAGTCAAATATATGCGAAAGCACCTATTCTTACAGCGCCTATCATTGAGGTGGATGAGGAACGCCAAGTTGCCTCAGGAGGTCCTAACTCACCCAATCAAGCTCCTTCCAAGGAAATGCCTACATTCATACAGCCGGATGAAAAACCATTTGATCCACAAGATCAACCTTATGAATCCGCAGAGTTACCAGAACGTCTCCGACACCCAGAACGTGTATATAGTCCTGGTATCATCAATGAAACAACAGAAGATGCTATTGCCTCCGGAGTCGCCAGTAACGCACATCAAGTGACGAATCATGCTTATCAAACATTTGGGCCTGAGTTTGCCTCCAATGGAGCTTCCTTTTTAGACAATGGTGTCATGGCAAATGATAGTGAAATGCCTACACAGTTCTCTGCCGTTTAAAAAATAATCAACAAACGCTTATTATGCCATTTAGTATAGCTAAAATTGAACCTAAAGTGTTTTTACCAAAAAGTAATAGGATAAATGGAAGCAAGTCTGAAAAATAGTCATCAACGAGGCTATGAACTCAAACTTCGACGCACCGATCAAGCTCTCCACGACACGACACAACGATTCGTGGAGAACTTGTCAAAAGATGTTCGTATTAGTCAGTTTACCGATACAAATCTCGCAAGTAAGTTGCTTGTAAATGATAAATGGTACTGGCTTCAACCAGTTCAAGGAGGTCGTGCTGGATATTTGGTTTGTTTGCCCGATCAACCGATTGTATGGATGGATGAACAGTTCAAACAATCCTTTCGCATTCCAATGCGTGTTAGCTCAGCGATCTTTGAAAAGAAAAGTGTGTTTCTTGCCTCATTGAACAAGGTGGATGGATTTCTTCGTTTGGAAGATGCCTGGATGGTCGCAGGTGACTTTCTTCGTGGACGCCCTTTTACATTTCGTTGGGAAGCTTTGTGTTCCTTTTATGATACAAAGTATCGTATGGATCCTGTTCTTCAACAAGGATTTCGTATTGATCTATGTTCGTATGAACCTTTGACAAATATTACAAAATGGACATCTATTCCACCTGTTGTTTTCGCACAAGGAGAACGTCATCAGCGAAGACTCCGGATTCAACTTGTGGAACAACAAAGGACAAAAACAAAAGTGGAAACACAACCATCTACCACTCCCGCGTTTGTGGAAGATACCGCAGAGGAAGACGATACTCTTCCTGAAAATGTTGCGAAGGCGATTCCACATGAAGAATATCCAGATACATATGATTTGTGGATCAAGGGTGTGAAAAAAGGGTATGCCGCAGTACAAGATTTGGCACTCAGTCGTCAACTTCGTCAGGCAACAACTGTTGGAAAAGAGAAAAAGGAGGCGTTGGTGAAAGTGGCATGGAACTCCGAGTTTGAAATGTTTGAAATTGTGAATCTTCTCTAAAATAACCTTAACAATCACGAAAATTGTCTCTCTTGTATAAGCAGAAAGGATGCCAAAGTCTCGTTCGAAAAAAAGACAATCAGGAGGTGGTCTTGGTGGTGGATGGGGATTTCAACCAAGCACAGCAGATCAAGTAATCAATAATCCTATTGTTGCCACACCTATTGGAAACTGCCGTGAAGCTATGCGTCCTGGTTTTTTAACAGGTGGTGTAACTCCACGTGGATTACCGGGTATGAGTGGTGGTAAACGTAAACATCGTAAGCTTCGTAAAGCAACTCGTAAGCTCCGTAAAGGAAGTCGTAAAACAAGAAAATACAATCAAATGGGTGGTCGTTATGGATTTGATGCGGGTATTGCCTCCGTTATTGGTGGAACTCCCTCTACATCTGGTTATGCGCCAGTGAACTCAATCCCTTGTGAAGCGAGTCGTCAAGCGATTCCTGATTCAGGTGCCGCAAACAACTTGAACTCTCGTGCGAGTTATTTGTGGAGTGGTCCTAATCCAGGAGCAGGTCAAATGGGAGGTGCTTTAACAGGATCACCTCTAGATTCAGCCTATTCTGTTCAAACACCCAGCAATCAAGTTCCTATCACCTGGCCCAATCACGGAGCTGCCTCAGGGAGTCCATCTGAAATGGTCCCAACATCACGTTACTCAGTCAACTCAGAACCCCCTATTACAACTGCAGCAGGAACCAATGTGAGTATCAACACTCCCATTAACTATCCTCAAATGAATCCTGCTTGCTTGAAGACTGGCGGTGGTAAACGTAAAAGTCGTCGCCATCGTAAAAGTAAAAAGGGAAGTCGCAGACATCGTAAATAAGGTTTAAATCCTATAAAGGAAACACGTTAGAATGGTAAACGTGTTTGTGGTAGTCATCGCAAGTTTTGATAATCCCTATTTCATAGACTTTATCAAAATGAGAAAACTTCAGTTCAAAGCACAAAATATCCCCCATTGTTTTGTCTTTGAAGGAGATTGTCCACCAACTTATCAACGTGATATTCATGATATATTTTTTCCAAAAGTGAAATCAATAAAAAATGAATTACATTTGAATATGACATTAAAGTTTTTAAAGAGTCTACAAATTATTGATGAAACGAAATATGATTATATTGTTCGTGTAAATATATCGACATATTTGAATATGGATATATTATCTAAAAAACTTGAAGGCGAACCACGAACAAACTATATTGGAGGACATACACTAAAATTTCCATTGCCCGATTGGACTGTTCAACCAACAGGAAATGTACATTTTGTATCAGGCACTTGTATGATTTTTAGTTCAGATGTTATTGGTAAAATGAAACAAGTTCATTACGACAGTTTTGAGTTAGAAACACATACAGATGATGTTGTTTTATCACATTTAGCAAAACAAGCTGGAGCAAATGTAAAAACGCATTCAATGAATGTAGTCAAATGGGATATGCCATCACCACAAGAACTCGAAAGGGATTACATTTACCGTTGTAAACACTTTAGTTCTGATCCTGAGATGAGACGAGAAGATGTATTGAAATGGATATTTTTATTAAAGCAGTTAAATGGGATTGATTATTCTATTTAATCATCTTCCACCATCATACATTGTCCCGCATTGGATAAGGAAACTTCCTCCGCCTTCTTTTTCTCTTTCTTTGACTCTCCTTCAATATTATAAGCACATTTGCGATAATACGTGCGACGTTTCAACCACTGACCATTATATACATCGTGACTATCCACAATGTCTATAATCAAAGGTTGAACTTCACGTTCATCTTTACGAGTACGTAAAATACGACCCGTTGATTGTTCTATTTTTTTACGCGGTGAAGCCATAATCATTGTATTTAATGTCTTAATGTTCATGGCTTCACTTGCCATCGCATAAGTCCCCAACAAAACCTGCGCTGACCGCGCACCTTCCTCTCGCACATCCTCTTTCATTCCTCCAATGTAATACCCAAACGTTGTCCCCTTTGGCAATCCTTGTTCGATACGTTCCAAATGAGATTTGCGTTCAGATAACACTAAAATACGTCGCTGTTTATCTTGAACAAGTTCTCCCAAGACTTTATCAATCAACTTATTTCGTTCTTCACATTCCACCACTTGAGTTAACAAACGAGCTAGAATAATATCCCCTTGATTTGTTTGTGGAACATTTCGATATTTATCATCATCCGTGTCAAAGGGGATTTTACGTACAATGACTTCTGGATCGGCTTCACGAGTTTTTTCCCAATATACCGGTTTACCAAGAAACCATTCGAAGACTTTTGTTAATCCGTCATCACGTGTAGGAGTCGCAGATAACCCCAACATCCATTTGGTTTGGATTTTCAACAAAGCACGAGAAAAGTGGGAAGCACCCAAATGATGACACTCGTCAAAGATTGAAAATCCAAAGGAACGAAAATCCGTTTCCGCAAAATCCCGTTGAACTAAGGTTTGGATCATCGCAATCGTACAATCATATTGGTCACTAATCTGCTTTTTATTCTCCTGTAACACACCAATACGAATACCAGGAAGTAACGCCTGTAACTCTCCTGCCCATTGTTGTAAGAGAAACTCCTTATCGACAACAATCATAAACTTCCGTCCAAGTTTGTACGCAATCGTAATCGCCATAAAGGTTTTTCCACGCCCACAAGGAACACAAATCAAACCATTCGCACCTTTTTCCAAAAATGTATTTACGATTTCAGTTTGATAGTCATATGGTTTTCCTACAAATGATAAATCTCCCCGAAGTTTATCCCCTTCCACAAGAATATTTGCTTCAGGTTCACCAAACTCTTCAATGCCCCACATACGAGGACAGTAAAAGCGGGTGGGACTTTCCATAAACACTGTAAAAGAATCTCCCTGTTTCGCAAACCGATTCATTTTAGAAATTGGTGCGACAGTTAAGGTCTTCCGAAGCTTTGCCGTTTCGTCGTTGCTCAATGTATCTTTTCGGATTGCGTAACCCAAATGAGTTAAGACCTTTGAAGCTGATTGTATTTGACTCATTATATTACTATTTCTTCGCACCGATTTTTAAAGCCTGTAATAGAATGAACGGAACATTCAACGGAATCGCCGTTGCCTTAATTTTAGCAATCCCTTTTTTATCTGCTAAAGGAACATCCTTCAGTTTTATGGAAAATATATTGGTTCGTTTATTGGCTGTAGGAGCCGTTTTATACGCAATCCGTTTGGGTCCTATGGCAGGCATTTTAGCAATGCTTGTCGTAGTCAGTTTGTTTATTGAACGTAATCATCAAATGCTCACCACACTCCCCAATCAAAAACCCATTTGGCCATCCAATCGCCCTCTTACTCTAACCGAAGTTCCTCCTATGCTTCCTACACCTGAAACGCACGCCTATCATCCAGCAGAAGATCATGGTGCCTCTGTTGAAGAACGTCATGGTGAAGATGTAAAAGAGGAGTTGTTTGAAACAACAAATGATTTAGGAGATAGTAATCCTCGTTTGAGTGAAGTTCCTCAAGGAGAATCTGCGGGAACCTTTTATGAACAACGTGGATTGATTTAGAACCAATAACTTTGAATAACTGTAAAAAGGGAGTTTGCCAAGTCTTGACTTCCTGTGTGTGCGGATGTTGCGTGAATACCTCCATACTTACGTGACAACCCCGCAGAGTTTGCCATGTCTTGCCATGTATCCCAACGAAGTGTGATATCACTCGCTGGAATACCTGTTTGGATTTCGCTTGTATTCGCAGGAAAAATAAAAACTCCAAAACATTCTGCTTGAATATTGAGGGATGGACATATTAATGATAAATCTTTTACATGATTTACATTTGTGAGTGGAATAGCTTGTCCAAAGTACTTTGTCATGACTTTCGCAAAAGTTTGTGAAAACGCACTATGGCCCGATGGAAAATCAGCAAAAGGAGGTGTAACGAAGTTTGCCTCTTGATAGGGAACCCATTCTTCACCCAAAATATCAGTTCCATCATACTTCTTCACTGCCTGTCCACGATACAAACGACGGATTTCTTGGATGGGACGGCATTCCATATGTTGTTTCTTCAACCCCCATACCAAACGACCCACTTCAAAAAGTGAAAGAGCAAGTTCAAAACCAGAGTAAATAAGTATTTGAAGTGAAGGATCTTCAAGGAAAACAAACTGACACCAAAAATAAACAAACATGCCGGGTGGACTTACAGTCTTCGCACCACCTGCCCAAAACTCTGCCGTTACTTTTTGAAGATCCGTTAACGTATTTGTTATACTCACCACTTCCCCTATTTCTGCTTGTCGTTGACTTGTGTTTGGATAAAAACTGTTCGCAATTGCGAAAAGATTTGTTTGGTCGTTATCCGTTAAACAGGTAGAACGCACATTCAACCAGTTCCATGTTAAATATTTTTGTGTTTTTCCATTGATTTTTAATGGAGTCCATGATTCGGGATTTGAGAATGTGGTAGGGTCAACTGTTTCATTCACGGCCAATACTTGACTTCCATTAGGTAGATCGGACGCAGAGGGAGGAATGGCCGCTTCCACAGATCCATCCGCTTGTCGGCTTGTATACCAGGTTGTCCACTTCGATTTCCACAAGTTATATTTTGATTCAAAGAGAATACGATAGGCAGTTTCTTTTCTACGTTCATCATTCCATTGAAACATTTCAGATTCCATACGTTGAAGAATTTTTACATCAAAGGAAGGAACAAATGTTTGGACGGTATCTTGAAGCATATGTAAAAGGAACCAGTTTATGTCAAAGGAGGTTTTGAGTGGATAGGTTTCGTTCCAGTTCCACGCATCTTTTGTACCTCGAATAGGAGAACCCTTTGACACCCAACGATACGCAGAGGCGAGTGTGAAGAAAAAGAGGTAAAAGTAACGGGATGTCTTCGTTGGTCCAAGTTTTTGTTTTGCGACGTGCTGTAAAGAGGATTTCAAGACGGTAAGAATACATTCTTGAATTGCCATTTCTGTTTAATGTTCTCCAGAATATCTGGAGAACATTAAATATCATCGTAAGGACTTTCCAAAATATCGTTTTAACGATATTTTGGAAAGTCCTTATTTCTGTATTATTCCTTTATTTTAGCTGGTATAAATCGTGTCTGAGGAATTAACCCCATATTGTTTTTTATTTGATGTTGAAATATATTTCAGTCTGCCATCCATTTGAGTCCAGTTTGATTGTGTCAAGTTATCTTTACACCAAATAGTGTCATTACTAGCAACACCACAAACTCGTTCTCCATCCAAACTCACTTGTTTCAAAGCACCAGAAATCTGAACCCAGTTTCCTGATTTAATATCGGCTTTGTAATAAATATTATTATTTGAGTTGACTCCATATAGTTTACCATTGCTCATAGTAACATGTTTTAGTTTACCAGGAACTTTGAACCAGTTAGCGCTTTGTAAATCATCTTTACACCAAATATCATCGTATGAGTTTACACCACAAACTTTGTTATCATCAATATCAACCTGTTTGAGTTTTCCTGGTATTTTAATCCAAGGACTTGTTTTATAGTTTTCTTTGTAATAAATATCATCATATGAGTTTACACCATACAAACGTCCATTACTCACCGCAACATGTTTCAATTTTCCAGGTATTTGCATCCAGTTTGGATTGTTAAAGATATCTGAATCGGCGCAATAAATATCATCATATGAGTTTACACCACATACGATATTTTTATCAACTTCAACTTGTTTTAATTTACCTCCAACTTGTTTCCAAGACATGGAAAGTTTTGGTGGTGGTGGAGGTGGAGCAGCTGCGGCGGGAGGAGGAGGTGGTGGTGGTTTTGGTATATTTATAGAAGAGTTTGGATCAACACTCACATGTTTCAAATCATCGTAGGATAATGTTTTATCTATATCAACCATTTTACGGAGACGACACCAAGTGATTTTAAAATGGGATGAATAGTTGTCTTGCCAGTTTGGAGCAATAACACCTGTTTTAGCTGCGTATTGATGTTGCGCAAAGGTTGAAACATCTTCAGAGCACCAACTTGGCAATCCATTGGTTGGATTTATAAATTCACATTGAACTTGTTGAGGTATATTTGGATGCCATTTGGTTAACTTCTTTTTTGCGTTAGGTACAGGACAAACAGTCTGTTCTAATAACTTTTGGTTGCTACAACTATCTTCATTTAACAGTTCATCCTTTTCCGTAGTGTATAACTTACAAAACTTTGCGGAGGAAAGATCAGGAGCAGTTCCATCCTTATTACGTTTTCCTGCGGTACATCCACGACCCATTTTACCCCCTTCAAAGTAGTTTGTCATGGAAGCGGGACAACGATCACGACCACGTTCTTCCAAAAGAGCGGCATACCAGGTGTTACAGGTGGGTAAATCTTTTCCAACTTCAGACAATGTACAGATAGGACGTCCAACACATTTTCCATTTTCAATACTTCCTTGACAACATACAGTTCGTCCATCGTTATCAATATATGATTTGGAATCTGCCGGGCATGTTGTAAGTTGAAGTTCTGATGTAGGGGAAGGGCTTTGAAAACCTTCTTTGACAGAACTGTTTGTATAGTTTGTAAATGCCTCATATCCTTTGAAACCTGCCAACAGGAGTATGATTCCTATAGTGATTAATCCTAGCCAGATCAGACTGACCTTCATTCTAACATCTTGGTATGATTTGTCTAAGGATTTGTTGGCACAGGTACGGGAACCGTTGGAACTGCTACAATAGATTTTCCTCGTAATAAATAGATTGCGCTTACTGCGATAGCAGAAAGAATTATGATTGCTAAAAGAATCCAAAAAATCCAAAACGCAATAGTATGTTGCGCCTGTTTTTCTGCGTCTGCGTCTACATTTGGATTTACATCGAGATCAAATTCTGAATCTCCTTCGGTTGCCTCTTTTGGGTCAATCGGTTTATTTGTGGCCTCATCGATCACAATATTTCCATTATCATCCACTTGTCTTGCCAAATCAATCGGGTAACATTTTACATTTCCAAGAGAACGGGTCGTTGAAAACCCTTCCACAAAAGGTCCATTGGAAAAGTTTTCTTTTAGTTTGTAGCTCAAAAAACTCTGTTTCGGAAGTCTGTAAAAGGTGGGTTTCACTTCATCTTGTTTTCGTTTGGTGGTAAAAAATCGTTCATCACTTATCACATAGGGGTCAGGAGTATCCATCACATATTTGGAAAATGTCCCACGGAGAACTAAACATAAGATTTCATCAAACAAAATATGGCGATATGATTTTTTTTCACCTTCCACCGGAGTGGTTTGTTGGTCTGTCATATATAAATCACTTTGAAGCCAAGGTTGAAGTGTGGTTTGATTGACTTTGAGTTTGTTATCAAAGAGACAAAGTATATAGACCGCTTTTGATTTACCCAAGTTGTATTCCAAACAGTATTGAAGTGTGGCACATTGAAGTTTTTCTTCAGAGTGAAAGTTGAAGATTTCATTTGTAGTGAGTCCATTTGGAATTGTAGAATCTTTTGACAACCATTTCTTCAAATACAGATTTTCTCCTTTTGCGTCTTGTATATATTCAATCGGAATACATATGTGAAACATATCACCATCTTCACTCATAAAAAACAAACTCACTTCAAGCCAGGGGTTATCGTACAGGCTACGATGAAGTGTGGTAAACTGGTGGTTGAAGTTTTTTCCTTCGTAGCGGAGAGTCGTATCAGCATCAGGTCCTAAAATGTTTTCAGTTTGAAGTTTGATTTCGTAATAGTTGGATTTATTGAAGTATGTTTTGGGGTCTTGTGCAAGAGAGGCATTTGGTTTACGAATCCATTCTGTAACACCTGAAAGCGGTTCAGGATTTTTCATACCCATAGGTGACCCTTTACACTGAAAAGGAGGAGTCGTGGAACCTCCCTCAGGAAATACGATTCCAGAACGAGGTTGTAAGATTTCTATATTTGGTGTCTCACACTTCAAAGACATTCTAATGTTCGTTGGACCTAAAATCCATAGAGTGTCACGCGTGCCCTTTCACCTGTTGCGCCAATACGAACCTGATCACCATTCATCAGTTCTTCACAACCAACACCATCCTGACAATCCCGTTTTTGGTGTAAAATGGTGAGTTGAACAGGATTGTAGGAATCTGTACGGGTATAATAGTTAAAACGATCACTGCGGGGCAATGTACGACGACCATAGAGAGGTAATGGCTTGTTATCTTCGCCTGTAATAACACCAACCTGTTGATAGGGTTCAGGAGGACCACGCGTTGGCATAGCAGGTAATGTGTAGCCCGTATCATATCGCTCAGGTCGGGGAGCCATTGTATAACGATCATCGCCCCCTCTTACAACAACTTGCGGACTTGAAGGTAAAACTTGGATTGTTTGTTTCGATTGGAATAACAAAACAAACAATACGAGTAAAAGAAGTAAAGCTAAAAAAAGGTTGGCACTTGCCATCTAGAACACGATTAGAGTTCTTCTAACCATTTTTGATTTTGAAGTGTCCATGCCACAGTACGTCGGATAGACTCTTCAAATCCAACAGGCATTTTCCAACCCATCTTTTCCATTTTTGCTCCATCCAAACCATAACGCAAGTCATGGCCTGGACGAGAAGAATGAAAATCGACAAGTTCATAATCGAGTGGTTTGCCAACACATTCTGCGATGATTTGTGCCATTTCCAAGTTAGAGATTTCACGTTCGCCCGTTAAGTTATAACTTTCACCGATTTTGCCATTTTGAATCAAAAACAAAACAGCAGCGGCAATATTGCGCGCATGAATGTAAAAACGTGTTCCTGACTGTTGTTTATCAGGATAGGCATGTATATATACCTTTTCCCCCTTTAACACTTGACGAATCACTTTGGGAATAAACTTTTCCACATGTTGACGTTCGCCAAACGCATTCATTACATTAATACGAATCAAAGGAATGTTATAGGTATTTCCATAGGCAACGCAAATTTGTTCCGCTGAAGATTTACTGGCAGAATAAGGATTTGTTGGATTATGGCGTTCATCTTCGCCAAAAAGTTTATCGTTCAAAGCAGGTCCATACACTTCATCTGTGCTAAAGTAAAAGAAAAGTTTGAGATTTGTACATTCACGGGCAAATTCCAATAAATGTACTGTTGACATGACATTATTATGAATAAATGGAACTGGATCTGCAATACTATTATCTACATGGGTTTCTGCTGCCATATGAACAATATAATCGACATTATATCCAATCTCCTTTTTCATTCCAATCGTTAACCCATGTTGTAAATCAAGTGTAAAGACGCGAACACGTGAATTATGAAATGCTTCAATATCACGAAGACGCTCTAATCCTAAACTGGCATAGTTTAGTTTATCAATAATCACAATATTCCAGTCTGTTGTGCGAAGAACATGTTCTACAAAATGATGGCCTATGAATCCACAGGCACCTGTAATAAGGATTGTTTGTGGCATTTCTAAAACAAATATACGGTTTGGTTTAGACCTTAAATTCATTGATTGTATTAACAACTTGTTGTCTTTGTTCCTCAGTTACCCACCAGCCGACAGGAATACAGACAATATGTTGTTCTACATAATCAAGATTTGGCAATTCAGTTCGAAAGTCACGGAAACAGGTATGAATATCATTTCGTTGATGAACTTGTGATGCCATAATATTTTTTTCTTTCATGTATTCAATAAAACGTGCCTTATCATCCACAAACATTGTGTATAACCAATACGCAGAATTATGGTCAGTGTCATAGGGGTGGACGATGTGTACTTGAGGATTTTTAATATTCGCATCATAAAACTTTGCGGTTTCACGAGCCTTTTCGATCAATCCAGGAATATGAGGAAGATTTCCCAAACCAATCGTGGCATTCACATCATTCATGTGAAATTTATAGCCCCAGTATTCAACATCGGCTTCTAAACGAAAATCTTTTCCTTTATAGTTACGTTTATTACGGTCAATGCCATACCAACGCAATAACTTCCCTTTTTCATACATTTCTTGGTTAGGACAAAACAACAACCCACCATCACCAGTTGTGAGATGTTTGATCGCTTGTAAGGAAAATACAGCCCAGTTTCCACTTGTTCCTAGTTTCTGTCCCTTATATTCAGACAAAAAGGCATGCGCACAATCTTCAATCACTTGTGGACGAAATCCAATCTCTTTTTCTTTACGATCTAAAATCGCATTGAGTTTGTCCAAATCCACAGGATATCCACCCCAATGAACAAACATAATGATTTTTGTTTTGGTTGTGATTTTTCGTTCCAAATCATCCAAATCAATCAAACCTGTTTGTTTATTCACATCAACCCATTTTACACGTAAACCATTCGCAAGAATAGGAACATTTGTTGCCATACATGTTAAAGGAACAGATAGCACTTCATCATCATCCATAGAAAACCCTTTTGACTGAAAATCATCACAAATCATACGAATAGCCATGGTTAATCCAGAAGTCGCAGAGTTGAGAGTTAAAATATGTGGATATCCAAATAGTTTTGATAACTCAGATTCGAACTGTTCGACTTTTTGTCCTTGCGTGATCATTCCTGAAAATAAAGTTTCACAAATTGGATCTTTTACATCAGGACTCATAAAAACTTTGAATAAAGGCAACATGATTTATTCTATGAATAAATATGTAAAACTGTTTAAACGCTTTTATGTAAAACAATCAGAAAATGGAACAAATACGGCTTTTAGAAACGGATGACTATCACAAAGGATATATGAATCTAATAAACTTTTTTACAAGACATCCAGAGCCAATAACATTTGATACATTCAAAGAAACACTCGGAAAAATCACACAGAACGGAAGTAAGATTTTTGTTATTGAAGAAAATAGTAATATTGTCGCAACACTCACATGTATGATTGAACAAAAACTTCACAACAACTGTAAAAAGGTTGGACATATTGAAGACTTAGTTGTTGAAGAACAATCAAGAAAGAAAGGATATGCCTCTGCATTGATTCAAAAAGCAATTGAGGTTTGTAAAACTGAAAGTTGTTATAAAGTTGTTTTACAAACAAATCAACATAATGTTGTTGTCTATGAAAAAAATGGTTTTCAACAAAAAGGAATTGAAATGACAAAATATTTGGTATAGTTACTTTAAAGAAAAATACAATACATATTTAGATGTCAAAACATAAATATTTGTTGTACATTGATACTGCCTTAGTAATTGATGAAAACTATTCGCAGTTTGTAAAAAATAATAAACGAAAAGAACAAATCTTACATGGATTACAAAAACTAATGGAATATGATTTTATGTCAAAGGGTTGTGATATTTTGTTTACAGATAATACAATCGCAGAAGTAGATCCTGACATTCAAAAGATTCTTCCAGAACAAACGATATACAGAGTATTTAATGATAATCGGTATGGACGTTGGAACAAGGGAGCTGGATTAATGCAAAAATGGTTATATAACAAAGATATTCTTAATCAATATGATTATATTCTTTATTTTGAAGCACGTTTAGAGTTATTTTCATACAGTTTTTTTGACCGTTTTTTTCAAAATCCTAAAACGTATTTTCGTAATGGAGATTCTTCCTTATTTGATGAAAGTGACACAACTGCTTTTACAGGACTTTTTACATGTAAACCAGAACTCTTATGGAAAGTAATGAGTGATACAAGTATTGATACCTTGATTATCAAAGGTATTAGTATTGAATCAGTAATGCTACGCTTTTTTAAACAAGAAGATGATTTTGAACGTGTTCAAACACTCGATTTATATTGGTATTGTTTTGATGGAACAACCTATACATATTAATCAAGATAACGTATATGTACATCCGTGCCTTGATTATAATTTAAATAATCAATATTTCCATAATCATATCCATTAAGTCTATGATTTACCCAGGCTTTTGCGTAAGGACGATCAGGATCAATACAACCTGCTAAACCATCAATACCTCCACCCACATCCAAATAAATGGCGTTTTTAATTTCTTTCAATCGATGAATCAGACCTGATTTGACGTGCCCAACACCATACAAAAATACAAATGTTTCAGGATTTGCTTTTTCAAGTTGTTCCTTCACCATTTGTACAGTTCCCTCTAAATCATCACACGCAAACTTCTGTGGAATATAAATATAATCATTAAAACTTTCAAGTCCAAGATACTCTTGATATTCTTTGCGTTTCATGAGTTCTTGAATCAAATCCATCTTATCTTTTGCTCCAATCAACCCTATTTTTCCTTTGAATGTTTTCGTAAACCAACGACTCATTGTTAAACTGTATAAAAACTCAGTCGCAATTGTATTTGAGTTTGGAAAAAGTTCATTCAAACGACCTGGCATTGGACGTTCCAAATATTCAACACAATGATAATCTGCTTTTTTCCATCCTTCAATAAAAGGTTCCATATTAAAATATTCATAAGGAATGGATAACGCACGGCGACCAGGAGTTGCGCTTCCACATGGAATCTTTTTCATAAAATAATAATCTCCATCGCCAAAATGAACAAATGTTGCCCCAGTTTTTGTTTTTTCTAAATCAAGAACTAGATCTTTGAACTTTTGTAAATCTTCTTGGAAGGTTGGGTAAAAGGGGAGGTTATTTCTCTGTTCTTCCGTAAGTTGATTTGCGTCTAAGGCATCTTCAACTGAATAATCTCTGCTCATCTATACCAACCGCTTGATCATCCTTTAGATGTTTGGTTGATAGGTTTGTATCCATTCCCATGTATGTTGAAGACCTTGTTTGAAATCCATTTTTGGAGAAAACTGAAGATCTGTATTTGCCTTTGTAATATCTGCGTATGTGATTGGAACTTCTCCAACTGGTATCGGTTTATGAACTATATTTGCCTTTTTACCAACAACCTCTTCGCAGGATTGAATCATCGTATGAAGTGTGATTGGGTGATTATTTCCCAAGTTATAAATACGATGTTCTCCTGTTTGAAGATTTAGTTGTATACATCCCAAAATACCATCCACAATATCGTCTACATACGTAAAATCTCGTTTCATGGAACCATCCCCATAAAGTACAATCTCATCCCCTTTTTCAATCTTTCGTAAAAAGTTATAAATACTCATATCAGGACGACCACCTGGTCCATACACCGTAAAAAAACGCAATCCAACAGCACGTAATCCACTTATTTTACTGTATAAACCTGCCATTTCTTCACACATGTGTTTTGACAGGGCATAAATACTGATAATATTATCTGTTGAATCATCTTCCGCAAATGGAACTTTTGTATTTGTTCCATATACACTGCTACTTGAGGCATAGAGTAAAAGGGGTTTTGTTTTACATTGTAACACATCCTGTATGATTTTACATGTACCAACAACATTATTTTCAACATACGCAAGAGGATCCACAAATGATTTACGAACGTTCGCGTGTGCGGCTAAATGAATGACTATATCAGGTTCATGTACTTGTATAAAGTTATCTTTTTGAAAATCATTGGTGATATGGATATAGTTTTTATATTTCTGTAAAAGGGTGTTGTTTGTACGTTTGAAATGATCTTCATAAATAAAGTTTGTAAAGTTATCAATCCCAATCACAGTATGTCCTTGATCCAACAAACGTACACAAAGATGTTTTCCAATAAATCCACAGGAACCTGTTATACAAATCTTCATTCTTATTTTTTAATATCTTAGACTTTTAACCGTACACATGTACAAGATGGATATTGTTCTAAATTAAAAATATCATAGATAGGGGTATATTTTTCTAAAATAGGAAGAATAGGTTGTTTTTTATACTTTATCATCCATTCAACAGAATCTCGTTCTTGACTTCCCCCCTCTAAAATCATAATACCTTCCTTTGTAAGTTTGGGAAGATAATGTTCAAAGGCAAACTCGTATACATCACCATCATTCGCAATATCAATATGTAAAATATCAATCGAGTTATCTTCAAAGCTTTTACATTTTGTATAAAAATCACCTTCCTGGATTTTTACATTTGGAAACTGTGTAAAACGTTCTTGAATGCTACGTTTCGCTCCGTTTCCATTAAACTTTTCAAAAATATCATAACCTTCCACAATACAATCTTTATTAGCGGAAATGACAAATTGATGTAAAGAATATCCCTCTAACAGTCCAAATTCAACAATTCGTTTTGGTTTAATCATCCATGTGATGGTGCGAAACAGATCTCCATAATGTAGTTCTGTTTTGTTGTACGAGGAATTCATGTACTTATTTATTTTTTATAAAGTTTAGACCTTTACTGAGCTCCAGCTGTAGGTGCGAACATTTGATTAAATGTATTCATCATTTGTTTTCCTTCGTTCATCATAGGTTGGAATGTTTGTAACATATTCATCAAAGATTTTTGTGTTTCAATCAACTGTTTGGTATCTGCGGTCATAGCTTTGATTTGATCAGGTTTCAAGGCACCCAATGCATTTGTGACAGTTGTTCCTACATCCATATGAAAACCTCCTTTTACATCCGTAGGGATTTGTCCAAGTTTGAACAAAGAACCATTGTCTTGGAAACCAGCTGTGGCGGGTTGATTGGCAGGAGGAACACCTTGTTCAGAAATAGCAGTAGGTGCTTTTGGTTCTTCCTTCTTTTCTTCAACCTTGGTACTTTCAGTTGGTGCGGGTGTGGATGTATTGCTCACAGGTGTTTCATTACTAGTTGTTGTTGTAGAACCAGGTGTCTTTTGAGCATCTTCAAAGCCTTCACTCATCTTGGAACCAACACCCACTGGTTCATGAATATTTATGAACCCTTTTTTCATTCCAATAATACGTTGACTGATTTCACTTGGATTGCTTGCCATAAATCCTTCACTTGGTCCAGATACGCGATGTACAGGCCCTCCCAACACAGGAAATAAAAAGTTCATCGCCAATAAGGAAATCGTTGCGATTTCATAGGATTCAGTCATTCCAAAGGCAATACCACCAATCGCAAGACTTACGAGAAACTGTGTAAAAGGGATGTACATTAAACCGTAGAAGAAATACAATGTAAAGAAAACAAGAGCGACTGTGCTTGTTTGCTTCGTAAAGGTTACTCCGTTCATTTCTTCTTACACAAAATATTTTTAGAGTGAAAGTAAAGGTGAAATCACACGTTGTAGAAACCAAAAGCTGAGTCCAACAACTAAAGACGCAGAACCAAGTCCTAACACTGTAAATTCACCGGTAGGTTTTACCAAATGTGGGATGTAGTGTGCCACTAAAATGCGCACAGGTGATAAGGAAAACACAAAAAACAAAAAGGCAACAACAAAAGGAATTTTCATTTCATCCAAAATGCGCCCGTAGAGATTTTTGGTGGGAGGTTCATACACCTGGTTGGATTGACTATAGCCAGGAAGAGTTCCAACAGGTGCGCCCATGAGCTGTGTTTCACTTGGTCGGGCACCTGCCATACCTGCCATAGCCGCTGCGAAATCAGCCGGAGTTGGATGTTCATTCCCAATGATATGAGCAGTGGGAATGCGTGAGTCCATTGTCATAGGGGAAACTGTGGTTGGCATCTGTTGGTATTGAGGTTGTTGCGCAGGCATGGGTGGTGGAGGAGGCGCACTACGTTGTGTTCCAGATACACTCATGTCCGCTAAGATTTGCTGAACCAAATCCTTGTCATTTCCCGAAGGTTGTCCGTCTAAATCCGATAAAAGCGTTCCTGCGGATGCCATCTAACCTCTTTTGCCTTGGTTTCACCGACAAGTATCCGCAGATTAGTTTTTTCGTTGTTGAAATGCTTCAATGGCACCGTTTGCCGGACAATCCACGGTTTGTGGACGAAATTGATAACACTTCGATCCGATACGAAAAGTCGATGTTTTCATCTCTTCAACACTTGGCGCTTTTTTCACTATACAACTATCGCCTTTACAAACAGGAATCATTAAGACAACTAAGGCAAATCCAACAATCGCACTAAAAGCATTTGCGAACTTTTCTGTTTTCATCACTTCAAACATTCTAACTGCTCTTGGTAGAATGTTTGACCACTTTCGTTTGATCCCCTTTTTACTCGGCATACTTGCGGGAGCTGTAGTTTTAATGATTTACAAACCTGAAAAGAAAGAAGTCAAACAATATCCTCATCCGTCAGAAGCCTCAGACAAAGTGTTTAAGGATCCAAATGGTACTTGTTACAAATATACAACACATGAAGTAAACTGTGATGCCAATGAGGCAACTATGAAAGACTATCCTATTCAAGGTATTTAGGCAAACTGAACTGCTTTTTTCATTTTATATGTATTCATCAACACACCTGAACGTCGTTTTACATCTTCAGGTGAAGCAGCAAATTCTAAAGGCGCACCACCTTCAGTAGGTGGTCCTTCCAGTTTATCCAAGGCACTGCGAACAGCCATCCAGGCTTCGCCCACTATATTTTTACCTGTCCAGTTGGAACGTTCTTCTTTTTCTGGATTATCCATTGTCAATCCAATACCAAAACTTGTATCTATGTCAGCATAAGCAAGAGTTGTTCCTTCTGTTACTGCTAACTGTTCCTTGATTTGTGAGTTATATTTCACATATTCTTTCAAAATATCAATCCACACTTCACGGGCATCTTCCAAATCTCCCACAACTTTTTGCGCTGCCGTACGAATGCCTCGTGGCGTTGTTTGTTTTAATAGCAACATACGAATCGCAGGTTTTCCTAAACGTGACAAACGTTCCGCATGATATGCCTGAAGAGGTGAGTTGTATTCCGTTTTTTTGTAAGGGAAACGGAACATAGAGTCCGGTGATAAAAATCCGTTTGCTTGAACTGGATCGCTGAAGAATGTAAACTCCTCCTTTTGCTTTTCTTGCTCTCCTTCGTCTAAAGTTAACTCAACTTCAAGTTTCTTTTCTTCCTCTTGTTTTTGTGCGAAAGGGTTTTCATTCGTTGCCTTATATTCAAGTTGGACTGGAAATTTGCGAACTTTTAACATATAAAGTTCATATGGAACTTTTCTTTTTTCTTGACGATTTGAAAAATCAATTTCGTTTATGGGAATACTTTTTACATCTTGAATAAAATGAATAGGTGAACGCAACTCAAAACGTTTTGCTTCAAGCTCTTTTAACTTTCGTTGATATTCACCTACACGAGAAATCGCACCTGTATCTCTCCATTCTTGAATCGCTTCACGAAGCAAACGAAGTGTTTCATCAAACTCTTTTTCATTCGCTTCAATCTCCACACGTCGTTCTTCTTCAAACTTTTCTTCTTCTTCAAACGTCATACGGGTGTAAAAGGGAAGTTCTATGATTGTACGTGGTTTTCCTTCCACTTCAGGAACTTGAAGATTTCCATCCGTAGTAAAGGTAAATAACTTTGGATTTTTGGAACGTGCCTTGAAGAACTGTTCGCTATTGACTGGTTGCGCAATTTTCTTTTGACGTTTTACCTTTTCTTTCTTCTTTTTTACTTCTTCTTGACTTTTTTCTTCATCTTCATCTTCATCTTCATCATCATTCTCCTTTTTTTCCACTTGAACTTGTTTTTGTACTTTTTCTTCAACTTCTTCAAATGTTGGTATGATTTGTTGTTCTTCCTCTTCCTCTTCGGATTCAAGAACGGGTGCTTCCGATTGAAGTATTGTTGAAGCACTGTTTGAGTTTGACCCTTCACTTTCCAATACAGGCGAATCGTCTTCGATGTCGCTCATCTACTGAAGACAAGGCTTTCCAAAATATTGTTTAAACGATATTTTGGAAAGTCCTTATCTAAGTTTTAAAGGTTTTCCAGATATTCTGGAAAACCTTTAATCAAGATGCGCAAAGCTGTTATACTGAACTTCCGCTCTTGAGGATAGAATGGTCTCGGCAAATTCAATACCCGTACTCTCAACCAGTATCGCAGTTGTAACAGCTGCCTACGCAATGTCTATTGTTGCTTTTCAATCGGATATGTTACCATCTTGGGTCAACACCTTTTTACTTCTTGTCAGTATACCTGTTATAGGGTATTTGCTTTCACTTCTTGGAAGCTCCATGTATCAGTTCGGAAAGTGTAAAAAAGTAGATTTGAAGGGAATCGCATCGTCCAACACAGTTATTCTTGGAACTGTTGGGGTTGGTTCATTAATCTTGTGGTTGGAAGGGGTGCCCATTTTGAAGTATATTTTTGGCCCCTACGCCCCACGAAATCCAGTTACAGGGGATGAATATCCACAAGATTCAAAAGACTATATCGAGTCTATGGAAAATGAGAAACACTATAAACTACAGTTTTTCTCAAATATTGTGAAAGCAGTTTTACCAATGTATTTAACAGAACCTGTAAAAGATGGTGTAGCATATGCCTATTGGATTTTCTTTTTAACTTTATTACCAACTTACTTTTTAATGAGTTTGAGTAGTGCTTGTTAGTTCATCAAGTTTAGTTGATGGACTCGCCAAAAGCTGTTCATCAACTTTAGTTGATGGACTCGCCAAAAGCTGTTCATCAACTTTAGTTGATGGACTCTGCGTTAGATGAAGCTGGCTCCGTTGCTCCAAGGTATACATATTTGGGTATACCGGACAATCGTGTAGCCTTTTTATTCAAAACGTAATACCCTTTCGGAAGTTCGCTGACATCATCATCAAAATCATACATATCATCATAATCAATCTCGGCTTGTTGATTTCGTCTACGATTGTTTCGTTTTGGGACAGAAGGAACTTGAACGGATTCACCCTTTGGCATGGCAACAACCACAAGTACATAACTTACAATAGCCCAAGTGATACAAAAGAGCCAAAATGGAAACGGTGTGTAACGATCTTCGCGCTGACCGATTCCAAACTCTTTCCAGTTTCCGTCCGGAGTAAACATGAACGTAGGTTTCAAGAATAATACAACTGCAACTCCAAGTAAGTAGACCACTCCAGATATAAGAAATGTCCACATCTTTACTTATTCTTGCGATTAATCATCCACAATATTCTCCCCCACATCATATCCCGCATCATCCACATTAAAACCTTCACCCTCTTGCTGTCCTTGATCATAGTCAACCAAACCTGCGCGAGCACGCTCTTGGCGCCAACGTTCATACATCTCAGGATCGTATTCTCGGATGCCTTTCGAACCACCAATCGCCCAATCACCCAATCCCAATATCTTTTGCGTCTTTGTAAGTTGTCTTTGTTCCTTTGTTTGAATATCTTGACGACGGATAAAGTCTTGAAGTTCTTGTTCTTCACGAAGCTGTAGGTAAGTACGAATATCAGCCTCTGAAGGTACATTACTTCCTTGACGAAATTTCTGTAATGCTTGATTTAATGCCTCATATAACTTGGAAATATGAACAGAACTTCCAACTTCAGTTCCAGGGAGGAACACACCTGAATCAATGTAATGATGTACGATTCCAATCAAATAAATGCGAATCAAATAATCCACCATTTTTTGTCCACCAGGTGTTGTTAAACTGCGTAAATAAGGAAACAATCTCGCACATGCGATTCGGAGTTCATTGATAAAAATATTGATTTTACTTTCCACAAGTCCACCCAAATCTTTTACAGATTCACCAGAGCCTAATGGTTTCAAATGTGTTCCCAAACCACGATCCATGATATCAGATTTTGCCTTGGGATCTAAGTCATACAGTTTTGGAATCGAAAAATCATCATGTGTAACATTGGAATTCCAACGCATAAATGGAACAAGCAAATAGCTTCGCACTGCCTCACCACATTCACGAGGAGGACGTTCCATGATTTTTTGTAACGCCACAAAGTTCTCTTTTGTAAGATGTTGGCGAATATCACGTTCTTTTTCTTGTGTTTCTTCCATTAACTTTGCCATCATTTCTGCGAGTTCAACTTTGGATGTGCTTGGTGTGATTTCTTGAATGATTGCCTGTAAGCTTTCCAACTTAGGAATCCAATCCACCTGTGGACGCAATGGAATCTGTTTTAAAAACTTTACAAGTTCATCTGCGGTTGGAATCAATGGAATCGCTTCAGGCACAACAGACGCCTTTTGTTGGGCAACATGTAAAAGTTCTTGAAACGTATCCTTATTGATTTCTACACCTTGTGCTTCCAAATGTGCGCGGATTTGTGCTTCTGCCTTTTGGATTTCTTCAGCATAACCTTTGCTTTCTAATGAAAGATCTGTTAAAGGAAGTTTGGGATTTTGTGGTAAATGTAAACCACAGTTACTACATGTCAATGTTAATCCAAGATCATGAGGATATCCCTTGAACTCTCCTTGCCAACACACTTTAACAAACAACTTGTAGTATTCTGTTTCTTTGAGTTCACCTGTTAAAACTTCGCTTTTTTCTGTGTAAAAGGTGGGTTCGATTGTTCTGGAACGGAAGGGTGGTTCACCCAAACGACGTGTTCCCAACTCTGGAAGATATTTCTTCGCCTCCTCTGACACCCAAAACGCACCAGGTTTTTGAACATTTGTTAAACAGCAAGAAGTTGTAGAAAACGCAGACAGTTCATTTAACATTGCGGTTTTACGAACTAAACCATGCGCTGAACGAACCCAGGCAACTGCGGCTTTTTCAGGTGTCGCTGCGGAAGCAACAATCGGTTCTTTCGCTGCCTCTTCTTCTGTGATCACATATGGAATAGGACGGAATGTTTGATCGATCTGATCGCGTTTTACATCACTCACTTGGCCAAATGTCTTCAACCGATATTCACGTTTTTTCTCCAAACGAAGTTCCATCGATCCGTTAGATATCATTGTTTCCAAAATAGGTACAACATACTTCAACAAGATCTCTGTTCGTTTTGGCACATCACCAAACTTTTTTAACATAACCACATTCCAAGGATATTCATCCAAGTTAATACTTGCTGCGACTGTTGTTATACATCCAAGTCCAGAACGTTTCTCAGTATTTTCTAAAGGCCAACCAAAAAATCCTTCACGGCAATCGGCATTTGTGTAAAAGACATTGTAATCAGGTACTCGTGTTTGAACGTTAAGCAACAAAACTGCGATCACACCTGCTAAATACTGTACCCCATATAACACATCATAATCAGGCTTACCTTTTTCTTTTTTATATTGAGAGCGTGTTGGAAGTGTATTTGTAAATGCTTCTAACTCATTAATCATACTTTCATAATCTGCCTTGTCTGGACTGATACCAATGTAATCACATAAGATCTTGAATGTGTTATAGGTATTATTTCGGGATTCACTTCCAAAATCAAGTTTATCAACAATATCCGCAGGACCTGATAATAAATCTTCCATTTTTTTATCTTGAATCACATCTTGGTCTTCCATGACTGCGCGACCCATCATTGGACGTCCTTCATCATCGTATTCCAAACTTTGGTCAAAGTCAAGTTCAGAAATCCCTTGACCACATTCGCGACAAATATTTTTACCTGCGAACGCACCTCCAGAAAACTTAATTAGGATTTCTTTATGAATGGCTTCTTGTTCACGAGGACGTGCGAACTCTTGGATTTGAAGCAACTCGTGACCACAAATCAAATGTTGATTACATACTTTACACCATACCCAGTTATCACGCGTTGGACCACGATAACGAGCCAACAGTTTGATTAACAACTTTGTTTTGATAACATCACCTGGTTCGTTCGATTTATTCGCGACTTTGCGACAAGCTTCCAAACTTGCCACATGTGGGCATGTATTGGGAATAGGTTTAGAACCACCTTCTTCTTGAAGCCTTTTTTGAAGATAGGCATTTCGTAAGGCAGTTTGGTACTGTTGAAGAATAAAGCGATTGCGTTCACGAGCTACCATATCTGGATCACGTCCAAGTACAGCCAAAACTAAATCTGGGTATTGAAGAAAAACATAACTAAACCAGTTAATATCCACTTGTGCCAAATCCCCCATATATTCACGTATTTCCCCTATAACTTTTTGTAATAGGGGTTCTGATTCGATACGTGATTGAAGACGTGCCCCTGCTTCAGGTGTCAAAAGGGGTTGAGGTTCATACTTCAAGTTTGTCAAAAATGACGCGTTTTCTTCACGCTGTTTATTAATAAACATTTTTAAGGAAGCCAAATGTTGATTGATTTTTTCTTCAAAGATCTTCATTTGTTTTTCATTCCATTCGACGTGCTCAACCCCATATCCATGAAGAAGTTTATATACATCTCCCAATCCATGAAGTGGTAAATCTTGTTTTTCTAACCAGTCTTCAATCAACACATTTCCAATCAATCCATTAACTCCAAAGTTTAATATGCGATCTGGTGTAGGAAAATCAGAAATTTGTCCTAAATCGTTTAAAATATCAGCGAGAAGATGAGGAGACGTTAAAGCTAAACTCATATCTTGTGCCAAAGAACCACTGCGAATAGGTCCAAGATCACGAAGAACTGAGCGTGGAAAAACTAAACGATTTTGAAACGCAGGTGCTTCTGCTGGTTCAACAACACGATACTGTTGTCCAGTTGTAAAACGCCCAATACGCTCCTTTAACACACGCGCAGTTCCAAAGGCAGTTGCTTTTGTTAAAACCTCACTGCCGATTGGTTTTATTTTTGCGTCAAGTTCATTTACCACAGTTAAAGGGGTGTCTTCAAAATCAGGAATCACCATACGCAAAACATCTTCATCTTCTGTAACTGCTACATTTCCTTGTGTAATAAGGTATGGTTCGTGAACTTGTTGTTTATATTTTTGAAGATTTTGAAAAAAACGAGGAAGTTCACTTACAATATTTTCTCCAAATGCGACTTCTGCTTCTTTATCAATCGTTTCTGCTTTTTTAATCGAATCCAATAAATATGTAAAAAACAAATGTTGTGTGTCATCAATAAAATCTGGATTTGGATCAATGGAAGGATCCAAAAATCCTTTTATGGAATGATCAGAGTAAACTACCTTTGACATCATAGCGATTTTGCGTGAAAGTGTAACGTCAGGTTTGTCTAAAAGCTCTGCTAATGTATTTATGGATGTTTGTTGTATTCCAATAGGTTCTCCAGTTTGTCCATAAGCAACAACTTTGTTTCGTAGAGAAAGAAAACTTTCAACAAGTCGACGAACAAGTTTGAGTTGAATAGGATTTTTTTGTTGCGCGTCAGGAAGCATACGAATCAACTGGGACAACATTTCGGAACGTTGATAGACATCTGGAAAGAGTTGTCTGGACGAACTTACTTCAGCGAGTTCTTCAAAAACTGGCAACTCCACCAAACCCTCCTCTAACACAAACGATGGCGCAGCATCCACTTCACCATTTCCTTCTGCCAAATCATCTTCGCTTACATTTACATCTGTTGTTTTGATTTGTGGAAGTACACCTTCTTTCTTTTCTTCGGTCGGAGGACCTTCACGTACACGCATGACTTCAAATGGTAAATCACGTGGAATACCTGTAAACGCAAACTCATATTCCTTTTCTTCCCCTGCTTCATCTTTCAGAACCGCCTTATCTTGTGCTTCATTCACACTAATAACTTGAAAAACTGGTCCAGGTTGTCCTTCTGCGTCAAACGTTTCCACAAACTGCTGGGGATGTAAATCAATCATATTCACAAATCCAGGACGGATTGCCTTTTTCGCAACCATCACTTCACGGATTTGTAAATCAGGATCGGGTTCGCCATCCAATAAGTTGATATGTGTTAAACGAGAGGTTGAACCATTGGGTAAAATAGAAAAACGATCTTGAAAAAATCCATAGAGTTTACCCACAGTTTTATTGAGTGGTCCACCAAAGATGACTAATGTATCACCCACATGGATTCCTACATCTTCCTCCTGAGGGAGAACTTCTACAGCTTCTTCGGCCATTCTATCTGATACATGTAAAAACAAGCATTTATGTAAACGCTTGTTTTTCGAGTTGTATTATTTGGAACTTTTATTCGCAGTGAGCTAGAAGAGTTCATCTAAAGATGAGGAATATAGTAATATTAAAGATGTCATTCGTGCTCAATACTTTTTCTTCTCTTTGCGAAACTCATTCTACGTGGGAAGCGCTCTATGCGTTTCTTCAAAGCGAAGCCGGTGGAAAACTTCGTATTATTCCTTACTATTCTGAAGGAAAAGCCATTGTACGTTATGTAAAAGGAGTGTCCAATATGTCAATGCCTCATGTTCGTATGTTTCGTTCTGTTATTTGGGATACACATACGAACCGTCCTGTTTGTATTGCGCCTGTCAAGGCTGAACCACGAAATGATGTGATTCCAGTAGGAAACTATTGGGTTTCTGAATTTGTAGATGGGGTGATGATTAATGTGTTTCGGGAAGCAAGTGGGCAAGTTCACATTGCTACACGCACAAGTTTAGGCGCACAAAATCGTTTTTATGGTAATCATTCTTTTGCGGATCTTTTTGAACAAGCAACTCCTAAACATATTTCTTGGGAAACTATTCTTCAACCCAATCAGTTTTTGAGTCTAGTCCTCCAACATCCTGAACATGCCTCTGTGGCAAACTTTCGCCAACGTCGTATTTATGTAACGCAGTTTGGTGAAATAGAACAAAACGGTAAAGTAAAGATTCATATTTCTCCAGAAGACTGGCCTACCACGATTCGTGGATTCGCACCTTTTCACTATTCCAACTATTGTATTGAATCGACTCCTGTGTTCCGCTCTTACAAATTCAAAGGTTATGTTGTTCAAACCACCAATATGTACACGCGTTATCGCATTGTGAATCCTGATTACGAAAAAGTCCGCGCGTTGATTGGTAATGAATCCAGTAAAGCTCTTCGTTTCCTACGTCTTCGTAAAGAAGGAAAAGTAAAAGAGTATCTCCATCATTTCCATGAACAATCCAAAGAAATGTGGGATTTCGAAGAACAACTCCGTCAAAAAACCCAGGAGTTGTATGAAGCATATTGTGAGGTGAATAAGACCAAAGCAAAAACTATGAAAGAAATCCCCATTCCCTTTCGCACACATGTGTATGAACTTCAAGGCGAGTATTTGAAGAGTTTGCCCAAACCAGGAGAAGAGAAAAAACCTATTCCTGTTCGCAAAGAAACGGTGATTGCGCGGGTCAATGCGTTGTCTCCTGAAGAACAACTGAAGATTTTTGAAGCGTAAGTTATAGGTTGATTTTTGAAAGAATGTAAAAGGGATATTGGATATTCCTTTTACACATTTATTGACATTCACATTTTTTCCATTTATAACAATTCAAACACATAGGTCGAATACATCTTTTACCAATTATATATTTTGGAGAATCACATGAACAGGTTTTTATTTTTAAAATATGACATTTCTTACATTCTTCGTATATTTTTTGAAGTTCTTCATCTGAATATTCTTTTCGTTTTAGTTTGGTCATATCAACTTCAAGTTTCCAATCCCATTGATGTTCAATACATC
>JACCDW010007170.1_pt1 | contig 46406 bp, 65 predicted proteins | sample 7449781 | NCBI WGS metagenome assembly JACCDW01 (sample SAMN15323449, study PRJNA562643) | freshwater metagenome | isolation source: river surface water | place: USA:Blue River Watershed | collected 2017-08-18
CTCTGGTTGAAACAATCAACCGAGTCCTGCACATCCACCAGACCAGTGGAAGGATTGACCGACCAGGTCCCTAGGGTGTACTGGTCTAGAAGTTTTTTCTGCTTTGCAGTTAAGGTGCCAGGGGTTCTAGACTCGAAGAGGGAGAAACTTTGGAGGTACTTCATGTTTTATATATCCCTTAAAACAGACCCAGATCCGAAAATTCAGACCGCATGCCCAACCGGTCCTCATAGCCAGGAGGGATCCGAATTCCTCGTTTGAGGTCGTCAGACATTCCTGACCACACTGGAGCCAGCAGCTGAATCGTGCGAGCAGGATCTTTAGACAGCTCCGAGTTCCACCAGTCAACCAGATAAGGCAGGGTTAGAATCAACTTTTGTGCCTCTGGAGAACCCGTGTGGAGCACTTGCACCCAACCTGTTGGATTCCACTTGCCAGGGTTCAGTTTGAAGTCATCACATCGGAACTCCATTTCCACCGTCTGAGGTGCTCCCTCGAGGCTGGTCAGTGGGTTGTCGTAACACCAGAAATCACCTTCCACCGTCAGAGGTGCTCCCTCGAGAGTGGTCAGTTCGTTGCCTTCACAGTAGAAATTCCCTTCCACCGTCTGAGGTGCTCCCTCGAGGGTGGTCAGTTGGTTGTGGGAACAGGAGAAACTCCCTTCCACAGTCTGGGGTGCTCCCTCCAGGTTGGTCAGAAAGTTGTTTGAACAGTAGAAACTTCCTGTCACCGTCCCAAATCGAATCCCGCACAGAGATTTCAGTCCATGACCGGAACAATCAAACGAGCCCTGCACATCCACCAGTCCCGTGGCCGGATTCACCGACCAGGTACCTCGAGTGTGCTGGTCCAGAAATGCCTCCTGCTCTGCAGTTAGAGTGCCAGAGGTTTGGGACTCGAAGACGGAGAAAGTTTGGAGGTACCTCATGTTTTATATCTCTTAGAACAGACCCAGATCCGAAAATTCAGACCGCATGCCCAACCGGTCCTCATAGCCAGTGGGGATTCGAATTTTGGCTTTCACATTCGGATCTAATAGGGACCAGATCCGCGCCAATTGGTTGATCGTGCGGGCTGGATCCCGGGACAGTTCGGAGTTGAAGTAGTAGGGATCCAGGAAAGGCAGAGTTGCCATCAATTTTTGTGCCTCCGGCGAGCCGTGTTCGAGCACTTCCATCCAACCTTCCTGATTCCAGTCGAATTTGAAATAAAAGTGTTTTAGTCCCTTGTCCCGATATCTGTAAAAACCTCCTTTGTCCAAAATGAATTCGTCGCAAACAAAAGAATTCCCCACCTTCCGGGGTGCACCGTGCAAATTTTCCAGAGGATTGTGGTCACAGACATAACTCCCCCCTACCTCGGAGGGACCTCCTACCAGGGACTTCAGTCCGACCCTACTCATATAGAAATTCCCATCTACCCGGGAAGGAAATCCCTCTAGAGAGGTTAAATTCCTTCTATAAACCGAAAAGTCACCTTCGACGTGGCCAAATTTGATGCCCATCTTGGAGGGCAGGACCGGCATTCTTCTAAAAGAGGGATGAGAAATTTCTTTCTCCAGTTTCACACTGCCGTGCACGTCGACCGTGCGAGTGCCAGGATTGAACGTCCAGATAGGACCCGAAGAGGAGTGCTTGCCTTGACACACCATGCTCAAGTATTTCACCTGGTCCATGGTTAGACCGGAAGGAGGGGTCAAGCCCAAGGCTGCTTCCTCTGTGCGTCTGATGTTTTCTATCTCGGCCAAAGTTTGTGCTTCCGAGGGGGTGGGGTTTCGCCCTATTTTTTTCCGAAAGTAAGGTTGATATCTTTCTATGAGGTGAAAGAGCAGGGTCGGCAAATCTTCAGATCTGCTGCTAGAAAAAGAAATTGACATTTGTTGATGAGGCCCATATCCGACTGGATTTCTAATGTAGCCGGCCCGAGTCAGCACAAAGGATTTACCGTCTGGGGCATCCACCAAAAAGGAATCTTTTCTGGTGCCAGGTCTGGTCGAGCGATCCACCTCCTTGAAACCCATGGCCTGGAGCACCGCCCATCTGGGATCGTCCGAGAGCCGGGCAGGCCAGGCAGGGGCCTTGGGAGAGTGGAGACCCGGTATAAACACGGTCTCGTGGAGATGGGAGGAAAAAAGGGAAAAATTTTGAATTCTCATCGGGGAAATTTTTTTGTTTGTGGCCTGGATAGACCGACTCGGTCGATCTATATATTCCGTTTTGTCTCCCGTATTATCCCCCAACCTCGTAGAAGATGACCCATCTAAATTCTCCCTCCTCGGTCTTGAAGCATTTTTCCTCGATCTTGCGGGCTCCGACGATTTTTTTTAGAGCCGCCTCTGCCATTTTCTTGGCGGTGGCCTGATCCCGAGACAGACCAAAGACGCTCTGGGCAGTTGCTGTTTTGTCCCCGGTCGACGTTGTCTCAAAAAGGAAATTCTCCCATTGCATCAAGTTATGCATCTTGGATTTTATTTTTACCCTATATATCCTTACTAACGGATTTAATGCGGAATTGATTTTTTTCTACCCCGGTCAAAGCCTTCAAAACCGTATGTTAGAACCCGCGGGAACTCTAAAAATACAAAGGCCCTCCATTTTACCGGGGAGGAAGGGAGGTTTGTAATTAGAGGGATGTAGTTGGATGGTAAAATCTTAAATCTCGACCATGAGAATCGGGATAAGGACAGACGGGTCTGCGAAAATCCAACGACGACACCAGGCCTTCCCAGGGGGGGTGGGTCCAGTCGGAATAGTGTGTCTCCGTCGACCTGTGGACCATCCAAATTTTGGTGCGCAGAAAGTTCAGCGAAATCTCCTTCTGACTTAGGTGCACCCGCCAGAGATTTTCGGGGGGAAAGAAATACTCTCCGGCCCGAAGATAATCCATCAGATGCAAAAACAAGGAGGTCGCATAGGTGTTCAACTGCTGACTGCCGTGATGGTATAAATCGCACGGTCCCCAACAATCCTGCCAGGGCCACACTCCTACGATTCCGGTGGGCAGCGTGAGGTGGGGATCGACAACCAGCTCGGGATAACTTTCCAGCCGGGTGTCGATGCGGGCCCGCACAACAATATCGTACGAATTCTGATTGACCAGCCTGGTGGCCCGCCAGAGTTTGTAAAATTGGGGCCAGGTGCGACCCTCGTTCACGTAACACTGGGAACCCCAATCCAAATCAACCGGAGCCCTTAGCGTTTGGCGATACAGATCGACCATGGGTTGAATCTCGGCGGGATTTTCGTACTCCACCCTGCGGGGTTGAAAGGCTTCCTCAAACAAGACCTTGTCCTCCTCGTCACACTCCCAGAAACTGCCGTACACATCCATCTGGTGGGCTTGGATCCAAGGCTGCCAAAAGTCCACCGTGTCCCTCAGATTTCTCATCAGACCGGCGAAATAGACGGCTATTTTGGGTTGAGGAGTCGACATAGAAAATCAAGAAATAAGCTCCAGATTGCCCTTGGCAAACATCACGAGATCAAAACCCGTTCCAAATTGACGTTTGGTTTTGAATCCTTGGGCCTCTAAAAGATCCTGGGTGTGTGTCCCCACGCAGTAAAAATCATGAAAGGCCAACAAACAATGTTCAGCCGTAAAGGGCATCAAAACCTGAACATCGGCATGAACCTGATCCACGGTGTGCCCGCCGTCGATCATGATGAAATCCAAGGGCGGGCTTGCGTGCTGGGTTAAAATTTTGGGGGTGTCTGTAGGGGACCAACCAATACCCAGGGAAACGTGGTTTTCTAAGTGCAAAGACTTTATCATCAGACTGGCCAATTTAAATCCGTCTGCGTCCACCTTGGTGAGTTTGGTTGTGAAGTCATAACCATCTGCTTGGTTGTAATGTTCTTCTATGTAGGCATCCATGGTCACAAGCTTGCCCCCGGTGATCTGAAAGGCCTGGCCCAGGGCCAAGGCGGAAATCCCAAAGGCGGTGGCAATTTCAAATCCAGATTTCGAATTGGAATGGATTATATTGCGAAAAAGAATTGCGGCTTCCTCCTCCAGTAGAGACCAGGGATGATGGTGGTTGGTCATTTTCAGAGAGGTACCCCAAGAAAATTCCAGTTCGAAAGGGAGACCTAAAGATTGAGACAATCGAATTAGCTCGGAGTGGGCAATGGGATTTTTAAGGTCTGATGCCATGCGTGTAAATTTGATTCAATGTATTTGATGTTATATGTCAGAGTGGGAGTTTTTGTTTCGTTCGTCGATCTAAAATTAACCTCAAACAATCTGGAGTTGGCCAACCCTGTCCTGACTTTGGGCAATTAAACATGATGATCTTATGAGTCAAAGTTCGGGATCCCTCCAAAGATCCACACTTCGACTTGGGACAGGAGCAAATCAGGATCTGCTGTTATTTTACATGTTTTTGAATCTTTCCAGGTCTTTCAAGAAACTTTTGTTTTTCGATCGACTAAAGATTGAAAATTTCTATGTCCCATTTTTCTCCTTTCGAAATTCAAGTGGCTCTTTCTTCGGAAGAACCCGATCAAGGCTACGGTAGATTGAATTTTTCCTCCCATCTGGATCGCCCAATTCAAATTTGGATTAAACTGGTTGATGTCACCACAAATTTGGGAGTTTGGAGTTGTGACTCCGCCTGGGAAATTTTTCCCGGGGTAAATTATTGGATTGGGTTACCCCCTATGTTGGCCTTGAACGTAGGTGATTTTGAAGTGCAGGTAACCGGAGATGTCAATTTCACCGTTGTCAAAAATTGGGGCACCCAGTCAAACCCGTTTCTGATAGAAGGAGTCCCCTTTCAAACCTGTACCCAAGGAGACATGGCTTTTCAAACCTACGTGGAAGTTTGGCTGGATCGGGTTTATCATCAGGGGGTGGTTCAGGTCCAACCCGGAGATGTGGTGGTGGACGTGGGAGCAAATTATGGATTCTTTTCTCTTTTTGCCTGGTCCCAAAAGGCATCCCGTGTTGTGGCGGTGGAACCCTTTCCTCCCACCTACGAATGTCTGAGACAAAACACCCAAAAATTTTCCTCCATCCAAACCCTGCCGGTGGCCGTGGGTGCTAAATCGGCAAGGGGAACCATGTATCCCTCCCGGGTATCCGGTTCTAATTTTTTAACTCAAAACGAATCTTGGGTGGAAGGATCGGAAAACATAAAGCCTGTAAATGCTACAAGATTCGAGGTTCAAATTTTAACCTGGCCCGAAATTTTGGAGCAGGGTCAAATTACAAAAATTGATTTCTTGAAGGTGGATTGCGAAGGAGGAGAAGTCGACCTCTTCCAAAATATGGCATCCCAACATTGGGACATGCTGTCCAAAATTGCGGTGGAATTTCATTCCCCGACCGGCAAAGAAATAATCTTGGATTTACTTTCGGCCCACAAATTCCAAATTCAAAGTTGTTCGGATGGGGGGATAGGTTTAATCTTGGCACATACAATTAAACCCAAGCCCTTCACCTTCATGCAATAGCATATTGGCTGGTTCTTTGGAGAACTCTGCCCTTCTGTGGACTCTGCCCTTCTGTGGACTAATGCCTTTATTGACTCTGCCCTTCTGTTGACTCTGTCCTTGGCTCTGCCCTTCTGTTGACTCTGCCCTTCTGCGGACTAATGCCTTTATTGGCTCCGCCCTTCTGTTGACTCTGCCCTTCTGTTGACTCTGCCCTTGGCTCTGCCTTGACTCTGCCCTTCGTAGGGATAATCAATTGTGCCAGCGCCCCCCAACCCCAAGCAATAGCATATGACGCGAGGGCCCCGGGTTTTTCCCTATTAAGGGTCCCCTAAATTAGCTCCATTTGGTCCCCTAAAGTCCCGAGGGTCCCCTATCTATAAAGGGGGCCTCGTATTAGGGACTTATACCCCCTAGAAAAGGACCCCGTTTTTACCCCCCTCCATCCTCTGGAGGGCCCTTTTTTTAGGGTCCCTGCCTTCCCTGCCCTAGTCTAGTCTAGTCTGGTCTGGTCTTGTTTCCCCCTGACGGAGACATGTTTTTAACATAGGACCCCGGGTGTTTTTTCCCCCACTTGGTCTGTGTTTTGTCTGTGTTTTTCCCGGGGGAACCTGGGGTCTTGACTCTCGCCCTTAACCTCAACCTTAACCTCAACCTTAGCCTCAATCTTAGCCCACAAAAAAACCCTAGGTCCGAAGACCTAGGGCTCGAGGAGGTACAACCACGGACCCCCTCGGGAGGGGACCCTCTAGCCCCTCTCTGAATCTGGATCCTCCGACCCCTTTAATTTTTTCAGGAAATCTCCGAGGGCGGAGTCTAGAGACTCGAGTTTGAGGGCTTGGATTCTGGCCTGGGCGTGGAGGGTGCCGACCAGGTATCCGGCCAACAGAATCTTTCTTTCGTACCTGGACAGGGCTCCGGGTGTATCCAGTTCCTCTTTCCTAACTCGGTTGCCCATGTTCAGGAGGGTATCGGACACGCAATCCTCCTTCTGGTAGGCTTCTTTGGTTTCCTGTCCCAATTCCTCGAAGTAGGAGTCGGAGAGGCCGAGGCCTCCGGAGATGGTGTTGGTGTTGATGGGGCAATCGTGGGGGTGTGACATAAAGGTTTGTTTAGAAGGTTAACATTGTAAAAGTAGAACAATTTCCTGGTTTAAAAAAATGAAACCCCGGTTTAAAGGGGTTAAATTGATTCGGGATATAATCTCGCCAAAGCTCTCATCGCCAAATCCTCTCCCAAAACTTCCGGATGTCCTTCCGATTCGGTGCCGGGGGTTTGCCACTCCAAAGTGCCGCCGGTTCGAAGGTCAAAGTATAACCTGTGGCCGATGGCACCCCTCCGGTTTTTGGTAAACTGTAGGTAGGTGAGGTCGGGGTTGTCCTCGTCAAACCTCATCTCCAACATGCCGGTGGTCGCGTGCTTCAACCGGTTGGAGCCGAGAAAAACCCCGTCTTTGGTCACCTGCTGGATACAGAGAAACGTCGAGAATTTGGCCGCCAGATTGGAGCCCAGATTGTGGGACTTCATTAAATCCACGAGCTGTTTCTGGGCCACAACCGAAGAACACTTTTGGCTTTCCTGGAGACACTCCTGCACCTCTACAAAGGAATCTATAAGGACAACGTCAAATCCTAGGTTGAGTGCTTCTTCCAAGATGGACTGGGGATTGGCATCCAAAAACTCCCCTAAAAACAGAGTTTCCAAACAGGCCAGACCCGGGAAACGCTGGACATATTTGGCCAAATCCACCCTCGTCATTTCTGCCGACACAAACAGACACCGAGCCCCGTGGGAGGTTAAAGAGGCCAACATGTTCATGCCCACTGTGGACTTGCCCACCCCGGGATCTCCCACCAGGATCCAATTGGTTGCCTTGGGTATGCCTCCTTCTGGGGTGAAGAGGGCATCGACCGGGGTGTGGGTGAGGTGAGGTACCCACATATCTGGAGGAAAGGTAAGTGTGCCTAGCACGTGAATCTCTAGGGGTTTGGCGGGTGACGCGAGGGGGGAGGGGAGGGATGTGACCCTCTTCGAGGCCACGGCCTGTTTGACTGCCGCCGCGATGCGGGCCTTGGCTTCTGGGGACATGGGGCGGCGTTGGCCGGTGGGTGTTTTTCTGGGCATGGGATGGAATTAAAGGGAATCGAATTCCCGGGGTGGGAGGAGGTCACACTCCTCCCAGACCCGGGGATGAATTAGGCTATTTTGACGAGGTGGTCCTGGATGGGCTCTGGCTGGGAGTTAGAGTAGGCAAAGCAATCATCCCCTAGGCCTCTTTCGATCGACTGGGGATTGGTGAGGGGTAAACCACAACGTGCACATCTGCCTTCGTGGAGTAAAGAAACCCCTTTGGTTCGAAGGAGGGAGGGATTCTGAACCATGTGAAACAGCCAGGCAAAAACCTTGGCCAATTGGGAGGTGGGATCGACCCGGGAATGGAGTTTGGCCTTCATCGTGTCCTGGAAGATTGTGCCCGCATAGACCATGCCCTGTTCCTTGTCCCCTAAGAGGGAGATGGCAACAAAGAAGATGGGGAGACGGACCTTGCGGTCGTTTTTGTCCCGGGCCTGCTTCACCTTGATGGTGATGTGTTTGTCGGTCTCGGGGTTAAAGAAGGTAAGAACCGCCCGACCGGCAAAGAAGAGGCGGGGGAGGGAGAGGGGGTTAACGTTGGAACGTATCATAGGTGGTTGGTTTATGGCGTAAAGATACGACATAATTTGAAACAAAAAAAATGAAACCTCGAAATTGAGGTTAATTTTTTGCGGGGATAAAAACTCCCCGGAACCAAGGTTAAAACCCTTGTTTGGTCCCGGGGATCAAAATCAAGATAAACCTCCTTGGGGTTCAATCAAGGTCACACAGTGGCCAAAGTACCGGTCAAAGGTGTGAATGAGGTGGGTGTAATCAGAAAACATCATATCCTCAATAATTGGGTTGGGGTCAAGGCCACAGATTCGGGCCAATCTTTTGGCATGACCTAAAATCACAAAGGCATTGCCATCGGGACCAGAGAGGTCTAACACTAACTGTTGGGGTTGGGTTTGGGCTGGGACGATCATAAGGGTTTGGGTTTAGGTTTAGACCGTAAAGATATGAAATTGGGGTGGGGAAAAAAAATGAAACCTCAGACTTTTTCCCCAGGGGAAGTGGGTGTGGATTTGTGGCTGGTGCCCCGAGAAAATCCCGGGGACTGGGAGGAGTAGTTTGATGTGAATGGGTGAGAGTAGAATTCAGAATTCACGAGGGCCAGGATACAAAAGTAGGGGATTTTACGCGAGTATGGAGTATCTTAGTGACATACTATGTTTTAGGAACCCATCCCACAAAAAACCCAGACTTTAGTCTGGGTTTTATTGAAATTGTGGGAATTATTAAACCCCCTTAAATCCCCAAATATTTTTTAGCAAATTCATTTACTGACACTAAATCAGTTTGTCCATGCATGCCATACACAAGTAATTTTCCTTCTCTAGGTATTTCAAATAATCTATCTTCATCATTTCTAGAATCAGAATAGTGATTTGAAAGATTACCATCTGCAGTTATAAAATATATATAATCATCAGGATTAGTACTTTTTGGCATTGCTTTAAATGCACCCATCACATCATGTAATATGTAACCCATTCCTGTTACATCCAGAAAAGTTAAATCATCTTGTGAATTATTAGCATACTCAAGGTAATCTTTTAATTTTAGTAATTCTTGTCTATCAAGAATTCCTATTGCTACAAGAGAATCCCCATGATCATAACAAGTAGCATAAACTTTACCTGAATTTTGGAATGGCTGCATTCCTCCATGGCCAAAGTTTTCGTATAATTTAATGTGTTTCATGAAATTTGTTTTTTTGGTTTATATATCAAAAGTACAAATTAAAAATGGAAGAAAAAATGAAACCTCAGAAAAAAACCCAGACTTTAGTCTGGGTTTTATTGAAATTGTGGGAATTATTAAACCCCCATATATTCTTCAAGAAATGCATCAACTGAAAGTAATTCAGTATGGCCATGATGGTCAATCACAGCTAATTTTCCTTCAGGTATTTCAAATAATCTTTCTTCTTCATTTTTAAAACCAGAATGTTTGTATGGAATAGTACCATCTGCAGTTATAAAAAATGCATAATCATCAGGGTTAGTACTTTTTGGCATTGCTATAAATGAACCCATCTCATCATGTAATATGTAACCCATTCCTGTTACATCAACAAGTTCTAAACGTAATACATCGCCTGGAGCATATCCAGACTCTTTATCAAATTTATTAATAGCAGCTTTTAATTTCTGTGTTTCTTGTTGATTGAGAATTCCTACTGCTGCATAAGCATCCCCTTGAAAACAGGTAGCATAAACTTTACCTGAATTTTGGAATGGCTTCATTCCCATGTTGCCAAAGTTTTCATATAATTTAATGTGTTTCATAAAATTTGTTTTTTTTGGTTTATATATCAAAAGTACAAATTAAAAATGGGAGAAAAAAATGAAACCCCTAACCCCACAAAAAACCCAGACTTTTAGATCTGGGCTTGAGGTTATTTTAATTTATTCTTACATCAATTACACCTTCTTGCTCTTTAAGGTAATCCACAATATCTTGCAATTTAATATAATGTACAAAATCACTCAACTCTTCAGGTAAATTTATTGTTCCCCAATCTTCAAATATTGTATTAAAATCAGTAATAGCTGGGTTATATTCGATCGTGAAAGTATGATTGAACATAGGAACTGAAGCTACAAATTCTTTAAACCAATTTTCATAATCCCCTCTAGTTTCAAGTGGTAAAGCTGACATAACTTGATCTTCCCATCCATCTAAAAGGTAAGTTAAATTTGGTTTCCAATTTGGAGTGTAAGCCGGTCCAGGAAATATTTGCACTGGGTCTGATTGAACTCCTTCCCTATGATCCCATTCTGGTTGAAAATAAAATGTTAATTCTTTCATTGTATTTGATTCGTTAAAAGATTCAAAAACTTGAATGTGTTTCATAAAATTTGTTTTTTTTTGTTTATATATTAAAAGTAAGGAATCAAAAGGAAAGAAAAAAATGAAACCCCGGCCTCAACCGGGGTTTGAGGTTAAATTAATGGTCCTACCAGTTCTACCTTCGATTTTCTAATTTTGAGGATGGATTCAAAGGAGTAGGTTCGAATGATAACCTTATCCACCAACCCTCCTTGTTCTCCCTCTGATTTGGTGGGTAAACCTTGAATCTCTGACTTGGGAATTTCCACTCCATCCAACATATAGATGGAATTGCCACCTCTCAGAAAAATACACTCCAAATATTCCTTGTCTTTGTGAACAATGAATGGGGAATTGGGAATCCTTTCTCCCCAAGCCCTAGGTCCTGGTTCCCAAACCCCTCCTGAGGCTGAGGATTCCAGAAGGGAAAGAACCGAGGATCCCTCGTGTTGTTTTTGCAGGCGACGGTTAACCATGTTGAAATAACCTTTGCCGTTCTTGAAAATCATGACCCTAGAATTGAGGGTTAATTTGGTAACCCTGCCTTGCTGAGGGTTAGACTTGCCCCCGAGCAAATCTACTTTGACGAGGGTATCTAGGCCTACGATTTGACAGCCTTTGAAAGAGTTGATTTGGGATTTTTGAAACATAGGTGGTTGGTTTATGACGTAAAGGTACGACATAAATTTCAATTGAAAAAAAGAAACCCCCAAAAAATTAGAAAAAAGTGACTCCACTGGGACTCGAACCCAGGACCCATACATTAAAAGTGTATTGCTCTACCGGCTGAGCTATGGAGTCTGGTTTAAATCATAAAGGATTTGAATTTTAGCAGGCATGGTTGTGTCAACCTGGGTCCAAAAACCAGGAAAGTTTTCTTGGACCAATTTGGTTCTGTCTCTTTCAGTCAAAGTTTTCCACCAGTTTAATGCTGCTGTGTTTGGATGAGGAGTGGGGTCGGGTAAAGACACCCTCAAATTTTAACAAATACCCCCACGCTCGACGTATGTTAGTATGATACTATGTTTGGATGTCTCTTGATTATCTTCTTTAAAACAAACCCAGATCGGAAAGTTTAGATCTCAGTTCTAAACGATCTTCATATCCAGGTGGAATTTTTATCCCCATTTTAATTTTGTCAGGCATGATCGACCAAGAGGGAGCAAGCAAATGTATGGTACCAACAAGATCTCTAGACAACTCAGAGTTCCACCAGTCAGCATTCAAATAGGGTAATTTAGCTCTTTCTGCTTCAAACCATTGTTGATTAGAGTCTTGTATATCTTCTTCTGTCATATCTGGGTTCTCATCCAATACATCCGAAATTAATTCATTGAACTCTACCCAAAGATCTGTGTAACCTGGACCACTGAAAGTTACTTTGATAGCATGATTAATATTTGGGTTATCTGAATGATAGTTATCAAACTTATCTACTAATGATTCGGGGGAATCATCTCCCGTTTTAAACCAGTCTTCATCAACTACAGATAAAATTGCTTTAATGACTTCACCATCATTATTATCAAAGCTTTCAAATAATTGTATGTACTTCATAACTTCCATATATATCTAAGCTTTGAAATAATTTTGGGTGTTAAAAGCTTTTTTCTTCCATACCTGCACCATCTAAAAAAACACCCTAATTTATCCAACTTACAGGTGTCTTGGCTGTCCTCACAACGAGTTTTCTGTCTCGTCACTTCTACGTTGTCTTACAAATGTAGGTGAGTTAGAAATAGACCGTTCACATTGCTGATGTTTAGGTGGTCAACCTATCCCGACCGCATTCGGGAGGCGATAACTAATACAGGACATCACCCTGTTTCTCATCGTTCATAGTGGAACTATCCGTTGTCTGTTTCGGAACGTGTAGTCAGGACAGGATTCGAACCTGTAAGGTATAACCACTAAAAGCGTGGAGATGGAGGTCAATTCCTCTTTTACAATACCAACCTGTGAGCGTTTACCAATTCCGCCACCTGACTATGCTTCTCTGATCACGCCGACCCTTGGATCTACAGTGACTGGTTGTTTCCATTAATAGTCTACCAGAGAAGCACTTGTTTTGAACTCGAACTATTAATGGCCGGGTAGTCAGGACAGGATTCGAACCTGTAAGTACGTCTACTATAGTGGATCTCTATTTCAAGAATGTCTAATTAGACCTGACACTATGCAATTACCATTTTGCTGCCTGACTGTACTTTAGATATAAATTTGAATGATTAAAAAAGGAATATCTAATGAAATATATCTACGATTTGGTGCAATAGAACTCCCCCACGTTATCATCAATCCTATTTGACTGGAAGTCATTATTCTTCCCCATTTATACTCTTTCATAACTTTTAATTTTAGTTTTAAGTAGTCAGGACAGGATTCGAACCTGCATTTACTTGTGATCGGTTTACCGTATAGCATCACTTTCATTTCTGTTAGCATCAGCCAATTAAACTCAGGTTATGTCAGCTCGTAGAGGCATCCCATATATGTTCAATTGCGTTCCTTAGATAGCGTCTACCATTCCGCCACCTGACTATGTTTCCCCATCCTGAGATTCCAGATGAGTAGATTTTAACGGGTTTCTCTCACTGTTCGAGAACCATATCTCCCTCTATTATTTGGCAACCTAAAAGATTAACCATTCAAAAAGTGGGCCTTTTTCATTAGTGTCTTACCACATAAAAACCTGTCAACACTACTGGGAGGAGTTGTGTCGCTCTCCTTTATTCCCATGCCGTCCCACTCACGCTGACTGACGGTCTGCGGGTCTATTGTTTAAGTCTTAGACCAAAGACTCTGAGCACCTCTTACTCATTGTCCATTCTGCTGGATTCGAACCAGCTTACTCGTCTTACATTCGGATTAGCGCTAATCAGGCGATGTAAGAGTCAAAGTGTTTTAACCACATAACACTAAGAATGGAGGATTAGAAGCTTGGGATTTTCACCTCCGAACATCTTTATTGATACGTCTATCAATTAGATTGAAACGCGTATTGCGACACTTCTAATTTGTAGTCAGGACAGGATTCGAACCTGTATGCCATTTGTGGTTTTCTCTTATTACTGTTGCAACAGTACCACCAGCGTTTTGCAAATCCTGTATGTTGTCCGCTTACCTCTAACATACAATATCAACCTTGCGAGTTAATTTTAGCGTCTACCAATTCCGCCACCTGACTGTAATTCACCTGCCCTTTATCTCCTCATATATTCCACCTAAAATTATTATTATAATTATAAGTAAAAACGTATGCATAGTCTAAAGATGCCCCCCGAATCCGTGTTGAGTGGCTACCAATTGCGGGTTTTCCAAGTAGCGACCAATCTCTTTGTGCGCAGCCTCTATACTTACAAAAGCAATCCTCTTGCATCCAACATTGACAATACACCCTCTATCTAACACAGTAATGCCAATCTCCCAGCGTTTTAGGGTTTCGAGCTTTCTACGCTCATCTCTTTGCTCTTCGCTTTCGCAAGGTTTGGTTGGCTCTTCGAGGCATTGTGGCAATTCTTCAACAGGTACTCCTTTCAATGTTTGTTCTTCGTTCATTTTATTTTGGTTTAGGTTACGCAAATATACAACATTTTTTAAATTTCCTAATTAAAATTCTATTAAAGTTATTTTTTAGTAGTCAGGACAGGATTCGAACCTGCATTGCAAGTATTAGGGGTAGTAATACTCTACATTCATCGGACTGAGCCGACCCTCTCATTACCTTGCCGCCCTGTCGTGGGTGAGACTCCATTCTCCACCTGACCAATTTTTAAGTCTCTCGACTTTTACTTTTAATTCCCAAGATGTCAAAGAACCAATTGTTTTTTGATGTTCCAAATGTACAAAATCAATTGCAATTAAAAAAATGAAACCTCAAATTTATGAATTTAATTGTTCGTCTTTTTCTTCAGATTTTTCCCTCGAATTTTTCCAAATTGAAGAACTTTCATACGCATAAAAAGAGAAAATTCCAATTAACCCCAAAACTAACCTTTGGGTAGAATTCCAGGAAACTGGATTAAAATTTGTATTTAAAAAAGAAAAGAAAAGGTAAAATATCCCAAGGGTTAAAAGTGTTTTGCCTAGTATCTTGATCATGGATTTGAATTTTTATTTGAATTCAAAATCCATTAATTTGTTTCGCTTTATTTAGATTTGGAAAACGTACCCCATAAGACAATCACCCCCAACATAAAAAGGAAAAACTCCTTCCAATTGAAGGGGTTTTCTAAACCACCTAATTCCTTAATTCCTAAATAGACCAATATGACAATTAAAATTTGAAGCGCCAAAATTAGGAGTCCGGTCAGGACCCCTAATTTTAACACACATCCTAATAAATCTCTCATTTAATTTCTCCTAATCTAAAATACCAGGGATTTTCCATGCCCGGTGCCTCCTTAACTTTTTTCAGCATGTACGTATTAAATTCCTTCACAGATTCAAATTCAGGAACCTCCAAATTTAACTCTTGAACCCATTCAAAGGGCAAAATCATCATTCTGGTTGCCATCTGGGTTTTTTCCCAAAACTTTACCACAACATCTTCCTGTCTTGAAAAATCCTTGGCAGGGGAATTAAGATAGGCGTGAAGTTGGGTGGGGTTGTTGGGTTTGATAACAGCAAACATGCCTTTGGCGGGTCCATATAAACTTTCATGGACTAATCCAACCAAAACTCTGCCTTCATGTTTATCCAACTCTTGGAGGAGCAATTCAAGGGGAGTTGAGGAGTAGGTGGTACGGGAATTGTCATTAACGACAACGGTTTTAATGGGGTAGTTCATAGAGGGTTGGTTTTATAAAGCAAAAGTAAGAAAAAGAAATGTGGAAAAAAAACGAAACCCCATAAAAAAACCCAGACTTTTAAGTCTGGGTTTTCAAGAGATTGAAGGGGGTTAGAGGGAAATGATTGTGTAAGGTGGTTCCCACCAACAAGTCCTAGTATTTTCCATTTTATCAGATAAATAAATTGAATTTAGTTGGATGTTGGGAATAACTGAAAACTTTATTAATTCCTCACTTCTCATTTTTTCTAAATCAATTCCAGCAATTTCAAAAGCCTGTTCAGTTTCAGAATTTTTTTCATCATTAGAATAAAAATCTGTGTTTGAAATTCCCATAATTTGTTGGGCTAATTCATTTGAAATGGGTTTGAAATCCCAAAGCTCATTTGATTCTTGCTCTTGTATACAAAGCAGAGCTTCTGGAATTTCATCTAATTCCAATGGGAAAAAGGAATTATAATTTTTAGGTATATTTTTAAGTTTTGAGGGGGTAATAATTGTGGGATGGGAATTAAAATTCCCAGCCAAAACAAATCCAACTAAAACTTTTTGTGTGGGGTTTGAATCTAAAGATTCAGAAATTTGGGTGTGTAACATAGGTTGTTTTTTTGGTTTAGGATGTAAAAGTAGAAAAAAGAACCGTGGAAAAAAAACGAAACCCCATAAAAAAACCCAGACTTAAAAGTCTGGGTTTCCAAGAGATTAAAGGGGGTTAGAGGGAAATGATTGTGTAAGGTGGTTCCCAATACCCATGGGTTCTTTCTGGGTTATCAGACCAATAAATTGAATTTAGTTGAATGTTGGGAATAACTGAAAACATTTTAAAAACTCTCTCTTCCCATTTTTTTCCATTCCATTCCCCACTTCTCATTTTTCCCAAATCAATTCCAGCAATTTCAAAAGCCTGTTCAGTTTTAGAATCTTTTTTATCATTATAATAAAAATCTGTGTTTGAAACCCCTATAATTTTTTGGGCTAATTCATTTGAAATGGGTTTGAAATCCCAAAGATCATTATTCTCATCACTTTCTATACAAAGCAAAGCTTCTGGAATTTCATCTAATTCTAATAAGAGATAAAACTCATAATCCTCATCTAAATTTTCAAGTTTTGAGGGGGTGATAATTGTGGGATGGGAACCAATCCCCCCATCATTAACAAATCCAACTAAAACTTTTTGAGAGGGGTTTGAATCTAAAGATTCAGAAATTTGGGTGTGTAACATAGGTTGTTTTTTTTGGTTTAAGATGTAAAAGTAGAAAAAAGGAATCAAAGAAAAAAATGAAACCCCGAAAAAAAAGGGGTTCAGGCCAACCACAACCTGAACCCCCAACCACACCACACACAAACAAACACTAAACTAAAAACCTAATTCTGAGAAATCTTCAATCATTCCCCCAACATTTTCTCCATAAACAGATTGGATTTTGGCGAGGGCAGTATAAGGAATATCCTTGTTATACACAGAATTGGTGTAGTAAAATTTACGCCCATCTTTGAAATCCTGTTCATATATAAATTGATTTATTTTTTTGGCTTCTGCTTTTGGCCTTCTATTATATAATTCAAATTTTGGTTTAACCGGTACGACCCGAACATATTTTGAACCAGCAGACACAATTTTGAAAAGATCCCCCTTTTCATATCGAGGCCTCAAATTTTCTTCAGTGATGAGACATAAATTTCCTACCTTAAATTGTTGGCGGTGTTCTTCTAAATTGATGCTGGTGGTAGGAGGAGGTAAAAATTTGATTGAATTGGCAGATATTTTGACCCTTTGGAAAGGCTCGTCTTCTAAATGACCCAAAACACACAAATTGGCCTTTTTATCCACCACCAATTTACGACCGTGTAATTCAAAATCTGGAGAGTCTATTTCAATGACATCTCCCAACTTTACCAACTTGTAATTGATGCCTATTAAAACGTGTCTGGTAATTTCAGTGCGAGTAGCTGCAAAGTAATCTTGGTACCTATAAACAATTTGAGGTGCCTTCAATTTGACGTCTGCCAGCAACTTTTCTAAAATGTGAGGAGCATACCCGTAAATGGCTGGCAGTTCAGCCTCAAATTTTTCCCGGGTAGGTTCAAATCTTACAATTTGACGGGCGGTGTAAAATCTGGTTCTAGGCATTGGGTGTTTTGTTTGTGGGGCAAAGATAATTCAATTTCAATTGAAAAAAAAATGAAACCTTTATTTTTATTTTCTCATTCTGAAAATACCCACCAGCATTACGAAAACAAAACCGTAAAATATGAGGGATTCCCTGTTTTCGGGTTTATTCTCTACTGCTGTTTGAAAGATAAGTAATACAGCTCTTCCAACATATTGAATGAGCCACCAAAAGAATTTGGCAATCTCTTGAAATAAAGGAACATTGAAAAGAAGGTACCCAAAGGCCAGGAAAACAAGGACTTTGAATGCTTGATTCATTTTTTGGATTTGAATTTTCTTTTTTGTCCTGCCCTTCTTTTAATCCAGGCAAATTCGGCATTTACCCTCACCATTTCTGTGTCTGCAGCCTGCTGAAATCTTTGGGGGTTAAATTGAGGTTTGGGCTTCGGCGGGGTAAAGCCCAGTCTTTCCCTTTCTAGCTGAACCCAATACGGAACCGGGTCAGTCATAGGGTTTTGGGCGAGGGCTTGCAGTTGGATCCCCAACAGTAGACACCATAAAATCAAAATTTTCATGGGTTTGTTTTTATCGCGGGCATTGAGTATGTTAGCAAGATAGTATGTTTTCTGGGTCTGTCTATTCTGCCTATTTGAATATCTCCTCAGTTTTGGTTTTCTTGGTGAAAAAATTTGTTACTTTTTGGGGATCCAATAAGGCAATTAAATCATCAATTTCTTTGGAATTAGAAAAGACAAAAACTGCATCCTCTACATCCATGTATTGATTATCAGAAGCAACCATTTTCCCGGTATGTAGCAAAGCTAATTGCTTCTCTCCTTTCTTCAAATATCTAGGCTGAAGTATAACATTAAAATCAAAATGCCAGTCCCCGTACTTGAAAAATCCACCCAATTTGGGTCTGTAGGGGATTGGAATTTCTTTGTCTAAATTACTTATATTATTGGATTTAGCCAACTGATTCCATTCTTCATATTTAGATTTGACTTCTTTGAGCAGAGAAATTAAAATTGGAACATTTAAATTATCAACACTGATTCCCACCCGTTGAACAATAGGGTCCAATGATTTCATATTAATGTATAGTTCATATTTACCTTCTTTGGGTTCCGTAGCTTCCACATCAAAATGTTTCGAGTCATACTCCATCCAATATTTACCGATGGTTTCTTGACCATAAAGGGATGAACTGAAAATCATCAAGATTGCAAAAAGAAGTTTTTTCATTTTTTTTGTTTTTTAAGAGTTGTGTATAAGAAATTAAAATTGTTTGATTTAAAGCAATCCATCCTGAGAGAAGGAATAAAAATCATCCTCTGTTAAAATAATGTGGTCAAAAACTTTACAGTCAAAATTAGCTAAACACGCCTGAACTTTTTCTGTCATTTTTAAATCTTGTTCCGAAGGTTTTAAAGATCCTGCCGGATGATTGTGACACAAAATCACAGCAGTGGCCAAACAATCTACGACATATTTAGAGATAATCCTCAAATCTACCACCGTGCCTCCTACTCCTCCCTGACCAATTTTAGCCCACCCTATGGTTTGAGCCTGGTTATTTAACATCAACAGAAAGAAAGATTCATACAAGGTAATGTCTGCGTGAAAAAACTGGCGACAATATGCTGCTGCCTCATCCGGAGATTTAATTTTCACAGTCTTAAAAAAGGTGTCCTTCGAATCCACCGTTAAAATTTTTTGGTAGGTTTGCATGGGATTGTTGTGGTTAAAGTTTTTGGTGCTTAATTTGGTGAATAGTTGGTTATTGATTTGAGGGTTTAGATTTGATTTGGTCGGCAACATAATTCAATGCGGCCCGGATGCTGCCAAATTTCACTCTACATAAGGCAAGGGTGTCAACCTCACAATACACGGAAGTGAGCTGCATTAAAGGTTTAGAGGGTTGGGTTTTAGTTTTTGTTTTCATGGTTTTTGATTTTCAAAATAACCCACTTCATTCAACTCTCCAATTGCTGACTGGTCCCACTTGTCTGGGATGTTGGATTCCACCTTCAACATCCACTCCACCTGGGCCTCATCGTCTGCATCGTAGACCAGGGCCAGATCCAGATAGGTGCCAAAGTCGTGGGGACAGTGGAGAGTCTTGAAACGGGCACCGGCAGGAGGCTCACCTATTGAACGTAAAAGCTGACCGGCAAAGGCCCGAATTTCTTGCCTTGCTCTGTTGAGATACCCCTCGGACCCGAGTTGGGCACAGGGTTCATCGTAGGGGGTGGTGGTACCTAATTCTAAAGTTTCTAACATGGGTGTGGTTTTGAGTGGTGAAATTTACAAACCTTGATCACTTAAAAATTCTTGAATGCTTTCAACCAATTCCGGGTCATCGATCGAAAAACCATCTTTGTCCCGAAGTTCTACATCTATACACTTGCCCTTTTCATTGAGCCATTCCTTGTACACAATTTTCCCTTCAGAATCTTGCAGAATGAAGGTGTGTTCGGTAAGAGGTCCAACAATGTCGTGGTTGAGAATTTCAAATTGTGCCATTTGTTTTTTTTTTGTAAGGTAAAAGTAAGAAAAAAGGGAAAAGGAAAAAAATGAAACCTCGCTTAATGAGCCAATTTGGCCTTGAGGTATTCCATGCTCTTTTGCATGGTGACTTGGGCTTCATTATGAACAATCAAAGTAAATTCGTCTCCATCCAACTTTGAACCTGTGTGGTAAACCCACCTGGTTTTAGGGTCGAACTCGGGTCCAGTGGAGTGGGAAAATCTGAAGATTTTGGTGACTCCGGTTTTGGGAGAATGAATCTCGTATTCTGTATCAAAGGGCAGCTGAGATTCGGAGGTGTGGATTTTGGTTCGGTCCAAGGGATCTAAAGACCATTGAAAAGAGGCAAGAGAAATTTTCATTTAATCTTTGGGTTTGAACATCTGGTGACCTAACTCCAGAAAAGAGTTGTAGTTGTCCTCGCCCATCAAATCTTGCAATTTCATTTTCAGGGTGTGGAGCTGATTTTTCTGTGCCTGCAATTCTTTTTCCTTGTGGGAAATTTCCCAGTTCAGATCTAAAATTTGGCGGAAAACTTCTTGTTGTTGGGGTGTATCTAACATATGGGTTGGTTTAGAATGTAAAAGTACCAAACTTAGTTCGAATAAAAAAATGAAACCTCAAAAAAAGAACCGCTAGTTTGCCTAGCGGTTCTTGGGGAAACACGATAACCCAATGTTAAGGGGGTCCCCACCCCCTTAGGTCATAGCTCGGAGGCAAAGTTGCACACTCCTTTAGTTTTCACACAGTCTAGAATTTTCTGACCCAAAGACATCCGGGCGTAAATTACCAATTTTGGTTTGATTGAGGCGAAGGTGGTGTAACCCAAAGAACCAAAATGAGTTTGGATAAATGTGTCAGAACCGTAAAATCCAGATTCTGATGCCAGCAGGGTCTGGATGATGGGTTTGAGCTCGCCCAGCTGCCTGTTACAGGAGGCCAATTCATCCTCTATGTCCCCCACGTGGGTGAGGTCAAAGTGGGAATAAATCTCAATTGCCTCTTTTTCTTCCTCGCACACCTCTCCGTCTGCATCTACATAGTCGTGGGTGCCTCCGAAGTGGGTGGCGTCATCCGAATCCTGGAGGGCGAACCAAAACTTGCCCTCGATGTCTCCTGTGTAGTAGCGTCCCATTTAGATTGTGTTTTCAACGGTTTCTTTTATCCCGGCACAGGCCTGCCAGGTGCCTGTTTCGGGACCGTGGTCCGAGGAGTAATGAACCGGAGAGTAGAACCAGGCCCCCTCCCGAAAGAGATAAATGTAATCTGCCCAGGAATCGGGGGCTTCCTTCTGAAACTGCTCTGCTGAATGGAAGTTCCTGGGTTTAATCCCAGTCTCGCCCCTGTCCCGGTTGTAGGCCAGGGTGACATCTGGGGCGGGAAAGACGAAGGAGTGAATTTGACCGGGCTCCGGAGCCAATTTTTCTGCCAGATAGGATAAATCTCCTAGGGCAATGATTGCCTCGGCAGCAGCTGCCGAGTTGTGGTGGGTTTGCAGGGTGAGACCCACTCCTGCGGGGTAACCATCAAAGTGACAGTAGATTGCCTGGATGGCACCGGTGGGGGATTGAACCCCGATGAGAGAACGTGTGGACATAGGTTTGTTTTTTAGGTTTGTTTTTTTAACAGGACAAAAGTAGAATTTAATCTCGTTTCAAAAAAATCAAACCCCGACTTTTTTAGAATTTTGGACCTTTTTTTCCGTGAAAGTTTTCAACATCCGGGCTGCCAAGGCCAGACGTTGGGGGTAGAAGGGAAATCTGGGTTTGAGGACGGCCAAGGCAATTCTCATAAATTGTTGGGAGGTGTGAGGAGGGAGATTGGACATAAGATTAGAATTTAAAAATCAAATCTAACCAATTCCATTGAAAGAAAAAAATGAAACCCCCGTTTCATGAAAAATCAATTTCATCCATCACTCTAGACACTGGTTGCCATTCTTCCATGCGAATGGGTTTGTTATTATCCCATTCAACTTTGGTTTGAATATGAATGGGAATTCTGTCTTTGTCATTGACCTCCACTTCATAACTCACATCTACCCAAGATTCAAAAGAATCATTCACCTCATCCATAAAGGATCTCCAAATCGAGTCCCATTTTACCGCCTCCAACCCCTGAAAGATTTCCTTCAAGGTGGCCAGATTTCGGATTTGAGTGGTTCTGGGTAAGGATGTCAATTTTTTCTCCAAAGTATCTTTCAGAGACTGAACATCAAGCTCAACCACAAATTGGCCGTGAATTTTGGGTTTCAAAAACACAGATTCCCCATCTAGGGCCATTTTTTTATAGCCTTTATCGAAAAAATCTACAAACAAATTGTCCACCTTGATTTGAACTGCCTCGTCCCAATCCAGCTCCTCCAAACAAGTTCTCACTTGGTCCTCGTCCCAGACTTTTTCTTTAAATCCCAAATCCTCTAAGTCCCCAAACAAGTCTGTCAGTCTCGATGAACTGGAAGATTCTAAAAAGGAGTGAAAAGTTTGCATGGGTTTATTTTTTTTCAAAATGGTAATTTAACCATCTATCCATAAAAGAAGAGGTCATAAAGGATTTGAATTCTTTTCTATCCTCTGACACTTCAACCTCGAATTCTAGGTCTATAAATGCTCCCTTTACATCTTGCTGCATTTCAATTGAGTTTACCAAAGAAAATTCAATCCACCAATTAGGTCCTTGGTCTTTTTTTTGCTCTACAAGCCAATCTCCAATCACATCTTCTAAATCCGAATAATCTAACTTTTTTCTAATTTCCGGTAAAGTCCATCTTGGTCCAGAATTTGCGATCCTAGGAATTTTGGGTAATAATTCTGTTAAATCCTCCCCTAAATTATCCAAATCTACTTCACATGAAATTTGACCTTCAAAAACAATTTTAACTCTCCCTCCAGAATTCATTTCACAGGTGTAATTGTACTTTGAACGGGAAGGAATGGAAAAATCTACCACCCCGTAAGACCAAGAGATTTTTTTCCAGGCTTCTTTAATTTCTGGGAGGGAAAATGTTCTATCGTTAAAACCTAGATCCTCTAGGTCTGTGATGATGGAGGATAAATCTTCTGATTCTCTAAAGGAACCAAAAGATAAAATTTTAGAATCCAGCAATTTCGTCTAGTTTTATTTTTAGTTCTTTCATCATGTTAGAGGTACACATCAAATCTGCCACCTCGTCCCAATTCACTTTCAACACCATATCCACAACTCTAACTTCGAATTCTTTTGTGTCCTGCTTGGGTTGGGGTACACAGACAAGTCCGAAATCCACCCAAAGATTGGGATTGTCCTCTTCCTTTATAAATTTTTTCAAATTATAATCGAAAATTTCGGGAATAGAAAAGTGAGACCGACCTTTGATACCAGAGGTGATGGTGTTTAAAATTTGAGGTAAAGTGTATCTTTGACCTGAAACCCCAGACTTTGTGTCATTCAAAATTTTCTCCATGGCTCCTTCCAAAACACCATCCCGAAATAGAAACGAAAAGGGTTCGTTTGTCTTGACACTTAAAATTGGTTTGTTGTACCTAAAATACTCATTCTGGTCAAAATCAAACTTTAACTTTTGGGTGCGAAATAGGGTAAAGGCAATAATTTCCTCCCATTCAATTTTGTGCCAGGCAGATTGAATTTCTGGCCAGGTCCATTTTTTCTCCCCAAAACCTAAATCTGATAAATCCCCCATCAAATCATCCAATCGCGATTCGATTAAATTTGGGTCGTGGAAGGCCTTAAAATTTTGTAATCCCATGTCCTATATATTCGAAAAATTCCCAATTAAATTCGAGCTGGATGGGAGGTCAATTTTTTTGGTTGATTAATGGGATTTTTTCAATTGGGGAGAAACCGAAGCCCACAATTGTTTAGAAGATTGAAGTAAATTGTAATAGGCTTCTGGACCCATCTCTTCTTGTAATTCCCGAATTAAAACTTTTAACAGCATGGATTTTTCCCATCTGGCTAAGGCATCCCCACATTTTTTGATGTCCTGGTTAACAGTTAAAATACGATTCCACAAATAAGATTGGTTGGGTGTCATAGAAATTAGAATTGGTGTAACATAAATTAAAATATTATCGCAAAAATAAATCTAATTTCCCAAATAAAAAAATTTTGAAAAAAATTTAAATCTATTTCAATCAGGTTTAACTTTCTGAAGGTTAATCGGTTTCATCCTTGGCAGGAGGGGTTGAATCGTAACACATTAAAATTAGATTTTGATGGTAAACATTGTAACGAAATCTGTTTTGGGCAACCTCAAACCAAGCTCCATTGAGGCAAAACTTCTTCTTTTCTTTAAAAGTAACCAGAATTTTTTCCCATTTAATTTCGAATTTCTTTTATTTATCTACAATTTTTCACGGTGACGATGCCCACAAAAAAAGTGCTCCCGAAGGAGCACCTTTCCATCCCAAAGCAGAACGGCTACCTTGGGATTTGAATTAAGCCAAAACCTCGTTGGCTAAAATGGAGTTGGTGTAGAAGGTACGGGTTGAACCATCTTTCCGAACTCTCACCAGCTGATTGCCTTGGGGATCCGTAGCCTGAAGGAAGTCCAAAATGACTTCTGCTCCTGGACGCATCCGAGATGGCTTTTCCGAGCTCAAGGATTTGGTCGAGAAAACAGACAGATGACTTTTGGTGGTGACCTTCAAAGTCTTCTGGGCCATTTCAACAACTTCTTGAGCCTGAACTTCGGGGGATTGGATTTTGGATTTTGACATTGTTTTTTTGATTTGGTTTAAATTTTAAAAATTGAATGGGGCAAAGATAAGGGATAAATTCCAAAAAAGAAAATCTTTCTTGAATTTTTTTTTCGTCAAATTTTACATCACTCCAGAGCGAAAGTAAAAAGGATCTCCCGTGAGGGTACCAGACCTCACAGCCTTGAGAATTTCCACCTCTCCTGCTGCCAAAGTCTTAACTCGTTGAGGAGGGGTTTCCAACTCGGCCAGCATCTCTGTTGGCATCACCATGGCCCGGGTTGATAAAGCAGTCTGGGCCCAGATGGCAGAGATGAGGTGGTCGGGTTGGGTTTGGAGCCAGGACTCCAAATTGGAATCGACTTCACCTTCGACCAAAAAGTTAAGACCTCTGATTGGTCCAAAGTGGGAATTAACAAAGGAAACTAAAATGGGTTCAGTATTGGGGGGTTTCATGGATTGTAGTTAAATGGAACTTTTTTTTCTGGGAGCAAATGTAAAATTAAATTTGCCATAAAAAAAATGAAACCACAAAAAAAGAGCCAAGCTGGGCTTGGCTCTGGGAGGGAAAAAGGTCAATTACTTCACCTTTTTACCTAAAAAGGAGAAACCTAATTCCTGGAGAGTTTCCATGTGGGTGGGTCTGTCCTGACAGTGGGTAAATGCCATATCCATAATTTCTTGGGAAATGAAAAGTCCATTCAAAACCCTAGAAACAAAACCTTGAGTGACCTCACACACTTCGGCTAACAATTTCGTATCACCCCTTTGCTTCCTTTGGTTTACAAAGGCAAGTTTGTAGGTGTAATTGTTGAAGGCGTTGACCTTAGGAGTTTCCTTTCCTGTTACTTTTCTGGGCCTGCCCCTTTTGGTTTTGACTGAAGGGGTAGATTGGATTTCCATCTGGGGAGATGTGGCTGGAGACAAGGTCAAAGTGGGATTGACAAGAGAATTTCTCTTTTTCTTTTGGGTCCAGTTTCGGACACAAGCTTGGGTTTGGGATTTGGTGGACCTGCTAAATCTGCCATCCAACCCTAAGAGATACTTACGGGTGTAAACAGAAGCACGGGTACGGCCGAGAAAAACGGCGATTTGAGCAGTGGTGTTACCAGCTGCAAACATGTTCCGCAGGATCTTATCATGTTCAGGGGTCCAAGCGGAGTGATGGGTGATGGGTTTTTTTGCCATGGTTAAATGGGTTTAGAAGGTGGTTTAAAAAATTAACAAGGCAAATATACGATGATTCTGGAAATAAAAAAAATGAATCCACGAAAAAAGAAATAAAATTTTTGAAAATTTTTGAATCTATCTTGTAATCAATTTGAAATCAATCACTTAAGGTTAAAAATTTTTATTTATTTATTGCTGAGTGTGTTTTTAAATAATAAAATCTTGTTTGATTGTTTAATCTAGGGTCCAATTTAATTAAATTATATGGGCCAAAATCTTCCCAAATGAAACATTTTGAATTTGATTGGATTTAATTATCATGCCCCTGTAGTTCAACGGATAGAACGAGAAACTTCTAATTTTTAGATGGAGGTTCGATTCCTCCCAGGGGTACAGCCAAAAAATCAGGTACTTAAAGCCAGGTGCCTTTGCCCAGCCCTTCTAATTCCAATGAGACACTTCCTTTTTTGAAAATTTTCAGGATGGAACCCAGATACTCTCCAAACACACAATCTTCAAATTCGTAGGTAGGCACAAAGTGTTCCAAATTCAGGGGACAAAATTCTGGTTCCAAATTGGGAAACTGAATTAAAAAAGAACCCTGGTTGTGTTGAAGTTTGGCCTCTAATTTTTGGAGGGTTTCTTTATCTGGGGGTGGAGGTGTAACTCCAGGAATTTTAAGTCGGCCCTGGGTGGGTAAAATAATTTCTGTCATAAAAGTTAAATTTCTGAGTCCTCAGAAAGTTTCGCCTCCCTCAAAATTCCAAAATGCCAATTCAACTTTCTCACCTTCTGTTTCAATTTTGTCATGGCATTTCGATGAATTCTCTCTGTTTGATCCGTGTTCAAACCCATTTTTTTGGAGATCTCAGGAAATCCGTGGGGAAACAAGCAATTCACTCCAAATCTCATTTCAACAATTTCCCTTTCTACCGGACTCAAGGTTTCCAACAATTTTCCCAATTGGGTTTGGCTTTCCTGTTTCTCGTATTCCTGTTGGGGGTTGAAAACTTGAGAATCTAAAATGTCGTAAAAAGTGGAATCTTCTCCAGATTCCAGGGGTTGATCCAAAGATGAAATTGATAATTGGTTGGAAAGAAATAATTCAAAATTTTCGAAGGTCATGAGGTCTTTTTCCTTGGTCTGCAAGCATTCGTAAATTTCTAAGGAAGTGGGTTCCCTATCCAACTTGCCATACAACTCCAATTTGACTTGTTCGGCCTTCTTAACAATTTGAATTTGGGCCGGGGGCACGTACACGGTCCGTTTATGTTTTTGCAACCACAAAATCATTTCCTTGCGAATGTGCCACACGGCAAAAGAAATAAATTTAAAGCCCTTGGTGGGATCAAACATGTAGGCTGCATCTACCAGGCCCACATTGCCCACGGCCACCATTTCCTGTTGGGCTTCTTCCGTGGCAGCATACATCTTAGCCACCGACAACACAAACCTTAAATTGGCCGACACCAACTTTTGAATGGCCTTCACATCCCCCTTGGCTGCCTGCAATGCAACCACATACTCTTCTTCGGCAGTCATGATGGGAATTTTGGACACTTCCCGCAGGTACACCTGGGTTGTGTGTTTCTGACTGATGGTAAATGTTTCAACTTTCTTAAAGGATCTCATACCCCCTTCATATGTCAGCCAGGAATTTGAATTTCCCCTTTCATGAAAAAAGTTTTAACCTTTATCCCGGGAGGCATGATTCCGATCATGCAAGGCCTCAATCAACACATCGGTGGCTGCATCCAGGGCAATGGATAAATCATCATCCCTGAGTTTGCCTATTTTGTGTTCCCACAAATTTATAAATAATGCAATGTACACAGAGGTGACATCTAAATGGTCTTGAGTTTCACACGTGTTTAACATTTTCAAACACCGATTCACTCCTGATTGTAAATTATAAAATTGGGCTGGGATCATAAAGAAGAATTTTAAAACCCAAAATTAAATCAAAAATTCGACTTAAAAAAATGAAACCCCGGTTTATCTTACACCCTGCCCTCGATTTTTCTTCACATAAAATCTTGATGTCTTATTATTAGAATGCTTCGTCTTTGCGTGCACTCCGCGTCTACGCTTTCTATTTGACTGACGGTGAACTGAGTGGGTAGGGGAACCTTTGGCTGCCATAAAGTTTTTGACGCATTTTAGTGACTCGGGCCCGGGTTTGTTTCAGGGATCCAACGAACCTGAAAACGGGCCATGAATGCGTGTCGACACCTCGAGCGCGATGCGTGCGCACGCGATAGGGCCCGGGAAAAGAGTATGTTAGCGACATACTATGTTGTGGGGGGATGAAAAAGAAACATACAAAATTTCTGACAATCCCAAAACAATCATCTCAAGCTCTGCCCTAACTTACTTCAGAAGTAACGTTGTCTGTAACATTGTCTGTGACGTTGTCTGCAAAGTTGTCTGCAAAGTTGTCTGTAGAAGGAGAGGCACAGGCGGCACCACAGGTACAGGGCCGGGTGGGATCAGAGGCACAGGGCCGGGTCTGGGGCTCGGGCTCGGGCCGAAGCCGGAACCGGAGGGATTGGAGGAGGGCACGGAGGCGGAGGAACAGGGAGGTCATAAATTAGGATATTTTTTGTGTCAACACCTCGAGCGCGATGCGTGCGCGCTATCGGTTTGAGTATGTTATCATCATACTATGTATGCGACCAAAATTTCGGACCCGGGTCCGGCACAGGAGGTCCCGGATGACCCAGCCCGGCCATGGGGCGAGTTAACCTCGAATCCCAGGAGGTTTACTCTAGGTTTACTCCACATCCCACCACAAACCTCCACTTTTTTCCCCTGGATAATTTTTGGACGGGTTAGCGGGGTTAACCGAGGGTTAAACCGGAGGGATCTGTTAACCTCGCCCTACGGGGTTAAAACGAGGCTTTCCCGGGCCAGCTGGGGACGAAACTCGCCCTGGGTGGTTTTCAAAGCCTCAGAGGGGCTTCCACAAGGGGTACTTTTCCGCGAATTTTAAAGGGCCAGGGGTTTCCTCCAGGCTTCCCAGGGCGAGTGAAAATGGTCCCATCGAGTGTTAAATCAAAGGTTTCCCAGGGCGAGTGAAAATGGTCCCATGAAGGGTTTCCTCCAGGCTTCCCAGGGCGAGTGAAAATGGTCCCATGAAGGGTTTCTCGGGGCGAGTGAAATGGTTGAATCAAGGCTTCGGGGTGTTGCCTGCAGCAGGGAGTGTTTATGCTCCTCTGTGTCTGCTGTTGGGACGAGATCGGCAGAGTCTGTCTATGCTGACTTGGGAGTGGGGCACAATAGACTCGTCGTAGAGATCTAATCCCTTGTAAGTGAGGGTCAGTCCGTGTCGAGAATCGTAATTGAAAATTTTGTTTGCCTGTGGGTTGGGTTTGAGTTGTAAATCGAAGCAATCCTGGCGCATAAAAAAAATTTGGTTCTCATTCGATTTTGCTTTTGATTTTGATTTTGGGCGGGGCCCGGGTCACCGGAGGTGTCATTGCAGCCCCAATTCTCAGGTGGAGATGGGACACAAATGGATTGTGGGATCGATATATAATCTTCACATATAACCGTATAATTGAATTTGAGATGGAAAAATATCCCCACGGATTTTGGGAAGATGGAACAAGAAAATTCTCTGTCGATGCCCTGTTCAAATTGGTCCAGGGTCGGGCACCCACCGAGGTGCCTATACAACAGATCATCCGTAAAAATGTAGATCTTCAATCCCCAGAAGGAAATTTTCGACACAACCTTCAAAACCCAACTCCGGAATTTGAGGCCCGAGCCCTGCGGGCAGACACGACATTTCCCGTCCTGTTGAGCCCAGAGGGCTGGATCGTCGACGGGTCCCACAGAATTGCCAAACTCCGCTGGCAGGGAGCAACCCGGGTCTGGGCCCACATTCTATCCAACAGGGATCTGGCCCAGGCAAGGGTGGACGAGACCGAGAAATTGATTTTACCCTTCGGAGATTGGAAAAAAAGCAAATTATTCTAAATCCAAGGTCGGGTGTTTATCGTCGGTGGGATGTCCGACCTTGCTGCGTCTGTTCTTCCCTCCTTCTTTTCCCTTCGTGTCTGTTATTTCCGTGGATTTAAATTGGGGGCCTGGCTTTAATTTTTGAGGGTCCGTCTCAACACCAGTAAACCGGATGACATTTTCTTGGGAGGGCCCGGGTGCCGGGATTCGGTGTCACGTTTGCCCTCCCGTCGGAAATTTGTTTTGGCCGTGACAATATATACACACATGAAGTACCTCCAAAGTTTCTCCCTTTTCGAGTCTGGAACCTCTGGCACGCTGACCCAGAAGCAGGAGGCGTTCCTGAATCAATACACAAAGGGAACCTGGTCTCTTAACCCGGCGACAGGTCTGGTGGATGTGCAAGGCTCGTTTGATTGTTCCAACCGGCAACTGAAATCTCTGTATGGGATTAAATTTGGGATGGTGACAGGGAATTTCACCTGTCACCACACCCAACTGACCAGCCTGGTCGGATCACCTCAGAAGGTGGGAGGGGATTTCGGCTGTGACCAAAACCTTCTGACCAGCCTGGCCGGAGCACCCCAGACGGTGGGAGGAGATTTTCGATGTGCATTTAACCAACTGACTTCCCTGATGGGATCACCTCAGAAGGTGGAAGGATATTTCTGGTGTTCATACAACAAACTTACCACCCTCGAGGGAGCACCTCAGACGGTGACAGGTACCTTCAACTGTGGCTACAACCAACTCACTACCCTGGAGGGAGCACCTCGGACGGTGGGAAGGAGTTTCGACTGTTCCGACAACCAATTGACCAGCCTGGCAGGAGCACCTAAGACGGTGGAAGGGTCTTTCTACTGTGAGAGCAACCAACTGACTACCCTGGAGGGAGCACCTCAGACGGTGGGAGGGGATTTCGACTGTCGCAACAATCAACTGTCCAGCCTGGAGGGAGCACCTCTGACGGTGGAGGGGAGATTCGACTGTAGTGTCTTCGTTTTGAAACCTGGCGAGTGGAATCCAACAGGTTGGTTGGAAGTACTCCGCACAGGATCTCCTGAGGCCCGAAAGTTGATTCTAACCCTGCCTTATTTCCAGCCTGACTGGTGGAACTCGGAGCTGTCTAAAGATCCTGCTCGCACGATTCAGTTGCTGGCTCCCTGGTGGTCCCAAATGTCCGACGAGCTCAAAAGAGGAATTCGGATCCCCCCTGGCTATGAGGACCGGTTTGAACTACGAGCTGGATTTTCCGAGCTGGGTCTGTTCTAAGAGATATATAAAGACATGAAGCAAAATTACACCCCCAGGAATTTAATGTCTTTCCAGAATTTTCTGGGAGAAGGTAAAAGATCAAAGACGAAGGACAAAAATCCCTGTTGGTCTGGATATCGACAGGTTGGATTTAAAACCAAAAATGGCCGAAGAGTCCCCAATTGTGTGCCTATAGGTAAGCAGTCTGGTGTCATTCAAGAACAAGACACTGCTGAGTTGATCGACACTTTGGAGGATTTGGGCTTTAAAGAAAAACCCAAAGTTTGGTTTTTGGACTGGGAACACAGAGTTGATGGAAGAAACCGGATATTGTATTGTGTTGAAGCCTACACCAAAGAGCGGGCTATGCTGGCTTTAGCCTCCGCGTGGAACATCGAGGAGGGTTTGGATTCAGGAGAATGGGAAGATTTTGTATATCAGGTTTCAAAGGGACAAGCAGATTGGGAAGATCTGGCCCAGGTACTTCGAGATTGTAACTACAGAGAAGAAGAGGAAACACTTCATTCTGTCTACGTGATGACCCATCCTAAACCCCGTTCCTTGTACAAGAAACCTAGATCTCTGGATTTATTTGGTGAATATAATTCCTCCGCCGAAAACGCCCAATTGATGCAGTCCGCCTCATCCAATCTTCGGTCTTGGTATGGGATTAGTTTAGAGGACGTGGAAAAATTAAAATCTGATTAATTCATTTGAATTTCTGTGACGGAAACAAAATTTATCCTCCCTGGTATAATTGTTTTGTATCATGATAGAAATTCTCAACGTCAATTTTTTAGATGCCTATCAGCACGACAATTTGGTGGTGGACTTTCGAATTAATGTCCCAGAAAATCAGGAATTCCCCCTTCGGGTAAGAATAGAAGATCCTTTTTTTGGGTCTGATTTTTTTATTGGTCCAACCACTTTACATTGTGTGTCTGGGGTTCATTATTGGGCTTCTTTTCGCGTTAAAGATATTATGGCAGACCCTATCTTGGGATTTAAAGGAGGATTTGTTTTAATTTTTGAGTCTGCCACAGACGGGACAGAAATTTACCGGCGCAAATTTACGTTTGGAGGTCCCGATTACACATTACGCAACTTGTCTGCTTCTTTTCCCTATGATCAACCCCGTCTTTTCATGGTGGGGGATTCTCACACCTGGACCAACTTTGGCCAGTACCACGAAAAAATAGAATCCTGTGGTAAATTTGTGCTAGCCCGGCACGTCATGTACAAAGTTTCTTCTTTTTCCTTTTGGTCTGGGGATTATGATGGATTTTTATCTCTCTTGCCCATCGAGCCTGGAGATGCACTTCTTTTTTCGTTTGGTTCTTATGATTTTCGCAGAGGTTGTTTTAGACTCGCCAAGAAAAGAGGAATCCCGGTGCAAGAAATTGTGTATCAAACTCTTTTTCAAACTTTTTACAAATTAAGATTGCTAAGAGAAAAATTTCCAATCCATCCTTTTATTGTTTCTTCTGTGGTTCCTCCTTTAAGACTGGATTCACTACAACCAAACCAACAGGTTGAGTATTGTGATAATTCATCGGATGCCGAGAGACTTGCCGTCTATAAAACATACCATGAATTTTGGACCAGACAATCAAAATTTTTAGAAAACACCAGTTTTTTGGATTGGACCGAAGAGTATAAAGACGCCGAGGGATTTTGTCTGCCAGAGCTAATGCGTCCTAATGACATGCACATTTTCAATTTTCGGCCGGCACTCGAATGCCTACAATTACACCTTAATTCACTCGAATAATTTTTTAAAATGAAAATATTTGGTTTTACCATTTGGGAATCTTCCAAACCATCACTAACTCCGGAGCAAAAAATTTTTTTAAACACCTCAACCCAAGGTTCTTGGGAAATAGACACCAAAACCAGAAGGGTGTTGATTGAGGGAAATTTTGTCTGTGACAAACAAAATTTGGATTCTTTTATGGGTTTGGAATTTGATGTTGTGACTGGGAATTTTTCCTGTGCCCACAACCAATTGGTTTCGCTGATCGGAGGTCCCAGAAAAGTAGGTGGTAATTTCGATTGCACTGCAAATCCTCTGCTGAGTCTGGAAGGAGCTCCCCTGGAAATTGGGGGAACCTTGTGGTGCGATGTTTTCGGTTTAAAATCGGTGGAGTGGAATGCAGCCGGATTTCAAGAAGCCAAGACCAGAGGTCCACTGGCCAATCACATGATAGAAAGCTTTTTAAATTGGAAGGGTCGAGCATAATTACAACCTAAGAGATATATATTTCCAGATAAAAAATAAATTTTTATTTGGAATTAAATCTCTGAAGACTTTTATGCAATACATCTTTGATTTTCAAAATTTTGTGCCTCTCTTAGAATCTACCACCTCAAAAGTAGATACATCCCTTATCACCTCCCAAAGAGGCATGATTGCTCCCGACAAAATTAGATCCAAATTGTTGGAACAGAAAATTATTCAGGATTCTGATTTCTTAATTGTGGTTCGAGGTTCACAGCAGAAATTAACTGTTTTTGGTCCCAAAGGAAAAAAATTAAAAGAATTCCCCATCTCAACCTCTGCCAAAGGTTTCGGTTTGGATCAAAATTCGGGACAAACCCCCATTGGAATTTTTCAAATTGGTCAAAAAAAATCAGCCAGATTCGGTGAAATTTTTGTGGGAAAAAAGCCAATTGGCAAAATCTTGGGTCCCAACCAGGATTCGACCCGCACAGACGAGCAGGGTAAGACCCACACGGCAGAAGTAATCACGGGTTTTATCGACCTTCATGGTTTGGAAACGCGCAATCGAAATACTTTCTCTCGTGCCATTTACCTACATGGTACAAACAGAGAGTCTAAATTAGGTCATCCAGCTTCAGGAGGATGTATTCGAACCCCCAACTCTGAAATTTTGTGGTTGGTTAAAAATATTCCCGATAAAGCCTTTGTTTTTATTCAACCAAACTGAAAATGTAAATCAAAAAATTAACAGATATGATACGAAATCCCCTGTCTTTCTCTGTTTTTTTCTACCCATGAATCTTCTGTCCACAGAATGGTTTTTAGAACCTCCGATTGATTTTGAGCATAAACACTGGATTCTACTGCAGTATTTGCAAGATATAGATTTAAGTTATGCTAGGTTTAAGTTGAGCCCCTATCTATTAAATACTGAAAAAATTTCCAACTCGATGGAAAATTTCAAAGACAAACTTGATTTCCAGGAACATGTTTTCAAAAAAGAGATAATTGGCTTTTCTTTGCGGGAAGGGATTCAAAGAACTACATATGAGAGACCAGAGTTTCTAATGGAGATCGTTGAAATTGTGGATTATGCCCTGCCTTTGTTGAACTCTAAAGTTCAGATTGGATATAAATTGCTTCGCAAATATCCCCAGATTTTGTACCCATAAAAAAGGCCCGGAAACCCGGGCCTTAACAAAAAGGAAAATGAAATTACTTTTTACTTAGTACGGACCAAATTGTGCCTACTAAAGTTATGACCAAGCCAGAGATCTCTTGGACAACTGCATCGTCAATGTAACCTTTTGTCGCCAGAATTCCCCCTGCAAAAGTAAAGAGATGGCGTAAAATTCCTTGTAATTGATCTAAATTTAGTTTCATAATAATTTTTTTTATTATATATCTACTTAGAATCCCAAATCGGTCAATCCAGACACCAAGTCGAACCGATCTCTATATTTTTCCGGAATTCTAATTTCTCTCAGCATTTTTTGGATGGGTTCCAAATGAGAAATTTGACCTAGTCTGACAACTGTTCTTTGTGGATCTTTATTCAATTCGGATTGAATAAATTCTGGTGTTAAGATGGAAAAAATCAAATCAAATCCCCTGGAAGATAAATTTCCCGCCTTCAATAATTTAGAAAACCCAGACAAACCCCATTCACCACGTTCTATTGTAAATGCATCACATTGGAATTCTCCTTCAATTGTGGTGGGTGCCCCCACCAAACTTTCCAAGGGATTACCCTCACATGCAAAATTACCGTTAATTTTATCAGGTGAACCTTGTAAATTTTTCAAACTACAGTGGGAAACTACGTAATCGTCCCCAACCTCTACCGGACCCCCCTCTAAACTGGTTAGGCTAGGATTTAGATAACACCAAAAACTCCCTCCGATTTTTTGGGTACAGCCCGTCAAATTGGAAAAATTATTTGCCCCCAGATACAAACCACCCCTTACAATTTCATCAGGGAATCCTGCAAATGTACTCAAACCACATTTAGTCATATCGAAGAGGAAATCAATTTTTCCAAATTGCAAACCATATGGAATTCTAAATCCCGAATATCTAGCATCTACCCGATAGGCGTCAATTTTGTTTGTCTCTGTATTTAACCTCCAAGAATTACAAAATTCGTTTAAAAAATGCAATTGTTTTTGATTCAATTGCATGTCAGTTGATGATTCAAAGGTTGAAAATTTTAAGATTCTTGACATTTTTTATATATCCGCCCTGATTTTAAGATATATATACACACATGAAATACCTACAAAATTTTTCACAGTTTGAATTAATTCTCGAGTCCAATTCTAGTTGGCCCACCAATTTAGATTCTTTCCCAACCTGGCAAATTTTGTCCGACATGGGCAGTACATATCGGACAAACCGGGTGGGCAATTTTGAGATTTTAACACCCTACAAAGACTTTAAAATTACTTCCCAAGGTTACGTTAGAGATCTAGAAAGAGCCGGAACCTCCAATGATATGGTGGCAGATTTTAGGAACGATCCCTCCGTGGATACAATGCTAATTTGGATCATCCAAAAAATATTTCCCAATTTTGTGTCCTCTCATGGAGGTCCTTCAAATCCTAAAGTCCAGGCTTTGCAGGCCAGAATAGATTCCTTGATTGCAGCAGGCAGTTCTAAACTTATCCACCCGCATTTAAGCGAGGACCAAGTTAAACTGCTTAATATTTGTGCTCCTGGTTGGTCCTACGACCCTATAACACACGGGATAAAGGTTGATACGTTCGATATAAGCAGGAAATCTCCTCAATATTCTGGCTTCGGTATAGCAGCCAGACTAAAAATTCTACCGTCTTTGAAATTTTCCGAATTATCTCACCTGTTGATTGATCTCGGATGGGACAAAAAATCTTTTCTTTCCCGTCTGCCCGTTTTACCAGATGAAATTTCCACTTTTAAAGTGTGTAGAGTAAAATTAAGTTCTTTGTTGGGAGCACCGCAGAGGGTGACAGGGGATTTCAGGTGCGACGACAACCAACTCACCAGCCTCGAGGGAGCACCTCTGACGGTGGAAGGGAGTTTCAACTGTGGCCAAAACCAACTGACCAGCCTGGTCGGAGCACCGGAGAAGGTTGAGAGGGATTTTGGGTGTGATGGAAACCAACTGACAGACCTGGTCGGAGCACCGGAGACGGTGGGAGGGAGTTTCTTCTGTGACCAAAACCTTCTGACCAGCCTGGCCGGAGCACCCCAGACGGTGGGAGGAGATTTTCGATGTGCATTTAACCAACTGACTTCCCTGATGGGAGCACCCCAGACGGTGAGAGGAAATTTCTCCTGTTCCGACAACCAACTGACCAGCCTGGAGGGAGCACCTGAGACGGTGACAGGGAATTTCTACTGTTCCTACAACAAACTGACCACCCTGGAGGGAGCACCTCAGACAGTGGGAGGATGGTTCCAATGTGATGATTTCAAACTGAAATCTGGCGAGTGGAATGAAACAGGTTGGTTGGAAGTACTTCGTACGGGTTCTCCGCAGGCACAAAAGTTGATTCTAACCCTGCCTTATCTCCAGTCTGACTGGTGGAACTCGGAGCTGTCCAAAGATCCTGCTCGCACGATTCAGCTGCTGGCTCCCTTGTGGTCCGAAATGTCAGACGAGCTCAAACGAGGAATTCGGATCCCTCCTGGCTACGAGGACCGGTTGGGCATGAGGTCTGAATTTTCCGAGCTGGGTCTGTTCTGAGGGATATATAGATATATTTTCCCATGAAGTACCTCCAAACTTTCCCCCTTTTCGAGTCCCAAACCTCTGGCACTCTATCTGCAGAGCAGAAAGAATTTCTAGACCAGTACACCAAGGGGACCTGGTCGGTCAACCCGGCTACGGGACTGGTGGATGTGCAGGATTGGTTTGATTGTGGCGACCAGGGACTGAAATCTCTGTCTGGGATTAAATTTGGGACAGTGACGGGGGGTTTCCGCTGTGACCGGAACAATCTGACCACTCTCGAGGGAGCACCTGAGACGGTGACAGGGGGTTTCTCCTGTTCCCACAACCAACTGACTTCACTGGTCGGAGCACCGGAGACGGGGGGAGGGTATTTCGACTGTGACCACAACCAACTGACTGACCTGGTTGGAGCACCACAGAAGGTTGAGGGGAGTTTCTATTGTGACCACAACCCACTGACCAGCCTGGTCGGAGCACCTCAGAAGGTGGGAAGATATTTCGGTTGTGATGCCTTCCAACTGACTCCTGGCGAGTGGAATCCAACAGGTTGGTTGGAAGTGCTCCGTACGGGTTCACCAGAGGCCCGAAAGTTGATTCTAACCCTGCCTTATCTGAATGCCGACTGGTGGAACTCGGAGCTGTCCAAAGACCCTGCTCGCACGATTCAGCTGCTGGCTCCCTGGTGGTCAGGAATGTCCGACGAGCTCAAACGAGAAATTCGGATTCCTCCTGGCTATGAGGACCGGTTTGAATTACGAGCTGGATTTTCCGAACTGGGGTTGTTTTAAAAAAATAAAAAATTATGTCAAACAGAATTAAATTTTGGCAAGATAGGCTTTATTGGTTAGGCAAAGAACTTTTGGGAATTTACACCACAAAATCCTCATTTTTCTCCAAAAAAAGATTGGAGTCTTCTATTGCCTTTATTGTAGGACAGTGGGGCATGATCTTTTGGTTGATGGAAAATCACGCCACGGCATCAGTTTCTGACATCGCTATTTGGGCTGGCATTGAGTTTGCCATCTCGGGTTACATTCTCACCGAAATTCAAAAGGAAAAAAAATCAAACGGAGAGTCTAGCGGTTCATCTAGTCCAGAGTAACAAACCATGAACCCAGTGGTTCAGAAGTGAACTGAATATCAAATCTCAAACCCACAGTTTCTCTAAGAGCTTTTTCCACTCCAAAGTAACCCAAAAAAATTCCATCCTCGTTCCAAACCATGTGGTTGCCTTGGGAATCTGTTTTGGGACTTTGCAAGTTCGAATTTAAAAAACCAAAACCTCCAATTGTTCCGCCTGGTTTAATTTTAGGCATCCATCTTTTTAATTCTTCCTTCACTTTTTCATAGGAAGTAACCCCATCTAAATACACAAAATCTAAGGAACTAGACCCAAATAAATCCCCTACTTTTTCGGACCCGGCCCTCATCAAAACTGCACGATCTCCATACGAATTGATTCTACCTAAGGTTTGAAGCATCGAGTCTTCTTCTCCATCAGACCATCTATCCAGCAGAAACACAGTTCCTGGCCAGGAAGATAAAATTTCTTGGGCGGATTTACCTGCTCCAGCTCCCAATACTAGACCTTTACCAGATTTGAGTTTTCTAAGGTTGGATTTAAAGAATTGAATTCTGTTTTTGTTAATTTGAATTTCCATAGGTTAGAGTTGAAAGAACAAACCCCACCGAAGTGGGGTTTGAACACAAAAGAAAAATTACTTCCGAGGTCTCATAATTTTGTAGGCATAGTTCACGATGTCGTCGTTGTTGTACCGGGCCGACAAAACTTCAGACACATAGGAAGCAGAATATCCCGTCATCTCGGAAATTCTTTTTTGATCACCCCTTCTTCTTTTGCTGTGGATGACATTCATTTTGTCCTGGTAGGACACTTTGGGTTTTTTGGACGTGCTAGACATATAATTTGATTTAAACCCAATCTTTATGGGTCTGAATAGAAGAAGTTTCTTCGATTCTAGAAAATTATACCCATTTTTTGGAAGTTATTTTTTACTTTTTAGATTCAGGTTTTGGTTTTTCTTGTTTTTTCTGTTCTTGTCCTTTGGATTTCTTGGGTGGTTCTTGCCCTTTGATTTTGATGAAAGCTGGAAGATAAGCAGGTTCGACATACAACAGGTTGAGTGCATCCGTTAAGGTAAATTTCTTGCGAAGGTAAATTTTTTTTAGTTCTTTCATTTTTTGTGACCAGTCTTTAAAATCAAATTTTTCTGGATTGATCACATCCTCTGGATCCAATTTGGTTTGAATGATTTTTTGAAGTAACTCAGCCCTCGATTTCATGTCACCTCCCTGCAAAATTGTTTTTTCGAACAGGTGAAAATTTGCTATATTGTCCATTTTATTTTTTACCGGCATTATATTAGTATTTTCTTGCAGGCCTGCCTCTCTTGGAAGTCATGGATTTTTCTTTTTTTCTTTTTTCTTCTAGGTAAATAGCAAGGATTTCTTCGGAATTTTTGTTGAACCTTTTTGCGGCTTTGTCGATAACCTGAGCAAAATCTTTTTTCCATTTTTCGGTCTCTGGAGACGTTTTAAACATAGAAGAAGTTGTATTATTTTTCATAAATTCAATTGTATCTTGAACATATTTGAAAATGTTTTGATACACCAACGGATCCAAGTATTTTTCTTTTTTTAAAATTCTTGGCAAAGATGTATTTTGTACCAAACGAGAAACTGCCTGTATAATTTCTTCTGGTTTAAACCCTTGAAGCAATTCGAATATTTCCAACCTCTTACTATCTACCTCTCGGTTGGCAAAAGAATAATCACCTTTTAGCAAGGAAATAAATTTATTTTTGTCCATTAAAAAGGTAGCAAGTCTATCGTAATTTAATGCTATAGCCAGGTCTAAATCGGAAATTCTTTCATTCTTGTTTTTTCTTTTGAAATTGTCGATTCCTGGAATTTTTTCTACGAAGTTATTTTCGGTGTATTCATCCAAGGCCCTAAGATAAGCTCCAAACAACTGGTCATCTTCTAAAATCTGCTGCATTTTACTTTGTGCTACTCTTTCCCCCCTTGATAATGAAATTATTCTATTTGTGAAAGTTTCAGGATCGAACTCAGTTTTAATCTCATTTAAGAAAATAGAGTGTTGTAAAATTTCATCGAACGACTCTAAAATAATTTTCGAAATATTTTTGTTTTTTTTGCTGTTATCCGAAGCAAAATGTTCATAAAGCTGAATATGTTTCATAAATTGACATTTTTCTTTTATATATCATTTCCAATACCCAACTTCGTGCAGGAAATAATCCCTGTTGTGTCGGCATAACCAATTTTTAACCACCAACACGGACATTTTCAAATAGCCAAAGCGGTGAAAACGCCGGGAATCCTGTGTAATCAAACCAGGCAACAGAAGAAACTCTGAGGGCTTAAATTGGCGAGATAAAAGCCAGTCTTCGGTGTGTTTCACCTCCTCGTCAAATCCACCCTTCTCCCAAAAAGATTGTTTGTTAACCAAACTGAAGGATCCTACGGCGAAAGGGTCTTTTTTGCTAAGCAACCAGGTTATCCATCTATTGACAAAGAAAAGAATACTTGCCTTCCAATCTCCTGGTGTTCTGGACACCGGTGTGGTGGACAATAATTTTATATTGTCGTTCATCTTCTGGAGACAGGCCTCCAGGTTCATCTTAGAGGTAAAGGTAACATCTGCATCCAGAAAAAGTAGATAGGGAGTTTTAGACATTTTAGCACCTGCATTACGACCCACTGCCACACTGCCTCCTGGAATTATTTTAAGGTTTAAGCCAAAAAGAAATGCAGCTACCTTGGCACGAGACACGGTTGAATCTGTTGAGTTTGCGTCGGACAGAAAAATTTGGGTAGATCCAATTTTTTGGCGGGCCAAACTTTCTAGAGTGCTAAAAATGTACCTTTCCTCATTTTTGCAGGGAATGATGATCGTTAATTTTTCTTCCATGTGAGTAAAGGGCACAGTAATTTTGGTTCAAAATAAGGTAGGAATTGTTTTCAATCCAGTCGCCAGTATTAATATATCTAATTCCCTCCACTTCTTTCAATTCGGGATTGTGAATATGTCCACATACCACTGTATGGCATCCTCTCTTGTGGGCTTGTCTGGCCATCTCCCTCTCAAAATCGGTCATAAATTTCACCGCCGCCTTGACGTTGTCTTTTAAATATTTGGACAGGGATCTTTTAAAACCCAGTCTCTTGAGAGCACGGTCAATTACGATTGCCAGATCGTAGCCCCAACCTCCCAGGTGGGCCAACCATCTCAATTTCACCACCCCGTCGTATCTATCCCCGTGACAAAACCAAATTCCATCCTCAATCCACTCATCAACAATTCGAATGTTGCCAAGTTGCAAAGGCAAATATTTTCTCAGAAATTCGTCGTGATTGCCTGCAATCCAAATGATTTCTTTAGATTTAGAGAGTTTCAGAAATTTACGGATTAACCGGGCGTGATCGTAGGTGAATCTTTTATATTTTTTAAACAGCCATCCATCTATAATGTCCCCAACCAGAATGTACCTTTGAAAAGAAGAGTCCTTAAGCAAAATCAACAGTTCGGGAGCAGAGCAACCTTTAGATCCAATATGTACGTCAGAAATCACAAGAGTTTTCATTCCGTGTATGTATTTACATTATCTTAAAAATCTCGTCAACTAGGGGTTAAATTCTTAATCTAAAAAGTGGAAAAAATAGTAAGTTAAAAAAAATTCTGATAAATTTTATTCGAAAAAATTTTAATTTTTCAACTCGATTTTTTTAAATTCCAAGGTACTTGCTCGACAAAAGATATATAAAAAGGAACTAAATTTTTCATGAATTCAGCAATAAAACAAAAAGTTCAGGATTTATTTGATTTAACTCCCTCTTATGTGGGTGTAGGATTTGGCACCAAGTACATTCAGGGAATTGATACTGGAGATCCATGTTTCTTTTTTATGGTTCCTTGGAAAAGACCACTCTCCGATTTGGACGTTCAAGATTTATTGCCTAGCGAAATTGAAGTTGAAGGTCGAATTTATCCTACTGATGTTGTTGAAACTAAAGGTCCTGTTAGATTTTTTGCTTGTGGGAGTACCACGGCTAACAATTGTTACGGATGGAATCAAATCGCTCCATCAAGTCAAAACAGAATTCGACCTATCAGAGGCGGAATTCAAATGACCACCTTCAATAACCGGACATCTGTTGGAACTTTGGGTTTTTTGGCTTTGGATGTAGAAACTCAAGCTATCGTGGGAGTTACCAACAATCATGTGGCAGTTAAGAATGCTTTTTTTGCTAGCGTCAGGACCCAACCTATTCAATTGTTTCAAAATGAAACTGACGACAATGCATATCAAAATCGGTGGTGGTCGGATCCTAATCTTGCACTTCAAAATGACATCGGTGATGTTGTTAGATATGTGCCCATGTTTAAAAGTACAGCCAATCAAGTTGATGGATCTTTAATTTCCATCAACCAACCAGATTTTGACCCGAATATTTCTTGGCAGCAATTTGGATTAACCGGAATAACTTCTCCTTTACCATTTGCTACAACTGCTGAGATTGATTCTTTGACAGGTAACACAAATGTCATTAGTTCCGGTAGAACCACTGGGGCAAAACAAGGTGTGTGTTCACTCACAATCACTTCTCCCTTTACGGCAATATCAGTTGGTACTTACCCCGATCAGAACGGGGGATTTGTGGTGAATTTTAACAGACAAATTGCTTTTACAAGAAATGACTCTCAGTGTGGGTGGCCCATTGCTCCTGGAGATTCTGGCTCTTGTTTAATTGCTTTTGTTGGTGGAGAATATAAAATTGTAGGTTTAAATTTTGCCGGTTCTCAAGCAGTTGGATATGCAAATAGAATAGATGAAGTTGCTGCTCAATTATCCATCCAGGCGTGGAATGGGGGAACACCACTTTTTGTTAGATCAAAATATTTGTGTACAGAACCAGGTCTTGATTCCAATAAAATTTTGAATTTTGGTTCCCTACCTTACTGGCAAGTTGGAATTCAGCAGCAAGCAATAAATTGCGGTCCTGGAGTAATTCCGTAAAATCAACTTTCTTTTCTCAGTTTTCCGTCATAATGCTCAAAACGATTGTGTTCGGTTGGAGTCAGAAGTAAGAGACCTGGGTTTAAATTGCCCGCCTTGGTTTCTTGAAACATATAGGACATCCACGTTTGCTCGTAAGGTCTAGACCATTTTTCGGTTAAAAACATTTTTCGATTTCCAATTTTGCTCACAATCTGGGGCCAATTGCAATAGTAAACATCTCCATCTACAAAAGAAATTCCTTTGTGGCTTCTGATGTTTTTAAAAAGAGTCCTGGGTGCATTTGGGTCTTGACCCATTTGGGGTAAATTTGGTTTTTCTGGAAAAAATTTATCTCTGATGCATTGGGGCACGTTGTACCAAGACCATTGAGTCCCATTATCTCCATAAAATTCAGAGTAATTGAGTTTTAAAAAATCAAATTCAAATTTTTTAATTATCTCTAAAGATTTTTCATATAAACCAAAAACATATCTATTAAAACCATTACGACAAGTTTCTCCTGATTTTGGAAAGAAAAACATGTCATCCTCAAAGAAAAAATGAAAATCAAAACCTTTCTCTTCCGCATGTTCTGCTATCCACTGTCTCCCTCCACAAATGCCTAGATTTTCTTTTTTGATGTGATTGAAACCATGTTCTTTACACAGATTTAAATAGTCAGGGGTTGTTGACAAGTCAGTAGAGTTATCCAACAGAAATTTTTGGGGTTTGTGGACAAAATCAGGATCATACTCTAACATAGAATCTATGAGAGTTTTAAATTGTGCGGGGGAATTAAATCCAATAACATACAGAGCGGTGTTCTCTGGGTTTAAGATCGTAGAATCCGATCTCAAAGTTTCACCAGAATAATTTTTTAATTCTTCAAAAAAAGGCCAGACGAGTCCATTTCCCTCAACTTGAAAGCGATGAGTTAATTCTGGATACTGATGGGATAAAATGGTAAATAAACATTCATCCGCACCCATGTATCCTTCAGCCAAAGTTTTGGCCATAATTGTATAATATAACCCATTGATTTCATGAATTCTATTTTTTTCGCCCCCAAAAAAGCCACCTCTACACACATAGTCTACAAAATCAACCCCACAAAATTTAGCCATTCCCGCCCGTTCAAACCCGTGTATTTCGTTGTTTGCGAAGTAGGGATATGAGATTTGGATAAATTTGTCTGAGTGGTTAGCGCAAAATCTGGGCAGATTTTCCAATACCCCATCGTTAATAAAATATCCTTTGTTTACTGTACTTGTTAATCCACCATCCATCCAAAATAGATATTTGGAATTGAAAGGATTCCAGATGGCTGAATCATTTAACATAAACATTTTGGTAAACATCATGGGGTTATAAAACTCCAAAGCTGCCTGTGGTGATTCTGGTAACCAATCTGCAAAATTTTGCCAGGATGGATTCGTTCTAATTTTTTGAATTTGGTCGAAAAAAGGATTCCAAGTTTTAAAATCCTCTACATTTTTAATTTGGATGGAAGTTGGTTTTGAACCTCTTATTTCTTTAACTTCCCTTTCTAGATCGGAAGAAATCCAAATTACCATCGGGACATCAATTTCTAGCAACTCAAAAAATTTGCTTTTATATTGGGAGAAATCTCTTCTTCCCCATCCTAGAAGATCTCCTCTTTTAAGATCCCAAAGTCCAGTGACAATCGTTACAGAATTTTTCTTAAACATTCCGAAATTTTAAAAACTGAAAATAAAGGGCTGACCTTCAGTGTTTCCCATTTCAAAAATGGCTTCAGGATCAGATTCTGGATAAAATTTTATCGTCAAACATTTTCTGATTCCGAATGCGGGATCTGAATCACAGAGACTATTATTAACATCAAATTTTATTTTGTCTCCCCCCTCTTGATGAATCAATTTTCGTACAACCTCCGTGACATCTGCTTTCATTTCTTCTTTCTTTAGATTATCTTTAATGTACCCGTAACCTTCATCTATTTCATAAGGGCATATTCCATAAAAAGCTGATATTAAAATCAATTTTTGCCCTTTATATTTTTCAAACCCGCCATTATAAAAACCAGGAACAAGTTTTGTTAGATAGGGATTAAAATCCATGTGGTAAAATTCGTAATTTTTAGAATCTGGTGTATCCCGATTTAACCAGGCTTCATTGTCCCACCTCGATCCCAATTCCGGTTCTCGCGTTCTCTTAATGTGTTTGAAAGAAGTCCACCAAAAATTGCCCCAATACCAACCTCCATTGCAAGTTAAACCTACATTATCCCACTCGTCTAAAAGCTCCACACATTCTTTCCATTTATCCATCACAAAATATTCCATGGCTTTTCTCCAGGCATCAGCATATTCTATTTTATGTTGATTTAATTCCCTGCATGAATAGGTTGTCCAATTGTTCCAAATACCTTTGGTGTGGAAATATAAAATTTTGGCTTCTTGATTTTCAAAAGACAAATCTCTAACTTTTTTTATTGAAATATATTCCCCCCAATTTCTGTCAAAAATTTCCAAATCAACTTTTGGAAAATCCGAAAAAAACAAAACAGCTTCTTCTTTTGTCGTATTTTCTCCTAAAATGGAGTTAACAAAAATTTTGTCACATTGATCATAGAGTCCGGACTGAATCAATCTGTTAAGTTGTTCTGAAACTAAATTTTTCCATTCATTAATGAGATAAGTATGATAAACCACGATCAATTTTAAAGAACCTGGATTCTCTTGATCTTTTTCAGATAAGGAAAGAGGACTGTTTTTTTCAAAGTCGAAATTTTCCATTTGGTTTACAAATTTATTTTTTGTAATAATTGCAGTTATACTCCAATCTTGTCTTGTCCGGTAAATTTGGATGGATTCAATTTGTGAATTCAAATACTGAGAATCTTGCTCGGAAATGAAATCTGATTCAATTTTGCCAGTTTTTTGAAATTTTTCTAGCATGCTGAGTGTAATTGTTTTTGTTGGATCGCCCCAGTTAAAAATTTGTTTTTCGGGCATTACCACTTCTAAACTAGTGTGTAAATCTTCAATCACAAAAATTCCACCAGGTTTCAAAATTTTAAAAAGTTTTGCAAAAGTAATTTGCTGATCGTACATTTTATGCGAGCCATCATCTAAAATAAAATCGAATTCCGAATAAGTTTCGCAGAAACGATCTAATTCTTCTTCTTTAGATTGATCTAAATTTACTAAAGTTAATCTTTCATAATTATCTTCTCCTAACATCAATTTGGTGTATTCTGTGTTGATGTCTATGCCCACTATGTCAGCATTTTCAAAATAGTCCCTCCAAAGCCTCAACGACTCTCCACCAGCACATCCTATTTCTAGAAAAGATCTGCAAGAAAATTGATGAGGTTGAAAAATTTGATCGTAAATTAATTCAAAATATCTGTGTTCGTAATGTTTATCGGTGTTATAAAAAGAAGCCATTTCAACGAGGTTTCCCGTTTTAGGAGCACTCAAATTGAAAATTTTATAATAAACGAGATCCAAATTTCTTTTCA
>JACCDW010798755.1_pt1 | contig 46387 bp, 31 predicted proteins | sample 7449781 | NCBI WGS metagenome assembly JACCDW01 (sample SAMN15323449, study PRJNA562643) | freshwater metagenome | isolation source: river surface water | place: USA:Blue River Watershed | collected 2017-08-18
TACGGATTGATTATTCATATCGAGATTCACAAGATTAACCCATTGAGATTCTATGAGCCAATCCAAAATGTATTGTTGGTAATCCCCTATTGATAATTCCATTAAAGAATCCATCATCTCGTCTTCAACTTCAACACTCCTAATGGGAGCACCTAACAAGTGTTTGATTCTTGTATAAATCTGACTTCTTTCTGGTTCTGCTATAACTGACATAACTATAAATATGTTAGTTATCTCATTTCATTAATTTTGTTCATTATCTCTTCTACAAAGTCGGCACTGTTTAGGTTGTCCCCCATTACAGTGGCAATAACTTGTTTTTTGGCAATAAGGATATCATAAATCAGACCCTCAATTGTGTTTTCGAATAATGGATAATAAACTAAAACATTGTTTTTTTGACCTATACGATATGCCCTATCTTCTGCTTGTGAGTGGTCAGATGGTAAAAAAGATAAATCATTCATAATAACGGCTTCAGCCGCGGTCAAAGTAATTCCAACACCAGCCGCTTTGATATTACCAACAAACACTTTTACTTTATCGTTTTCTTGGAATTGGTCTACACTATTTTGTCTTTCTATTTTTGACATTGACCCATCTATTTTGACCGCTTGTTTACCAAAATGTGCAACAATCTGATTTAGAGAGTCTGTGAAGTTACAGAATATAATGACCTTTTTATCCTGTTCAATAATATTTTCCGCAAGTTCAATTGTCTGTTGGATTTTTTCATTTGCAATTACTTGTCTAACTTTTGTAAGTTTTGTGAATTGAACAGTCAATGATTTGGATTCCTCAGGGTTACTTCTGTACCATTCGAAATACTCTCCCATCAATTCTTCGTATGCTTTAGATTTCAATCTCAAGTAAACAGGAGTAATAATTTTATCAGGTAAGTCCAAAACATCTTCTTTCAATCTTCTCAGTATTGTACCTGATGTCCTGTCTCTCAACTCCTCCAAATTTGACGAACCCATAACATTCCAAACTTTTCTTGGTCCAACCTTGAATTGATATCCCGCACAATATCTTATCACATAAGCCATCCAATTTTTGGCAACAGGTGAATCAACCAAACTGAGAAGGTTGTAGTAGTCAATAGGTCGTGATGTCATTGGAGTACCTGTGAGTAACCACAGTCTGTCAATATCTTTAACAATGTCGTTGATTAATTTGGTTCTTTGGGCTTGAGCGTTTTTTATGTAATGTGCTTCGTCAACAATAACCAAATCAAAATCTGCCTTTAAAATCTGAGAGTCTGTTTTCTTTTTTGTGTCGTGGAAGTTTTTGATGATATCATAATTTATTATTACAAAATCATGTTCTGTACTAAAGTTTTTACTCTCCGCGATGTATACGGGTCTATCTGAGTAATTTTCAATCTCTCTTTTCCAGTTTATCTTCAATGTTGCAGGACAAATAATCAATATTTTTTTTGCCTTTGTTTCTAACGCCGCAATAATTGTACTTGTAGTTTTACCGAGACCCATATCATCCGCAAGAATAAATTTCTTGTTCTCGACTAATTTTTGTATCGATTCCTTTTGGTGTTCCATAGGAGGTCGGTTCTTATACTTCGAATAATCGATGACAACGTCTTTGACAGTATTGTCTTTAATCAAAGAGGCTTTAGGAACCCAAAAATCACTTAGTTCCCCTTCCTGAAAAAATTTACCCCAAATGTGATATGCTTTATCACTTTCAGCTAACAATTTTTCTATCCATATTTTTTCAGGGACTGTTGTTAAAAGTTTGTCATTAGCAAATTTTTGCGCAAAGTAAGCGTCGAGTACAACCCATTTTTTCGCAACTTTCGGGTTCTTATCGTGGTTATTTAAAATATATTCAGACTGACTTCTTGTCGGATAAAACTTTCGGTTTATCTGTGATTTTCTTTTAAGTTCCAAAATATAATTGTTAGAACCTTCATAAGTTTCAAGTATCTCTAATGCTTTTGATTCTAGCGTTTGTTCCATAATTACTTAACTTCAGTATGAGTCCTCCCGTCTAACCAATATCCATCACCACCGTAATACACAAGGATTTCCTCATTAGGTTTAATGTCTCTCAACGCAAAAAATTCGAATGTTTGATTTTGTGTGTTTGACCTCCACGCGGCACATGGAGTATTTGAATGATTATATAAAGAGCCCCAACCCCAAGCAATAACTTGTTTATCCCAAAAGTTAGTACCTTGTGGCCAATTGAATCTATAATCAATTAACATATCGCTAGTTTCCCCTTTTGGTATATTCAAATCGAAAATTGGACATTCTTCTATTATTTCTCCTTCAAGGATAAAAGTACTTGCAAAAACACCGTATCCGTGAATTTCACTTTTCGATACATATATTTTTGTTGGAGGAAAGATTCTCATCAACTTTTGTGTTAAATATAAATAAAATTAAGTATTTATCAAATATACTATGCAAGAAAAATTAGTTCCTATAACAAGATTAGGTAGGTTCTTCGGTGGAGAAGACTATGCTTTGGATATCGACATGGGTCAAGAATGGCTCGAGGGTGATATGAACTTTACTGTTGTACTTTATCGTGTGGATAGATATAAAACTAAAACGGACGACGTTTATGGTGAAGCTCTTTCCGACGGAATACAATTTCTTCCTCCTGTCGAATTAAAAGGATATGTTAAGATATTGGCACCAACTAATCAAACAATAAGTAAAAGTAGAGTTGAGTTAGATGAACCAGGGAATATGATGTTTTCTGTGTATCAAAAATATCTTGATGACTTGCAGGTTGACGTTGCTTTTGGTGACTACCTTGGGTATTACGAGACAGAATCTAAAGTCAGGTATTACAGTGTGTCAAACGACGGAAGGGTTGTTTCTGACAATAAACATACTTATGGGGGTTATAAACCATTTTACAGAACAATTATCGGTACTCCAGTAAACCAAAATGAATTTAGAGGGTTATGATTATTTTAATTTCAGAGTCACAAAAAGATATTTTGAAGGATAATATTTTAGGCCAAAAAGTTATGGTCTACTACAATTTACATAAACATACTTTTTCCGTTCAAAAAAGTGGAATAGTTGTTTTACATGCAGACTTTGTGAAATTATCCAATGTTGAGTTCAGAGTTAGAAAAGGTGGGTTAGAAAAAGTTAGAAAAGAAAAAACTAAAAATGTTCATGCTTTTGTTATTGGTACTTTGGAGGATTATTGTGAGTATCCTTGTGATAATATTCCTGAGGATTCTGAAAGTGAGATTATATCGTATAACCCATATAAGAACGATAGTTTTGTAATCAAATCAACACAAGAACCAATATTTCATGGGGAAGAAGTAAATATGATTAATGGTACTAATAAAATTTATTTATTAAAATAATATGGGGTTTCCGAAACAAATAAAAAAATCATTACCGTTAGTACCCAACAAAACGTTGTACGCAAGAAGGGAACAACTAAAAGATTATATAAACAAAGACGGTACTTATCTTCCGAAATCAGTATTACACGCCGACTTGGATAGGGGGATGCTCGATTTTGTTAAGAATGATTTACAATTAGTCACTTCAGGAAAGATTGTTCCCATGATTGATACTATCATTACAACTCAGAATTGGTCTCAATTTGCTGAGACGTGGACTTTTGTTGACCAAGATTTCAACCCACAAGTTCCATTTATTTCTGTTGTAAGACAACCTGAAGTTAAGTATGGTAGTAATCCGTCGTTGAGGTGGAACATACCAAATAGAAAAGAGTTCTATTATGCCTCTGTTCCTACTTGGAATGGTAATCAAGAAGGTATGGACATATACAAAATTCCACAACCAGTTCCTGTAGATATAGTCTATAATGTCAGATTGATTTGTAATAGAATGAGGGAGTTGAATCAATTCAACAAAATCATACTTCAAAAATTTTCCTCAAGACAGGCATACACTTTCATTAAAGGTCAATATGTTCCGATTGTAATGAACAGTATAACTGATGAGAGTATTAGTGATTTGGAAAAAAGAAAATATTACGTTCAGAACTACGATTTTACTATGTTAGGTTACTTAATTGATGAAGATGAATTTGAAATTAAACCCGCAATATCAAGAATTTTACAGGTTATGGAAATTGAGGGTTACACACCTATCGGTAAGAAAAACGAACTATACCCAAAAAACTCTGATTTGTTTACCCAAGAATTTTTATTTGTTACAGGTAATTCCGTCCTGAGTGATATAATGGACTACATGGTCAATATGACAGTAGATTCAACTGAGAATGTTACAAGTTACGATGTTTACATCAATAACCAATATTATGGTACAGATGTAAACGAAATATTAATTAACACAAATGATGTACTCAGAGTTGAGGTTGTCAAAATAGATAATTCATTAGAGTCCAAAATTCTTTTCACGAACAAGCTACTTTAGTCTTCCCCGTAGATGTCTTTCTTTTCTTTACATTTTTCCAAAATTAATTGTTCAAGAAATTTGTAAATTTTAATCCCTTTTTTGTCACAATATTTTTTCAAGATTTTATGTACGTCTTCTGATATCTTGATGTTTTTTATTTTGTTTTCGTATAGTCCACTCATAAAAGATAAAAAAGGTAGAATTTATTCATACTAAATAGAAATAGATTATGAAAAGTAAAGTTTTTTCATTCGTTATCTAATATTTATGAATAAAAATAAATCTTTTTAGAAACCAATAAATAATGGCAACAGTACAAACTAATCAGAAAGTGTTTGTTTCTCCAGGTGTTTATACCTCAGAAACAGATTTGTCTTTTGTGGCTCAGAGTGTGGGTGTAACTACACTTGGTTTGGTTGGTGAGACTCTTAAGGGTCCAGCATTCGAACCTATTTTCATAACAAACTACGATGAGTTCCAGGCCTTCTTCGGGGGTTCAGAACCAACAAAATTTGTAAATACACAAATACCAAAATATGAAGCATCCTATATTGCTAAATCATATTTACAACAATCTAACCAGCTTTTCGTAACAAGAGTTTTGGGTTTATCAGGATATGATGCGGGTCCTTCTTGGACTTTGAAAGTTACTGCAAACGTTGACCCTGCAACAATCGGACTTACTTCATCAGTAGGAACTCCATGGACAATTAATTTCTCGGGTGTTGCTTCTGCAGACACCGTTAGTTTGATAGGTACTTTACCCGACGAGATAAATAATTTGTTGAATACTCAATACAGATTATCAGACGGAAGTACTTCAACATTCAATGAAGATTTTACAAATATTTTAGACTCTTTCGGAACTACACCAAGTTTGACTGCGACAACTGCAATTGTTTACGGTTCTATACCTTCTGCAGACTACACAAGTTTGTCAGGTTTATATACAACTTTGAATAATGTGTTCGGAGCCAATTCTTTAGATTTTTCTGAAAACAATTTGTCAGATAGTGACAACTCAGCTTGGTTATATTCAAACTTTTCCAATTATAGTGCAGATAGCTACTCAGGATTTTCTTTTGATTACCTTGTTAGTAGTTTTACAACAGGAGCATCCTCAACATATTCGGGAACACTATCGGGTAATGTTTACACATACTCAGGTACTGCATATTCACAATATAATAATTTAGTTATTGCAACATTACGTTCAAGAGGTATATCTCTATACGATAGCACAAATCACGGACCTCAATACGAAGTTTCGGCAACTACTGATTTGAATATGATTTGTACAGGTTCATATTCAGGAGTTTCTAGTAACCCATATTCAACATTCTTACTATCAGGTATAACGAAAGATGGTGATACTTTCTCATTCGAGACATCGTTATCAAGCGTAAGTAGTAAATTTTTACCTAAAGTTTTAGGATTCGATAATTTTGGAAAATCTAGAAATGAGGTTCCTGTGTTTGTCGAAGAAATTTACCCAGTGGCTTTGGATTATTTATATGACAAGGGTTACATTCGCGGTTTGAGTTGTGATTTAATTGCATTACCTGCGGCCAGCTCGTATAATTCAGACTCAATAGCATGGAACTTGGAAAAATATACTACCCCTCAATCCCCATTTGTTGTATCAGAGTTGAGAGGTAATAAAGTTTACAAATTGTTCAGGTTTATTTCTATTTCTGATGGTACTTCAGCAAACACTGAAATTAAAGTATCAATAGCAAATATTTCTTTTGCAAATTTATCATTTGATATACTAGTTAGGAGTTTCTTTGATACTGACCAAAATCCAGTTGTTATTGAAAAGTATACAAACTGTACTATGGACCCAGCATCTAACAGTTTCGTCGGTAAAAAAATAGGTTCTTTTGACGGTGAATATCCTTTGATTTCCAAATATATTATGGTTGAAATGTCTAAGGAGGCTCCTATCGATGCTTTACCTTGTGGTTTCTATGGTTACGACCAAAGAATTTATGATACACCGACAAATCAATCCCCTGTACCGGTATATAAAACAAAGTATGATTTTCCAGGTGAACCAGTATTCAATCCTCCATTCGGTATAACTGCCTTTGGAGCAAGTGTTAATGATTCTCCAGGAGATAATGTTAGAAGAACATATTTAGGTTTTTCAACAACAATAGGTGTAGATGAGTCTTTCCTACAATATAAAGGTAAACAAAATCCTTCAGCTGCAACTTGGGGAGTTGCTTATGATTCTGTTCCTTGGAATTACTTGACTCAAGGTTTCCACATGGACTCAGGTGCAACTGTTGTTACTATTGGTTCAGAATATGTAACAAGTGGAACACCAGCATTCCAATGTGGAGATGCAGAATTCAGAGCTGAACCTGATACACAAGAAAACCCATACTACTACATCTACTCAAGAAAATACACATTATGTTTTGCAGGTGGATTCGACGGATGGGACATCTACAGAGAGTATAGAACAAATCAAGACAGATTCAGACTCGGTGCGTCTGGATACTTAGCGGGAGCTGCTCCATCAACAAGATACCCAACAGCATCTGGTCAAGGTATGTTTAAGAGAATTGTAGTAGCTAAAAACACTCAAGACTTTGCAAACACTGACTACTACGCATACTTATTGGGTATTCTATCTTTCTCTAATCCTGAATCTACAAACATCAATGTTTTCGCAACATCAAGTATCGATTATGTTAATAACGGAAGTCTTGTTGAACAAGCGGTTAACATGGTACAATTCTCAAGAGCAGATTCAGTTTATATCGCAACAACACCTGACTACCCAATGTATCAACCAGATTCGACTGACCCTGAATTAATAATTCAACCACAAGAAGCTGTTGATAACTTGGATAATACAGGAATTGATTCAAACTATACGGCAACTTACTATCCATGGATTTTGGTTAGAGATACTGTAAACAATACACAATTATATCTTCCACCAACAGGTGAGGTTTGTAGAAACTTGGCACTTACAGATAACATTGCATTCCCTTGGTTCGCATCAGCGGGTTACACAAGAGGTCTTGTAAACTCTGTTAAGGCAAGAGTTAAACTAACACAAGAAGGTAGAGATATTCTATATCAAGGTAGAATCAATCCAATCGCAACTTTCTCTGACGTAGGGACTGTGATTTGGGGTAATAAAACTCTACAAGTTGCTGATTCAGCACTTAACAGATTGAATGTTAGAAGACTACTACTTCAAGCTCGTAAGTTGATTTCAGCGGTGGCTGTTAGATTGTTGTTCGAACAAAACGACCAAATCGTTAGACAACAGTTCTTGGATAGTGTTAACCCAATCCTTGATTCAATCAGAAGAGACAGAGGTCTGTACGACTTCAGAGTAACAGTTTCTTCTTCACCTGAAGATTTGGATAGAAACACACTAACAGGTAGAATCTACCTTAAACCAACAAAAGCACTTGAATTCATTGAGATTGAGTTCTTGATTACACCAACAGGTGCTTCGTTTGAAAATATCTAATATCAATTTAGATTATATTAAAACCCCTCCATGGCGAGGGGTTTTATTTTATTTAATATTTATACTACATGAGATATATTATTTCAGAGTCTAGATTAAATGATGCGATGGTTAAACTGTTCAATCAATATATTAATGTTGATGAAGTAAAGTATTATCATCCAGTTGAGGAAACTGAAGATGGTGATGAGTATGAAGATTTAAACAGAGCTATCTTTTATGTTGGTGATGTAGAACTCGACGACTCTGAAATTTTTAGGTATTATGAATGTGATTACTTTGAGCCACAGGCTCAAATAAGGGAAAAATGCCCTCTTATCTCATTAGATTATGACATGATAGACACATTCAATAATTTGTTTGGTGATTTATGGAAAGAACCATTCCGAAAATGGGTTAACTATACATTTGATTTATACGCAAAGGAGATAGAATAACTAATAACGAATATTTATATCATATGGTTTACATTATTAAAGAAGGATTTAGAGACGATGTCACCCCGAATATGAAATATTATGCGTTTGATTGGGATGATAATATTGTGCATATGCCAACAAAAATTATGTTGAAAACTGAAGACGGTGATGAGGTTGGTATGAGTACGGACGATTTTGCGAAATATAGACATGATATTGGGAAGGACCCTATTGAATACAATGGTAAGAAAATTGTTGGTTATTCCGACAATGCATTCAGAAATTTCAAAACAGATGGAGACAAACAATTTATCATAGATGCAATGAAGGCAAAATTAGGTCCCGCATTTGATGACTTTAGAGAGTCAATAAATAATGGGTCTATTTTTTCTATAATCACCGCTAGAGGTCACAATCCAAACACCATAAAACAAGCAATTTACAACTATATCGTTAGTGGTTTTGGAGGAATAGATAAAGATGAATTATTAAAAAATTTAAGGAAGTATAGAACTTTTGTAGATGAAGAAGATATGTCTGATAATGAACTTATCAAAACTTATTTAGAACTAAACAAATATCATCCTGTAACATTTGGTCAAGGTGGTGCTGAAAATCCCGAGGAATTAAAAGTTATGGCAATGGACGATTTTGTATCTTATATTAAAGGGATGGCGGCATTACTTAATAAGAAAGCATACTTAAAAAAAGATATAAGTAATAAATTTGTTCCTAGTAAACCTATGATTGGATTCTCAGATGATGACCCTAGAAATGTAGAAGTAATGAAGAAACATTTTAAAGATAAACCAGAAAAACTAGTAAAAACATATTCTACTGCAACTGGAGTTAAAAAAGAAGTATAATTAATATTAATTTTTCCCAAAACGAAAGTAAATAGAAAAATTTTCAAACTGATTATATTTATATCATATAAACAAAGAAATTAAAAAAATTATCATATGGCTGATTTATTAATGAAAATGCCTCTCCCTTACGAACCGAAAAGACAAAATCGTTTCATTGTAAGGTTTCCTAGTACATTAGGTATAAATGAGTGGTTTGTTGAGAGTTCTGCAAGACCTAGTATAAAAATAAAAGAAGTGGAAATTCCATTCTTAAACACATCTACATATGTTGCCGGTAGGTTCACATGGGATGCATTACCTGTTGTATTTAGAGACCCAATAGGTCCATCAGCTGCACAAGCTCTTATGGAATGGGTTCGTTTACATGCGGAATCTGTTACAGGACGTATGGGTTATGCTGCGGGATACAAAAAAGATATTGATGTTGAAATGTTAGACCCTACAGGAGTTGTTGTAGAAAAATGGATTTTGTACGGTACATTCTTAACAGGTGTCAATTTTGGAACATTGAATTATGGACAAGACCAATTATCTACAATCAGTGCTACGATGAGAATGGATAGATGTGTGTTAGTTTACTAATAATATTTATATTAAATTATTTTTACTTATATTTAACCCTAAAGCAATAAACTTTAGGGTTAATTTTTTTATATGGACGAACAAACAAGAATGTATTCACAACAAAATTTGACACTACCTCACGATGTGGTTCCTCTACCTTCAGATGGTGTTTTTTATAAAAACAAAAAGAAATCATTAAAAGTTGGTTACTTAACCGCTTCGGATGAAAACATACTTTTGGCTGGTGGAAATGACATAACCACCACGTTGCTAAGAAACAAAATTTATGAACCCGACATGAGGGTTGAGGATTTATTGGAGGGAGATGTTGAGGCTATTTTAGTCTTTTTAAGAAACACAGCTTTCGGTTCAGATATGGAAATAACACTCACCGACCCAAAAACATCTAACCAATTCAAGACTACAATTCAATTAGATACGTTACCAATAGTTAAAGGTCAAGAACCATCTGATGACGGAACTTTCACAACTATATTACCAAAATCACAATCAACAGTAAAATTAAAACTTTTATCATATGGTGAGGTTGTAGAAATTAATAAGTTGGGTCAATCATATCCACAGGGAAGGGTGTTTCCAAAAGTCACTACAAGATTACAAAAACAAATAGTTGAGTTAAATGGAAATCCCGACAGAACAGAAATTGTTAAATTTGTGGAACAAATGCCCATAATGGATTCAAAATATATTCAAAAATTTCTAACAGAGAATGAACCGAAATTAGATATGACTAAATTTGTTATTACCCCATCAGGAGAAAAACTACAAGTTAATGTTGGTTTTGGGGTAGACTTTTTTCGCCCTTTCTTCGGATTATAGGAAAGGACAAATTGATGAATTTTATTATTTGACAACTTTAATGAAGATAAGTTGGTCTGATTTTGAAAAAATGCCAATTTTTGTGAGGAAGTATCTTTTGGAAAAATGGTACGAATTAAATAATAAGGGTTGATTTTTCAACCCTTATTCTATTTATATATAATAATACTATCTAATGATTGAAGAAGTTTTAAAACTTTTAGCTCCCCTATTTGAAATTATACCAACAGGAAAAAGGGTTGCCGATGTTTTCGAAAACATAAGTAATGGTATAGAAGCGATGAACTACAGGTTCGTCCAATCAAGACAAAGGGTCACAGAGTTCAGTCAAGCCATAGGGGATGCGGTACCCATGGTTGAAAGATTAGGTGGAAACGCTGCAGATGTATCTAAAACAATTGATAGTGTTGCAGCAGCAACAAGAAGAAATGTGGTAGCGAGCTCCGAAGAAATAACCAAATTGTATGCTGCACAAAAATTGACAGGAGTCGAATCTCAAATTTTAGTAGATAAGTTTCAAAATGTCGGAGTGGCATTTTCCCAAATAGGAACCCAACTCGAAGGTTCTATAAAATATATTCAAAGTGTTGGAGGAAATGCTAGGGACATAATGGGTCAAGTAAGCGGAATCTTGGATAATATTAATAAGTACAATTTTCAAGATGGCGTTTTAGGTTTGACAAGAATGGCAACCCAAGCTCAACTTCTTAAGTTTGACATGAGTGCGGTGTTGGGTTTTGCGGAAAAAGCTTTAACACCTGAAGGAGCAATTGAATTATCCTCTGCTTTTCAAAGGTTGGGAGTTGCTGCAGGAGACTTGACGGACCCGTTCCAATTGATGTACAAAGCATTGAATGACCCAGAAGGATTACAGAATAGTATTGTTGAAATGACCAAAAAATTTACTTTCTTCGATGAAAAGAGTAAAAGTTTCAAAATAAATCCAGAAGGAATGTTAATGTTGAGGGAAATAGGTGCTGCTGCTGGAATCAGTAGTGCAGAACTTTCCAAAATGGCCCTGAATGCTGCCGACCTAGACGACAAAATTTCAAAAATATCACCATCATTCGATTTCGAATCAGAAGAAGATAGGCAGTACATTGCAAATATTGCAAAAATGGGCGCTGGGGGTGAGTATGAAATTACGGTCAAAGATGAAGAAACAGGAGAAAACAAACAAATTCTATTACAAGAGGCTAGTAATAAACAACTGCAAGAATTAATTGATGCTCAAAAACAACAAAAAGAATTAAGTTTAGAGGAATTACAGAAGGCTCAATTAGATTTATTGACTTTAATAAAAGGGGAATTACTCGCAACGAGGGATAATTATTTAGCTGGAGCTGCAACCTCTAGAACACTAGTAGAACTTTTGCAGGGAAATAAAGTCAGGGAAGGTGCGATACAAGGTATTAGACAATTCACCAAAGATAAAAATTTAGATAAAACCCCTGCAGAAATTAGAAAGATTGTAGATGAAGGATTAGATGATATTTTAAGGGCTGGTAAAAGTTTGATAGATAATGAAGGTAAAATACTTTTACAAACAATCAAACCAATATTTGAAAAAGTAGCAGACGTTATTGAGGGTGCTCTTGGACCTCTGACAAGAAAAATAGAAGAGATATTGAAAACTAATGGAATAAATTTACCTGACCTTACTCCGCCAGCCCCGAGAGCATCAGGTGGGTATGTTTATGGACCAGGAACTGAAACGTCCGATTCAATACCAACTTTACTTAGTAATGGGGAGTTTGTTGTAAATGCGGAATCAACATCTGCCTTTGGGTCTCTTTTGGAAAAAATTAATGCAAACCCTGATTACAATCTGACCGAATTTACAAATGAAAGATTACAACTCAGAAATACGAACGAGATTGCTAGCTCAACAATAACAAACAAGACTATTACAGAGCAAATTTCCAATTTACAAAATTTGAACACCAACAACATAACTAGAAATACAAAAGTAGAGTTCGGAGAAATTTCCCCCCTCAAAGTAATTTTTGAAAAAGGTCCAGGGTTCACGGACAACGATATGGCAATGCTCGAATTTAATTTGAATAAAGAGTCAATTACACAACAGTTAACTGAAAGTATATCCAAAAAACTCCAAGTATTACAAGAAAAGGATACATGATAAAAAATGTTAGTTAGCTATTTATTATAAAATAATTGAATGGCAAGTCCATTACTGGTTACATCTGAAGGTTTTAGAAAAAAGATTCTTGTTAAGAATTTAACACCATACAACAAGTCTCCGAGGAAAATTGTGCCTCCCGTAGATTACCCTGCAAATATTTCTGATTTAGCTGTAAAAGATTCACCTGATGATTTAATAGACACTCCAATCTTTGCAAAAGAACTCTATACAAAAAACCAATACGGTGCTGAGGGTGGATATAAACAGGTACCTGACCCTGTTGCATTACTTAATACAAAATCTAACGAAGGAGAATATGGTCCAGGACAACAAGATGCTCATATATTAGACCAAAGTGAAATAGCTGCTCAAAAAGGTTTCGGTAGTATCTCACCTGCTTGGAAACCCTTGAATGCGTATAGTAATGGAACAACACTAATAGACTCCGCGGAAGCTTTTTCTAAATTGGATATAGTTTATCCGAACGGTGGAAGAAAACCAAACGCCCAACCATACCCGACCACCTTCAATCCATCATCGTATAGTCCAATATCTATACTTTTATCACCAGACCCCCAAGGTAGTAATGGGTTATTAAGTGCTGACTCATATATAGCAAGGTTAGGTGCGACAGTTTTGAGAAAAGAATTCGAAGTTAGAATTGGTAATGAAGTTAGACAACTTACAATAGGAAGAGCTAATATCTTCAATACTCGTAGTGGAACCGATTTATTAAACATAGCAACAGGTAGAGTACCATTAATAGAGCCTAACTACACAATTACAGTACCAGCTAATCCGGTTTTAGCAGCAACAAATTTTGCCCTAAGATTGGCCGGAAGTATTTTACCCGTGTCTCCTATACCTGGTTCATATTGGGACACTAATATTAATTCAGGACAACCCACCACCATTCAACAATTAAACAACGCTTTCAGGAGAAGTGGGGTAGGAAAGTTTTTTTCGAGAGTATTGGGTTTCAATAAGACTGGTTCTCAATTATTCTTGAATAATACGGGAGGAGGTCAAAAATCAAGACTTTTCGATAATTTAGATTACAACAGATATAAACCTGATTACCCAAGAACTATTTTCGATAGACTTGGTGGTGCTATAGTTGGTACATCAGTAACAGTCAGTAACTATTACGTAGGTTCCATAACATCAGACCCATCAAGAATATTTTCACCAGGAGGTGACGTACCCGTGGATAGTTTTGCTAGAGAAGTGGCATCACCGGTATATGGACCAACCGAATTAGCACAATTATATGAAGGACCTTCTCAAAGTGTTAGATTAGGGGCGAACGGACCATCATATGGTAATGGTGGAGGTATTGAAGGTGGATTCACATGGGTCTCACCAAAATACAGAGGTAATGCTGGAAAAAAAGTTGGTCCAGGCGGAGAAATAATCCAACAAGACGAAGATTTTAGACCTTCATCATATAATTCTACCGAGTCAACCAACAACCAGTTTACGGAAGGGTCAATATTAGATGATACACAAAGAATAATTGATAGCCAACCTGCTGGAGGTAGAAGATTACAACATGTCGGAAATGCGATAGACCAAGTAAGTAAAGTTTTTCATGACGGATATAAAGAAATAACTAAGGGTTCGAAAGTTATAAAATATACCATACCCGAAAACGGACAAGCAGTTGGTTATGAGTATTGTAGAATCTTTACGAAAGATGTACCATATCTTCAGTATAATGATTTACAAAAAGTTGATGGTATAACTACTTCCGGTAGAAAAATTTCATATTCTGTATTGGATAGTACGTATAACCTTAACATATTTCCAAACAAAAAGGATAGTGCGGGAAACTCTACTAACTTAGTAGGTGATAACGAAAATACTTTCCACGCAAAAAAATACATGTTTTCTATCGAAAATTTGTCTTGGAGAACATCATCAACACCAGGTTATACTGTATCGGATTTACCTGTATGTGAAAGAGGTCCGAATGGAGGTAGAGTAATGTGGTTCCCTCCTTATGATTTAAAGTTTTCCGAAACTAATTCGGCTTCTTGGAAAGATTCTAATTTTATTGGTAGGCCTGAGCCTGTATATACCTATAACAACACAAGAAGAACAGGTTCTTTGTCTTGGAAGATTGTTGTTGACCATCCTTCAGTTTTGAATCTTATTGTTAACAAAGTTTTAACCAATGAAACCAACAATTCAAGAATTGATAATATGATTAATTCTTTTTTTGCGGGATGTGTTAAATATGATTTGTATGAGTTAGCAAAAAAATATCCGTTAGCAAATCCAAATGAGTTATATGAGATACAGAGAGAACTTGACTTGGGAAAATTGAGTAAAGAACAAGTTGATGGAGTAAAAGGAAACCAAATAACTGGTAATGATTCACCAAAAGGTGAAGAAATGGATATAAAAAGTAATACAGAACTTAAATCGAATGATATAAAAACTGCGTTAACAGGAATTGGTTTTTATTTCGAAAACGAACAACCAACAGGAGATTCTTCTTATTCAACTTTATACAATACCTATATTACAAGAAAACCTGCAATTGTAGAATTATCACCAACCGTATCGAACCCATATCCAAGTAGTCCACAACAAGTGAGTACCTTCTTCGATAACGTAATCAAATGGAACTACGAGCAATTTAATAAAAATTTGATAGAAATTTATAATGGATTCAACAGTGGGAATTTAGAAAAGGTCACAATAAATTTAGCTGGTACTACAAGTAGTTCAACAAACAGGTCATACAATAAAAGAATTAATGAAAGTAGAATTGAATCGATAAAGACATATATAAATGGTTTCAAACCAGGAGGACAACAAAAAACATTATCTCAGATTGCTGGGTCTAAAATTAATTTTGTTACTGTTCCTGAACAGAGTAATGCCGCTATAAAATCTAATACGGGATATGGTGCATCTTACATTTGTGGTGAAAAAGATACTAAGCAGACTAATGCGACGATTGTCAATACTATCAATGCAATGGCTTGTAGGAGAATTGTTATTTCATCTATCAATATACAACAAAAAACACCAGTTGCACAAAATCCTGCCAACTCGCAACAAGAGATTGTAACATCACAGAATGGGACTACAAATATAGTACAGAATACAAACTCGAATAGGAGTTTACCAAAAAATATCACAAAAAAAGTATTAAGACTACTACTTTCAGAATGTGACTACTTTGAATCTATAAAGGAGGACACACCTATGGTCTACGACAATTTGAAAGAAAAACTAAAATTTTTCAATCCTGCTTTTCACACAACAACACCGGAAGGATTAAACTCTAGGTTAACATTTTTGAACCAGTGTTTGAGACCAGGTGAAACTATACCCGTTGTCAAAAGTGTTAATGGTAAAGCCGAATTACAATATAACAACGCGGTAAATACCTCATTCGGGGCACCTCCTGTATTAATTCTAAGGGTTGGAGATTTCTATAACACAAAGATAATTCCAGATACCCTAAACATAACATACGAAGGTTTGGATTTCAATCCTGAAGGAATAGGTGTTCAACCTATGATTGCAAATGTGTCACTAAGTTTCAAATTTGTGGGAGGTAGTGGTATAAAAGAAGCAGTAGACAAATTACAAAACGCACTTTCATTTAACTATTACGCTAACACCGAAATTTATGACGATAGAGCAGATGTTACCGATAAAAGTTTGGAACAATACGATAAAGACTTTTATAATATGTATAATCCTGCACCACCTACATCGAATGAAGTTCAAAATAACGATGGGCAAAAAAATGGAGGAACAATAGGTGAAGTTATTTCCACAATTACAAATGACACTGGAACATCAGGACAAATTTCTTATACAAAGTTTTTTTCTAATTTGTCGGACAAAACACAAGAATATTTCAGAAATGTCCTGAATAAAAATAGAGAAGTACTTACACAATATAATGAAGGTGTAAGACAAATTTTCACTCTCACAAGAAATTATACAAAAGGGGAAATATTAGGTTTGGGTAATGCAGAATATGGATACATATTTGGAAAACCAGCAAACTATCAGGACAACATGAATACTGTTTTTTCTGATTTAATATCTGATATACAACAAAATGATGACGGGTTTGTTAAATTTATTTCTAGCAAAGGATTTTCCAACAAGGCTGTAAGAGTATTAAAGACAAATTACAAAAATTATGTTGTACAGAAACAATCTACATATCTCAATGGGTTGAGTAAAATCATCCAAGACTTTACAATATTACAACAGAATTATGTTGCAGAAATTGCGAAACTGAACGCAATAACCTATGGGAGAATGATAGGGAATACAGAAGTTTCGGGTACAGACGGTTATCAAGAAAAAAATAACAATATCATTACTTACTATACATCAGGAAATTCTTTATCTAATATATTGAAAGATGGTAAAACGGTTAGTACATCGTTGGGGAATTTCGCAATTGAAACTCAAAAAAATATATCATTCGGAAATAATTTAACAAACCAGTTAGTTAGACCAAACTCAGATAAGTTCAATAGTACAAATATATTTAAACAGAGTGGTAATATATCGGAATTTGCAAAGCCAAACTCAGGACCAAATTTACAAAGAGAATATGTCATATTAAATAACGAAATTGTGGATATTAACAAATATACTGCATTCAAAAGTTTTTTAATTGATGATATACTAAATACGAAATCACTTTTGGAAAATGGTAACACAAATATCAGTGAAACGTTTGATGAATATTGGGTGGGTGAAGTCAGACCAATCTTTGAAAAACAAAATAAAGTGGCGATGGAATTTTTAAATTATTTGGAAACTAATACACTTAAAAATTATATAAACTATACTGCATTAAAGGGACAAAGTGATAAAAATTTAGATTACAGTAACCAACCAGATACTCATGAGGATTCTTTGAAAGACGAAAGGAAGAAAATTATAGGTTCGTTAGGTAAATCAACAAATAGCAACACCAATAAAAATACATTTAACGATAAAGACGGACAAATAAACATTACAAAAGTTAAATTGAATTAATGGGATTTCCTTATTACAACAGATACTCAACATTTTTGATTAATGGAGACCAAACAGTCGTACCATATGTCAATGTACCTAATAAAACTAGTGACAAAACTTACATTTACAAAGTAGGTAGAAGTAGATTAGACAAAGTATCACAAGAATTTTATGGTACTCCCTATTTTGGTTGGTTAATATTACAAGCTAATCCACAATTTGGTGGTTTAGAAAATTTTATTTATGACGGGGCTATATTGACAATTCCTTTTCCGCTTATACCATCTCTACAGGACTATAAAGGTGCATTAGAAAACTATTTCTATTATTATGGCAGATAATTTTTTATCAGATAACAGTGGGGATATATTGGTTGAGTTTGACTATAACAATATAATCGTCGTTGACCCTAACAAAACATACAATTCTACAACAGGGGCAATCCAAGAAAGATTGGTCGACCACGAGAATTTAGTCATGTTTGTAAACTTGGAGGCCGAGTTATTGCCAAGAACTAAATTAGCTGTGGGCGGCAGTCCACAAGATGTCGCGACCACTATATCAGTGGCTAAAATTAATTTTTTAGCACCAAATAAAGTTGATGGTGACTATTTTTCTACACAATATTATGATGAACTGACAGGAAATAATACAAATAGTGGATTAGGGCAAAATCAAAAAACAGAAACTTTAAAATCTAATGCGAATCAGAAACGTCCATACATCAAAACAAGTGTGGTTACAGATGGTAGTGAAGGTGCTGTTGAAAATGGATTATTGGGTATAACAAGTATAAATATCAAGTTGGGAACTTCCTTCATACCTTCAGTCGATATAGAACTTGAAGATGTACAGGGAAAAGCACTTTTTGAGTTAGGAGACAAATCACCTTACGCAGCATTTTTTAATTTACCATATCCACCATTTTATCTAACAATAAAAGGATATTACGGACAAGCTGTAAGATATCAGTTAAATCTTCAAAAATTCAATGCAAGATTTAACTCTTTCAGCGGCAACTATCAAGTACAATTAAATTTCAAGGGATATAAATTCAATATCTTGAACGAGATAGAAATGGGGAGTTTATTCGCTACTCCTCACATGTACTCAACAAGATATGACATATCAAGTAGTTCGAATCCAAGTGTGAACACATCGGTGAACACACAATCTACAGGTACTGTACCAATTTTGAATGCAAATGATACGCAAGTTAATGTTGAATCGATTGTTACTGAAAAGGGTTATGAAAAAATATTAGAGGTTTACAGTGAATACAAGGCTAAAGGTTTGTTAAGTCCCGATTTTCCTGAATTAACTTTGGCTCAGTTCATGAATAAGATTGACTTATTTGAAACAAATGTATTGGAAACATACCCTAAAGCCAACGTTCAACCTTTAACTGATTGTAGAAACTTTAAAAAAGTTTTGAAAATATACTATGGAAAAGTTTATCAAGATTCGAATTCTTGGTTTAATAAATGGATGAACCCAAAACCTTTGATTGGTAAACAAAATCAATCGTATTATGTTTTCAAAAATTTCACAGCCGGTGAAAAAGAAACAGCTCAAAACGAATTGAAACAAATTATCAACGATTATGCTGACAAACTGAATGCTACAGGAGTACTCGGGGAAACTGGAAGGACACCTGTTAAAAACACAATCGAAATTGGAAATATTATATTAGAGCCATTCAACTTTCTTGCGGATTTGGACCAACAAAAAACTATACAATCAATAACTGGAATAGTCAGACCAAATCTTGATTCGCAGTCATCTGTAAATTTTCAAGAAATAATTTCACAATTGTATAAAGTCACTATATCTTCCGACCCTAATACAGAAAACCAAACTTCTAAAAATGATGTGAAAAGAGAACCCGTCTTTCAATTTACAGAATTTATTAAGAAAATACAAACGATGGAGGCGGAAGCTAACCGAAAATTAGGTGAATATGAAACTTTAATTACCGAGGATTTAGCTAGAAAACTAGAAGATGACAGGTTGGGTATAGGGTTTCTTCCAACGGTAAGAAATATCTCAGCAATCATAATGGCCTCTGCCGAAGGATTCATCAGATTGATGGACGAAGTGCACACAAACGCTTGGAAAAAAAGGAACGATGACACAAGAAGGAGAATAATATTACAAAACAACTCATCAGCACCAAGTTCGGATAATAAAAATTTGGTTCAAAAAATACCATCCGAAAGCGCTACAGAATCTCAAATTCCAGTTTATCCATGGCCACAATTTTTTGTTGAAACACCCGAAGATAAAAAAGGGAGGTTTCAATTAAGATATTTAGGTGACCCAACATTAGCAGATTTAACACTTGGTACTAGATATGATATTTGGCCTGAAGTAGAATTTGTCGAGGAGTATTTGAAAGGGTTAACACAAAAATTCGACCCACCAGTATCACAACCACCAACAAACAACTCTAACATAACAAACTTGATAAACATCAACGCAATCGAGTTTCCTCAAAATAATTTAGCGTACAGGAATAAAGAAGAAATAAAGTTCTTTTATGAAATATACGAAAGACAATTTGTAACTTCACATTATACTGGTTTAAGTAGAATAAAAGTTGATAATCCCTTTTTGACAAAATTATTAAATTCTATTCGAGATTATGAATCAGAAAATATCAAAACAAGTTTAGGTATCAGTAGCCCGAATTTGACTTTCAAACTGAAAAACGATGTTTTCAATTCTGTGAACTACGTAGAAAAACTTAGAGAATTTTCTAACGAAGGTACTGGTAGAAGTTATCAAGATTTTATTAGAGATTTTTTCGTCACTCCTTATCTCAGGACATTAACTGAAAGGTCGTTTTCGATTTTAAATTTAGACGACGAAGGTCCAATCCCACAAAACAATTTAGCTAGTGTTGCAATTCAAATACAGGAAGTTTTGAATAATGCACCCAATACTACAACTGTCATGGACATATATCCTTTCACAGACGAAAAATGGGTGTCAGGAAATATGGTTCAAATTAATAACTATCAAAATGGATTAGTCTTCAATACAAACAAAACACTTGTGGTGTATAATCCAAGGAATGTAATATCAAATTTTACAAATTTAACAGATTATACAAACGCAAGACCTGTAACAAACTTCAATTATCTACAACCAATATCGTCTTTCGTAAGCCCATCTACTTTCAATTATAGACGAACAGCATCACAGTTGATACCAACAGAAGGGTATGTAAGAACTATTGTCCCCGCTATTGACAACTTAAATACTCCACAAATACCTGAGTTGACAACTACATCTATCTTGAACACTCCTTTTTTTATAAATTCTATTTTGGAAGGGGTAAATAATAACAGAAATGATATCAGATATCCATACAGGTCTGCGGCATATCTTTTTTTGAATTCATTACCATTAATCTCCCTAAGGGAATTACTCAAAACTAAAGGGGAAGGTTCGACTTACGTTGAAAAAGATTACATGTTTGCTACTCTAAAAAAGTTTGGTGCGGTACATAAACTACCGTATGCGTGGATATTGAAGATAGGTTCAATTTGGAACAGATATAAAACGTTCAAACAAGATAATGTGGACATTTTAAATGGAGCATGGACTAACTTTAATTACATCAACAGTTACGACCCTGTAACAAATAATCCATCTAAAATATATTCATATACAGACTCTTCAGGACAAAAACAAGAAATACAATTAGCTAAGACAACCAACAATGTTAGTACAACTTCTGTAGGTTTTTATCCAAAACTCATTAATGATTTCAACTTTTTTTATAACGGATATAATTTATTTGACGAGTACACAGATAAAGAATTACAAGATGCTGTTAATAAGGGACTCAAAATATTCAACATCACCAATTCAAATATAGAAAACGTTAAATCTGGTGACAATACATTCAACCTCAAGACATGGTCGGTAATGTTTCCAATTGAGGACAGATATGTAAATATAGAAGACTGTAAACCTACCGTAAGTGACACCGCAATAAATTTAACAATCATGCCATCATTTGGGTCTACTATTAACGAAAGTAGAACGGCTTTAGTATATAATTCACAAATGGCTCAAGGACAATCATTTAACGGGAATCCTGCTGTTTTTAACGGTTCTTGCAGACTTTTTTGGAAATCTCCGAACTACGGTTATTTCGATGCAACTTTGGCTAGAAAACCTGAACCTGATGAGTATATGAATCAAATCAAACAAGATATAAATGATTTGTCCCCATTCAGATTTTTGGGTGATGGTCAATACACTAAAATAGATGATATTTTTTCTGTCTTTGACAAAAAGATATTGGATTTATTCGAGGAAGAATTTTTAAATTTTTGTAAACCTTTGACAGATATCGAAGTTGCTCCCAAGACCGTTGTAACATTTAACGGAGTTAGAACAAACCAAAGCGATGTTTATAGGAACTTTCAATATCTTATGAGAAACATGATGACAGTGCCCCCACAAGGTAACCAATCTTTACAGGATGTCTTTCTTAATAATATTAATAATCAAGCAGACGTATTACAAAATCAAATAGCATCCTTTTTACAGTATGATATATTATTTAGATACGGAAACCCGTCCAACTATAATGAGAGGATATTCAATTCATTCATATCTTATGGGACAAACAATCCAGTTGTTGTTGACCCGATTCAATTCGATGCTTATGTTGCTAACAGTTTACCATCATCATCGGGAGGAATAACACTTGAGCAGTCAAAACAGAACAACCCAAAAGCTTGGAGAGAGTTAGAATTACAGGTTGGATTTTCCACGATAGAAGAATTAAAATATAAAAACAACGGTTCATATATAACCGACTTCTTTATTGACAATAACATTAAATTTACTGTTGACAATATTACTATATTATCACCACTCATTAAAATATATGCAACTCAAAAATTAAAGAACCCGTCTATTACAAGGTCTCAGTTCAGAGCCTTATTGGGTGAAAACGAAGAAACCGCAAAATCCCTACAAGACAAAATTTTGAACGAGGTTATGAGTAAATTGAGAACTGATTTACCAAACGGAAGCCAAGTCATTCAAACAACGAATCAAACCGTTGTTGACGGTGAACAAAGTAAAGTTGAAACATATGAAAAATTTAAGGCATTAAACGATAAGTGGATTGCTGGTGGAGACTTCATAAACAAAACATTTTTTGAAGATATTTTGTTTTTAGATAGAGCATCAAGAAATATTGGAGACACGTTACTCGTTGATGTATTCGAGTTGAAGAAAGTCTTGAATAGAAGGACATCAGAATCAAGTTTAAAAATGAGTGTATATACATTTTTGACTGGTTTATTAATCAACAATAATTTTGTTGTCATGAACCTTCCAGCATATGTAAACTTTTATAATGTGCAGGATGTCGATGGTGTGGAGATGAGAAAACCTGAAGGAACATTACCTTTTGCAAATAATTTTTGGGGAACATTTTTGAATGTGGATTATAGAAACTCTGGACCCAAAATGGTTTGTTTCTTTACAGGTAAACCTTCTCAGTATTTGGATTTACCTGATAACAAATATTATGGTTATAGGAATGATGGATTTGATATGAGAAGATTATCGGAGGTACCAATAATTGAAAATTTGGAAAATAAAAAAGATTGGGCGGTTTCAAATAGGTGTGTTGGATTCAATGTAGATATTGGGATTAGAAATCAAAATATATTCTATTCTTTCACAGTCGGACAAGATAATGGAAAATCAACTTCTGAATCTGTGAATACAGTTTACAACATGTCAACCCAAGCAGCAGGTGTAAACACTGCAACACAGAACGTGGGATTATATAATTTATATAAACAAAGAAGTTATCCATGTACTGTCACAGCTCTTGGGAATGCTATGATACAACCCACAATGTATTTTAATTTGAGGCACGTCCCAATGTTCAACGGGCCCTACTTGATACAAGACGTAACACACACAATATCACCTGGAAATTTCCAAACCCAATTCACAGGTATTAGACAGGGTATCTTTGACCTTCCACAAATCGACAAATATCTCCAAAGTATCAATAGAAACCTATTGACGAAATTGGAAGCTATTGTGAAAAATAGAAAAGAAGATGTTGATACAATTGCAATCACCGACGCAGAAAAGGCGGCTAAAACTCAAAGTGGGTCGGATAGTTCAAGCTCAACAGAAAACTCTTGTGTTGCAAATACATCTTATTTGAATGAAGGATTTGAAAGTGTGAAAACAGTCACGACAACTGTAACGCCTCAATCGATGTATGATGAAATCATAAAGGTTATAAAACAAAATAGTCCGACAGCATCAGTCGATAATCAGATGGTGAAAATAATGTATTCGATATGCTATGTTACAAACTTCAAAGATAACCTGTTCGATGGATACGCAAACAACTATTCTACACTTATAAATTTGAAAGTTAATTTTTCACCAACATATAAAACAGCAAACGGTATTCAGTATTTTAACAAGAAGTATAGTTGTGTGACTGGCTCCAACAAAGAAGAATTGCCCGTCGCAAATTTTGATACACTTAATGATTTCGTATCCTTTTTATATGCTAGATTGAAACCAAATCAAAAACTCATAACTAAAGAGGGTTTATGGAAATTCTACAGTTGTGATTATCCTACTGTTGGATATGTTGCAAAATCATATTTTGAAAAAAACAAAACAACAAATGTTACCTATCAAAATACTTTAGTTAAACTAACTGAAGGAATTGAAAGTCTAAGAAAACTTGGTATGGATATTTCAGACATTAAAGTATTATTGGATGGAACAACTGTTACAAAAACGGCACAGGAAACTGGTACTGCGAAATGTCCTCCACCTACAATTATTGACTTTTATCCTAAATCTGCATTCACAGGAGATACCGCACCACTAATCACAATAACGGGAACTTCACTTTATGGTAGTGCTCAAGTATTTTTAAGTGGTATTACCGGTACGGTTAAATCAAATACAAATACAGATACTGTTATTCAGTTTGTGCCAAAACAAAAAGTAACAGGTAAAATCAAAGTAAAAACAGAATACGGGGTATCACTAGAAACAACGGAAGATTTTGTATTTCTGACTAAGAAACCATAATATACAAACTTATGATATATTTATATAAAAACTATTTTATGGATTTAACAAATACTTTAAACGCTTACTTAGGAAAAAGAGTGAGGTATAGCGAACAAGATAATGGTGACGGAACAAAAGAAGTTTGTGATTTAGATACGGGTGATTGTTATGTTGTTAGAGAAAAAGATGGACTTATCGAAAGAGCGGGACATCAAGTTTATGCAAACAGAAAAGTTAAAGTAGAAACCTCGAAAGGAATAAAAAATTTATTAAACGGATAAAAATGGCAATAGATAAAAAAATTATAAGTGAGATACAGAGGTATCATTTTATTAATAATTATTTGAACGAACAAGACGCTCCTCCACCTCCACCACCTTTGGGGGGAGAAGACCCTGCGGCAATTCCACAGCCGGCACCTGGGGGAGAGGCACCAGCAACGGATGCTCCACCACAGGTTATAGATGTTGAAACAGATACTGAAGTTGAAAAAATTGATGACTCAGGAAATTCTGAGGAAACCGATACAACAGGAGGAACAGAGGAATTGGAAATTACAGATTTGGTAAAATCCCAAGAAAACATCGAAACCAAACAAGAAGAGTATTTTAATAACTTATTCTCACAAGTGTCTAGTTTAGAGTCTAAACTAGGAGAGATGGATGCAATTCTAAATAAATTAAATTCATTGGAGGCTAAGATAGAAAAGTATAGAGAAAAAACACCACAAGAAAAGTTGGAGTTGAGAACATACGATTCATATCCATTCAATCAGAAGTTAACAGATTTCTTCGACGATAAAAAAGAAGAAATGGAAAAAACAGGAAAAAACGATTATGTTCTTACATCTGACGACGTTACCGACATAAATGATGGAGACATAAAAAATAGTTTCCGATTCAATTCGGAAGATGAAATAGATATGTAAAAAATAAAGGTCTCTTTGGAGACCTTTTTAATTTGACTGAAGTCAAACTTTCGATTATATTTAAAATATAAATTTTATAAACATGAATACTTTAGACGCCGTATTGGCACAGTACGAAAAAAATCAAACATCGGGCGGGGCCCAAAACAGAATGTCGCAAGACGAAAGAATGAAAAAGTATTTCGCCCTTATTTTGGGTGATAAAGAAAAAACAGGACAAAGAAGGGTTAGGATTCTCCCAACCCAAGACGGTTCTTCACCATTCAAAGAAGCTTGGTACCACGAAATCCAAGTAGGTGGTCAGTGGCAAAAGTTCTATGACCCAGGAAAAAATGACAACGAACGTTCACCATTGAACGAGGTTTATGAAGAACTTATGTCTACAGGTAAAGAGTCAGACAAAGAACTCGCAAAACAATACAAATCACGTAAGTTTTATATTGTGAAAGTTATCGACCGAGACAACGAACAAGACGGACCAAAGTTTTGGAGATTCAAACACAACTATAAAAACGATGGTATCTTGGATAAAGTAATTCCAATTTGGAGAAACAAAGGTGATATCACCGACCCTGAAAAAGGTAGAGACCTCATCATTGAACTCAGCAAATCCAAAACACCAAAGGGTAAAGAGTATACAACAGTATCAACTATCATGTACGACGACCCATCTCCTGTACACGAAGAAAAAAACCAGGCTAAAGCTTGGATTAACGACGAACTAACTTGGCTCGACGTTTACTCCAAAAAACCTGTAGAATATCTTGAAGCAATTGCAAGAGGTGAGACTCCGAAATGGGATTCTGAAAAGGGTGGATATGTTTATGGTGATAGCACTGTATCTGAAACATCTATGGGTGGCAAATCAACAAAGTCATCTTATGTTGACCCACAAGCAGGTGATGAACCAGATGGAGATTTACCATTCTAACTTAATGGGTGGGGTTAGTCCCCACCCTTAATTTTTATCATATGACATTCAGAGAAGAAATCGAATTACAATTGAGAGATAATAAAATGTTATCTTACGAAATATTGATTCAATTAAAAGACAAAGGATATGCGTCTGGTAGACCAAAACAAATTGGTGATACCGTTTTATTTGGGATGGTTGAAATAGAAGAACAAGGTGAGAAGTCTTTGAGATTAATTACTTTTCATGAAGAAGAGATTGATGTTATATACGAACAGAATACCGACCTATACTCAAAAGAAAAACAAGATAAATTTCCGAGACTAAAAAAAATAGAAAATGGCAATTAAGAAAAACGAATTCAGTGATATAAAGAAAAAGTTTTCAACTTCCGCAAAATATAAACCACAAAGGTTTTTTGACTTGGGAGAAGACTTCTTGGATGCTGTGGGATTACCTGGTCCTGCGATTGGACACTTGAATATGTTCTTGGGCCATTCGGATACAGGGAAAACAACTGCTGCAATCAAAACTGCGGTAGATGCTCAGAAGAAAGGTATTCTTCCTGTATTCATCATTACAGAACAGAAGTGGTCTTTTGAACACGCAAGACTTATGGGTTTTGAATGTGAAGAAACTGTGGATGAAGAAACAGGAGAGTTAGATTGGGATGGGTTTTTCATCTTCAACAACAATTTCAGTTATATCGAACAAATTACCGATTATATTAACTCACTACTTGACGCACAAGAAAAAGGTGAACTTGAATATAGTTTGTGTTTCATTTGGGATTCTGTTGGTTCTGTACCTTGTAAAATGACTTATGAAGGTAAAGGTGGTAAGCAACATAACGCATCTGCTTTATCTGACAAGATTGGAATGGGTATTAACCAAAGGATTTCAGGCTCAAGAAAGTCCGACTCGAAGTTTGAAAACACTTTAATTATCATTAATCAGCCTTGGGTTGAACTTCCAGATAATCCATTCGGACAACCAAAGATTATGGCTAAGGGTGGAAACGCGGTATGGTTAAACTCATCATTGGTGTTTTTGTTCGGTAATCAAAAAGGTGCGGGTACAACTAAAATAACTGCAACGAAAGACAAAAGAAGTGTTAAGTTTGCGGTGAGAAGTAAAGTATCTGTGTTGAAAAATCATATTAATGGTTTGGGATTTGATGATGGAAGAATTATAGTTACACCACATGGATTCCTTGCGGGAAAAGAATCATCAGAAGAAAAAGCTTCAATTGAGAAGTACAAAAAAGAATATGCTGACTATTGGAAAGATATTATCGGTACGGATGGTGATTTTGATTTGAAAGAAGAAAAAGAAGATTAGTAACCCTATAAAAACAAAATGTGGGAAAGACATTGTTGGTAGACGGTGACAATCTATTCAAAATAGGTTTTCACGGAGCTAAGGACCTCTTTAACGACGGTTCACATGTTGGTGGGGTGTATCACTTCATTAATACTTTGAGACGATTCTTGGAGGAGCACAATCACGACAAGGTGGTTGTATTTTGGGATGGTGATTCTAACTCATCCGCAAGAAAAAAATTATATCCACAGTATAAGGAGAACAGGAGGTTAGGTATGAATGAGTTTAAATACGAATCATACTTAACACAAAAGTCTCGTGTTAAACAATACATCGAAGAAGTATTTGTTAGACAAGTTGAAATGCATGACAACGAGGCGGATGACCTCATTGCATATTATTGTAAGATTGCAACAGACGAGAACATAATAATCTTCTCGGCCGATAAAGACTTAACACAATTGATTAATGAAAAGGTGACAATTTATTCACCCGTGTCAAAAACTTATTTCAGACATGGAGATAAGATAATAATCAATAAGGTTGAAATCCCACATCAGAACGTCTTGATATGTAAAGTTTTTACGGGAGACAAATCAGATAACATAGATGGTATTGAAGGTTTGGGTGAAAAAACTTTGATTAAGTATTTTCCCGAATTACAGGAAAAGACATGTACTATTGAAGAAATATTGAATAATGCACGAAATATCCCGCAGACAAAACCAATTAAAAGCTTATCTAATATTTTGACTGGTAAGACAAAAAGCGGTATACTTGGTGAAGAGTTCTATAATATGAACAAGAAAATTGTGGATTTATCAAACCCATTAATTACCGATGAAGGTAAAGAATTGGTTGAACAAATTCATAAGGATACAATCGACCCAACAGACAGAGGGTATAAAAATCTAATGAGAATGATGGTTCAAGATGGAATGTTTAAGTTTCTTCCTAAGAATGATGAAGCTTGGGTAGATTTTCTCAGACCATTCATGAAACTAATAAGAAAAGAAAAAAGAAACACAAATAAAAATTAAATTATGAAAGAGCAAGACATTACGAAGCTAGAGTTCCTTTTGACACTCAACGACAACATCGTGGTTCAAAGATTCTTTAACGTAAAAGGGTTCAACCCAAAAGCAAGAAATTCCGTAGATTTGTATGAGTTTATGAAAGATGTTGCGGACACATTGAAGTACGATATGAAAATGAAAACTGTTGTCTACATGTTGGATAACAAGGAGTCCATTATGCACGATTCTAGTGTTATGGAAACATCATTCACTGATGGACCTGAAAATTTTAACATGTTTATCAAACTTGGTGAACAGACAATTTGTCATAGAATTTTTGATGGAAAAATGTTCCCACCAAAAGTTCGTTATACTGTGGATGTAAGACCATATTTGAAAGATTTGTTAAAAGGGTTGACTGACATTTTTTCCGCCCACAAATTAAATTTCAAATATCTAGGTTACGACTTGAGTAAGTAAGTATTTAATTAATAGAGAGGTCTAAAATTATGATGAAAAATTTTGAGTATTTAGGTAATACCTTCCAGCTTCAGCTGATAAATCAAATAGTTCTCGACAAGACCTTTTCTGCTGCAATCTTAGATGTTTTAGAGAGTTCGTATTTTGATAACAAGTACTTCAAAATTATCACACAGATGATTAAGGAGTATCATAAAAAATATGAATCATCTCCATCTTTCGATACTCTCGAACAAATCGTAAAGTCTGAAATTTCACAAGAGCTTGTAGCCAAAATTGTTTTGGATACATTGAAACAAATTAAGAACGCCCCTCTTGAAGGTTCAGTTTATGTACAGGAAAGAGGCCTGAAGTTTTGTAAGCAACAAGAACTACAGAAGGCGATGGAGAAGGCACAGAAAATCATCAATGAGGGAGACTTTGAATCGTATGACAAAGTTGAAGGATTGATTAGAGAGGCCTTACAAGTTGGTCAAATTGAAACTGGGACAGAAGATGTGTTCCAAAATCTTGAGACTGTTTTGGATGAAGATTATAGACACCCAATACCAATGGGTATTCACGGAATCGATAACCTCCTTAAGGGTGGGTTAGCTAAGGGTGAGATTGGGGTAATACTTGCACCAACAGGTGTTGGTAAAACAACCATCTTGACCAAAATAGCCAATACAGCATTTAACATGGGGTATAATGTTCTCCAGATATTTTTCGAGGATAATCCAAAGATTGTACAGAGGAAACACTTCACAATATGGACTGGAATTGAACCTGATAAACTTGCTGAACACAAAGAAGAGGTTATCGGTAAAGTTAATGAGATTCAAGAGTCAATGAAGAACAGGTTAATTCTAAAAAAATTGGCCTCAGACACAATGACCATGAATCAAATTAAAAATCAGGTAAGAAAAATGATTGCTGATGGTATCAAGATTGATATGATTCTATTAGATTATATTGATTGTGTTTTACCCGAACAATCATCAAAAGATGAGTGGAAGGCTGAAGGTTCGGTGATGAGAGGTTTTGAGGCGATGTGCCACGAACTTAGTATTGCGGGATGGACAGCAACACAAGGTAATAGAAGTTCTATTTCATCGGAAGTTGTAACTACAGACCAAATGGGTGGGTCTATCAAAAAAGCTCAAGTAGGACATGTGATTATCACAGTTGCAAAAACTTTACAACAAAAAGAAATGAACTTAGCAACAATCGCAATTACCAAATCAAGGTTAGGAAAAGATGGGGTAGTTTTCGAAAACTGTAAGTTCAACAACGAACTTCTTGAAATAGATACAGAGTCATCTGTTACATTCTTGGGATTCGAAGAACAGAAAGAGGAAAAGAATAGAGATAGAGTTAGAGAACTATTGGAAAAGAGAAAACAAAAAGAAGAGGCAAAAAAACAAACAAACTAAATATCTACTTTTTGTGAAAAAAAATTATTATTTTTAATGAAAAATATGGGTCGCATACACTGCGACCTTATATTTATATCTAAAATCGACGATTTTTTAATAAAAAAACAACAGTATAAAAAAAAACAAATGGAAATTTCGAACAGAATTTTGTCGGATATCACTGTGTATATGAAATACGCAAAGTATATCCCTGAACTAAAGAGAAGAGAGACGTGGCAAGAGTTGGTCACAAGAAACATGGAGATGCACATCAAACATTATCCACAACTTGAAAAAGAGATTAGAGAGAACTACATGTATGTTTTCAAAAAACAAGTTCTTCCATCAATGAGGTCAATGCAATTTGCAGGAAAACCCATTGAGATTTCACCAAACAGGATTTACAATTGTGCGTTCGCACCGATTGATGATTGGAGAGTGTTCTCTGAAATCATGTTCTTGTTATTGGGTGGAACAGGTGTTGGATATTCGGTTCAAAAACATCACGTTGATGCACTACCTGAAATTCAAAAACCAAACAAAGAAAGGTCAAGAAGATGGTTGGTTGCGGATTCTATCGAAGGATGGGCGGATGCTGTTAAGGCTATTGTTAAATCATATTTCTTTGGTGGTTCACATATTGAATTTGATTTTAGTGATATTAGAGCTAAAGGAGCAAGATTGGTAACATCAGGTGGAAAGGCACCTGGACCTCAACCACTTAAAGAATGTCTTATCAAACTTGAAGGTATTCTTGATTCAAAAGAAAATGGTGAGAAGTTAAAACCAATTGAAGTTCATGATATGGTATGTCATATCGCAGACGCGGTATTGGCTGGCGGTATCAGAAGAGCGGCACTTATATCGTTGTTCTCAGCAACAGATGATGAAATGATTGGTTGTAAGTCAGGTGCTTGGTGGGAAACAAACCCACAGAGGGGCAGGTCTAATAACTCAGCTGTGTTGCTCCGACACAAAATTACAAAAGACTACTTCATGGACCTTTGGAAGAGAATTGAAGCTAGCGGAGCTGGTGAACCCGGTATTTACTTAACTAATGACAAAGATTGGGGAACAAACCCTTGTTGTGAAATCGCACTAAGACCATTCCAGTTTTGTAATCTTACGGAAGTAAATGTATCAAATGTAGTATCTCAAGAAGACTATGAAGATAGGGTTAGGGCCGCTTCGTTTCTTGGAACTTTACAAGCAGGATATACTAATTTCCATTATCTTAGACCGATATGGCAAAGAACAACCGAGAAAGATGCATTGATTGGAATTTCTATGACAGGTATTGGTTCAGGTGCTGTTTTGAAATTGGACATGAAGTCAGCGGCAAAGGTTGTTAAAGAAGAAAACAAAAGAGTTGCGGAATTACTTGGTATAAATCCTGCGGCGAGAGCAACTACAGTTAAACCTGCAGGAACAACATCACTAACTCTCGGTACATCATCAGGAATTCATGCATGGCATAATGAATATTATATTAGAAGAGTAAGGGTTGGTAAAAACGAAGCGATATATTCTTATTTGAAAGAAAATCACCCTGAACTTGTTGAAGATGAATATTTCAGACCACATGATACTGCGGTTATTGGTATTCCACAAAAAGCACCGGAAGGGTCTATTTTAAGAAATGAATCACCAATTCAACTTCTTGAAAGAGTTAAAAAGGTTCATATGGAATGGATTAAACCTGGACATAGAAGTGGAAATAATTCACATAACGTCTCGGCTACAGTTTCAATAAGAGAACACGAATGGCCTGCGGTTGGAGAGTGGATGTGGGAAAATAGAGACCACTATAATGGACTATCAGTTCTACCATATGATGGAGGTACTTATATTCAAGCACCGTTTGAAGATTGTACTAAAGAAAGGTATGATGAATTGATGGAAACATTACATGAAGTTGATTTGTCCAATATTGTTGAAATGGATGATGATACAGATTTGAGTGGAGAAGTGGCATGTGCCGGTGGTGCGTGTGAAGTAACACTAGTATAACCTATGGAAAATACAGAAAACAAGGAAAGGGAGAAGAATAAACTTCTCCCTTCCTATTACTACATTGAAGGAAAAAGTATTGTCTTTACTGAAGACTATCACAAAGATAGAGGCTATTGTTGTGGGTCAATAAATGGATGTCGTCATTGTCCTTATGACCCAAAGGGGGTGAAGGGAAATACTACTTTAGTTGAAAAATAGTCTGCGTATATTTATGTAATATGGCAGACGGCACAACATACGGTTTATTTTTTCCGTTCCAAGACTCGAGACGAGGAGACTATTTGGCACTTACCGAATTTGAACAACAAGAAATTAGGTCTGACTTAATACATTTACTCCTCACTAGAAAAGGAACTAGATATTTTTTACCTGATTTTGGAACCAAACTTTATGACTATATATTTGAACCTTTTGACGGATTAACTTTTAATGCTATTGAATCTGACATTCGAGATTCAATTTCGAGGTATATGCCAAACTTAATCGTTAATAGTATATCAATCGAACCAATTACACCTGAGGAAGAATTTGATGGCACAACTGAAGGAACAGTAGGAAGTGTTAGGACATACGACATATATAGGGTGCCTGGAAAAAATACTTATGAGTATACCGCAAAAGTAAGAATTGACTATATCATCAACAACCTAACCTTTTCACAAAGTGATTTCGTTATTATTAATATTTAATACAATATGGCTAACAATAAAATATCTTATACGGTCAGAGATTACCAAGGAATTAGAGCCGAACTACTCAATTATGTTAGGACATACTATCCGGAATTAATACAAGATTTTAACGATGCTTCAGTATTCTCTGTATTTTTGGATTTAAATGCTGCGGTTGCTGACAACCTACATTATCACATTGACAGGAGTATACAAGAAACCGTACTACAATATGCGCAACAAAGGTCATCTATATATAATATCGCCAGAACTTATGGTTTAAAAATTCCTGGACAGAGACCGTCTGTTTCATTAGTAGATTTTTCAATTACAGTTCCAGCTTTTGGTGATAAAGAAGATGAAAGGTATTTAGGTACTCTAATAAGGGGTTCACAAGTAACTGGTGCCGGTATTGTTTTTGAGAATGCATATGATATTGATTTTACATCACCATATAATTCACAAGGTTTTCCAAATAGGTTGAAGATACCAAACTTTAACTCTAATGGAGTACTTTTGAATTACACAATTACAAAAAGAGAGTTGGTTGTAAATGGTATTACCAAAGTATTCAAAAGAGTAATTTCACCAAACGATGTAAGACCATTTTTTGAACTTTTCTTACCTGAAAAAAATGTTTTAGGTATAACAAGTGTTCTTTTGAAGAATGGTACGGATTATACGAATATACCTCCCGCCGCTGAATTTGTTGGTGCGGCCAACAGATGGTTTGAAGTTGATGCTTTAGCGGAAGACAGAATTTTTATAGAAGACCCTACAAAAGTTGCAGACCAACCCGGTATCAAAGTTGGTAGATACGTTCAAACAAACAATAGATTCATCACTGAATATACACCTGAGGGTTTCAAAAAGATGACTTTCGGTGGAGGAACTACATCAGCACAAGACCAACTTAATTTATTTACAAATTTAGGAGGACCTTTGAATTTACAAAACTACTTAAATAATTTTTCTTTAGGCTCTGCATTAGTCCCTAACTCTACGTTATTTGTTCAATATAGAGTTGGTGGAGGATTAGCAACAAATTTGGGTACTAATGTTATCAATCAGGTGGGAACAGTTTCATTTTTTGTTAATGGACCTTCTGAGGTTACAAATCAGTCTGTCATAAATTCTTTGAGGTGTAATAATGTTACAGCGGCTATAGGCGGTGCAAATCAACCAAATATTGAGGAGGTTAGAAATTTTGTTTCATTTAACTTCTCGGCACAAAAAAGAGCGGTTACAATAAATGATTATGAGGCGATAATTAGAAACATGCCATCTGAATTTGGGGCACCTGCTAAAGTGGCAATAACAGAAAATGATAATAAAGTTAAAGTACAAATATTATCTTACGACACACAGGGTAAACTAACCAGTGTGGTTTCTAATACTTTAAGACAAAACATAGCCACTTATTTATCTAACTACAGAATGCTGAACGATTATATATCAGTATCAACTGCCGAAGTTATAGATTTAAGTGTTGAGGTATCAATTGTGTTGACATCCGCACAGAACTCTGGTCAAATTATTACGGATGTCATAAGCAGAATTTCTAATTATTTCAATCCACAATTCAGAGAACTAGGTCAAAACGTAAATATATCTGAATTAAAAAGTATTATACAAAATCAAACAGGAGTCTTGAATGTAACGTCAATCGACTTTTTCAATTTGGTTGGTGGACAATATTCATCGGCACAAACATCGATGTTTTATTCTGAAGAAGAAACGAGAAAAATCCAACCCGTTGACGACACTTTGTTTGCTGAACCAAATCAGGTTTATCAAGTAAGATTTCCAACTAAAGATATCAAAGTTAGCGTCAAAAACTATCAGACAACTACATTATCTTAATTCGTTTATTTATTTCTTTTAAGTCTTAACTTTTATGGTGGGTAAAAATTTGCCCTAAACTATTTATAGATTAAAGACTACATGGGTCAAAGCCTGAGAATAAGAAGTAAGCTTGGAATAAATCAAACAATAAATGTCCCACTAGACCAAGAATATGAATTTTTAGAGATTTTATCTTTGAAAATTTTACAGGCAGACATATATACTCGTTCATGTGCCGAGTATGGTGTTGTTGTTGGTAGAGTTACGGCTAACAATGGTTTTGGAGTTCCAAATGCAAAAATATCAGTTTTTATTCCTATACAGGACGAAGATTTGAATAATCCATTAATCACGAGCGTTTACCCGTACACTGTCCCAACAGATAAAAACGACGATGGATATAGATATAATCTATTACCTTACGAAAAATCCTATTCCAAGCATGCGGCAACAGGGACATTTCCTACAAGGTTGGATGCATTAACAGATGCGACAGTCATAGAGTTAGTCGACAAATATTATAAATTTACGGTAAGGACTAACGATAGTGGTGATTACATGATAATGGGAGTCCCTTTAGGTTTTCAAACTTTGGTTATGGATGTAGACTTGTCAGATATCGGCGAGTTTTCATTGACTCCACAGGACTTAATAAGAATGGGATTGGCGACAGAATCGCAAGTTGCGGGAAACCAATTTAGAAGTTCGGAAGATTTAGAATCATTACCACAAATTATTAATATCACCAAAACAGTTGAAATTTCTCCATTATGGGGTGAACCTGAAATCTGTCAAATAGCAATCAATAGGGTTGATTTTGATTTGAGAGACGATGCTAATGTTGATATACAACCAACAGCGGTCTTTATGGGTTCAATTTTTTCAACTACAGATAATCTAAGACTGAGAGGTGAACAATACTTTGCGGGGATACGTGTCTCTTCAGGTTGTAAGCCAAGAGAAAACATGGGAAACTTATGTAACTTAGTTGCAGGACCCGGTCAAATTTTAGCGATTAGACAAACAATTAATCAAGATGAGAATGGAAATCCAATTTTAGAACAATATGAACTAGAACAGTCAGGTAACGTTATTGATGATGACGGAACTTGGTTGGTTGAAGTGCCTATGAATCTAGAATATATAGTTACAAATGAGTTCGGAGACAGGGTTATATCACTAGACTCTAGTATCGGGATACCAACAAAAGGGAATTATAGATTTAAAATAAAATGGCAACAACCAAAAGACCTGACACAACAAACTAGAAGGGCGTATTTTTTAGTCCCTAATGTTAGAGAATTTGGATGGACTTCGAACTCAGACCCTAATTATTTAACAACAAATTCAGTCCAAGGTAGACAATTGGCTAGTTCGTACTATTTCGGTTTAGATTGGACTGGATATACCGACGGAATAACAACTATTGCAGATAGAAATACAAAAATAGATGAAATAGTAAATTGTGAAGACACCTTTTACTCCTTCGGTTTTAATCGAGTATATACAGTTTCTGGTTTAATTGACCAATATAAGAATGGCGCGAATAGAGGAAGATTCATCGGTATCAAAGAAATTGATGATGAAGATTGTTCTTCTACTGTCAATAAATTTCCTGTTAATGATGGTGTTAGAAATTTCGATTTTTTATTTTTTGTTGTTTCATTCTTTCTACAAATTATACAATTAATTGGAATACCCATAATAATTGTTTTGCATTTTATTGCATTTATATGGAATTTTATACTAGTACCACTGAGATTTTTGTTCACGGCTTTCTTTGCTTTCCAAGCTACATGGTACTTAATAAAGGCTATAAAAGGGTTTATTTCGTATAGTACTAAACAAGCGGCAACTGCGGCATGTTTTGTATTATCCCCTGCTTCTTTTGGATTATTGGTACCTGTGTGTACGTTTATGCAAATTGATTCTGCGGCAACATTAGTCCAAGCAAACAAAGATTTGGTGAGTTCTGGTAAATGGTTCCTAACTTTGATTGGGTTCAAACTTCTTTTTAGACTTGTCAAAGAAAGACCTTTCCCACCAATAAAACTTACAAGTTTAACTTATCCCCAATGCCAAACCTGTGATTGTCGAGCATCTGATTCTCAATCGGGTATTGCAGGATTTACAGATAGTTTTCTCACATTATTTGCTGATTATTCACAATATGCAACTAATGTAGTTGAAAAAACAACAATAAGTCAAATCACAAATCCTGATGAACAACAAATTGTTTCAAGTGCATTTATAACGGTATTAACAACTAATTTAGAGGTTGAAAATAATTTGACCATTTACAAAACGATGAAAAGTGAAACTCTCATATATTTAGACGACAATGAGGAGTTTTTTTATTTTTCAAAAGACTTACCTTTTCCAGAAAGAATCAATATTTTCAATTTAAGAAAAAGTTTTTTTAACGGAATTAATAAAATTAGTGTGAGCTTCAACTCTCCTTATAATTCGACTAAACACTTTGATAATACATTAACCTTGATGAGCCAAACCCCAATAGAAGCGGGAACTTTGCTCACATTTGTTGACCCGGCGTTATCAAGTGACGTAAATTTTAAATATAGTGGAGACGGTACAACAAACAATACAATAACAGGAATTTCAGGTACACCCCTCAATCCTTTAATTTCAACATATAATGTAGAATATGCAACTTCACAGACAACCAATGGACAAGTATCATATAATCTTAATGTAGGTTCTACAGTCAACAACTATAAATTCCCAAGTGATATAGAATATTACCAAGTAATAACTGCTATAACTGTATCAGAAGCTGCCAAAATTTGGCAAACAACTAACAGTTCTTCTTTACCCGGTATATTAAATTCTTCAGTTGTTGTGACGAGTCATAGGGACAATAAAATTCAAGTTGCCCCAAGTGTTAGAATAACAAACTGGGAGTTTGAGAAAGACTTTCCAGCTTATAAATACAGAGACTTATTCTCAGATTTCGATAACCAATACATTCTTATTTTACAAAGAGGGGTCGACCCATATTCTCCTAAATACACTAATAAATATGGTTTGGGTATACTGTTTGGTTATGACAATGAAGATGATGTCGTTGTCACAGGACAAACAAGGTTGAATATCCCAATACAAAAACTAAATAACAATTCAGCATCAGTACAACTTTTCAACAATCAATCTAACATTTTTTACCCTTCACATTTCTTTAGAGGTGGTGATGGTTTTTCTAGTTTTACAACAAGTACAGTTGGATACTACAGTGCTTTGGATGCATCAACTCCAACACCATCAGGTTATCCTACTATTTGGAATAAACCCGTAACTAATTCCGTAAGAGAAGTTGTTTCGAACACCGCGAATAGAGTTTATGATATTGCGGCTAATCCTGCAAGATACGGCCTTGCCGAAGATTTATCAGGAGGCGCTTATTATTACATGACTATTGATGGAGAAAGACCAAATCAAACAAAAATTTCATATTTCACTTCATCTCTGTTACCAAGTTTGACAGCTAATCCTATGAGTATCAGTTCTAAAGTTACAAATGTAATGAGAACTGATAGACTACCTTCATCTGATTATTTGGATGGAAGTGACTGGTCATATAATCCAAGTTTATTACAACAAAACATCGGTTTTGCAATTTATGAAATTAATACCGACGATGATAATTTTACAACAACAAGTTTTAAACCAGGTGCTGATATGGTAGGTCCAGATATCGAAGGACTGCCTGGAACTGAAAATGTATTCAAAACATTTGAATGTAAGGATATGGTGAGTTTATCTTGTTATACTGGAAATAGTACCACTTTCGGTGTGAGTTCCAAATGTGCAACTAAAGACTCAGTTGAAAACGGATGTTATGTGATAATGAAAAAACCTTTGACTGATTTATTTAACGGTAAAGATTTGCAAACGTGGGCTGAGTGGGGATATAGGTTCAGATTTTTTTATGGGTTATGTAGAGGTGTTCTTTCACAAAGCTTTGTTAACAACTGGGTAAACGGGGCGTTATTTGCGTATCCAATTCAAGTTGATACTTTCTTCGATAAACAAAATAAACCATCTACCCCGAGTTTCTGTAAAGAAACGGTTTATTTCGATTCTAAAACAAATAATTTCTATTACAGAAGTAGTCCCTATAATAACACTTCAAATCTATTTGTGGGTAAAAGTGTTCTTGGATTAGTAGAACCAATAAATCGAAGGTTACTTCAATACCCCACCACGATAATGAATTTGGGTTGGAAAGACTCATTCTATTCAGAGGTAAGTTTTGAACCGAGCACTCGAGGGTATGTTATGAATGAATTAAACCCAACGAGTTATTCTGATACATCCGATTTGATAAATTTATTTGTTGTTTCAAGAATCACAGATGAAACCTTCGTTGAACGACTGACATCAGGGTTAAACCCTGATAACAATTTAGACCAATTGTTTTCTAGACCTGAAAAAAGAATTGACGGTGACTTGGCACAATTGATGTCAATAAATTCAGAAGAAGGAGTCATAAAGTTTTCGCCTGAATATTATTCATTGACTGGTTCTCAAGACGACCCTGTTATTGTAAGTAATCCAATATCTTCTAATCCTACGATTGGAGTATTCTTTTCATCAACGACGGAGAATTTACAATTGAAAGATTTTTTATCTCCTGGAAGAATAGATTTCAGGGAAACACCAACTTCAAACTTTACACCATATACTTACGGTATTAAATCTCAAGAAGTGCCATATTACAAATGGTCACTCGAACCTTCGTCAACAATATTTGGTACAGAAAAAAATAACTGGGCAACTAGCCAATCTCAAATTGGTCAATCGAGATATCAATCTTTAGATAGGACAACTGCAACATATTATCAGGGTCAGGGTGTAGTTAATGACCAAAATAAAAGAGGATATATTTTCAAAATTAAAAATGACTCGACTCTAGTTGCGGGTACTACTTACGATTATGTGAGAGCTAACGAAAATAGTGAATTTTTGGTAGGAGCACCATTTCATTTTTATTTCGGACTAATTCAAGGTGCCACAGCGTTGGATAAATTTAAAACAAAGTATGCCTTAGATGAGTAACCTTTATAGTATCATACCGAGCGCACAACAGTTCAAGTCAGCGCCAAGTGATGACCAACAATTATCAATTGTTTTGGACTCGCAAAGTCAAAATCTTGTCGAATATGATAGGACTACAAATGTTAGTTTGGCTCAGGTTTTTGATGATGAAAGGCAAAAATCCACAGTCTTCAGACCAACGTTTAAAGTAAGTTACCTTTACTCAAATGTTTTTACTGGTACTACAAATTATTTACCATTCCAATACAATTTATATTATGTCAACCCTGAAGGTTCATTGTTCAACAAAGTATGGAAAGGATTCCCACAGTATTATGAGTTCGACTTTTTCAGGAACGATGTTGGTGACAGACATATTGATTATTATGCAAAAAGTGCATACACATATAATTGGACATACAACATATCATATGCATTCGAGAACGACTACCAAAAACAAATGTTCGCAGTTTTAAACAACAATACTTTCAACTGGATTGCTGAACATGGTATTCCTTTTGTGATAAAAAAAACAACTCAAAATGGTAATGGTATTATTTCTTTTGAATGTATTTGCCCTCACGGGTTGACAGTTGGAGAATCGGTTGAGTTAATTATTAATGACGTGGTGTACAATTATAGGCAACAAACATTATTCGAAGTATATTCTTTGGGGAACGGATTGTTTGATAGTGATGTATACATCTTTAATGTTTACGACATTGGATTCACGGGAACAACTTTGAACAACAATGTAAAAGGAAGTTTTAGGAGAGTGATTAACTTTGATAATCCAGTAGAAACAAAATCTAAATATTATGTTAGAAGACATAAAATATTGGAAGATGTAAATAACATGATAGTCACAAAGGTCGGATTTGAAAAACTACCATTTGGAGAGGAAAGAAAATTGGAATTAAGTTCAATAACTCCAAATCAGGTGACTAGGATTTCTCAGAAAACAAGTTCGAATGTTTATAACTTCACTCCAAAGAGGAATATTGATTTAGGTAAATTAATTGACAATCAAAAAAGACCTGTAAGTGAATTGTTTCTAACAATAATTAACCGAGGTTATGCTGGATATTTTAATAAACCGACGAACGGAGTTGGGTTAAAACAAGGGTGGTTATTTAATATTACAAAAACTAATAATTCTTGGTGGAGTGATAACAATACTTTATCTAATTCTAACATTGGAGTAAGTTCTTATACTCAAACTAATGGCGCTACAAAGACTTTTTATTATAACCAAACCTTAAAAGTTGGTGATATTATAGATGGCGATTACTGCGAATGGAATGATTATGAACAAATCGAACGAGTTGTTTCGCCATTCTATCATAAAATAAGATATAATCAGGATGTTTTTCAAACCGTTAACACACCAAGTCAAAACACGGCAGGATATTACTATAATCCTCATACTCAGATTACTTTAAGAGTATTTTCTGATTATGTTGAAACCGCAGATGTAAACCAAGTGGATAACGTACCAAGTTATGCGTTCTATTCTAATACAGAAGAACAGTTTAGATGGAGAGATTTATATACCTACGGTTTCTTCGACCAAGAAGGAAGAGGTGTCGATTATCCTTTTTTCAACCAAGCACACTACCCTTACAAAAATACGATATTTAGATTAACACCCGATGATAAAGGGTTTAACATAAACGATGAAATTCAAGGGGCAGATGTTCCAGTAAAACCACTTGTAGATGGGTGTGAATAAGTTTATATTGAGACAAGGATTCTTTACCGATAAAGAACTATCAATACCTATTGAAGGTAAATGGGATTATGAAGGAATCGATGATGCTATTGACCAATACGAGGCGAATGCTATAAATGAAGTTGTTGGTAAAGGATATGATTTTGAGGTAGATAGGTTCCCTCATGCGCAACATAGTGGAAGTAGTAGAACAGATATAAATTATGAGTTTTATTTTTTCTCAGGAGGTAGTTTGAATTCAGCAACTGAATGGAGAAACACCTACATCAGTGAATCATTCACAGTGCAAGACATATTTTATTATTCCAATAGTTTTTCTAATTCTTTTTTCAAACTTGATTTTTATGATACGGTTGATGAAAAAAGTCAAAAAAACTATTTTACGATAATACTGCCAACACAACAGGGCGAATTTATGGATATCAATATGGCAAGAACACCTGTTAAAATCAGAAAACCAAAATTCAAATTAGACTATGTGGGTGATAAAGAAGGTTTTTTTATTTATTGGCTCAAAAGTTTGGAATTTATTCCTTTGAATACTTTCTATATGACCGCAAAGTTTTATAACGCAAAAACCGGAAGATTTACCAAAATGTTAAATAGACCACAATCAACAATTCTTAACAGTAATAAGTTTGTATTCGATAATATAGATTATTTCTATTACAGAGTGGTTTTAGATTATATTAATATACAATACATGGTCTATACCTTACAAGGTAATAGAGTGGGTACAACAAGTGCCATAAAATGGTATGAGTATGTAAACCCACCACAATAATGAGTGATATATACAAAATAAGAATTTCGCCTGAAACTATTGTAGGGGATATTTCCAAAGTAACATACAGTGGAGAAACCTTTGGAGTCTACTCGGCAATGACACAAGTTGTGAGTTCTGGACCAAATGGAAGTTCTTCGCTCACAGGGTTAACCATACCTATACTGTTAAAGCAAACATCTTTGGATGCTGGTTACTACAGTCCCTTCGATGGTGCTATTTTTCAGAAAGATGTTGTTACCAATTTTTTAGTTTCCGCAAATACATTTAACCCGTACACCTTTAACTTATATAACACTTCAGAACAATATCAAAAATTTATCGAGCTTTCATCTTATAGTGTTGATTGGGGAGACGGAACAAGGGAAACTGTTACAGATTTCACACCCAATTATGTTTCGCATACTTATCCAGTTGCAAACGCAGAATACACAATTACCCTGTCCCAAATTAATCCTTGGGGTAAAATTATTGTAGAAAAAAATATACAAACGCCATACAAAACACCCGTTATATACAATCCAAAAGGGAGAGTCTTTTTCCAACCTAATTTAGGTAGTTGGTCTGCGACACCCGTTAGTTATGATTACATATTTACAGGAGACCAGTTCAATCAAATTTCCTCACAAGTATCTTCAACATTTGGAAAAATTCCTTTTATAGTATCTGGTGAAACAAAATCGAGAATAACCGAATTGAGTCAATATGGCCCGACACCATACAAGGTCGGAGTTCCTGTTATAAAAAATAGAGAAGTTTTCGGAGTGGTTAATTCAATAACACCAATATTCACAGCATATACAATTCAAAACATTGATTATTATGATTATAGGGGAGGATTGACAATATATTTTGTGCAATCATCAGGATTCACGGAAGAAAATATCACTGCGGTCCCAATCACAAAAGATGAACTTTTATTAAAAATAACCGACCAAGGACAAATCCAGACAGATATTTTTGTGGAGAGAGGAAAAAATAGTGCATTTGAAAGAATACAAAGATTAGGTGAGGTAGACAATTTGGGTGATTTAATTAACTACGGATATGGATTTTTTAACGTTGAAAAAAAGACATAAACTATTTATAGAAATAATATAAATTATGGCAATTGGAACATATGGTACGGTAAGACCAAGTGATGTATCTCCCGAAGACGTGGAGATAATTATGAACTATACCCCATCGAGAGATGTAACAACAGAGTTTGTGTTAAAACAACTTAGCTCTACAACTTTATTACGACCGTACTTCAACAATCCCTCAACAGGAGGAAACGACGGTGTTGAAGTTTTGGGAGGACTATATAATTTAACTTTACCTGCAGAAGAGTTTAACGCTTTAGGTTTCTATACATTATATCTGAGACCCAAACAGATAAGAACGAGTATAACGGATTGTGGTGTGTTAAGCGCATTACCAAACGTCAAGGGGATTGTTATCGATTTATCGAACGTTCCCACCAATTCGATTAATAAATTTGTTCCACAAGGTTTAGTGGGATATAGAATAGAATATCTGAATAATGATGGTTCTAAAATACCAAATTTTTTCAGAATAGTTACATCTTGTTTTTATTGTGAACCAGTTCTTACAAATCAAACAAATACTAATCAAAAATCAATTAGATATAGATATGTTGATGGACAGTCGAACTTGTTGTTCTTGACAGTATCACCTTCATCCTCACCCACAAACAAACCAAATGCGACTCCATTTATAGGACAACCTGGTCAAGATATCATCATAACAAATACTTTTTTTAACCCAGTTACCGTTGACATTGAAATGGTTGAATACGACATATCATCTCTTGCAATTGCATTGTATGGTAATCAAACTAAATCTATTGATGATGGTATCTATACAATATACGATTCCGATAACAATATTTACAGACAATACAACTTATACGAGATTAGAAATCAGTTTAATGAATTGTTATATGAAGTCAGACAAAACAGAGGGAACGACATTGACTTCAGTAAAAACTTTAACACTATAATAACCTAATGGCTACACCGAGAAGTAAATATTTTTATCCCCCGAGACCAGGGAACGGAGCTGGTACATTTTCCGATGAAATAGTTGGATTACAAACTGTTACTGGTGGGGGACTTACGCAAGGTAACTTTGAGTTTACAACAAGTGTGGTAGAAAAGGTTAACCGTACTTTCAGCGTTGGAGCGTTTTCCGCTCCAATAAGTTTGGAGGACTTGAACGTTGATAGTTTACTACAAGGAAACGCAATTCTTGAAACCCAATTCAGAGTTTATCCAAAGTACGACGTTTCACAAGTTCTCAACTTTTCGATGTATGGGTCTTTGGTTAAAAGATTCAGCGTTTCAGTAACTAAAATTATCAATTATTTTCCCGCTTCTTTAGATATATTGAATAGCCAATTGAATCTCACAACAGGAGCGACGGCAGTCAATATATCTTATGATTCTGTTGCAAATGAAACTTATTTTGAAATAAATGTTGACAGAGTTCATAATCCTTTCGATATCGATTATACCGTCAATGCAATAACGAACTTAAGTGCAAGAGAGCTGGAGGTATCCAAATATAGGAATTTATACAACACATACTTAGATTATGCGGTTAACGTAGATGGTATTGACTATAGGGTGGAATCCTTTTCACCGTCACTATCATTCACAGCAGGAACTATGGCATTCTATGTTTCTGGTCAACCATTTGGCACTGCAACAACATGGTTTGATGACTTCATAGTTAGACCTAATGATTTTATAGTCGATAAAGTATTCGAAGAAGATTTTGATGAAGTTGAAAAGTTTTTAATTAACAGATTGGTTAGCCCAATCTATACTGCAATATTTCAAGTTCCACAACAAAATGAAGTTGGACAGTTTTTCATCGATAACAGACAAGTGACTTGGCCTAAAGATGGAGAATGGAACTTAGACATTAGGTCTGTCGAGTTCGATTCGTACTTGGGACAACTACAATCAATTGCGGAAAATTTAGACGAATTTAAAACTAACTTGATTTCTAGATTTTTAATTTCAGGTTCTTTGAAAGACTTCGATACATTAGGACAGAAAGCCGAAAAGGTTTTCCAATTATATGGAAGAAGTTTTGATGAGATAAAAAAGTTTATTGATGCCTTGGCTTACATAAACTCTGTAAATTATAATCCCGGTAATGACATACCATCTCAGTTATTATTTAATTTAAGTCAAACACTTGGATGGAGTAGTAACTTTTCCCCGATAACAAACGAAAACTTTTTGGAAAGTGTTTTCGGAAACCAAGCTGTCAACGAATATCCTGGTTACTCAAGAGCACTCACTCCAACAGAATTAAACTACGCCTTCTACAGAAATTTGATTTTAAATTCATCATATCTTTTCAAATCGAAGGGTACAAGAAGGTCTATTGA
>JACCDW011406131.1_pt1 | contig 46344 bp, 56 predicted proteins | sample 7449781 | NCBI WGS metagenome assembly JACCDW01 (sample SAMN15323449, study PRJNA562643) | freshwater metagenome | isolation source: river surface water | place: USA:Blue River Watershed | collected 2017-08-18
CAGTTCAACGAGCAGTACGTCAAGGTGCAGGACCTGCGCTACGGCGAAAACAGCCACCAGCAAGCCGCCTGGTACCGCGACCTGGCGCCCGCCGCCGGCTCGCTGGCCACAGGCGTGCAACTGCAAGGCAAGGAACTGTCCTACAACAACATCGCCGACGCCGATGCGGCCTGGGAATGCGTCAAGAGCTTTGAAGGCCCCGCCTGTGTCATCGTCAAGCACGCCAACCCCTGCGGCGTGGCCGTGGGCGCGAATCCCTTCGAGGCCTACAGCAAGGCTTTCCAGACCGACCCCACCAGCGCGTTCGGCGGCATCATCGCCTTCAACCGTCCGGTAGACAAGGCTGCGGCCGAAGCGGTGAGCAAACAGTTTGTCGAAGTGCTCATGGCCCCCGACTTCAGCGCCGAGGCACTCGACGTGTTCAAGAGCAAGGTCAATGTGCGCCTGATGAAGATCGCGCTGCCCGCCGACTACGGCAACGTGCGCAATGCTTTGGAAACCAAGCGCGTCGGCTCGGGCCTGCTGCTGCAAAGCGCCGACAACCATGAGCTGGCCTTGGCCGACCTGAAGGTGGTGACTGTCAAGCAACCCACCCCTGAAGAACTGGGCGACCTGTTGTTCGCCTGGAAAGTGGCCAAGTTCGTCAAGTCCAACGCCATCGTGTTCTGCAAAAACGGCATGACCATGGGTGTGGGCGCCGGCCAGATGAGCCGCCTGGACTCCGCCCGCATCGCCAGCATCAAGGCCGAAGCCGCCAAGCTCAGCCTGCAAAACACCGTGGTGGCGAGCGACGCCTTCTTCCCCTTCCGCGACGGCCTCGATGTGGTGGTGGATGCGGGCGCGACCTGCGTGGCCCAGCCCGGCGGCTCCATGCGCGACCAGGAAGTCATCGACGCGGCCAACGAGCGTGGCGTGGCGATGGTGTTCACGGGTGTGCGCCATTTCCGCCATTGATTGCCTGCATTGAGCTTTGACACACTTGGCCTGACCGCGGCGCTGCAAAGTGCCGTGGCCGACATGGGTCTTTATGCGCCCACGCCCATCCAGGCGCAAGCGATCGCCCCCGCTTTGCAAGGTCGCGACCTGTGGGCCACTGCGCCTACGGGATCAGGCAAGACGCTCGCTTTTGCCCTGCCGCTGGTGCAGCAGCATGTGCTGCACCCCCGCCAGACCAATTTCCGCCGCCCCGTGCGTTCGCTGGTGCTGGTGCCCACGCGCGAGCTGGCGGTGCAAGTCGGCGACGTGCTCACGCACCTGGGCTACCCACTCAAGCTCAAGGTGGCAGTGGTCTACGGTGGCGTGTCCATCAACCCGCAGATGATGGGGTTGCGTGGTGGCGCCGACATCGTGGTGGCCACGCCGGGGCGCCTGCTCGATCTGGTGGACCACAACGCCTTGCACCTGGGCGATGTGCAACAGCTGGTGCTCGACGAAGCCGACCGCCTGCTGGACCTGGGCTTTGCCGACGAGTTGCAGCGTGTGCTGGCGCTGCTGCCGGCGCAGCGCCAGACGCTGTTGTTTTCGGCCACGTATGCAGAGCCTGTGCAGGCGCTGGCACAAGGTCTGCTGCACGATCCGGTCCGTGTGACCGTGGAAGCGGTGGCGGCGCAAGCCCCGGACATCCATCAGCGTGCCATTGCCGTGGACGAGAAGAAACGCACGGCCTTGCTGCGCCACCTGATGGCCGAGCAGGGCTGGAAGCGCGTGCTGGTCTTTGTGGCCACCCGCTACGCTTGCGAGCATGTGGCCAACAAGCTCTACAAGGCGGGCGTTTACGCCACGGCTTTCCATGGCGAGATGAGCCAAGGGGCGCGCCAGCAAGTGCTGGATGAATTCAAGACCGGCCGCTGGGACGTGGTGGTGACCACCGATCTGGCTTCGCGCGGCATCGACATTGCGCAGCTGCCCGTGGTGGTCAATTACGACCTGCCGCGCTCGGCCACCGACTACACCCACCGCATCGGCCGCACCGGTCGGGCAGGGGCCACGGGGGAGGCGGTGAGCTTTGTGACGGCGCAGGCCCAGCAGCACTGGAAGCTGATCCGCAAGCGCGAAAAGCTGGACCTGGAACTGGAGCAAGTGCCCGGTTTTGAACCGTTGGACGTGCCGCCTGCCCCCGCCTTGGGGCAAGACGGGACCGGCGGCATCAAGGGCAAGCGGCCCAGTAAAAAAGACAAGCTGCGCGCTGCCGAAGCGGCTCAGGCGCAAGCCCAAAACGGGCAAAAACCGCGTTAAGCGTCGCCGTCGTCCGTGGCAGCGCCTTCGCCGGTGGCGTCGGATGGCGCTGTTTCGGCCTTTTCTGGCGCCGCAACCCGAACGCCGTATTTGCTCAAAATTTCAACATAAACCGACGCGGCCCCTGCCTTGGCAGCGGCATCCACCGCCTCGATCACGGCGCCCACGCGCACGGTTTCGGCCGTTTCGGCGCTTGCGCCCACCTTGCAGTCAAAGTCCCAAAAGTCGGCGCCAACCGGAACCGGGCGGTTGCGCTCGCGCTTGAAATACTTGCGGATGTCGTGTTTGACGGCCTCCAGAACGCGGTCCGGGTGCTTGCCCTCGGCGTGCAGGGGGTAGGTTTTTTTCATGAAAAGTCCTTTTGGGTTTGGCAAGCGCCCGACAAGGACGTGGATGCAAGCCCCGATTATCGCCGTAGCAGAGCGCACAAGTTCTGGGTGGCGCACGCTAAGTCCTTGTCAACACTGACTTTGCCTGTTGAACCGGCCAGTGCGATGGACGCGATGTCGCGCATCTTGATGCTTTTATGCTTACCTGCATTGGTGTTAAAGTGCCAATGTGCGAACCACCATCGATTTACCCGACGCTTTGCTCAAGCACCTCAAGGCCCGCGCGGCGCTGGAGGGGCGGACCTTGCGCGACCTGGTGGTGGATCTGGTGGAGAAGGGCTTGAACGCCCGCGAGGCGGTGGACCCGCAGCAAAGGATGCAGGCCCGCCCCCTGGTCGGCGCCGCCAGCGCTGCACCTGGCCCGACGGAAGTTTTGGGCGGTGCTGGACTGCAGGCGCTGGTCAACCTGGACGACGATGAGCGATCCTTCCAACTCATGGCAAAGCGCTGAGGCCGCGGCCGGCTGGCGTCCCGCCTCGGGCGATCTGCCCGACGTCAATGTCTGGCTGGCCCTTTCTTATGCGCAACACCCGCTGCACACGGTGGCCAACCGCTATTGGCAAACCGTTTGCGAAAGCGGCAAGTCGCTTTGGTTCAGTCGCTGCACCATGATGGGCCTGGTGCGGGTGCTGACGCAGACCCAGGCCATGGGGGCCAACGCCATGCCATTGGCCCAGGCCATGAAGGTGTATCGCCAATGGGTCACCACCCCCAAGGTGGCCCTGTTGCCCGACCCGCCAGGGCTCGACAGCCTGATCGAACAGATGCTGGACGCCGCCCCGGCCTTGCCGACGCGTTTGTGGATGGACATCCGGCTGGCGGCGACCGCCCAATGTGCGGGTTTGCGTCTGGTGACGTTTGAGCGTGAAGTGACTTTGTTGGGGCTGGAGCAGTGCCTGATCCTGCCTCGGGCGTGATGCCGGGTGGGGCGACTCAGTCCAGCCGCACCTTGAGCTGAAAACTCACGGCCCCGTACAGACGGTCTTTCAGGGGCGGCACCAGGGCCACGTTCAGCCCGAAGCGCGGGCCTTCCCAGCTGGCCACGGGCAGCACCGCCGGAAACCAGCCCCCGTTGAAAGCCTTGGGGTAGCCATTGAAAGCACCCGCCACCACGCCTAACCTGGCGCCTGCAAAAGTCCAAGGCTGGTAATAGGCGCCCACATAGCTGGAGTGCGCGTTGTCGCTGTTGACGAAGCGCCCGGCGGTGGCACTCCAGGTGTCGTCCAGTTTGTACTCGATGCCCAGCCCCGGGTTGGCGTTGCGCAGGCCCTTGTCGGTGTCAAAGTGGGCCGAATAAAACCCGGCGTTCAGCCACAGGCGGCTGCTGTCAAAGTCGGCGTGCGCCAGCCCGCACAGCAACCAGCCAGTCAGGGCGAGCAGGCGAGGCATGTCAGAGGGTGGCAAAGATCTCGCTGGCGGCCTGCACGGTGGCGGCGATGTCGGCGTCGGTGTGGGCGCTGCTGACAAAACCGGCTTCGTACAAGGCGGGCGCAATGTACACGCCGCGCTCCAGCAAGCCGTGGAACAGCTGGTTGAATTTGGGGCTGTCGCTGGTCATGACCTTGGCGTAGTTTTGCGGCAGCTCGGGCAGCAAGAAGAAGCCGAACATGCCGCCCTGGCAGTCGGCAGAGAACGGCACCCCGGCCTTGGCCGCTGCACCTTTGAGACCATCGACCAGGCTTTGTGTTTTGGCGCTCAAGGCGTCCCAGAAACCTGGTTTGGCGATTTCGCGCAGTGTGGCCAGACCGCAGGCGGTGGCCACCGGGTTGCCGCTCAGGGTGCCAGCCTGGTACACCGGGCCGGTAGGCGCCAGCTTGGACATGACTTCGCGTGAGCCGCCAAAGGCCGCCAGCGGCATGCCGCCGCCAATGACTTTGCCCAGCACCGTCATGTCGGGCGCGAAGCCAGGAATGGCTTGGGCATACACACTTTGCGCGCTGCCCAGAGCCACGCGAAAGCCGGTCATCACCTCATCAAACACGAACAACGCGCCGTGTTCGGTGCACAGCTCGCGGCAGCGCTTCATGAAGGGCACGCTGGCGCGCACGAAGTTCATGTTGCCTGCAATGGGTTCGATCATCACGCAGGCCAGGTCTTTGCCGTGCACTGCAAAGGCTTCTTCGAGCTGCGGGATGTTGTTGTATTCGAGCACCAGGGTGTGTTGCACCACCTCGGGTGGCACCCCGGCGCTGGTGGGGTTGCCAAAGGTGGCCAGGCCCGAGCCGGCCTTGACCAGCAGCGCATCGGCATGGCCGTGGTAGCAGCCTTCAAACTTGATGATCTTGCTGCGGCCCGTGGCCCCGCGCGCCAGGCGCAGTGCGCTCATGCCCGCTTCGGTGCCTGAGCTGACCAGGCGAACCATCTCCATGGATGGCACGTGCTTCAGGATTTCTTCGGCCAGTTCGATCTCGCGTTCTGTGGGGGCGCCGAAAGAGAAGCCGTCCAGGGCAGCCTTTTGCACGGCTTCGAGCACGGCGGGATGGCCGTGGCCAAGGATCATCGGGCCCCAGGAGCCGATGTAGTCGATGTATTTCTGGCCATTGGCATCCCAGAAATAGGCGCCTTGTGCGCGTTGCACGAAACGGGGTGTCCCCCCCACGGCACGAAAAGCGCGCACGGGCGAGTTCACGCCGCCAGGAATCACGCGGGCGGCACGGTCAAACAGTTGCTGGTTCAGATCGGTCATGGGAATGGGAATGGGGTGCGCGGGCCAGGCACTGTGCCTGGTTAGGGCGTTCAGTGCTTGGTTTCGTTGAAAGGGACTTCGAAGTAGTCGGCGCCGGGCGCATGGCCGTCGTTCCCGTCGGCTTCACCCTCGCCTTCTTCGTCTTCGGGCTGTGCCCAGAACAGGCGGTCGGGCACCACCTGACCCATGCCGGGCCGAAAACCCTCGTCCAGGCAGCGGTCCAGGTAGGCCAGGGCTTCGCGGGTGGCTTCGGGCAGGTCCATGCCGGAGGCCAGCAGGGCTGAAAGCGCTGCCGACAGGGTGTCGCCCGCACCCGCGAATACGGCTTCGATGCGTTCAAATTTTTCGTGGGCCACGACGGTTTCGGGCGTGGCCAGCACGTTGTCGATGTGTTGCTCGGGCAGGGGCACGCCGGTCACCAGGGTGTAGGGTACCCCCATTTCGCTGGCGGCGCGGGCAATGTCGCGCGGGCTGGGGTTGCGCTCGCCGTCCCACTCGGGCAGCAGCCAGCGGCGCAGCGTGCTGTGGTGGCCTACCAGCACGCTGGTTTGGGGCAGCAGCAGTTCAGCAAAGGCGTCCAGGTAGTCTTCGATGCGGTTGTCTTCCCACCACGACAGGTTGGGCATGTAGGCGACCACCGGCACACCTTCGTAGTCGTCGGCGATGGCGGCAATGACGGCCAGGTTTTCGGGGCTGCCAGCAAAACCGACTTTGATGACCTGTACCGGCACGTCTTCGGCAATGGTGCGGGCTTGCTCGCTCACGGCTTCGTCGTCAAAGGCGAAAAAGTCGTGGATGCCGCTGGTGTCGCGGGCGTAGCTGCCGGTCACCACCGGCAGGGTGTGCGCGCCAACCGAGCCCATGGCCAGCACATCGCCCGTGAGCCCGCCAGCACCGCTGGGGTCGTTGGCGTTGAAGACCAGCACGCAGGCCAGTCCCTGGCTGTCGTCTTCGCTGTCCTCGGGTGTGGTGGGGGCGTTGTGGGTGTCGGTCATGTGGGCATGCGCTTGTCGGCTGAACCTGCGCCCGCCCAGGGGGACGAGAGGGCGCCCGATACAATCGAGTTCATTCTATTCGACAACTTTTTCAGAAAAACATGGAACACAAGACTTGGATGTGCCTGATTTGCGGCTGGATTTACGACGAGGCTCAGGGCGACCCCGAGCACGGCATTGCCCCCGGCACCAAGTGGGAGGATGTGCCCATGAACTGGACTTGCCCGGAGTGCGCCGCCCGCAAGGAAGACTTCGAGATGGTGGCCATCTGATCGGCTTGGGTGTCTGAATCCGCACGGGGAGCGGGCGGTCTGTCCGACTCCTCATGGTGCGGGGTACGCACAAATCGTCGCCGCACAGACCGCCCGCTCCCCGCGCTGCGTCTCTGGCTCACAAAGCCGCCTTCTCAGGCGGCTTCTTTTTGACGACGGCGTAACGCTCCAGTGTTTTCTCGCGCGCTTCGGCGTGGTTGACGATGGGGTTCGGGTAGGTTTTGCCCAGTGCAATGTCTGCCGCCTGCAGCTCCAGTTCGCCCGCCAGCCAGGGCGCGTGGATCGACTTGCCAGACAGGCCGGCCAGTTCGGGCACATAGCGGCGGATGAACTTGCCCTCGGCATCGAACTTTTCGCTTTGGCTGACCGGGTTGAAGATGCGAAAGTAGGGCTGGGCGTCGCAGCCGCTCGAACTGGCCCATTGCCAGCCCCCGTTGTTGGCCGACAGGTCGAAATCGTTGAGGTGGGTGGCGAAGTATTTTTCACCCCAGCGCCAGTCCACGCCCAGGTCTTTGCACAAAAAGCTGGCCACCACCATGCGCAGGCGGTTGTGCATGTAACCCGTCTGGTTGAGCTGACGCATGGCGGCGTCCACCAGCGGGTAGCCGGTTTTGCCGGCGCACCAGGCGTCAAAGAGTTTGTGGCCGTGCGGGCCATGGTCCCAATGGATGGCGTCGTATTCGCGCTTGAAGCTCTCGCCTGTGCCCACATGCGCAAAGTTGGCCAGCACCTGCACGTAAAAGTCGCGCCAGACGAGTTCGGACAGCCACACCGCTGCGCCTTCGCTGCCTGCCTGTGCGCGGGTGTGTGCGTCGCGGGCCAGTTGGCGGATCGACACGGTGCCAAAGCGCAGGTGCACGCTCAGGTAGCTGGGGCCTTTGACGGCCGGAAAGTCACGCCGCTGGCCGTAGGCGTCGATTCGATGCAGAAAATCGGCCAGCAAGGTCTGCGCGCCCGTCTCGCCCGCCGGAATGTGCAGCTGCGAAAAGTTGGTGGCCTCAAAGTCGATGTCCGACAGGCGCGGCACACTCTGGCGCAGGGCTTCGGGGCGCGGGGCCAGGTGCGCGGCGTAACGTTCTGCCGGGTAGGCCTTGAGGTAGAAGTCGTTCACCTTGCGCAGCCAGGCGTTCTTGTAGGGCGTGAAGACCGAAAACGCTGTGCCCGACTGGGTCATCACCTCTTGCCGTTCAAACACCACATGGTCTTTGCCGGTGTGCAGGGCGATGCCGAGGTCGGCCAGATGGCCGCGCACATGCCCATCGCGCAGCTGTGCGGCGGGCTCGTCGTCGTGGCTGGCAAACACGGCCAAAGCGCCCAGTTGCTGCGCCAGTTTGGGGATTTCGTGCTCGGCCAGGCCGTGGCGCACGATCAGGCCGCAACCTTCGCCACCCAGCTCGGCCAAGCGCTGGTCCAGTTCCACCAGCGACTCGCGGATGAATTCCACCCGCCGGTCGGCTCGGGGCAGGTCGTTCAAAATCGCTGTGTCAAAGACAAAAGCCACATGCACCTGGCGGCAATGTTTGAGCGCGTGATAGAGCGCGGCGTTGTCGTGCACGCGCAGATCGCGACGCAACCAGACCAGTCCACAAGGCAATGCGGTTTCCATAGAGGCAGACCCAGGGCAGGCGACCGGACACCAGGATGGTGGCCGTTAAAATCGGAGCCCATGCCTGCCGATTCTGCCTCCATCAACCTCACGCACCATTTTCTGGTGGCCATGCCGGGTCTGGAGGACTCGCTTTTTGGGCGCTGCGTCATCTATGTGTGTGAACACAACGAGCGTGGCGCCATGGGTTTGATCATCAACAAGGTCGCTGACATGGGTTTGCGCCATTTGTTTGACAAGCTCGAATTGCCGCTGCGCCGCGAAGACCTGCTCGGTCAACCGGTACTGCAAGGCGGCCCGGTCCACACCGAACGCGGCTTTGTCCTGCACGATCCGATCCACATGGCCAACCCCGCCGAAGACGGTGGCGACATCTACGCCTCCACCCTCAAAGTGCCAGGCGGTTTGGAGATGACCACCTCGCGCGATGTGCTCGAAGCCATTTCTTCGGGGGCTGGACCGCGCCGCGTGCTCATCACGCTGGGCTATGCGGGTTGGGGTGAGGGCCAGCTGGAGACCGAACTGGGCGAAAACAGCTGGCTGACGGTGCCGGCCGATGCGCGTATTGTTTTTGAAACGCCGCTGGAGCAGCGTTATGACGAGGCGCTGGCCCTGCTGGGCCTGAAGTCCTGGATGCTCTCACCCGAGGCTGGGCACGCATGAGTGAAGCCCTGACCCCACCTGTGCCCGCCAGCCAGCAAACCTTTCTGGCATTCGACTACGGCCTCAAGCGCACCGGCGTGGCCGTGGGCAACCGCCTGATGAAAACCGCCACGCCGCAAGGCACGATAGCCGCCGAAGGCGACGCCCGCTTTGCCAAGATCGCCGAGCGCATCAAAGAGTGGCAGCCCGACGCCCTGGTGATCGGGGTGCCCACGCACCCTGACGGCGGTGAACACGAAAACACCTTGCGTGCCCGCAAGTTCGGCCGCCAGTTGCGCGGCCGCTTTGGCCTGGCGGTGTACGAAGTGGACGAGCGCTACAGCACCACCGAAGCGCATTCGATGGGGGCCAAAGACGCCGACGCGGCGGCAGCGGCCATCATCCTGGAACAGTTTTTGAGGACATTGCCATGAACCTGACCCTCGACGCCGAGGCGCTGTACAAGGAGCTGCTGCGCGGTGTGCGCAGCCTGTGCAAGCCCGACACCCGCCTGGTGGGCATCACCTCGGGTGGTGCCTGGCTGGCCGAGCGCCTGCAGCACGACCTGGGCCTGAGCGGCCAAGCCGGCCAGGTGTCCTCGGTCATGCACCGCGACGACTTTGCCCAACGTGGTTTGGCCGCGGGGGGGCAAACGCAACTGCCTTTCGCGGTCGATGGTGCCGACATCCTGGTGCTGGACGATGTGCTCTACACCGGCCGCACCATCCGTGCGGTGCTCAATGAAATTTTTGACTACGGTCGTCCGGCGTGCGTGCAACTGGCGGTGCTGGTGGACCGCGGCGGGCGCCAGCTGCCGGTGCAAGCCGATTTTGCCGCCGCCCGCGTGGCGCTGCCGGCCAGCCAGTCGCTTGCGCTGGCGCGCGACGATGCCGGTCGTTTCAGCTTCAAGGTAGAGGACAAGGCCTGAACATGCTCTACAAACGCAACAACCCCCAACTCAACAAGAACGGCGAGCTGATCCACCTGCTCTCCACCGAGGGCCTGTCCAAGGACATCCTCACCCACATCCTGGACACCGCGCAGGGCTTTGTCAGCGTGAGCGACCGCGAGGTGAAAAAAGTGCCGCTGCTGCGCGGCAAAAGTGTTTTCAACCTGTTTTTTGAAAACAGCACCCGCACCCGCACCACTTTTGACATCGCGGCCACCCGCCTGTCGGCCGATGTCTACACGCTGGACATCGCACGCAGCTCGGCCAGCAAAGGCGAAAGCCTGCTCGACACCATCGCCAACCTGAGTGCGATGGCGGCCGACATTTTTGTGGTGCGCCACAGCGAGTCGGGTGCGCCCTACCTGATCGCCCAGCATGTGGCGCCGCATGTGCATGTGGTGAATGCCGGTGACGGGCGCCATGCCCACCCCACGCAGGGCCTGCTGGACATGTACACCATCCGGCACTACAAGAAAGCTTTTTCCAACCTCACCGTGGCCATCGTGGGCGATGTGCTGCATTCGCGTGTGGCGCGCTCGGACATCCACGCGCTGACCACGCTGGGCTGCCCTGAGGTGCGTGTGGTCGGCCCCAAGACCCTGGTGCCGTCGGACATGGCGCAGATGGGCGTCAAGGTCTTCCACAACCTGGAAGAAGGCATCAAGGGCTGCGACGTGGTCATCATGCTGCGCCTGCAAAACGAGCGCATGAGTGGCGCGCTGCTGCCGTCTAGCCAAGAGTATTTTGAGAGCTTTGGCCTGACCCAGGACAAGCTGCAACTGGCCAAGCCCGATGCCATCGTCATGCACCCAGGCCCAATCAACCGCGGCGTCGAGATCGACTCGGCCGTGGTGGACGGCCAGCAAAGCGTGATCCTGCCGCAGGTCACCTTCGGCATCGCGGTGCGCATGGCGGTGATGAGCATTGTTGCGGGGAACGAAGCATGAAGATCCTGATCCAGAACGGCCGCGTCATCGACCCGGCCAGCGGCTACGACCAGAGGGCCGATGTGGCGATTGCTGCGGGGCGCATCGTGGCCATTGGCAAAGCGCCGGCTGACTTTGTTCCCAATCGCTGCATCGACGCCAAGGACTGCATCGTGGCCCCTGGCTTGGTGGACCTGGCGGTGCGCCTGCGCGAACCTGGCCATGAACACGCGGGCATGCTGCAAACCGAGTTGGCAGCCGCCGTGGCCGGTGGTGTGACCAGCCTGGTGTGCCCGCCCGATACCGATCCGGTGCTCGACGAGCCGGGCTTGGTGGAAATGCTGCGCCACCGCGCCGAAAAACTGCACCCCTCGCGCGTCATGCCGCTGGGTGCGCTCACCCGCGGCCTCAAGGGCGAGGTGCTGACCGAGATGGACCAGCTGACTGCCGCCGGTTGCGTGGGTTTCAGCCAGGCCGAAGTGGCGCTGGCCAACACCCAGGTGATGCAGCGCGCACTGCAATACGCCAGCACCTTTGGCTATACCGTCTGGCTGCGTCCGCAAGAGCTGTACCTGGGCAAGGGTGTGGCCGCCAGCGGCGCGCTGGCCACGCGCATGGGCCTGTCGGGCGTGCCGGTGGCGGCCGAGACGATTGCCCTGCACACGATTTTTGAACTGGTGCGCGCCACCAAGGCCCGCGTCCACCTGTGCCGCATCAGCAGCGCCGCCGGGGTCGAGTTGGTGCGTCAGGCCAAGGCCGAGGGCCTGCCGGTCACGGCCGATGTGAGCATCAACTCGCTGCACCTGACCGACGCCGACATGGGCTACTTTGACAGCCGCGCACGCCTGACGCCGGTGCTGCGCCAGCAGCGCGACCGCGACGCCCTGCGCGCCGCGCTGGCGGACGGCACGCTCGATGCGCTGGTGTCTGACCACACCCCGGTGGATGCAGACGCCAAGGCCTTGCCCTTTGCCGAGGCCGAACCGGGCGCCACTGGCCTGGAGCTGCTCTGGAGCCTGGCGCTCAAGTGGGCGCAGGACGACAAGGTCGATCTGGTGCGCGCACTGGCCACCGTCACGGCCGGACCTGCACAGGTGCTGGGCTCCAGCCTGGCTGATCTGCAAGGCTCGGTGGGTCACCTGGCCATTGGCGCTGTGGCCGACGTGGTGCTGCTGTCTGAACAAGGCCATTGGCCCGTGACCGAGAGCAGCCTGCGCAGCCAGGGCAAGAGCACGCCCTTTTCAGGCTACGAATTGCCTGGCCGGGTGCTCACCACGCTGGTGGGCGGGCAGGTCGTTTTTGAGGCGGCCTGATCGGCCCTGACCGTCCATGCGCACACTGCTGGCCGTCTGGAAAATCCTGCGCGGCCTGTGGCATTTGCTGGTGGGCTTGTGGACGATTTACCTGCACTTTCCCCGCCTGAGCCCAGAGCAGCGCGAGATGCGCGTTCAGGTTTGGTCGCTGCAGTTTCTGGCGCTGTGGGGCATCCACCTGAAGGTGCTGGGCCAGCCGGTGGCCAGCGGCCCGGCGCTCCTGGTGTCCAACCACATTTCCTGGCTCGACATCCTGGTCATCCACGCTGCGCGCTACTGCCGCTTTGTTTCCAAGTCCGACATTCGTGACTGGCCCATCGTGGGCGCTTTGGCCACGCATTCGGGCACGCTCTACATTGAGCGTGCCAGCCGCAAGGACGCGTTGCGCATGGTGCACGACATGGCCGACGCCATGCGTGACGGCGATGTGGTGGCGGTGTTTCCGGAAGGCACCACCAGCGACGGCCAAAGCCTGCTGCCCTTTCACGCCAACCTCATCCAGTCAGCCATTGAGGCCCATGCGCCGGTGCAGCCCATGTCGCTCAAGTTTGTCGACGCCCGCACCGGCGAGCTGACCCTGGCACCGTGCTACATCGGCGACGACACGCTGTTGGCTTCGATCTGGCGCACGCTTACTGCGCCTGCCATCACGGCGGTGGTGCATTTTGGTGAGCCCCAAACCGCCGATGAGCGTGAGCGCAGGCAGTGGGCAAGCGATTTGCGGGATGCCGTTGTTGCTTTGCGCGAAGCCGCCTGAAGTCGCCGGAAGCCGCTAGAGGGTTGGTCGCACATATCAGCTTGACTTGGGCTCTCCAAAGTCCAGGTTGTTGCACGCCTCGCATGCGTCTTCAAACACGCCCAGCTTGACCAGCAGCGCGTGGATTTTGCAGCCCACGCAAAAGCCCAGAATGGCTTCGAGCCACATGAAGCCCAGGCACAGCCAGACCATGACCAGCGGCAGCCAGCGCGGCAGGTACTGTACGGTGGTGGGCAGCAGTTCGTGACGCGTCAGGGCATTGAGGGCGCCCGCCACCTTCTCGGGGTGAAAGAAGGTCAGGCACAGGCAAATCATGCTGGCACCAATGGCCCAGGCAAACCGCTTGGGGGCCAGCGGCTTCCACACCGGGCGGTGGTGACGCGCCAGCAGCGTGGACAGCCAGATGGTGGGCGACAGGTAGGACGTGACCTTGCTCATGCCCGCCAGCATTTCAAACAGGGCATATAACAGCACCCAGGTCTGAACGGTGTAGTCGTAGGTGCGGCGCACGGCTTCGACCATGTAGAGGATGCGCCCGTCAAAGTCCGTCTCAAACGTGTCGCGGATGACTTCGCCCGTGACGATCCAGCGTGTGCCAAACACAATGTCCACCAGCGTGAAGGCCATGAACACCGGAATGGCCAGCATGATGCCGGCGCGTATGCGCACCGCAGTCTCGTTGATGAACGGGCTCGCATCGTCCGGGTCGCGAAACCAGAGCAGTCGGGCCAGACTCATGTTGCGGGTGGTCATGCATTTCCTCCATATTGGCGTCCCGATTCAGGATTGGTATTTTTACCCCATAGGGTATTGTGTTCCAATTCTTCTCTTGTCTGGATGCGTGTAAATACCCATGGAAACTACCCTGCGTGAATATTGGCCTGTGCTGGCGCTGGCCGCCTGGTTTGGCTACAAATGGTGGCGTTCGCGCCAGGTCAAGCAACTGTTACCCAGTTTGAAGGCGCGAGGCGCTGTGCTGGTTGACGTGCGCAGCGCGGCCGAATTTGCAGTTGCCAGTGCCCCAGGTACCGTCAACATCCCACTGCAAGAGTTGAGCGCGCGCATGGCCGAGATCCAGCAGGGGGTGCCTGTGGTCGTTGGCTGTGCCAGCGGTTCGCGCAGTGGCATGGCCAGGATGATGCTGCGCAGAAAAGGCCATGCGCCGGTTTACAACATTGGCGGCTGGCGAAATTTCCTGGATTGAAGCCGCGTGGATACCCCCATTTTTACTTTCGGGCGCCGCATGGGGCACGAAGAAAAGTGGAAGCTGCACAACAACTGCAAATGAATGCACGGGCAACTTCCAATTAACCATGCGTCATCTTTGCCGAGCAGATTCCCAAAGACGAGTGGCCCAAGATGCTGGTCATCGATGCACGCGATCGGGCCCAGTTTGCAAAAGGGCACATAGCGGGCGCGGTGAATATGGACTGGCGGCATGTGCTGCTCATGCGCAAAAGCATTCCTAAAAACAAACCAGTGCTGATTTACTGCAATACGGGCTCGCTGTCGGCGCAAGCCGGGTTTGCACTGCGCGTTGCGGGCTGGGACAACGTGAAAATTTTGCAAGGTGGCATGCAGGAATGGGCTGCCAAAGGCGGCTTTGACGCGTCAGACAAGGCCACGGGTACGGCCAAACACTGATCCTGCCGGTGCGCTCAATCGGTTGCTGGCTGACCTGTGCGGCTGGAACCCCAGCGGTCCATCACGCGCTGGTCGCGGGTAGCTTCGGACTGCACGGTCTCAGGCGGCAATTGTTTTCGGCAGTCTTCCAGGGCTTGCCCCGACAAGACCTTGACCGGCGGCGGATCGTCGTCGCGCCATTTGTCCGATTGGCCATCCCACACAAAGGGGTTGCGAAAGGCGGGTACGTCGGGTTCGCAGTCGTGGCGGTACAGGGGGGTGTCGTCGTGCGCAAAGGGTGAGAAGACGATGGTTTTTTCAAACACCAGCGGCTTGCCCGTGGGGGTGGGGGGCAGGGGCGGCATCTGGGCCACAGCGAGACGGGCTTTTTGCTCGGCCACGGGCGAGGTGCTCCACAAGGTCTCCAGTCGCACCAGCGTGCCGTTGGGCGCAATCTCGATGCGAAAACGCACCATGCCCTGGTCGGGGCCTTCCACCGCAGTGCCCATCATGCTGCGCACCTGGCGGCCCCAATTGTGGCGGTAGCCCTTGCTGTTTTTAAGGGTGTAGCCCGCGGCAAAGGCCCAGTCTTGGGCGCTGGGGGCGAGCGGTGCCGCTTGGGAGGCCGGTGCCGCAAGCGGGTCGGGCAAGCTGGAATTGGGCAGAAGTGTTCTTTTTCGCTGCCATGTTTTCGAATCCAGGGGCGCGGGCTGCGCCATCAGATGAACCGTTATGGACTTCGGTGCGGTCGGTTGTTGGACGTTGAAATCAAGTTTTTCCAACATCACCCAAGCCAGTGCATGAAGCACGACACATGCCAGCCAAGCTTGCATCCGTGATTGCAATGATCTGACCATGGCTGAAGGCCAATTTTGTCAGGCTTCGCAGGGCATCTGGCACAACTCGCTGCTGCGCACCGGGCAGGCCCGGTTGAAGGTCACCACATGGTCCACTTCGGCGCGGATGCCGATCCACTCACCCAGCTTGTGGTCGTGGTGGCTGGGCACATGGGCCATGAGGGTGTGGCCGCTGGCCAGGCGCAGGGTGTAGAGGAATTCGGAGCCCCGGAAGGCCTTGCGCACGATCTCGGCTTTCACCGGTGCGTGGTCGTCGTGCACGATGTCGTCAGCGCGCAGCAGCACATCGCACTGGCCTTCACAAAACGCACAGGGCAGGGGGCATTCGGCCACATCGGTCAATGTGCCCACAGGGGTGTCCACCACGATCTGGCCGTTGACCTCGCGCAGCGTGGCGGGTGTGAACACGCCGTGTCCAATGAAGTCGGCCACAAAACGTGTGGCAGGGCGGTGGTAGAGGCTGTAGGCGTCGTCCCACTGGTCGAGCTGGCCTTCGTGCATGACGCCGATCACGTCACCAATCGCAAAGGCTTCGAGCTGATCGTGCGTGACCAGCAGGGCGGTGGCGTTGGCTGCCTTGAGGATGTTGCGCACCTCGTGGGCCAGGCGTTCGCGCAGGTCGATGTCCAGGTTGGAGAAGGGTTCATCGAGCAGCAGCAGATCAGGCTTGGGGGCCAATGCCCGCGCCAAAGCCACGCGCTGCTGCTGGCCGCCAGAGAGTTCATGCGGAAAGCGCCGCTCGGCCCCGCTCAGACTCACCAGTTCCAGCACTTCGCGCACGCGCTGTTCGCGCTCGGCCTTGGGCAAGCTGTGCAGGCCAAAGCCCACGTTGCGTCCCACGTCCAGGTGCGGAAACAGGGCATAGTCCTGAAACACCATGCCGATGCGGCGGCGCTCGGCAGGCTCGGTGTGGCCCGATTCACTGACCACGCGCTTGCCTACCAGGATTTGTCCGCCCGTGACCGGTTCCAGGCCGGCCACCGCGCGCAGCAGCGTGGTCTTGCCGCAGCCAGATGGCCCGATCAGCACACCAATGTCGCCTGCTCGCAGACCCATCGACACGCCACGCACTGAAGGCGTGTCGCGGCCAGGGTATTGCACATCGAGCTGACGGATTTCCAGGAACATGGTGTCGATTGTAGAAGCAGGCCCTGCCAGCGATCCCGGTGTCCATCGCCAGCAGGCCTGACTCCTACAATGCCCCCTATGTCCCGTTTGCTCAAACCAGCGTCCCTGTTGTTCGCCTTGCTCGCACTGGCGCTGGCGTTGCCCGTGCTCTCGGTGCTGGCTTCCTGGCTGCAATGGACGCCCCAGACGCTGGACTTGTTGCGTGAAATGGCCAGCACGGTGCTGCCCGACTATGCCTGGACCTCGGCTCTGCTGTGTCTGATGGTGGCGCTGGGCGTGACGGTGTTGGGGCTGGGCACCGCTGCGGCGGTGACCTTGTTCGACTTTCGGGGGCGGACCATTTTCGAGTGGCTGCTTTTGCTGCCTTTGGCCATGCCCGCCTATGTGGTGGCCTATGCCTACACCGACTTTTTGCAGTTCAGCGGCCCGCTGCAAGTCACGCTGCGCGAAGCCTTTGGTTGGCGAGGTGCCCTTTGGCCTGATGTTCGCAGTGTTTGGGGGGCGGCGCTGGTGTTCACCTTGTCGCTGTATCCCTATGTGTATCTGCTGGCGCGCACCGCGCTGCTGGAACGCGTGGCCAGCCTGATGGAAGCCGCGCGCTTGCTGGGCGCTTCATTGCCGCGCCGTATTCGCGAGGTGGCCTTGCCGCTGTCTCGTCCGGCCGTGGCGGCTGGCGTGGCGTTGGCGCTCATGGAAACCCTGGCCGACTTCGGGGTGTCCAGCTATTTCGGCATCCAGACTTTCACCGCCGGCATTTACAAGGCCTGGCTGGCCATGGACGACCGGGTGGTGGCCGCGCAGCTGGCCACGGTGCTGTTGGTGGTGGTGTTGGGCTTGTTGCAACTGGAGCAGCGCGCCGAGCGCCGCATGCGCTTTGCCCAGGGCCGCGTGTCGCGCCAGGGCACGGCTGAGTCGCAGCCTGTTCGCCTTCGCGGTGGGGCGCAGCTGCTGGCCTGGCTGGCTTGCGGTGTGCCGGTGTTGTTGGGCTTTGCGCTGCCGGTGCTGATTTTGTTGCGTGCATTGGCTGGCAGCGAAATGGCCGTGCCCTGGTTGCGCTTTGCAGATTGGGCCGGCAACAGCCTGCGGCTGGGGGGCATTACGGCATTGCTGGCCGTGGGGGTGGCTTTGCTGCTGGCCTTTGCGGTGCGCCAACGCGCCAACCTCTGGAATCGGGGTGTGGTTCAGCTGGTGGGCATTGGCTATGCGATTCCTGGTGCCGTGGTGGTGGTGGGCTTGCTGCTGCCGGTGGTGTGGATGCAGCAAGCCTGGCCGCAGTCGAGTGCAGGGGCCTGGATCACGGCCACTTCGCTGGGGCTGATCTGGGCTTATTTGGTGCGTTTTTGTGCCGTGGCGCTGCAGTCGGTGCAAAGCGGCTATGCCCGCATTCCGATCAGCCTGGACGATTCCTCGCGCATGTTGGGCGTGACCGGTTGGGGTTTGCTCCGGCAAGTGCATGCACCGCTGCTCAAGCGCACCACGCTGGCCGCTTTGCTGCTGGTGTTTGTGGATGTGATGAAGGAGTTGCCGGCCACCATGGTGCTGCGGCCTTTCAACAGCGACACACTGGCGGTGGTGGCTTACCAGCTGGCGCGGGACGAACGCTTGGGCGAAGCGGCGTTGCCCTCGCTGGCGCTGGTACTGGTAGGCCTGATCCCGGTGGTGTTGCTCAGCCGCACGCTGGGGCGTCAGCAGGCCTGATCGCCTGGGTCAGAACCCTTCGACCAGCACCACGGTGCGTCGGGCAGATTCCTTGCTGATGCCCAAAATTTCCTGGTACTCGGCCGACTCGTAAAAGGCTTTGGCTTTTTCGTTGGAGGGGAAGCGGACCACGACCATGCGTGTCGGCGTCCAGAGGTCGTTTTCCTTGATCGACATGGCACCACCCCGTACCAGGTATTCACCGCCGTATTGTTCGGCCAGGGGTTTGGCCAGACGCTTGTAGTCTTCGTAACGTTCGGGGTGGGTCAGGTCGGTGTCAACGATCAAGTAGGCTGTCATGCGCTGTCTCCTGCAGAGGGGTGGATTCCATAACTTTATCAGTGGTGTGTGGTTGGTGTTGTGCATGCGGCTTTTCGGTCACAATGGCTGCCTTGCCCTTGAGGATTGAATCAGCCATGGTCAAAAAGACCAAACCCCTGGTAGACGATTCGGACCACGAGTCCGATGAAGTCTTTGAAAAAGCCGCCGAAGTTTTTCGGGTGATGTCAGCGCCCATGCGCTTGCGCATCATCAGCGCTCTGTGCAACGGCGAAAAAAACGTGGGAGAACTGCTGGCCGAAGTCCAGACCACCCAACCCAATATGTCGCAGCACCTGAGCACCCTCTACCAGGCGGGTGTGTTGGGCAAGCGCCGTGATGGTGTGCAAATTTACTACCGCATCGTCAACGACAAGGTGGTTTCCCTGTGCCGTGCCGTGTGCGTGCAAATCGCCAGTGAAAGCCCCGCGTCAGTTTGAAGTCGGGTTTCCTCTGTCTCTTCAATACATCGCAATGCGCTAATATTTGTCCTGAACAATGGTTCTGGGTCAGTTACCCCAAGAGGTGTCTTTTGAAAAAGCTGTTTGTCCTGTTGCTCGGATTTTGGATGTCGGGCTGGGCCTTGGCTCAGATCAAGGTTGTGTATCACCTGAGTGAGGGCATTCCGCAGGCGTCGCGTGCCATTGGCAATATCCGCAACCATCTCAATGCCGACCCCACGGCCAAGATCGTGGTGGTGGCACATGGTTTGGGCATCGATTTCCTGCTTGACGGTGCCACCAATCAGCTGGACCAGCCTTTTGCGGGTGGTGTGAGTGACTTGGCCAACAAGGGCGTCGAGTTTCGCGTTTGCAACAACACCCTGGTGTCGCGCAAGATTGCCGCCGACAAGGTGGTGATGGATGCCAAAGTGGTGCCTTCAGGCGTGGCCGAGGTGGCCAAACTTCAGGCCAAAGAGGGTTATGTTTATCTGCGCCCCTGATGCGCAGCCATTTCACAGAGGAGAGCACATGAAGATTCGACATGGTTTGACACTGCTGGCCCTGTTGGCCAGCGCGGGCCTGGCGCAGGCACAAGATGCGCTGCAAGTGCGCAGCTGGGCTGCGGCGTGCGCCAACTGCCATGGCACCGACGGTCGCGCCCAGCCAGGCATGGAAGCCCTGGCCGGCGCCAACAAGGACGACATGGTCAAGAAAATGCTGGACTTCAAGGCTGGCCGCAAACCCGCCACCATCATGCATCAGCTGGCCAAGGGCTATTCGGACGAGCAGATCGTCGCCATTGCCGGCTACTTTGCCGCCCAGAAAAAATAAGGAGAGCCAGCATGCAACGTCGACAACTTCTGCAAGCGGGCTCCGCACTGGGGGCTGTGGGTCTGATGTCAGGCTGCGCGACCATCGGTGGCAACGGCCCCAAGGTGGTGGTGATCGGTGCCGGTTACGCTGGTGCCACCGCTGCCAAATACATCCGCATGTGGTCCGAGGGCAACATCCAGGTCACCTTGGTTGAGCCCAATGACAGCTTCATCTCTTGCCCGATTTCCAACCTGGTCATTGGTGGCAGCAAGACCATGGCCGACATCACCACGCCTTATGACAACCTGGTCAAGCGCCATGGTGTGCAAATGGTCAAGGACCGCGTGGCCAGCATCGACGCTACCAAACGTGTGGTCAAGCTGGCCGGTGGCAGCGAGCTGCCCTACGACCGCCTGATCGTCTCGCCCGGTGTGGACTTCATGTGGGAAAGCCTGCCCGGCTTGGCCAAACCTGGCGCCCAGGACAAAGTGCTGCACGCATGGAAAGCCGGAGCCCAGACCGTGGCCCTGCGCAAACAGCTTGAAGCCATGCCCGACGGCGGTGTTTTTGCCATGTCGATCCCGTTGGCGCCCTACCGTTGCCCGCCCGGCCCCTACGAGCGTGCCTGCCAGGTGGCAGAGTACTTCAGCAAGGCCAAGCCCAAGAGCAAGGTCATCATCTTGGACGCCAACGACGACGTGACCTCCAAGGGCCCGCTGTTCAAGAAAGCGTGGGCAGAGCGCTACAAGGGCATCATCGAGTACCGTCCCAAACACAATGTGGTGGATGTGGATGCCGCCACCAACACTGCCAAATTTGAATTCAACGACGACCTCAAGGCCTCGGTGCTCAACGTGATCCCGAACATGCGTGCCGGTGACATCGCGGTCAAGACCGGTTTGGCCACGGCCAACAAGCGTTGGTGTGAGGTGGACTTTCTGACTTTCGAGTCCAAGGCGGCTCCCAATGTGCATGTGCTGGGCGACTCGATCCAGATTGCCCCGGCCATGCCCAAGTCCGGCCACATGGCCAACCAGCATGGCAAAGCTTGCGCTGCTGCCGTCATCGCTTTGCTGACAGGTAAGCAGGTCAACCAGCTGCCGATCTACAACAACACCTGCTACAGCTTCGTCAGTTCTGAAGATGTGGTGCATGTCTCTAGCGTGCATCGCTACGATGCCGAGAAAAAGACCATGCTCACGGTGCCGGGTTCGGGGGGCGTGTCCTCAGCTGCTAACGAACTGGAGGGCCGCTACGCCCTGGCCTGGGCACGCAACATCTGGGCCGATACCCTGGCGTAAGCATGTGCAGACCTTAAACGCCGCTGTCGCAAGACCAGCGGCGTTTTTTTCGAAATTTTTTGGCGAATGACCATGTACAGAATTTCTCGCATCTCGAAAATCACAGCCCTGCTTTTGGCCGCTGGTTTTTCTACTGCCAGCTGGGCGCAAGCCGACGAGGCGCGCGCTAAAAAAATTGTGGGCGGTGTTTGCTTTGTCTGTCATGGCGCTGAAGGCGAGTCGTCCAGCGAGGTGTTTCCGCGCCTGGCGGGTCAGCACTGGGAATACACCGCCAAGCAGCTGGAAAACTTCAAGAGTGGCAAACGCAAGAGTACGGCCATGGCCGACATGGTGACCAAGCTGACGCCCGATGAAATGGTGGCTTTGGGCAAGTTCTTCGAAAAGCAGAAGGTCGAGCCTGAAGCACCCAAGGACAAGGGCCTGGCGGCAGTGGGGCAGTACATCTACCACCAGGGCAACAAGTTCAGTGGTCTGGCCGCATGCGCCAGCTGCCATGGTCCCGAAGCCAAGGGCACTTCCAGCTTGCCACGCCTGGCGGGGCAGTTTGCCAATTACACCGAAACCCAGCTCAAACAGTTCAACCAGCGTGAGCGCACCAACGACAACGCGGTGATGCACGCCATCGCCAGCAAGATGACGCCACTGGAAATGGCCGCAGTGGCCGAATACCTCAGCGGCAAGTAAACCGCGTTTGCAGGGTTTCTGGCCGCGTCAAACCGGCCAGCCCATGGCCTTGTGGACCCGCAGCACCACCGCTGCCCCTGCCCAAATGCTGACGAGTGTGAGCCATGCGGTGAGGGCAAAAATAGCGCCGCCGCTCATGCCTGCGCCCACGGTGCAACCACCGGCCAGCACGGCGCCAAATCCCATCAAGATGGCGCCTGTGAGGTAGTGCCCCAGTTTATTTTCGGTTTTGAAGCCTTCGAATTTGAACTCGCCCGCAAGCAGCGCACCGATAAGCGAGCCGATGAAGGTTGCCGGCAGCAGGCCTGCATCAAACCCAAAGCCCGGCACAGAAGCGGACGACAACACCCTCATCAGCCACTCGGCAGACGGACCGCTGAAGCTCAGGCTGGAGATGGCCACGGGCTCAAACGACTGGCGTGCCACGGCTTGGGTAAAGCCCCAGCCTGCTGCGATGCTCAGGCCAGTGACCACAGCGCCCAGCGCCAGCCAAATGCGCCCGTTGTGCTGGCGCCAGAAGAAGTACGCTCCAGCACCCAAGGCCAGTATGGCCAACAGGGACCCACCCCATTGAGCCGTGCCCGTGATCGTTTGCAGATCGCGCATGGGGCCGCCATCAACGGGCCACAGCTGGTAGAAAAACTGCCGCATCGGTGCCAGCCAGCCAGCCATGGTTGCTTGTACCGTGACTGCAAACACCAGACCCGAGAGCAGGGCGCGCAAATTGCCGTTGGCTGACAGGATCAGCAAGCGGCTGGCGCAGCCGCGTGTGAGGATCATGCCCCCGCCAAACAGCAGTCCCCCAATGATGGCACCCGAAATGCTGCCTGGGCTGGCGATGAAGCGCGACTTGGCTGGTTCCAGCAAACCGTTGAGCACCAGCAGCTGAGTGCCTACAAAAGCGGCACCCAGAGCCAACCACCAGACGCTGAAGCGGTCGCCGGGGCGGCCATCGCAACATTCAAGCACGGCAGCGCGCGCGCAAAAGCGACTGCGTTGCGCCACAAAGCCAAAAACCAGGCCGATCAGAGCGCCACCTGCGGCGAGCACGTTGGCATCTCCCCAGGCTTCCAGAAGGCTTGCGAGATTCACCGGGTACTCCAATAATTCAGTGTTTTCTTATATGAACGCGCCAGATTCCGCGCGAAAATCCAACCCTGTATTTTCGCTGCTTTCGCGGTTTTTTATCTTCATTGGTATTTCATGGTTTTTTTAACTCTGCGACGCGTCCTGTGGGTGGTTCTCATGAACGTCTGCATGTTTCCTGTTGTGGCTCAGCCAGTCTCGGTCCTGCCCTCGGCCCGCGCCCTGTCTGATGAATTGGCGCTGGCGCTGAGGCAGGGGCGCCCCTTGGTGGTGATGGTCAGCCTCGATGGCTGTCCTTTTTGTCGCATCGCGCGTCAGAGTCACCTTCTCCCTATGCACAGGCAAGGGTGGGAAATAGTCCAGGTGGACATGCGTTCACCGCAGGCGGTACGTGATTTTGACGGCAAGATGCTCACCCATGATGCTTTGGTGCAACGCTGGCGTGTGTCTGTCGCGCCGACCTTGTTGTTCATCGGACCCGGTGGTAAAGAGGTGGCAGAGCGCATGGAAGGGGCTTACCAACCAGACTTTTATGGCCCTTATCTGGAAGACAGATTGGACAAAGCCCGTACGGCCATCCACCGTTAACGTGCGAAGGCCTGATGACCCCTGCCATCGCTGATAAAGTTGGCTCCTGCCCCGTCTTCACTTGTCAATCCCGTGATACCCATCAAGATCGATTCCGCCTGGCAAGGCACTTCCGACTGCCGCAGTTGCGGCATCCGCGACATGGTGCTGTTTGCCGACCTCAATGAGCAGGACTTTGGTCAAATCCATACACCGATTGATGACATGGTCTTTGGGCCAGGGGGTGTGATGTACGCTGAAGGTGCGCAGGCGCTGGGGGTGTTCACATTGCGCAAAGGCATGGTCAAGCTGGTGCGATCCACCGCAGACGGGCGTGAGCGCATCGTGCGCGTGCTTCGCCCTGGCGATGTGATCGGTCTGGAGGCGTTGGCCACTTCGCATTACGACAGTGAAGCAGTGGCAATGATCGAATCCAGTGTCTGCCGTATTCCCCTGTCGGTGCTGCACCATCTGTCGGCGAACTCACCACGTTTGCACATGCGTCTGATGCAAAAGTGGCAGCAGGCCCTGAAGGATGCGGATGATTGGCTGGCCGAGCTCAACTTTGGCACTGCCCGTCAGCGTGTGTCTGGCTTGGCCTTGAAGATGCGCGACAGCGAGGCACCGCAATTCACATCTTTCTTTGCACGTGATGACATGGGGGCCATGCTGGACCTCAAGCTTGAGACCGTGAGCCGCGAAATCAGCGCTTTGGTGCGCGACGGCTTGATCCGGCCGGTCGACAAGGGCGGACGCCGCTACGAGATCCTCAACGACCAGCGTTTGATGGCTCAGTGAACCTGGCCATTCCCCATGCTCACTGCTGGGGTACTTTGTCGGCGTTGAGCTTGTAGCTCCACGGCAGACCCTCGACGCGCCACCCGTTGACGGCTCGTTGGCCAGCACGAGGTCCATCTTTGGCCACATCACCCTCGTAGCCGTCCACCACGCTGTACACCTTGCTGTAGCCATAGCGTGCCAAAAGGGTCACGGCCGTGGCACTTCGTGCGCCCGAGCGGCACATCAGCAGGATCGGACTGTCTTTCCCGAGCTTGCGTGCCTGCAGGGCTTTTTCGAGCATGGCCAGAAAGTCCAAATTGGCTTCCAGGCCATAGGTGCTCGCCTTGGCATCCCAGGGTGCAGTCTCACCATTGAAGTCTTGGTAGGGAATCAGCACATCCACATCACGCGCCATACCCAAAAAAGTGGCTTCAGCCCTGCTGCGTACATCCACAAACAAAATGGCATGGCCCTGTGCGGCCTTGAACTCGGATGCTTCGCGGGCAGTCAAGTAAAGACCCAATGCCGTACGTTTGTTTTCCGGCACCTTGTCAGCCTCCAGCGCAATGGACAGCAATGGGCAAACAAGCACGGACACAATGAAAAGATGGCGCAACAGATGTTTCATTTGGCTTTACTTCGTGGGACTGGGCGAGAGGCCGGGTCCAGGCTGCCCAGGTAAGCCGAAACACCCCGCAACTCCAACTCATTCAGACCCTGCGTCACAAAGGTCATGGCACCCGAATCGTTGTGACGCTGGCGGGACTGGAAGCGCCGCAGCTGGTTTTCTATGTATTTCGGGTGCTGCCCGGCAAGGCGTGGCATGCGTTCGTTGCCCAAGGCTGTGCTGCTGTGACAGGACTTGCAGGCGGGGACCTGGTTGTAGATGTTGCCCCGTTCGTAAATGTAGTGGCCCAGTTGCATCAGCAACTCGTCTTCGCCCGCAAGGACCTGTGCGCGCTGGCGCGAAAAATAGTCAGCCAGTAGTTGTATTTGTTCATCCGATAAGGCTCGCCCGATGGTGGTCATGGATTCGTGCTGGCGCGCACCACTTTTAAAGTCCTGCAATTGCTTGCGCAGGTAAACCGCATTTTGGCCAGCCAGTTGCGGAAATTCAGGGTGGGCACTTTCGCCACGTTCGCCGTGGCAAACGGCACACTGGGCGCTTACGAGTGGGGTGGGTTCCGTGGCATGCGCCCAACCTGCGCCGGTGATCAAGGTTGCCATGGCCACAACCAAGACTCGAAAAATTTTCATCGCTAATGCTTGTATTGGTTTTTGCAGGACTATTTTCATTGGGGTCTTGGTCCCGCAGCTTGATCTCTCGCAAGCTTTGTTTGGCAGAAAGCCAGGATGCTGCTCAAGGCGTTTGATGCAAATCAAGAAAACCCCATGGGGTATAAGCCACGATGAGACATGATTCAAAAATCTCACGGATCCCAATGGACATGACTCCCATTCTCACCCTTCACCGTCGGTGTCGGGCAAACGTCGTGGCCACAGTCAAGCATGTTGGACAGTGTCATTGGTTCGGCAGGAACAAGGCATGAAGCGCATGTTGATGTGTTCGGCATTGAGTCTGTTCTGGCTCAGTGCCTGCAGTCCTGACACGCAGCTGCCCTCGGTAACGCTCGACCAGGCCAGGATTGCGGTTGAGGCCGGAAAGGTGGTGTTGATCGACATCCGTGAGCCTGCAGAGCAGGCCAAGGGTGTCGCGCCCGGGGCACGCTTGTTGCCCATGAGTCAGTTCAATCAGCGCTTGAATGAGATTCCGCGTGGGGGCGGAAAACCGGTTTATCTGATTTGCAATACCCAGAACCGTTCTCAAGCCGTGCAGGGGGCCTTGGTGGAGCAGGGATATCGGGATGTGTACTTTGTCCAGGGGGGGATGAGTCAATGGGCCCAGCGTGGTTGGCCTATGGTTGCGCCTGCGGCTGCAAATCCGTGAAATCCCTGAAATTTTTCAGTGTCTTTGACGGTGTCAAACGTCAATGTTCGTTTAAATTAGCCTATGGTTATATGTGGCCAGTTTTTCTCTCAAAGGAGCACTCATGAAAGTCGTTTCTATCGCCATCGTTTTGGCGGCAGCTGTCTCTACCCCCGCTTTTGCCAATCTGGCACTCGCCCAAAAGAACGCCTGCATGGCTTGCCATGCCGTGGACAAGAAGCTGGTAGGGCCGGCCTACCAAGATGTTGCTAAAAAGTATGCGGGCAAGAGCGCTGACGAGCTGGCCAAGAGCATCAAGGCAGGGGGCTCTGGAAAATGGGGCCCCGTACCTATGCCTGCCCAGGCGGCTCTGAGCGACGCCGATGCGAAAACACTGGCTGCTTGGATCTTGTCCGGCGCCAAATGATTTCTGGATGCCCACTGCTGGGCGTCTGCTTTTTTCCCGAAAGCACGTCGGTACTCGTGACTTTCTTTGCCGCTTGCCAGGGGTCTGACAAGCGGCTTTTTTATACGAGGGGTACTTATGAATCGCATCGTCTGGCAAGCCATGGCCTGTGCATCCATGCTGACGGCTCTGCAGGTGGCTGCACAGCCCGTCATCTTCAAAGGCGCTGATCTCAAGCTCGGTGAACAGTTGATTGCCGAGCACAAGTGCGTTGCTTGCCACACCAATAAAGTGGGTGGCAATGGCAGTGCGATTTACAAGCCACAAGGGCGCATCAATACCCCTGCTTTTTTGCGCGGCATGGTGGAGCAGTGCAACACGGAGTTGAACCTGGGTATGTTCCCAGAGGATGTGAATGCAGTTGCGGCGGTACTCAATCGCGATCACTACAAATTCAAGTAATCAGTCTGTCTTCTTGCTGAATGGAAACTTACTGTACCCCATAGGGTATTTGTGGATACCCTCTAGGAGTATGTTTGGGCATGATCCAAATCAATCGACACGGCGGTCGTGTGGAATTTTTGGAGAAATGCATGTTCAAAATCGGGATCAAGTGGCTGGCCATCGCACTCTGTGCGTCATGGTTGGCGGGCTGTGGCACAGTGGCCACGATTGGCAAACTCGAAGATGGCGCCGCGACCGAGGCCAGCCGCATGTGGGATCGCTGGATCGAAGGCAATGGCGATATCGCTGTGGCCACCACCTGGGAGCGCAAGGTGGCCAAAGGTGTGACCACCGGCGACATCGAACAAATCCTGCGCCAGGTTGCCTCCGAGCGCAACATGAAAGACGTGGGCACTTTGCCTTTGTCCAAAGAGCTTGAGGCCCGCACTGGCCAAAAGCAGAAATTCCTGCAGGTCTACTCCTTCTGCACTCCGACCACGGCTCGTCGGATGGTCGATTTCAGCCCCCACATGGCGGCGTACTTGCCCTGCCGCATTACGGTGGTTGAGAAAGAAGATGGCCTGTGGATGTACACCCTCAACATGGACATGATGGTCAAGATGGGCCGCAAGTTGCCTTCGCCGTTGAAGGAAGAAGCGAAAGCCGTGCGCGACACCATCTGGGAAATGATGGAGCGTGGTTCCAAGGGTGAAATTTGAATTTCGGCAAATACAACGAGGAGACTCACATGAAAAAGAACAACGCATTGCGCGTCACCGCGGTAGCCACCGGTTTGTTGCTGGCCAGCCAGGCTTGGGCTACCAATGGCATGCTGATGGAGGGATATGGTCCCGTTGCCCTGTCAATGGGGGGAGCAGCGCAGGCTTATGACAACGGCTCGGCTGCAATGATGAACAACCCGGCGACGCTGCAGCTGGCTACAAACGGAACTCGCGCTGATTTGGCACTCGGGGTTTTGGGCCCCAACGTCATGTCCATGGGGGAAAAATCCGGGGGAACTTCCTATGTGATGCCGGCTTTTGGCTGGGTTCGGAAAAATGACCAGTACAGCTATGGGATCGGCATTTTTGGTCAAGGTGGAATGGGGACGGAATATGCGGCGGGTTCGATGAATTCGGCAGGCACTTCCGAGCCGGTTCGGTCGGAATTGGCCGTGGGGCGCGTCATTTTCCCTGTGAGCATGAAAGTCAATGATCGCCTGAATGTTGGGGGGACTCTGGATTACACCTGGGCCAGCCTGGACATGCGGATGGGGGCCGTGTTCAGTCAAATGGCAGGGATGAGTCCTGCACCCACAGGGCAATTTGCGACCATGATGGGCGCTATTGAGCAGGGACAAATGACGGCGCCCTCGACGGTTCGCATTGATTTCTCTAACAACAATGACTTCACCGGTGCTGCCAAATCATCGGGAATCACAGGCAAACTGGGTTTGACTTTCCAAGCAGACAAGGATGTTGTCCTGGGCGCTTCTTACCAGCTCAAGACACGGCTGTCGGACATGAAGACGGGCGCTACCGCTGCATCATTGACCATGGGGCAAGCGTTGCCCGGGCGGATGGTTGTGCATGATTTTCAGATGCCATCTGTGCTGGCGGTGGGCCTCTCCTGGCAGGCGACCCCTGCCCTGCAATGGGCTGCAGACGTTAAGCGTATTGGATGGGCAGATGTCATGAAAAACTTCCGGATGACTTTCGAGTCATCGCAGGGCATGGGCAGCATGGGGTTTACCTTGCCGCAAAACTGGAAAAATCAGACGGTGCTTTCATTGGGTGGGTCGTACAAGCCCAACAGTGCGTGGACGCTGCGCGCGGGGTACAGCCACTCCACCAATCCTGTGCCTGACGCAATGGTTCACCCGCTGTTTCCGGCGGTTGTCAAGGGCCACTATACGGCTGGCTTTGGCTATCAGATCAACAAGACCATGAGCCTGGATGCGGCGGTTTCGCATGCGCCCAAGGTGACGGTGGCTGCAGGTCAGTTGAATGGTGCGTTCATTACCCACAGCCAAACCAACGGCCAGCTGATGCTCAGCATGCGCTATTGATGCGGTTTAGGGTAATTCCGGATCCGGGTGACGTTTGCGTGTAATCCCCGGTTCAGATTCATCATTTATCGTATATATTCGCACATCCGAATATAAGAACGCAATTGCATGAAACGCATCAACGACGCTTCGCAGATGGTGTTTGAAAAGGCAGCAGAGTTGTTTGCCGTGCTTTCGACGCCCATCCGGCTGCGTATCCTCAGCGAACTGTGTCGGGGCGAGAAAAACGTGGGGCAACTGCTTGAACGCATCGACGCGGCGCAACCCAATATGTCGCAGCATCTGAACATCATGTACAGGGCGGGCATAGTGGGTAAGCGCCGCCAGGGTGCGCAGATGTTCTACAAAATTGCCGACGAGTCTGCTGTGGGCATGTGTCGTGCAGTGTGTACTCAGGTGGCGGTGGATGCCGTTTAAGAAACAACTTCTGGAGTTCGCGTGAAAGAAGACAACATCAGCTCGGGAAGGGTGCAAAAAGCACCTGAAAACTTTCTGACCCAGGACGGTGTTCGTACCGTTTTTGCCGAGGGTAAAAAAGGTCGCCGTGATTTCATCCGCAGTGCGTTTGCCGCCGCAGCAGCAGCCGGTGCTGCAGTACCTGCGGCCATGGCCCAGGGCAACCCCGTGCCGACCGAGGGCGGCGACACCAATATCCTGAATCTGCCAGAGCATGCCACGGGCCTGGGCCAGGGCGTAGCGTCCAACAATGGCTACGGTGTCCCGTCGAAATACGAGTCGAACATTCAACGCCGCCAGAGTCCGGGCCTGACTCAGACCACGCAGGCGTCGGTGTCGTTTGCGCCGCTGCAGTCGCTGTTTGGCATCGTTACCCCCAGCGGACTGCATTTTGAGCGTCATCACCAGGGCTGGTGGGACATCGATCCATCCAAACACCGCTTCATGATCAATGGCATGGTCAAGAAGCCCATGGTGTTTACCATGGACGAGATCATGCGTTTGCCTTCGGTGTCGCGCTTTCACTTCATCGAATGCGGTGCCAACACGGCCGTTGACTGGGGTAACGTGGCCGTGCCCACGGTGCAATATACCCACGGCATGATCTCGTGCAGCGAATTCACCGGCGTGCCACTGATCACGTTGCTCGAACTGGCCGGCGCCGACTTGAAAAATGGCAAATTCGTTTTGGCCGAAGGTGGTGATGGATCGGCCATGACCCGCACCATCCCGATGAGCCTGATCACTTCGGGTGAGGTGCTGGTGGCGTATGGACAGAACGGCGAAATGCTGCGCCCCGAAAACGGCTACCCTCTGCGCTTGATCGTGCCGGGTGTGCAAGGTGTGAGCTGGGTCAAGTACTTGCGTCGTGTCGAAGTGGGTGACCAGCCCTACGCCGCCAAGGACGAAGCGGTGCACTACATCGACCTGATGAAGGACGGTCAGCACCGGCAATACACCAACATCCAGGAGTGCAAGAGTGTTGTGACCACGCCCTCTGGCGGCCAAGTGCTGCTGGACAAGGGCTTCTACAACATCACCGGTCTGGCGTGGTCGGGCAAGGGCAAGATCAAACGCGTGGATGTGTCCACGGACGGGGGGCGCAACTGGCGCCAGGCGCGTCTGGAAACTCCGGTCCTGTCCAAGGCGCTGACGCGTTTCAACCTGGATTGGATTTGGGATGGCAAGCCCGCCATCATCCAGAGTCGTGCGCAAGACGACACCGGCTTTGTGCAGCCAACGTACCAGCAACTGCGTGCTGTGCGTGGCACGCGCTCGATCTATCACAACAACGCCATCCAGTCCTGGTTGGTGCAGGAAAACGGTGAGGTGAAAAATGTCCAGGTTTCGTAAAGTCATCCTGACCACGGTGCTGGCAGCCATGGCCAGCCTGGCTGTGGCGCAAAGTGACAAGTACCCCGGCTTGGGGCGTACTGCCACCCCCAAAGAAGTTGCCAAGTGGGACATTGATGTGCGCCCCGACTTCAAAGGGCTGCCTGCGGGCTCGGGCTCGGTGGCCAAGGGTCAGGACGTGTGGGAAGGCAAATGCGCCCACTGCCACGGCATCTTTGGTGAATCCAACGAAGTGTTCAGCCCTCTGATTGGTGGCACTACGGCCGAGGACATCAAGACAGGTCATGTGGCTAATCTTTCGCGCACGGACTTCCCGGGGCGTACCACCATCATGAAGGTGGCCACAGTCTCCACGCTGTGGGACTACATCAACCGTGCCATGCCCTGGACCAACCCCAAAACGCTGACCACCGAAGAGGTGTATGGCGTGACGGCCTTCCTGCTCAGCCTGGCCAATGTGGTGCCTGACGATTTCGTGCTGTCAGACAAAAACATAGCGGAGGTCCAAAAGCGCATGCCCAACCGCAATGGCATGACGACCGCGCACGCCATGTGGCCTGGCAAGGAGTTCAAGGGTGTGGCCAAGGCTGACACTGCCAATGTGATCTGCATGAAGGATTGCTCGCCCGAACCCAATCTGGCCTCTTTGCTGCCAGACTTTGCGCGCAATGCCCACGGCAACTTGGCCGAGCAAAACCGCTTGGTGGGTCAGCAACATGGCGCGGACACCTCACGGCCCGAGAAGAAGGGTGCTCCGGTTCCTGGTGCTGCCGCGCCTGCTGCCGCCCCCGCTGCTCCAAAGGCCGAAACCAACAACGAGTCCAAAGCTGTCATTGCATTGCTCAACAAGCACAGCTGCACGGCTTGCCATGGTGTAGACAAGAAAGTCGTGGGCCCGGGCTTCAGCGAAATCGCCAAAAAGCATTCAGGCAAAGCCGATTATCTGGCTGGCAAGATCAAGTTGGGTGGTTCTGGCGTGTGGGGCCCGGTGCCCATGCCGCCACAGTCTTTGCCCGAGGCCGATGCCAAAGCCATTGCCGCCTGGATTGCCAAAGGCGCCAGTAAGTGATACAGGGCAAGACCTGATAGCCCAAAAACTGTTCCAATCGCATCATTGACCCTAAAGGAGATTCCAGATGCAAACTCGTCGCGAGACACTCAAACAAAGCGCTGTGGTCGCTGGCCTGCTGGCTTCGGCGGGCTTTCCGCAGTTTGCCCACGCCGCATTTAACAAGGCGGCCTTTGACGCCAAGGGCGTGCAGGATGCCGTTAAGGCCGCTGGTGGTGGTGCCATTGCCGAAAGCAAGGATGTGACCATCACCGGTCCGGACATTGCTGAAAACGGTGCCGTGGTGCCCTTGGGCGCAGCCACCAGCTTGGCTGGCGTCAAGCAGCTCTTGATTCTGGTCGAGAAAAACCCCGCTGCCCTGGTGGCCATGTTCCACGTTTCTGATGCCGTGGAAGCCAACTTCTCCACGCGTGCCAAGATGGGTCAGTCTTCGGATGTGTACGCCGTGGCCATCATGGCCGATGGCAAGGCACTGTTCGCCAAGAAGGAAGTGAAAGTGACGCTCGGCGGCTGCGGCGGCTGATTGATACGACTTTCCACAGACATTCAATTTTTCAGAGATTCAGGAGAAAAACATGGCAGATCCGATGCGTATCCGTGCCCAGGCTTCCGGCGACAAAGCCACTGTGCGCGTGCTCATGAGCCACGAAATGGAATCCGGTCAGCGCAAAGACGCTGCCGGCAAACTGGTGCCAGCTTGGTATATCCAGGAGGTCACTGCTGCCCTCAATGGCAAACAAGTGCTGGCCGCCGAGTGGGGCCCTGCGGTGTCCAAGAACCCCTTCCTGCAGTTTGCCATCAAAGGTGCCAAGGCCGGTGACAAAGTCGCAGTGTCCTGGAAAGACAACAAGGGCGACAGCCGCACCGACGAAGTCACGGTGTCCTGATCGATCCGTCGTTGAAGCAACGGGCCTTCGGGCCCGTTGTGTTTCAAGACAAGCCCAAGCAAGAGGTGACAATGAAAATCCAATTGACCCTGTTGGCCCTGTTGGCCACTGCGTCTCTGCCGGTGTGGGCCCAGAAGTCCGCCTCGCAGAGCATTGATGAATACCGCGAGATGCTGCAGGATGGCAACCCTGCTGAACTCTTTGAAGCCAAAGGTGAAGACCTCTGGAAGAAAAAGCGTGGTCCCAAGAATGCATCGCTGGAACAGTGCGATTTGGGCAAAGGTCCCGGTGTGGTCAAAGGTGTTTTTGTCGAGTTGCCCCGCTTCTTTGCAGATACCGGCCGCATGCAGGATCTGGAATCACGGTTGCTGACGTGCATGGAAAACCTGCAAGGCCTGAACGCTGCCGAAATTGCCAAGACCGGTTTTGGCAAAGGCGAGCAAAGCAACGTGACTGCGCTGGCGACCTGGATCGCGGCCGAGTCCAAGGGCATGAAATTCAACCTGCCAACAGCCCACGCGCAGGAAAAAACCTTTTACGAAGTGGGCAAACGCCTGTTTTTCCAGCGTGGTGGCCCTCACGACTTTTCCTGCGCGTCTTGCCACGGTGAAGACGGCAAACGCATCCGCCTGCAGGATTTGCCCAACCTGACCAAGAATCCGGGGGATGGCATTGGTTTTGCGGCCTGGCCCGCCTACCGCGTCTCCAATGGCCAGATGTGGGGCATGCAACAGCGCCTGAACGATTGCTACCGCCAGCAGCGCTTCCCGTATCCGGGTTTTGGCAGTGATGCCACGATTGCCCTGGGCGTGTACCTGGGCGTGAACAGCAAGGGCTCCAAGTCCATTGCACCGGCCATCAAGCGTTGAGAGGGATAAACACCATGAACAAGCGTACCCAATGGATGCTCGGCGGTGTGGCCGTTGCCGCAGTGCTGGCAGGCTGTGCTGCAGCCCCTTCGGTGACAGAGCTCAATGATCTGGCCCAGAAAATTGCCAAGGCATCTTTTCGCGATGAAGGCATCGTCAAGGCCGAAAAGGTGCTGAACACAGACGAAACCAATCGTTTGTGCAGTCAGGCCGATGTGGCTGGCAAGCCACTGGATGAGCTCACCGCCAAACGCATTGAGGAAGCCAACCTCAAGGCCATCAAATGGCCTTCGGATGGCAAGTTTCTGGGTGACTGGAAGCAAGGCGAGTCCATCGCGCAAAGTGGTCGCGGACTGACCTTCACGGACAGTGCCAGCACGGTCAACGGCGGCAACTGCTACAACTGCCACCAGATTGACAAGAAGGAAATTTCTTTTGGCACGATTGGTCCCAGCCTCTACAACTACGGCAAGATCCGCGGCGTGGCCGATCCGTCCAGCGCAGCTGCCAAGCCCATCGTGGAATACACCTGGGGCAAGATCTGGAATTCCAAGGCCTACAACGCTTGCTCCAACATGCCACGCGCCGGGCACATGGGCATCTTGAGCGAAGCGCAGGTGCGCCATGTGGTGGCCTTGCTGCTTGACCCCAACTCGCCGGTCAACAAGTGATCGGCATCTGAACCCGGCTTGGCCGGGTTTTTTTGTTCTGCATATATCAGTCGAAGGTAATTCATGAACCTCTCCAAACGCGAATTCATGCAAGTGATGGGCGCTGGCACCATGGCCGGCATGAGTCTGGGCACCTACGCAGAGGCGAGCGCGGCCACGGCGGCCAATGGCCTGTACGACATCCCCAAATTCGGCAATGTGTCTTTTTTGCACATGACCGATTGTCACGCGCAGCTCAAACCCATTTATTTTCGTGAGCCCAACATCAATCTGGGTATCGGTTCCATGAAGGGCAACTTGCCGCACCTGGTGGGGGAGCATTTGCTCAAAGTCGCCAAGGTTCGTCCCGGCACGGCCGAAGCCCATGCGTTGTCTTACCTCGACTATGAAAAAGCCGCCAAGCGCTACGGCAAGGTGGGCGGCTTTGCGCACCTGGCCACGCTGGTCAAGCGCATGAAGGCCAGCCGTCCCGGGGCCTTGTTGCTCGACGGCGGCGATACCTGGCAAGGCTCGGGCACCTGTCTGTGGACCAATGGCCAAGACATGGTCGATGCCTGCAAACTGCTGGGCGTGGATGTGATGACCGGCCATTGGGAGTTCACCCTCGGCATGGATCGAGTCAAAGAGATTGTCGAAAAAGACTTTGCGGGCAAGGTTGACTTTGTCGCACAAAACGTCAAGACCAACGATTTTGGGGACCCGGTCTTCAAGCCCTATGTGATCCGCGAAATCAATGGCGTACCCTGCGCCATCATCGGCCAGGCCTTCCCCTACACCCCGATTGCCAACCCGCGCTACATGGTGGCCGACTGGGCTTTTGGTATTCAGGACGACAACATGCAGAAGATGGTGGACGAGGCCCGAGGCAAAGGTGCGCAGGTCGTCGTCGTCATCAGCCACAACGGCATGGACGTGGACCTGAAGATGGCCAGCCGTGTCAGCGGCATCGATGCCATCATGGGGGGCCACACGCACGACGGTATGCCCGTTGCCACACTGGTGTCCAACAAGGGCGGCAAGACCATCGTCACCAACGCTGGCTCTAACGGCAAGTTCCTCGGTGTGTTGGACTTTGAAGTCAAGGACAAGAAAGTCACCGACTTTCGCTATAAGCTGCTGCCGGTTTTCTCTAACATGCTTCCTGCCGACAAGGAGATGGATGCGCTCATCACCAAGATCCGCACCCCCTACGAAAAACAGCTCAATGAAGTGCTGGCAGTCAGCGAAGGCTTGCTGTACCGACGTGGCAACTTCAATGGCACGGGTGACCAGCTGTTGGTCGATGCTCTCATGGATGTGCAGGGTGCCGATCTGGCGTTTTCGCCGGGCTTTCGCTGGGGTACCACACTGCTGCCAGGCCAGGCCATCACCCGTGAGTGGCTGCTGGACATGACCGCCACGACCTATTCGTATGCCACCGTGACCGAAATGACCGGTGAAACCATCAAGACCGTGATGGAAGACGTGTGCGACAACCTCTTCAACCCCGATCCGTATTACCAGCAGGGCGGCGATATGGTGCGTGTGGGTGGCATGACCTATGCCGTCGATCCGACTGCCAAGATGGGCAGCCGCATCAGCGACATGCGCCTGGGCGGCAAGCTCATTGAGGCCAGCAAGAAATACAAAGTTGCGGGTTGGGCGCCTGTGGCCGAAGAGGCCCGCACCGCTGGCAACAAGATGGTCTGGGAGCTGGTCGAGCAATGGCTCAAGGCCCAAGGTGGCAAGGTTGGCTCGCGCAAACTCAACGCGCCAGCGGTCTGTGGTGTGGTGCCCAATCCGGGCTACGTGGCTTAAGGCGGATCGACAAAGGGGACGCCATGCAGCGCCGACACTTTCTGACGGGAGCCAGTGCCGTTGGCGCGGCCGCACTGTGGCCCGAGATGCAGATTTTTGCCCAGCAGGCACAAGACTTCATCATGGGTCCACCCATGTACGACATTGCGCCGCAACAAATCTCCAAACACGTCTGGATCATCTTTGCGAACGATGGTTTTCCGACCCCCGAGAACCGGGGCATGATGTCCAACGTGACCTTTGTCGTAACAAGTGCAGGCGTGGTCATCCTCGATTCGGGCAGTTCGTTGCAGATTGGCGAGATGGCCATCCGCATGATCCGCAAGGTCACCGACAAGCCAGTGGTGGCGATGTTCAATTCACACTTCCATGGCGACCATTGGCTTGGCAACCATGCTTTTGCCAAGGCCTTTGGCAAGGCATTGCCCATCCACGCGCTGGCGGCCACGCGCAAGACCATTGAAAGTTACGAGGGCAATGTCTGGCGTACCCTCATGGAGAAGTGGACCAACCAGTCGACCAGTGGCACCGAAGTGGTGCCGCCCAACCATACGGTGACGCATGGGCAGGTGCTCAAGTTCGGCGACGTGACGCTGAAAATGCATTTCTACGGCCGCGCCCACACCGACGCCGACCTGTGTGTCGAGGTCGTCGAAGACAAAGTCACCCACATCGGTGACATTGCCATGGCCAACCGGATTGCCAACATCGATGACGGCTCTTACCCCGGTACTTTTAAATATTTCGAGGCGCTGCAGCAAGCTGCAGGTCCGCAATTGTGGATGCCCGGCCATGGCATGCCGGGGAGGGACATTTTGCATACCTATGGCACCTTCCTCAAGGGCATCTGGGAGCCTTGCCTTCAGGCCGTCAAGGACGGCAAGAGCGAAGGAGAGGCCAAGTCCTTGGTGTTGAAGGACCCGCGCGTGGCTTCACGTGCGCAGGCTATGCAAGGTTTTGACAGCAACATTGGCAAATACACCAGCCTGGCTTACCTCGAAGCTGAAAAAGAAGCCTTCTGAAACGACTTGTCACGTCCTGGGCATGGGGGCTGGCTATAGTACCAACCATGTCTCGACGTGACTTTTTGCTGGCCATGCTGGCTACCGCCGCTTTGCCTGTGGCTGCGCAAGCCCAGCGTACCGCGCGCCTGGTCATTGTGGGGGGGGCTGAAGACCGCCTGCAGGACCGCGTGATCCTGCGCAAATTCATTGAATATTCGGGCGGCCCCATGGCCCGCATCCGGCTCATCACCGCAGCCAGTGGCGTGCCCGATGCGGTGGCCGAAAGCTATGCCCGCGCTTTCGGTGAGCTGGGCGCGCAGGACTTTGCCGTTTTGCCCCTGACGGACCGGGACAGTGCATTTTTGCCTTCGCTGGCCGAGGACATCTTGCAGGCTGACGGTGTGTTCATGAGCGGCGGCGACCAGACTCGCCTGATGGCTGCCGTTTGGGAAACACCGGTGCTGGGCGCATTGCATCAGGCTTTCCATTTCAAGGGGGCCTGCATTGGCGGCACCAGTGCGGGCGCGGCCGTCATGTCGCGGCACATGATCTCGCAAGGGGCTGCACTCTTGCGCCCGCGCAAGGATGCCATCGATACCGACATTGGCCTGGGGCTCTTGCCTGCGGCGGTGGTGGATCAGCACTTTTCGGAGCGGCGGCGGCTGGCGCGTTTGCTGTCGGCGCTGGCGCAGCGTCCGGACTTGCTGGGCGTGGGTATCGACGAGGATACCGCGCTGGTGGTGGAGCGCGGGCGCGCCATCGAGGTCATTGGCAAAGGAGTGGTCACACTGGTGGACCCCTCGCAAGCCCACACCAATGTCGATGCGCTGGAAGTCGACGAGCAAATCGAGATGCTGGGCCTGCAATTGCACACCTTGCCTTCGGGGCACCGGTATATGGCCGACTCCCTCATGGCACAGCACCATTGGCCGGCAGGTTTGCAAGTGGCACTGCAGCGGCTGGTCAAGCCGGGTCCGGTGCGTTGGTGACAAGAGTTGACCTAAGGGTTTTTCTCTGGCTTGCATCCTGCACGGACCCAGCCTAGCATGGAGTCACCATCAACGGTCCAAGGAGGCAGACATGAAAACCATTGCACAAATTCTGGAGAGCAAAGGCTTCGAGATCATCACCATCCGTCCCAGAGACTCGGTGCTGGTGGCGCTGGAGGTGCTGGCGGCCTACAACATTGGCGCCTTGCCGGTGATGGAGGCGGGCAAGCTGGTCGGCATTTTTTCGGAGCGTGACTATGCACGCAAGGTGGCGCTCAAGGGCTTGACCTCGTCGGTTGTTGAAGTGCGTGAAATCATGACGTCGCAGGTGCTGTGCGCCAACCTCAAGCACTCGGTCATGGACTGCATGAGCCTCATGACCGACAAGCACATCCGGCATTTGCCGGTGATGGATCAAGACCAGCTGGCGGGCATGCTGTCCATCGGTGATCTGGTCAAAGCCATCATTGAAGACCAGCAATTCCAGATCCAGCAGCTGGAGTCCTACATCAACCCGGCGCTGGCCTTGCATTGAGCGATCCCAAAAGTAAAAGCCGCCCCATTTGTCCGGTCCGGCTTTGCTTTTGGCGCCCCCAGCAGGAATCGAACCTGCATCTAGCGCTTAGGAGGCGCTCGTTCTATCCATTGAACTATGGCGGCAACAGCCATCATTGTAAGTGCCGCGTTTTTGGCGACGTCACTTGCTCAGCAGGCGCATCGCGTCTTCCAGGCCTTTGAGCGTGAGCGGGAACATGCGCTGGCTCATGAGTTGCTGCACGATGGCAATGCTCTGGCGGTACTGCCACACGCCCTGGGGTTCGGGATTGATCCAGGCGTATTTGGGAAAAGCATGGGTGAGGCGCTGTAGCCACTCGGCACCGGCTTCTTCGTTGTTGTATTCCACGCTGCCGCCTTTTTGCAGGATCTCGTAGGGGCTCATGGTCGCATCCCCGATGAAGATCAGCTTGTAGTCCTTGTTGTACTTGCGCAGGATGTCCCAGGTGGCGAACTTCTCGGCGAAGCGCCGCTTGTTGTTCTTCCACATGAAGTCGTAGACGCAGTTGTGGAAGTAGTAGTACTCCAGGTGCTTGAACTCGGCCTTCACGGCCGAAAACATTTCTTCGACGCGCGCGATGTGCTCGTCCATGGTGCCGCCCACGTCCATCAGCAGCAGCACTTTGACGTTGTTGTGGCGCTCCGGCCGCATCAGGATGTCCAGGTAACCGGCGTTGGCCGCTGTTTTGGCAATGGTGCCGTCCAGGTCCAGCTCGTCGTGTGAGCCTTCACGTGCAAAGCGGCGCAGGCGGCGAAGCGCAACCTTGATGTTGCGCGTGCCCAACTCCTGGCTGTCGTCATAGTCCTTGTAGGCGCGCTGGTCCCACACTTTCACGGCGCTCTTGTTGCCGCCCTTGCCACCGATGCGTATGCCCTGTGGGTTGTAGCCGCCGTTGCCAAACGGCGAGGTGCCGCCAGTGCCGATCCATTTGTTGCCGCCCTCGTGGCGCTCTTTCTGCTCTTCGAGGCGTTTTTTCAGCGTTTCCATCAGCTCGTCCCAGCCCATCTTCTCGATGGCGGCCTTCTGTTCGGGCGTGAGCTCTTTTTTCAGGATCTGCTCGAGCCAGTCCAGCGGGACTTCTTTGGTGAAGTCCGTCAGCATCTCCACGCCCTTGAAATAGGCGCCGAAGGCCTTGTCGAACTTGTCAAAGTGCTTCTCGTCCTTGACCAGCACGGTGCGGCTCAGGTGGTAGAAGTCGTCCATGCTGCAGGCTTCCGACGCCGGGCCGACCACATTGGCCTGCAGGGCTTCGAGCAGCGTGAGGTATTCGCGTACCGACACCGGCACTTTGGCCGCACGCAGGGTGTAGAAGAAATCGATCAGCATGTTTTGGCGTTCAAGGGGCAGGGGGGGTGCGCGGTTTGTGGAGTGAGTGCAGCAGCTGAGCCTTGACCTCTGGCCATTCGCCACTGCGCAAGCTGTACATCACCGTGTCGCGGATAGTCCCATCGCGACGCAGCGCATGCCCCCTGATCACGCCGTCTTTTTTGGCCCCAAGGCGCTCAATCGCCGCTTGCGAGGCGAAATTGAAATTGTCAGTGCGCCAGCCCACCACATGACAGCCCAGGGTCTCGAAGGCGTGGGTCAGTAAAAGCAGCTTGCAAGTGGTGTTGACGTGGCTGCGCTGAACGCTCTTGGCATACCAGGTCCAGCCGATTTCGACGCGCCGGATGGCAGGCACGATGTCGTGGTAACTGCTGGTGCCCAGCACACGGCCTGTGGCCGACTCGATCACCACAAATGGAAACCGGTGGCCTGCCTCGCGCATGGCCAAGGCGTCTTCAATGTATTGCCGTGTTTTTTCGGGTTCGGGCACCGATGTGACGCGAATGTTCCAAAGTTCGCCGTCGGCGGCGGCCGCGCGCAGGCCGGGCTCGTCTTCGAGCGTCATGGGACGCAGTTCGATGCCACAGGCAGACAGCGTGATCGGGCTGACGAAGGCCATGAGGGCGACCCTTTCCAGGATTTATTGTGGTGACTGTTCTTTTTGTTTGCGCCAAAGGCGCGCCAGCTGCAATCCACCGCCGCCGCCCAGCCCCACCAGCAAGATGGCGCCGATGCTGGCGTTGTTATAGCCCTCGCTGAAGATGTCCCAGCCTAGGAGCTGACCCAGCCAGTAGCCAGCGAGTGCACCGCCGATGAATCCCACCGCGTCAGATACGCCTTCGAGCAACAATTTGCTGGCTTCGGACATGTGGTTACCTCTCAGCGGTTGCGCTGGTTCATGAACACCAGCTTTTCAAACAAAGTCACGTCCTGCTCGTTTTTCAGCAGCGCCCCGACCAGCGGCGGTACAGCGACCTTCTGGTCGGCGCTTTGCAGTGCTTCGAGCGGGATGTCTTCCGCCACCAGCAGCTTGAGCCAGTCCAGCAGTTCGCTGGTAGAGGGTTTCTTTTTCAGGCCTGGCAGGTTGCGCACGTCAAAGAAGGTCTTGAGCGCGAGGGCCAGCAGGTCTTTCTTGAGCGTCGGGAAATGCACGTTCACGATCTGCGTCATCGTTTCGGCGTCGGGGAACTTGATGTAGTGGAAGAAGCAGCGGCGCAGGAAGGCGTCGGGCAGTTCCTTTTCGTTGTTGGAGGTGATGAATACCAGTGGGCGCGTCTTGGCCTTGATCAGTTGGCGCGTCTCGTAGCAATAAAACTCCATGCGGTCGATTTCGCGCAACAGGTCGTTGGGGAATTCGATGTCGGCCTTGTCGATCTCGTCGATCAGGATGGCCACTGGCGTGTCGGAGGTGAAGGCTTGCCAGAGCACGCCCTTGACGATGTAGTTTTCGATGTCCTTGACGCGTTCATCCCCGAGCTGGCTGTCGCGCAGGCGGCTTACGGCGTCGTATTCGTACAGGCCCTGCTGGGCCTTGGTGGTGGATTTGATGTGCCATTGCAGCAGGGGCAGGTTCAGGGCCTGAGAGACCTCTTCGGCCAGCATGGTCTTGCCGGTGCCCGGCTCGCCCTTGACCAGCAGGGGGCGTTTGAGGGTGATGGCGGCGTTGACGGCCAGCATCAGGTCTTGGGTGGCAACGTAGTTCTCGGTACCGGTGAATTTCATGCGAACCTTTGGTGCAAAAGAGCTTGTCAGGATTATGCGGGGCAGGCCGATATAATGGCCCGTTGATTTTTATCAATCATTCAGGATTGTCCAAGCAAAATGAAGAAGCTGTTGACCTCGATCATCACCCTGGCTGTCGCTTCTGTGACGGCTGTTTCCGTCCAGGCCCAGGAAATCAAGGGTGATGCCAAAGCCGCCGAGCAAAAGATTGCCATGTGCATTGGCTGCCATGGCATCAAAGGCTACCAGGCCAGCTTCCCCGAGGTGTACAAGGTGCCCATGATCTCGGGTCAGAACGCCAAATACATCGTGAACGCCCTCAATGCCTACAAAAAGGGCGAGCGCAAGCACCCCACTATGCGTGGCATTGCCGACAGCCTGAGTGATCAGGACATCGCTGACGTGGCTGCCTATTACGAGCAGCATGGCAAGCGTGATGCAGCCGCACCTGCGGCTGCGGCTGCTGATGCCAAGGTGGATGCCCTGCTCAAGAAAGGCGCCTGTGTGTCCTGCCACGGTGACAATTTCAGCAAGCCGGTGGACCCCAGCTACCCCAAAATCGCTGGCCAACACAAGGACTTCTTGTTTGTGGCGCTCAAGTCCTACAAGGTCGAGAACCAGTCCACCTGGGGGCGCAACAATGGCGTGATGGGCGGTATCGCCAAGCAATTCTCCAACGCCGAACTCAAGGCGTTGTCCAACTACGTGGGGGGCCTGCAGGGCGATCTGCAGACCCTTCCGCAGTCCAAGTTCCGCTGATCGGTCCGGGTGTCTGTCTGCAAAGCCCGCCTAGGCGGGCTTTTGTTTTGGGCAATGCCCGTGTGCCTGTCAAGGGCTGGTCGGGCCTGTCGGGCAGCCTTGGTGCTGGCCCGATAAACTTCTTTTCTTACTGTTTTGACGTTCTCAGTGGAGCAAGCCATGGCCCTCATTCCTGCCACCATCCTTACCGGTTTTCTGGGCTCGGGCAAAACCACGCTGCTCAAGCGCGTGCTGTCAGAGGCGCACGGCATGAAGATCGCCGTCATCGAGAATGAATTCGGTGAAGAAAACATCGACAACGACATCCTGGTGTCCGAGACGAACGAGCAGATCATTCAGATGAGCAATGGCTGTGTTTGTTGCACCATCCGCGAGGACCTGCGCGCCACGCTGCAATTGCTGGCCGCCAAGCGCCGCAAGGGCTTGCTGCAATTTGACCGAGTGGTGATCGAAACCACGGGTCTGGCCGATCCGGGCCCTGTGGCACAGACTTTTTTCATGGATGACGAGATCGCCGAGTCCTTCCTGCTTGACTCGATCCTGACCTTGGTGGATGCCAAGCACGCTGGCCAACAGCTCGACCACCGGGTGGAGGCGCAGCGCCAGGTGGGCTTTGCCGACCAGATCTTCATCAGCAAGGCCGACCTGGTGTCAAGCGGCGACCTGGACGCGCTGCAGCATCGCCTCAAGCACATGAACCCGCGTGCCCCTCAAAAGGTGGTGCATTTTGGCGAGGTGCCCCTCAAGGAGGTGTTTGACCTGCGCGGCTTCAACCTGAATGCCAAGCTGGACATTGCCCCGGACTTTCTGGATGCCGGAGACCATGATCACCACCATGGGCATGATCACGCACACGGCGAGCACTGTGAACATGACCACGAACATGGCGAGCACTGCCACCACGAGCATCACCACGAACACGGCGAGCATTGCAACCATCCCTCGCACGCGCACCACCATCACCATGACGACGACGTGAAAAGCTTCGTCTTCAAGTCTGATCGGGCATTTGATGCGGCCAAGCTTGAAGACTTTCTCGGTGCCATTGTCAATGTCTATGGCCCCAAGATGCTGCGTTACAAGGGCGTGTTGAACATGAAAGGCACTGAACGCAAGGTCATCTTCCAGGGCGTGCACCAGCTCATGGGCAGCGACCTGGGGCCGGTGTGGCAGGACCACGAGACACGCAACAGCAAAATGGTCTTCATTGGCATCGATTTGCCCAAGGACATCCTCTTGCAAGGCTTGGAGCAGTGCCTGATCTGATTTCTTTCGTGTTCAGGCTTGGATAAATTTTGAATTTATAAAATTCGGCGGCGTTTTGTCGTCTTGAGTCGCTACAATGCCCGGCCTGAATGCCCCCCATTCTTGGGGAATGCCAGCCCAGAAGGTCGAACCAAGGCTGATCCATGCAGACGACTCGGACCCAGGGTCAACTGCCTGCTACGACACCATTTGCAAACCAGGGGGTTTGTTGGTGCCAGGAGACATGACGTGAAGACACCTGCCAAGAAAGCGACAAAAGCCACTGCGAAAGCACCAGCCAAAGTTGCCAAGCCCGCCAAAAAGGTGTCTGCTCAGACTGCCACGAAGGCCAAGACGCCGCTCAAGGTGGCCCCCAAAGCTGTGAAAAAAGCACCCGCCAAAGCCGCTGCAAAAAACCCGGCCAAGGCGCCTGTGAAGGTCGTGGCCAAAGCATCGGCCAAAATGCCTGTCAAAAAAGTTTCCCCGCCCAAGGTGGTTGCGGCCCAAAAACCGGTGGCCAAGACCGGCAGCAAGGTGCTTGCCCCTAAGGCGCCAGCCAAAACGGTGTCTGCCAAAGTTGCGCCGGCGGCCAAAGTTGCAGCCCCCAAGGCAGCATCCAAAGCCGCCGCGCCTGCGCTTGCGCCCGCCAAGCCCGCCGTGGTGCCTCAACCGACTGCTGTGCCATTCGTTGCGGCAGAGGCGGCAGGCCTTCCCATCCGCTCCAGTCGCCCTTCGGCGCGGCTGGCTCAAATCACCGTGCCGTCCATGCCGCAAGCCGTGGCATCGACGGCTGCCAAAGCCACTTTTCTGCCTTCCATGAGCACCACTGTTTTGCCTGTTCCGACTGCTACCGCCATCAAAAAAGACCCCAAACTCGCCAACAACTGGAAAAACAAATCCGTTGAGCAGTTGAGCGACGCAGAAGTCTTGGCCATGCCCGATGACGAGTACATGAACGATACCCAGATGGCGTTTTTCCGCCTCAAGCTGGTGCAGCTCAAGCAAGGCATTCTGAGCAACGCCGGTGAAACCACCGAGCACCTGCGTGAAGACACCGTGGTTGTGCCCGACCCAGCCGATCGGGCCACCATTGAAGAAGAGCACGCGCTGGAGCTGCGCACGCGTGATCGCGAGCGCAAGTTGCTCAAAAAAATCGAGCAGTCGATTGCGCGCATTGATGCAGGCGACTACGGCTACTGTGATGAAACCGGGGAGCCCATTGGTGTGGGACGTCTGCTGGCGCGTCCCACCGCCACACTGTCTCTGGAAGCCCAGCAGCGACGCGAACTCAAGCAAAAAATGTTTGGCGATTGAACGCAAACATCAAATTCTCCACAAAAGCCCCTGACCAGGGGCTTTTTCGTTGGTGCTGCAATCGCCAAAGTTTTTTGCGGTTTTTACAATTTGTTTTGGCTTCAGGCGTTACTTTCAATGGATGTTCTAAGTGCCTAATTTTCAACAGAAAAATTCATAAAATTTTCTATGGAAACACTTCTAAGCCCTTGATTTCATTGAAAAAAATCTGATTCGACTGCTTGTGGTGTGTGGAATTCCTGATACAGTGCAAAAAAGTGCAATTAAGTGGGGAAAAGTGTCCTCGCATTGTGTTTTGAGCCGAAAGAGGTTGTTGCAGTGTTTCAAGGGGCTTCATCGCTGAGTCTGGATGCCAAGGGGCGGCTGTCTGTGCCGACCCGGCACCGTGACGTGCTGAGCGCAACAGCCCAGGGGCAGCTGACCATCACCAAGCACCCGCACGGCTGCCTGATGGTGTTCCCCCGTCCCGAATGGGAGAAGTTCCGAGAACGCATTGCCCAGCTGCCCATGTCGGCGCAGTGGTGGAAGCGCATATTTTTGGGCAACGCCATGGACGTGGACATGGATGGCACTGGTCGTGTGCTGATCTCGCCCGAACTGCGCCAGGCCGCTGGTATTTCCAAGGACACCATGCTGCTGGGCATGGGTAACCACTTTGAGCTTTGGGACAAGGCCACTTACGACACCCAGGAGGCGCAGGCCATGCAGGGCGAAATGCCCGATGTGTTCAAGGACTTTTCGTTCTGACGGACATGCGTGAGCCGACCCTGACCCACACCACCGTTTTGCTGCAGGAGGCGGTTGATGCCTTGCTGGGCGGTGCAGCGGGTGTGGACGGCAGTTATGTGGATGGCACCTTTGGCCGTGGTGGCCATTCGCGCCTCATCCTGGCGGGCTTGTCGACGCAGGGGCGTCTGCTGGCGTTTGACAAAGACCCTGATGCGATCGCCGAAGCGTCCACGATCCAGGACGAACGCTTTGCCATCCGCCATGAAGGCTTTTCCCATCTGGCCGACCTGCCCGATGGCAGTGTCGATGGGATCTTGCTGGACCTTGGGGTCAGCTCTCCCCAGATCGACAACCCCGTGAGGGGTTTTTCTTTTCGTTTTGATGGCCCGCTCGACATGCGCATGGACACCACGCGCGGCGAGAGTGTGGCCGAGTGGCTGACCACGGCCGATGTGGATCAAATCGCGGAGGTGATACGTGACTACGGCGAAGAACGGTTTGCTTTTCAGATTGCAAAGACGATTGCAGCTCGCCGACAGGAGCGGGGCCCAATTTCATCCACCGCTGAGCTGGCCCAGCTCGTGGCTGACACGGTCAAAACCCGCGAGCCGGGCCAGAACCCTGCAACGCGGACATTTCAGGCTCTTCGGATTTTCATCAACGCCGAGCTTGAAGAGCTCGAACA
>JACCDW010151442.1_pt1 | contig 46303 bp, 28 predicted proteins | sample 7449781 | NCBI WGS metagenome assembly JACCDW01 (sample SAMN15323449, study PRJNA562643) | freshwater metagenome | isolation source: river surface water | place: USA:Blue River Watershed | collected 2017-08-18
AAAATACCATTCTTTTTACCTTGGGCAAAGTTGTCACTTCCACTATAAGAAGTGGCAACATCCAGGATGTATTTCTCCTTATAGTTATATGATACAACTGCAGAAAGATTTCTTCTGGAAAAAGGAAGATCAGTTCCTGGTTCTTTCTGCCTTACCATGTAGGCTTTGGTTCTGATATTGAGCACATGATTTTTTGCAATGGTCTTGTCATAGTCTATCCCAGATTCAAACACATAACTGTGCCTGAGGGTAGAAAATGTTACGGCCGGTTGTAATACCAGATCTGCACCATATTTGGTCAATGGCAGACTTGGACCATTGTAAGTATAAACAGCATAATCAGCTTTCTGGGTCAAGGCTGGGCGAACATAGGTATTGAAAGCGAACCCAACATTTGCCCTGAGCCCTTTGGCAATGAAATCCAGCTTTCTGAACACCTTGGCATTGCTCTCTGCATAGCGGTGATCCTGGTGCTGGTAGCCAGTGCTCTTCAAATAACCAACCGGATTCCGTTGATAGGCATTGGTTCCGCCATAGGTTCCATCAGGGTTGGTGATAGGGAACAAGCCTGGAGGATAAGCTGAGATGTTCCTCCAAAGAGTTGTGGTGCTGAAGTCTGTATGGGGTTGCACTCGGCGCTCAAGCCTTACATTCACATCAAGTTGAACCAATGTATTCTTATCAATGTCCACATCAATATTGGACCTGAAATTATAACGGTGATAACTCTGTCCAAGCCTATAGTTTGGATTGGAATTGCCATACTTGAAAAGGCCTTCTTGGTTGGTTGTTCCGAGCATGATAAAATAACGGGCAGTATTGCTACCACCTGATGCAGTCAGGTTGATGCGTTGTTGCATGGCAGACTTGTTGAGCACTGCTCCGTACCAATCCACATCAGGATACTTGTAAGGATCGCTACCGCTCTTGTATCCATCGAGATGCGCCTGGGTATACAATTGAGGAACACCATCATTGGCTGAAGCCTCCATGTGCAACATGGCATAATCATAGGCCTTCAAGGACTTGGGCATAAAGATGGGTGACTGGAAACCATTTTGTACCAATACCGAAATATTGTTCTGGTTGGCAACCCCTCTTTTGGTTGTCACATAAATGCTTTTCCTTCCTCCCCTGTTGCCATACAAGGCATTGGAAATCGGATCTTTCAACACATTGAGTGTGGCAATCTCTGCAGGTTCCAACTCTGCAAAATTTCTTTCATAGCCATCTACAAGGGTATTGATCCCACCTGCATCACTGAAGGAAGATGTTCCCCTGATCAGCAGGGTTGGATCTTCAAATCCAGGTTCTGCATCACTCTGGGAGACAAACAATCCTGACAACTTTCCCGCAACCGTATTTCTTAGGTTGATGAAGGGATTTTTCAAAAGGTCTTCTTCTCCAATCGTAGCAACAGAGCCCGTCATCAATAATTTCTTTTTGGAATAAAACATCATGTTGACGTTCTGGTTCCACTCATTTACTGTTGACAGCTTAACCTGTATTTTATTCCTGTCTTTCACAATGTACTCTTGCGGTTCATAGCCCAAGGCAGTTACAACAAGTGTATCGCCATTGGTGATGCCTTCAAGACTGAAGGTTCCAAACCTGTTTGTTGTGATGTCCTTGTTGAGGAACTTGGACTTGACATTCGCACTTTTCAATTGCTTGCCGAACATGTCTGTTACCAGTCCTCCGGCAGCCGCCTTGTTGTCTTTTTGCGAGAATGCTGCAACAGATGATGTCAGCAAGACCAGCAGAAAGAGGTTGAATTTAGTATTCATATATTTTTCAATTACTTATTTACGTATTAGTATCCAGGATTCTGAACCAGTTTTCCGTTGCTCTTGTCAATCTCAGCTTGTGGGATTGGATAGAGATCCCAGTGGGGCAAGTATTTTCTTACCTGGAACGCATACCTTGGATAGGAGAATTTCTTGGTTGCATCATCATACAAAACCCTGAATCCCCACATGTTTCCGGCAAAATCTTTCGCTGCTGTTTTCCAGCGTCGGGCATCGAAATTCCTGTGCTCTTCAAAAGCCAGTTCTACATCGCGCTCGTTTCTGATGCGCTTCACAAGAGAATCTTTGCTGATGGTTGCAGCGATGGCAGGCATTGCAATTCCCGTTCTGGCCCTGACTGTATTCACAGCAGCAAAGGCAGCAGCTTGTGTAGTAGCATTGGCCTCAGTCAATGCCTCAGCATAGTTGAGATACAATTCTGCCAGCCTGATCAAAGGCCAGTTCCTGTTGGCAGCAGCACCCGGATCCATGAACTTCTTGAACACCATTCCTGTCCAGCTTCCGTCTGACTGCTTGTTGCTGTACGTCGACCTGCTGTCTACACCTCCCGGTCCCCACCATGGAGCATAATTATAGCCCCTGAAAAGTTCACCAGCCTGGATAACAGAAAGGCCCAAACGGGGATCCCTGTTCATATAAGGATTGGCGGGATCATAACCAGAACCTGCATCATAGATGGCTTTCCCGGTTGACTTCATTTCATACTTGTCGATATGGTTCAATGTTGGATTGGTTCCACCATAGGCAAGTGATGGCATTCCCTCATAGGTATCCAGCGAACAACCACAGTTTTGGAAGACGAACCAGATGATCTCGCTCGCACTTCTTGAAGCAGAAGTAAACAATGTCTGATAATTGTTGAACAACACTGCGCCATATTTGGTAGCAGTATCAATGGCCTGTTTGTTTGCCAAAGCCGCATCCTGCCACCTTGCAGTGATTTTGGTTGGATTGTGCAAAGGGCTGGCGTAATAGAGCAAGAGCCTTCCTTTAAGGGCGATGCTAACCCCCCTGTTCATTCGACCCACAGTTACGGCACTGGCTGGCGTTGGAGGAGGAAGGTATTTGGTAACGGTATCCAGTTCATTCTTGATGAACAATACTGTTTCGTCAACTGTTTTCCTTGGCTGGTTGTACTCATCCGTATTGCCAGACAATACCCCTGCAGTACTCATTACATTGGTAACCAATGGAACACCTCCGTATCTTTTGAACAATTCAAAATAGTAGAATGCCCGCAGACCCCTTGCTTCCATCTTTGCCCTCAAAATGGTTGCAGCATCAATGTCTGTTACCTTGTCAATGTTCTCCAGGAACATGTTGCAGCGCCTGATGGCCTGGTAAGAAATCCCCCAAACATCATCCGGATTGTAATACTGGTTAAAGGTTCCGTTGGTTACATTCCAGCTGCCCGTCCAGATATAACTGTTGGTGGCTTCATCACTGTATGCCGCAAGGTAGGAGGTTCCAGACCTGTTTGCCCCTACCCGGATGTTGAATCCACTGTAGTTTTGCAAGTAGCCATATGCTGCGCCAAGTACCTTTTCCGCTTCAACCCAGGTTTTGAAAACAGCATCCTGTGTGAAGGCTGAGGACACGGAAAAGTCTGGAGCAAGAAAATCTTTTTTACATGATGCGGTAAGCAAGATGATGCCCATCAAGCCTATAAACACTTTTTTATGATTCAACATGTATTTCATTTTATGTAGAGTGTTTAGAAGGTTGTATAAATGGTGAAATTGTAGGTCTGCAGTTGAGGATACACATTACCGGCAGCAGTTCTGATCTCGGGATCAAACCATTTGAAAGATGACCATGTGTAAATATTGGCTGCAGTAAGCGACAAACGCAAAGCATCTACACCCAAACGTTGTACAATTTGTTTTGAGAAATTATAACTCAAGGCAACATTCTTCAACCTGATGTAAGAGGCATCCCTTACCCAGAAAGTTGAGTTCTGAAAATTGTTCTTGGCTGTAGAAGAAGACTGCGTCAACCTTGGATAGGTGGCAGTAGCAGCGGTTGCTGGGGTCCAGCGGCCCAGGTGATGGTTGGCCACCTTGGCACTGTTGTAGAACTCCCATCCACCCTGTGATGAAACAAGCAGACTGGTATTCGCTACACCCTGGAACATCACATCCAGGTCAAAGTTTTTGTAGGAGATTCCATTGGTAATTGCATAAGTTATTTCAGGAAGATCTGGATTGCCGATATTGCCCTGATCGAACTGATCAATCTTGCCATCACCATTCAAATCTTTGTACTTGATGTCACCGGGAACAATCACACCAAAAATGGATTGGTCTGCCCATTTGCTGATTTCTTCTTTTGAATTGAAAAAGCCTTCTGCAATATAACCGAACTTCTCACCGAATCGTTTTCCTGTCCTTTCCATCCAAGGATATCGCCTTTGCGGCTCGGTTTGGTAAAGAATCTTGTTGCGGGCATAGTTGTAATTTCCGCCAATGTCAAAAGCAAAGTCTTTGGACAGGCGCTTGTTGTATTTCACTTCCAGCTCATACCCCTTGTTTTCCATTTTACCCACATTCACCGGTGGTGTATTGGCCTGACCAATCAGCGTTGGAACATCCTGTCTGATCAGGAGGATGTTATCCCTCTTGTCATAGAATACATCAAAGTTTACACTCAGGGACTTGTTCAAAAACATTGACTCTATGCCCAGGTTGTGCTTCCAGGCAGTTTCCCAGGTTACATTTGGATTACCCAGGTTCAACTCAAAGGAACCTCCCAATGCGTTGGCAGAACCTGAACCAAAATTATAACCAGTGGCTGCTCCCCAGGTATCGGGAAGATAAAGATAACGGCGTCCTCCAATGTTGGCATTACCAACCTTACCGCTGGACAACCTGAGTTTAAGGTAACTGATCCAGGGTGCTTTCTTTTCCATCCAGGCCTCTTCGGTGATCAACCATCCTGCAGAGAAGGCAGGAAAGAATCCCATCCTGCTGCCCTTGGCGAAATTCTCAGTACCATTGTATCCTATGTTGGCTTCAGCAAGGTATTTCCCTTTGTAGGCATAGGTTGAACGTCCGGCATATCCCAGTTTAGAAAAAGGATAACTGCTTCCGCTTCTTGTCCTGTCTGCAAAAAACAGTGCCAAACCGGTAACCTCATGCTTGCCTGCAAATGCCCTTTTGTAATCAAATGCACTTTCAACGTAGGTATGCTTGGTGGAGAAAGTGCTCACCCATGTAAAGGCCAATGCACTCTCAGATCCTTTTGCAGCATATACCGGACGGCCACCTGCATTGAGTGAATAATCAAAGGTCTGGTATGATTTTGACCTTCTTTCTGCATATTCAAAATAGGTGTCGTATACAAACTTCGTGCGAAAGGATAGGCCCGGTGTAATCATGTCCAACTTTTGCTTTATGTCCATGTTGGCCTCAATGTCTGTACGGAAGTTATTGGTAAAGCCTCTTCGAGCGATATCACCAACCAGGTTGGAACTTCCATAGAATGCGCCAAGGCTTCCATTGGGATTGTACACTGGGGCATGGTTGGGCGCCCACCTGGCCATGTTCCACCAAAGCAAACTGGTGGCACCGCTACCATAATCCAATCCATCATAAGGCACCACCTGCTTGGCATGCTTTGCTGAAAGGGACATGGAAAAAACGGTATTCTTTGTAAGTGAATAATCAATATTGCTCCTGAAATTGAAACGCTGGTACTTGGTATTGGTATTGTAGCCTGCAAATTTGGTCAATTCAGGCCTCAGCAATCCTTCCTGATCCAGGAAAGTTCCGGTAAGGAAATATTTCAATTGGGAAGTTCCACCCCTGACCGTTACGTTGGCTTGCGTCTGAGGCGCAGAGGGCCTCAACAAGGTATCGTACCAGTTGACATCCGGATACAAATAAGGGTCAGAATGGTCCTTGTATTTTTGAAGTGCGGTAGCATCGTAAGGCATGAAATTGGGATCTCCGCCATCGTTCAGATAGGCCTCGTTGAAGAGGGTTGCATAGTCATAAGATTGAAGGTATTGTGGCAACCTTGTAGGCCTTTGCATGGTGCGGTCTATGGATACCGTCACTTTTGGTGCGCTGACAATCCCGCGCTTTGTGGTGATGATGATGACGCCATTTGCACCCCTGACGCCAAAAACTGCTGTTGCAGAAGCATCTTTCAGGATGGAGATATTGTCCACCTCGTTGAAATCCACTTCATTGAACCTTCTTTCAACCCCATCCACAAGAATCAAGGGTGTTTGACCGGCAGTATTGAACGTACCATATCCCCTGATCAGCAACAATGAAGCATCGCCCCCTGGCAAACCAGACCTTTGCTGTGCAATCAGTCCAGGAAGACGACCTGCAAGCGCATTGACAACGTTGGCAGTAGGTGTATTCTTCAAGTCAGCCTGGCTCACAGAAACAATGGCTCCTGTTTGGGAGGCTTTTTTCTGTGTACCGAATCCAACCACGATAACCTCACCCAACTCCGTATTTTTGGCAACCAGGTTGATCTCGGTGATACTGGAAGTGTTTACTGTGACGGTCTTGCGCTGGTAGCCAGTGAAAGTGACTTCCAGGCTGGCCGGCAAGGATGCCACACTGACCGTAAACATACCGGATGAATTGGTAAACGTCCCTTTTTTGGACTTCACATCTACAATACTTGCCTCTTCGAGGGGTTTCCCGTTGTCCCCTTTTACGATTCCCTTGATTTGAACCTGGGCCATTGCCAGGCTGGAAACGAAAAGGAGGCTGAGAAAAACAAATGTTTTTTTCATTTTGATGAACGAAAGTTTTGGTTTGTTAAAGCTGTTGTCTGGTGATGGTGGGCAATGATTGGGTATTTCAAACAATGAAATTGTAATGCCCAGATGAATATCATCGTGGTGAATGCATTGATTTTTGGTTTAATTAAGGGATGTTAAAGATTTGTGAAAGATAATAAAAAAAATAAATACGTAAAGTCAAAAAAATAAATGCAGAAACCGATTTAACAAAAATATCATGTCGGAAAAAGTAGGGATTTCCTACTAAAACCAGTAAACAAAAAAAATCATTTATCCAGAAGCAATCCCCAATTTCCCGAATAATACGCCTTATCAATTCGTTTTACCAGCGCATGATTGCCCATCTCAAAGGCCTGTTGCCTTATATCCTTATAAAGATAAAAACCCAGCCAATAACCATGATCATATTTCTGCTGGACTGAATTGGGGTGTTTGTAGAAATTATACCAAGATGTATTGATGTTGAATTTCTTGGCTACTAACAATGCCTCATTAGCCTTCTTCCAATTCTGGTCAGCTGCAGTAGCAAATAGTTGGGTATACCCATCATAACTGGCCGAATCAGTGTTGAATAGTCTCACACGGTCGTCCAATCCAAGTTCCAACAAAGACACCTTCTGCTCAAACTGCTTGTCCCCATCCAAATCATACTCAACACAATCAAAAAATCCATTTCCGTTGGCGTCAGAATACTTCACAGTTGCAAAAGACTTTGGTTCTCGCTGTAATCTTTCCCTGCCCCACCGCTCATAGTTTCCTCCAAATCCCTGGTATGAATAGGCCAGTTGGTCTATTCGCCAGGCACCCCACTCAGCACCATACAAATGGATTTTACCATCAAAAGCTCCTATGTATAATTTTCCCTTTCCACTGTTGTCCATGTCAAATTCTCCACGGTCTCCGGCTGCATCAGCCTGCTTGTTGTTATCTAACCCACCTTTTTCCATGCCAACCGTAAAAAGATCTTTGGGTTCATAGAATTCCACCCGTTCCCAGCGGTTGCAATCATCGTCTTCGTCAAATACCAAGCGGCATTCTTGCCAATCCCCTCTTTTGAAAATTAATGGATAGGCGGTATCCCGCGCAGGATAATACAAACGATCCAGTTCCCTCCACCGCTGATCAAACAGCAAATGATTGGCTGCAGACAAACCTTTCCAATGCTTCAGCTGATGTTCCTGATCAGTATAATCAAACCCTTTTCCCTTGAACAGAAGGCTCATGTCAAAATCAAATTCATTGCCTGGTACATTGTCCTGATCAAGATCCCAGGTGAGTGCAGCGTAGTCAATCTTTTTGGTAAACAACACATCAATCTCCTTGTCCTGCTGATCAAACCCATTTTTTGAGCTGTCCTGTTTATCCCTGAAGACCGGGCTATCGACCAATCTGATGGCCCAATCTGTCAAACCATCCTTGTTGGTGTCATAAAAAATGAAAGGGTTTTCCCAATTGTAGCGAAGGTCTCCAATGCGGAAACTTGAAGCATGCATTTTAAGAAAGGTGGAATTGCCTGAATAGTCCTTGAAAAAATTAGAGTGACCGGAGTGTTCCCAGGCTTGCATCATGATTTTGTTCCAGTCGATATAATGCATGATTTCATCATGGTCGTCATCCAAAACATACATATAATCAGCCCCCCAGTCATAATAGTTGCGAACCTTGGTACCAGCATTGTTGACAACAAGTTGTATGTCTGCCCTGCCATCCAGATTTGTATCACACCAATCGATGCTCAAATCCCATGGGCCAGCAAAAATTCCATCCCTGTTCTTATCGATCAGCAAACAATCACTATCGGTATCTCCTTCTGTCTGATTTTGCTGCATGTCATCATCATCATCAATCCATGCGATAGGAATACTGTCATTGATCATCGCTTTCAAAATATCCGGGTCACCATCTTTGTCCAAATCAATGCGTTCAATTTTAGACATTGCAGGCACCATCCGAAAAGGGAGGAGTTGCGTATTCCTGTTCCAGTACTGGGCCAAAGATGCTGTACATGATAATATGCTCAGAAAAACCAAAAGCACCATTACCCGATTTGCTGATTTATGCATGATAAGGCAAAATACTTAATTTGAGGTTGTCCATCCATCCATGGGCACCAAAGGCGAAGGGGTTCCTGGAGCTGTTGCTTGAAAATCAATGCGAATGGTTGTTGGAGCATTGGCTAAAAGACCAGTGAGCTTTACCTGAAGTTTTCCGTAATAGGGATTGGTACTGTTTTTGCCAGCCATAATGGAGGTAAAAACCGCGCCAGTTTCAGGAAGGTAATTGATGGCGGTTGACGATCGATCCACCTTGCTGAATGTAGCAGTGGAAGGAGAAACAATCCTTGCATAAAAAGTTTTGCCATTTTTGTAGAGGGTGGCGGTTTTCCCATCCGCTGCAATGATGGCACCATCGGTTGCAGCAGAATGCATCAACCAATACACTGTTGATGTTGCATTTGGCGTGAATTCATCTTGCACTGAAATGAATTTTCCAGAACGGTTCATTTTGATTCCGCGCTTGTAAGATTTTACATCACGGGAATAGTTCGAGGAAAGATCAATGATATAATATCCGCCTGAATTATCATTTTCATTTTTAACTACTGCTGCTATCCCTTTGGGGTTTTGCTCAGGTCGGGCATCCGGATTAAAAACCAGACAATTTTTACCCTCAGTTCTGATGCGGTAATAATAATACCTTCCAGTTGTTGCGGCATTATTGGTTGGAGCGGCTTCATACGCTGGATTGGTTACAGTAAAATAGTCTGCGGGATAAGGCGATTGAAGACCAAGATTTCCTTGTGCCCAGTTTTCACCCATTCCCTGAATGAAAAAAGAACCTGCATCCAGGTGACCATGGCTCGCGTTGTTGTCTCCGCCATGTATTCCAACATAGAGTCCATTTTCGTTTGAGGTTGATTCAAAAAGATAGGCATAGTCTACCCCCTTGATATAGCCTGATGATGGAAAAGATGCAGCAGCACCCTGATTAATCAATTGACGATCGTAAAACAAAAGATCCATCCAGCCATTCATTTTGGTTGTCCGGTTGGCATTGATGGATTGGCACATGTCAAAATGGGTTTTGGCCATGTTGGCATCGCCATAAAATTTTGAAAACCAAAAATAAGAGAGGAACCTATTCTCCTTACCTGCATATACATAATCGTCTCCGAAAGTGGCCGTACCAACCGGACCAGAAACAAAATAAGGAAACATGCCTGTCTTTCTCAAGCCAGGCTGATTGGTCAATCCAAACGTAGCGCCCAATGATCGCTTCATTGATTCAAGCGCAAGCATTGTGTTAGAAAGGCCGTAAGACCAATATGACAGACCTTCTTCACTTGCGCCATCTGGATCGAATGACTTGATGTACTTAAGCATTCCGTTGGCGCAAGTGGCAATTACACTACTGTTGAAAGCGCTGTCCATTTCATAGGTTGCCAATGCTGCCATGATCATGCCTCCGTGACAAATTCCATTCCAGTTGTCATTGGTATCATACCACTTGAAAGGTCCTGTTCCATTATCAATCTGGTTCTTCCCTGGACCCAATACAAAAGAGCGCAAGGCATTGTAGAGTTGATTCCGTTGGGCAACGGTCAGGTAATCATACAAACCATCAAATGCCATTCCTACTGCTTTTGCTGCAATGCCTGCGTCTAAAAAATGACGGTTGGCTCCCCAATCAGGATAAGTGCACATCTTGTTCAACTGATCCCAGGCACGCGCGGCGTATTTGGTGTTTTTGGTGAACTGATATGCCAGAACAAGATATGGGATGTGATCATTGCTTATGGTATGGATATTGCTGATCCTCAACTGGGCTGCATCAAGCCCGTAATCAAGCAAAGGAGATCCAATCAGGGCGTCGGCCCTTGCAATAATATTATCATATGTAGACTTGGCAAATGGATCTGTTTGGGCAGCAGTTCCAATTTGTATAATTTCTGCTGCAGTATAATGCAAGCGGGGATGAACATTCTTGATCTTGGTATAGGAGAAAGCACCATTCACCTGTGAAGCCGACACCGGAATCGACAATATATTAGGGTCTACAATGGGCACTACCGGCGGGGCTGGAGGAGGAGGAGGCGTAACCACTGTTTCTATTTTTTTAGAGCAGGCAGTTACCACTAACAACAAAATCAAAAAATGAGAAAATCTTTTCATGTTCAATGCTGCAATTTATTTCCGGCGTTTTTCAATAATTGGGCAAAATAGTCTGCTGCAAAACCAGTTGTTCCATCGGGGCGAATAAGCCAGAAACCGCGCATCTCATCGGTCTTTCTGACATCATTCAATTTTCTGAGCTCCTCATTTTTAGGTTCATTACAATAGAGCTCCCACTGTATGACATAAGGCACTTTCAATGCCTGACACACTCCGATATAAGCATCCCAGCGTCTGACAACTGGTTCTTTTTCAGTCAGACCTTCATACCGCTGTTCAGGAATCCCTATCTCTCCCAGAAATACCACTTTCTGTCCTTTCATGTAGGATGTTGGCCGGATGAATTGTTTGATGTACTCTATTCCTCTGTATAGTTTCAATCCTTTTTCATCCATCCCATCATAGCAAGACCATGATACCATATCTGTTTCAACCAACGGCAATACACTGTTGACAATACCAGGGATGCCCTGCTGACTGTCCATCACTTTATTGGCTTCTATTGCATGGATCACTTTGCACTTGCTGCGTCCAACTGCTGCACGAGCTCGGTTCACCCCATCCTGCCTGGCTTTGAACCATTTTGCCATGGCATTGATGCGATCAAGTGAGTCAGCTGGAACCAAAACTGTCTGCCGATCACCATCCACAGCCCTGATCAACTCTCCGGCTTTTCTTGACCACCTGGCATTTGATCCTGTACCACCACGCATCATCCAATCTCCTTCCCAGTTATGAAGAATGAAAGTGAGCTCACGGTCTTTGTATTGCTCAAGCAGGTATTTTGTCAGTGCATAAATCTCTTCTTCCTCTTCTTTCGCAGAAGCATCAGTTGTTCTGATTCCTGCACCTTCAATGCTCAGGGCAATGGTGCTGAAAGGCATATCAAAGCAGGTTTGCCAGTAAGGATGCCTGGCCAGATCAACAAGTGTGATATCCTTGTTGATGTTCCAATTAGAATTGTAGGGATAACCAGAACCTGTTTTTCTGAACCATAACTTCACTACACCATATCCCAATTCAGTCATTTTTTTACACCCTTCAATTAAATATGGCTCATTGGTAAAAAAATATTTCCCTGCTACATGGGTAGCGCCCAACTGGTCTTTGATATTGAAAGGAATCTTTGCTCCATTCAAAGGTTGATGCTTGGCTATGGCTGAAAGCACCTGTGCGTCTGTCTTTGGAAGCAGGTCTCCATTTGTCTGTGAACAGATTTGCGTTCCCCAAAAAAGACAAATAAGCAATGTGCCAATTCTTTTCATGCAATGCATTTTCAAAGTTTACAATAGCTTTAAAACAAAAGAGGGGTGCCGATGAATCAGCGCCCCGTTCTGCCATTTACTGTTTATGAGAAACAAATTTTAAAGAACATGTTTAAGTTTATAAGGTGATTTTTACGATAGGAGCGTAATTATGCCTTATTGTTCCAACACCTGCCAAATCAGCAAGGGCACCAACCCTGAAATAATAATCTCTTCCGGTTGGGAACAGGCTTGCATTGGCAGCTAGGTCGATGGTGAGGGTTATAAGACCATTGTCAACTGCTTTGGAGGGGGCATATGAAATGGCAGAAGCACCTGTTATACCAAACTTTGTAGCCTCTCCAACATAGATATCACTAAAAGCATACAACCTGACTGCCCTCACTTTTACATTAGCCCCACCCGCTTCAAGGTTGAAGGTTGCTGTTACTTTTTTTCCGGCAGCATCGTACAGGATTTTACAATTGTTCACCCGCAAATAAGGATCAACAGTAAAATCAAGTTGATTCTCACCTGGCTTTATGGTATAATTAAGCAATGAGATTGGAAAGAAATTGCTGTTGCGCAGCTGAAAGTCATAATTGGCTGCAAAAACCAGGTTGTTGCGAAACTGTCCGTCATTCTTTATCAACCAGCGTTGCAGTACCTGGGTAGGATAGCCCAATTCATAGGCTTCAATGCTTGATCCATTGATCAACTCAGTTTCAACAGGCTTGCCTGTAACCTTGTCTTTGATTGTGCCATAAACGATTGCGTTGGGCCCAGGCATGTTGTCTTTCTCGCAGGAAGAAAACATTGTTGTCAACCCCAGTGAATATATGATAAGTAAAAATGCTTTTTTCATTGCTGGTTTCTTTTCTTTTTAAAATTGTGGATTCTGTACCAATTTATTTGTAGCTACCCCTGGGATTGGCCTGTAATAATCCCTTGGCTGGAAATTTCTTCCACCGGATGTTTCATCATAGAAATTATTGGCACGGACAAATATATATTTGGGAACTGCTGGTCGCAGGTCAATCATGGGAACAAGAATGGTCCTTTTTGCAGAGGTGAACATTGTATGTGCATCTCTTCGCCTGATCAGATCCCAGTATCGCCTTCCCTCGAACGCCATTTCTACCTGGCGTTCTTTAAGAATATTGTTGATGGTGGCAGGAATATTATCGGTATGTCCAGCCCTTTTTCTCAATGCATTTAAATAGGTTGCAGCCAGTGCTGAACTTCCTTTTCCACTCTCAATGGCAGCTTCAGCGTAATTGAGGTATACTTCTGCCATCCTCATGTCAATGAAATCCAATATGGAACCAAAATAGGTTCCGGGAACTGTCACACCCTCCTGCAAAAATTTCTTCTGAAGAAATCCTGAGATGGAATAGTTCTGGTTGCTAGAACTTCCGATATTGAAAAATCCTGAAAATCCAGTTGCCCCATTGGGTGAACTGGCCCCCAAAGACCAGTATGTTTTACCATCTTTTCCCAAAGCGCTGGCATTGGAATAAACCAGTTTGGTTCCATCTTGCCTGATCATTCCACCCTGCATGATGATTTGTACTCCTTTCCAGGTAGACCCTGGCACAATGATGGTGGCATGCAGCCTGGCATCTTTGTTTGCAAATATCTCAGCCAATGAATTGTACTGTTTAAAAGGCTTGGTTACATCGACTTTTGTTGGGTCGGGAAGAACATCATTCTCGTTGTTGTCTGTTCTGGTAGATAGTTTTACACTTTGACCCTGTCCGTTGTCTGTATAATCTTCATACACATCAACAAGGTCGAGTGATGGACTTGACCTTCCATAAAACAAACCCCCAGGATTTGTTTGAGATGGATTGAAGTACATGTCTGTTGAGTGTCCCTGCAACAAGGTAGTGGTGCCATCGATATAGCCTTTTTTGAAAATCACCTCAATGTCAGCAGCAGTAGGATTCTGGAAAATGTCCTGAAAATTCTTGGCAGCCTCTGTTCTGTTTGCAGGCACAGGTTTGTACAATGCCTTACCTGAATTGTTGATGACTGCTTCAGCTGCAGTGATACACTGCTGGTAATAATTATCCGCATCAGCAGGAGTCATCCCACCAGCCATCTTTTGGGTAACAGCATCTCCCGTTAGCGGTGCCTTGTTCCAGAATTTTGCAACAGATGCAGCATGCAATGCAGCCCTGGATTTCAAGGCAAGTGCTGCCCATTTTGTAGCACGGTATGGTCCATCAACTGCAGAAAATGAGGCTGGCATTCCTTTTGAAGCCTCTTCCAACTCACTTAATACATAATCCCAAGTTTGTTTCTCAGTGCTGCGTGGCACAAACAAATCAGCATTGTCTGTCCCTGGCTTGTACTCCAAAGACTTTTCAATGATGGGCACTCCGCCATACCTTCTGGCCATAGTAAAATACATATAGGCACGGATGAACCTGCACTCTGCTACTAGTGCAGCTTTTTGTGCAGCAGTAAGGGTGGTTACCACTGGAAGTTGTTCCAGCAATTGATTCGTTTGGCGAATACCATCATAGCCCCAGTAACTTTCACTCACAGGGCCAATTCCAGAACCAGCAGAAAGGCTTGCTTCATCGGTCAAATAAGCAGTTCCAAATCCCGGCTCTATATAACCACTACCTGCTGTTCGATGATAATTGAAGCTTACACCAGGATTGTATTTATAATCCTCAACAGGCATCTTGCTGTAGAGATTGGCCAACAAAGTCTTTACTCCATTAGGATCTGTAAGCAACTGCTCAGCTGGAACCCTGTCCAATGGCTGCACTTCAAGGTATTTTTTGCATGAGGCAAGGGCAAGACCTGCGATGATCATGCCGGCATATATCATTCGTTTTTTCATTACATCGATTGTTTAAAAGTTAAGGTTGATACCAAAGTTGAAAGACCTCATGAGGGGGTAGGTAAGGTCTGCCTGATAAGCACCTTCTTCCTTCTCAGGATCCAGATTCTTTGCCAGCGGATTGGCAAAAGTGAAGAGGTTGAATCCATTCACAAAAATCCTAAGATTGTCAATCTTTATTCTTTTGGCAAATTGAGGAGCAAGCGTGTAACCAATTTCTGTGCTCTTTAACCTTAGATAAGTTGCATTCATCCTCCAACGGTCAGTTGTCAGGGCGTCGGTTGTATTGTTGAAGTTGGACCTGAGAGCAGGGTATTCTCCTGGAATCCATTTTGCTGATGGATCATAAGGATTCATGTTTGGATCTTCCAAACGCCATCTGTCCAAGTATTTTTCCCACATTCCAGGATAACGACCATATCCCCAAACATCATTGGGTGATGCAAAAATTGAGAACAATGCCGATCCCTGAAACAACATGTTCATGTCAAAAGCACCCCAGGCCAGGTTGATGGTTGCGCCATATTGCAAGGGAGGATTACCCGCATATCCCTGGTATTGACCAGACCAGAACTCAGGCAGTTGATCATCTCCATTGATGATGCCGTTTCCATCAACATCTTTTACCGCAAAGCTACCCGGAAGCATCATGGAGTTACCTGCTGCGCCACCCATCAGTGGTGCAGTTTGGTACTGGCGTATATCTGTATATCGCCCATCGTAAACATACCCCCACTCACGCCCCAGCACACGTCCACCTGTTCCCCATGTATCTTTCCATTTTTGCATGGTGCTTGCATATGGCGCCCTTTCACTATAAACCAGGTATTTTCTTGCATAGGTCATGTTGGCACTGACTTCATAGCGAAGCTTGCCTATTTTATTTTTATGCGACACCATCAACTCAAATCCTTTGACCATGTCTTTGTTGATGTTTTCCTGCGGGAACGAAGCACCGAATGTATTGGGTACTGACTGGATTTTTGTTGCCAGCAGACCATTCCGGTCTTTCTTGAACCAGTCGGCCACAAGACCGAATTTGCCATCCCAAAGACTGAGGTCAATGCCAAAGTTGGCAGTATTGGTCTTGATCCAAGTAAGGTTTTCGTTTACTACACCAGGAGGCACCATGCCCGAGGTAAGCACTCCATTGTTGAATATGTAACCCTGGTCAATATTACCATACCTGTATCCCAGATAATATTCAAAGGGAGTGCCCTGATCGGCACCCATCATTCCGTATGAGGCCCTGAGTTTGAGGTTGGAAATCCATGGTGCATTTTTGCGAATTAAATTTTCTTGGGATACCCTCCAGCCTGCGGAAGCGGATGGAAACATTGCCCATCTTTTGCCAGGAGCATAGCGGTAAGAACCATCTTCACGGAAAGCAAGTTCAAGGAGGTATTTGTTTTTGAAATCGTAATTGAAACGACCAAGCAATGAAAGGTATTTTTGGATGATCCTATCACCACCATTTTGTGCGTTGGTCAGGCTCCCCTGATTGATGATATCCCAGGTATATACATCAGCGTAAAAACGGGATGCATTGATGATGTCTGATCTCAATGAACGCATCTCTCCAACAACTGTAGCGCCAACATGATGATTTTTTGCAATGGTCGTTTTGTAATTTGCACTTGCCTGAACCACAGCCCTGCCGAACTGAGTCATGGTATTGACATACCTATTCTGACCCCTCAGGGTTGCTGCATTTGTACTGATGTCGTACTGATAATAGGCCCTGGCAAGGTTTGACCAGTTGTTATTGTTCCCATCATAAGCCCCAAGCAAACCAAATTTCAATCCCTTTACAGCAGGAAGATCATACTGTAGCTCCACCTGTGTCTGATACTGTACATTGCTCCACTTCTCATACCCTGAAATCGCTTCTGATGCCAATGCATATGGATTGGTGAATTCAGGTGGTATGCGGGTAACATTGTTTGTTCCGGGTACAAAAGGGGAGAAAGCCCTATCAGCGATAATAAGAGGTTTAAAAAACCAGAAATAAGACCCCTGTGGACTGCGGTTGTTGTCAACTTTTCCAGCCAGTGTAACAATGGCTTTAAGATCCTTGGTCATCTGGAAAGTGACGTTTGTGCGGAAATTGTACTTCCTGTATTTCTGGATATCGCTCTTCAAAATACCATCATCAGCAAGTATGCCGAGGCTGCTGTAATAAGTTACTCCGTCTGATCCACCTGATGCAGAAATATTATGCTGTTGCTGCATGGTAAAGTCTCTAAGGGTTTCTTTAAACCAGTCATAATCAATGTAGCCTGGTTCAGTTCCCGCTTTCCACTTGTCAAGATCTGTTTGACTGAATGTTGGAGACAGCTTGGTATTGCGGTCCATTTCATTTCTGATGGTGCGATAAGTATAAGCATCCACCATGTCAGGCATACTTGTGGGCTGCTTGTAGCCTACAAAACTGCTGTAGTTGAATTTTGCCAATCCTTTCTGCCCTTTTTTTGTCGTAACAATGATTACACCATTGTCCGCATTCATTCCATAAATGGCGGCAGCGGCATCTTTCAGCACAGAAATGCTTTCAATATCCTCCGGATTCAATCGCTCAAAATCCGACATCCCATCACGGGGAACTCCATCAATCACAAGCAATGGTGTACCAAAACCCCTGATGCTCACAAGGCTGTTGAAGGTTCCAGGCTCTGCTGTCTGTTGCCTGATGTGAACACCCGGGATTTTACCTTGGATATTGCTGACTACACTGGTGCTTTTGGTGGTAAGGATGTCCTTACTTTTTATGTTAACAACGGCTCCGGAAAGCGTTTCTTTTTTCTGGCTTCCATATCCAATCACAACCACATCAGAAAGATCTTCTGTTGCTGATTTCAATACAACATTGAATGTTTTTTTTCCTTTAAGCGGAAGCTCTTGCTGAATGCGGCCTACAAACGATAGTACCAGCGTGCCCTCCAGGTTGTCCACCTCAAGATTGAAACGGCCCTGTGCATCTGTTACTGTTGCCTTAGATGAACCCTTTATGTAAACTGAAGCTCCTGCCAACGGAACACCCTGTTCATCCGTGATTTTACCTGAGATGACTTCCTTCAACTCCAATGCAGGTGAAACATTGGCAATCACCAATGGTTTTGGCTTCACCACAATGGTCTTTTCAATAATGGTGTAACCTAGTGGCTTACCCTTGAAGCAAAGGTCAAGCGCACTCTCAAGGCTCACATTACTGACATCAATGCTAACATTTCCTGCCTCCTGCAACAATTGGGAGCCATAAAGGAAATCAAATCCTGTCTGCTTTTGGATCTTTTTAAACACTGATCTCAGAGGGACATTCTTCTCAGTAAGGGATACCTGAGAAAATCCGCTTGCCGAAACCTGCATGCAGGCAACCAGCAATAAGAAAACTGTGAATTTCATCATCAGAATGGTTTTGATTAATGTTCCTGAGTACCTTTTTGGAGGACTTGATAAAGGCTTAAAATGCATAACTTTGGTTTGTTTGGGTTAATGATACAGGTCTGTCACGACTTATTTATTAGGTACCCAGGCATTATGCCGTCTCGACTTCCCTTCGAGGCGGTTTTTTTTGGGTTTCCTGATCTTAATTGTTTTGAGCAACCACCAACACTTTCTTCCCCACAATCCTGAATTTTGCTATTCCCGTCATCTCCAGCATTTCAAAAACTTTAGATGCATTTACATCTCTTGAAATGGTACCACCAAGGTGTTTGCCAGAAAAATTACCGGCATATTCCACCTCCACATCGTACCATCTTCCAATCTGACGCATTACTGTCTCCATGTCGGTTGATTCTCCAAAATGAAACTTCCCATTCTTCCACGCAACAACCTCCTCAAGATTGATATTGCTTGTAGTTCTCAGTTCACCATTAGGGAAAATTCTTGCCTGTTGACCTGGTGTCAACATCGATGGTTTTGAACTGACACCAGCCCTAACCTTCACGCTTCCTTCCAGTAATGTTGTGTTCATAGATGCCTCATCAGCATAGGCATTTACGTTAAAATGCGTACCCAAAACTTCTATCTGACCCCGTCCTGCAACATCAACCCTGAATGGCTTTTGCTTGTTCTCTGCCACTTCGAAATAACCTTCCCCATGTAGTTCAACTTTCCTTTCATTTCCAATAAAAACCACAGGGAACCTCAGTGATGATGATGCATTGAGCCAAACTTTGGTACCATCGGAAAGTGTCAACTGAAATTTTCCTCCTTTAGGGGTTGATACAGAATTGAATACGATTTCTAGCTCTTCTCCCCCGGCTTGGTATTGAAGTTTTCCGTCATTGACTTTTTGTACCTGAACGGCACCTTGCACGGCAATATTCCCATTGGATGCATCGTCAAGAATAACAACCGAGCCATCAGCAAGGGTCAAGACGGCCTTATCGCCCCCCGGCACAAAATCGTTTAGCAATGGCTGGTTTGTGGGTTTTTCAAGAACGGCAACGGGATTGGAAGTCTTGTTGTAAAAGAAAAAATATGCGGAAAATGCAAGAAGAAAAAAGCTTGCTGCAACGGAAATCCACTTGAGTGGAACAACTGGGGTTTTGCTGGATTTTCTTCTGGCCGCCGTAATTTTTTGATGAATTTTTTCGAGAATTTCTTTGGCAGCCTCGTCATGATGATCAACAGATGCATTGATTTCATTGAAAAAATCCTCACGCAGCAACTCCTGCAACAAAAATGTATCACCAGAATCCAGGAACTCCAAAAGCCATTGCCGGTCTTCAGGATTCCAGTTGGTCTGGGTCAACAGGATCTTTAATTTGGTTTTAATTTCTTCCAAGGCAGTCGTTCGTTGCAATAAATACTAAGCTGCCCCGCAAAGGGGGGGGTATTATGAAAAAAATTTCAGAAAAACCCATGCAACCAGACCAATACTGGGCGATTTCATCATTTGGTCCTTGATGGATCGAAATGCAGAAGTGAGGTATTCTTTTACAGTATGCCTGGATATTTTCATCAAATCGGCAGTTTCGGCATAACTGAGCCCCTTCAGCTTGCACATGTAAAATACTTTTTGTTTTTGGGGAGAAAGACTGCTGATGGCTTTTTCTAGTTCATTCAACCGTATTTCAGCCAATGGTTGACCAATTGTCACCTCAACTGAATCTTCAACAGGTAAAACAGTTGTCATTTTCTCTCTCAGTCTTCTTTTTAAAAAAGTCATTGATCTGTTGTAGCTGGTGACAAAAAGCCATCCTGGAAGTGATCGTGCAGCATCAATCTTCTCTCGATTTTCCCACAATGAAAGAAAAACATCCTGCAAAATATCTTCCGCAGAAGCATTATTCTGCACTAGTTTGAGAATATTTCCATGGACTGCCTTGTAGTACTTCCAATAAATGGCATCAAAGGAGTCCATGTCCCCTTCAGCCATTTTTTTTATCAACTGCAGTTCATCAAATGTTGTATTGGGCTTCATTTTGGTCTAAAGATTTTTTCGGAAAATGACATTCAATTTATTGATTGATATCTTTTTTAAAAAAATTCTCAATTCAATATTAGGAAATTAAACGGTTCTTTTATTGTTTCATGGCACAAAGTTTAAGTAGTCCTTTCCGGCTATATTACAAGTAAATGCAATTGGTCAAGTGTAAAATGAAAACATGCCATCCAAAAAAAAAGCCCCTTGGATTTCCAAGGGGCTATCATTCGCAATTCGATTTTATCAGTCAGGCATCAACTCAGCCAATTTCTTTTCAAGGGTCTTGTGCAGCGATTCACTCGTACCCAATATTTTCAAAATAAACTTGCCGTTTCGGTCAATCAGGAACTTGGTGGGGTATCCATTGATGTCGTGAGACTTGGCCAGGTCATTGATGTCTGCATCATTGAGCACATGCAGCCAGTCAATACCATCTTCCTTGATCGCAGTCTTCCAGGAATCTATCTGCTGCTGTTTGGTTTTGCCAGCACTAAAGGCCTCGTTGGAAATACCAATGATCTCAAGGCCTTTGGATTTATACTTTGCATACAACTCCTTTAGGGCAGGATGGCTCTTGCGGCAAGGCACACACCAGCTTCCCCAGAAATCCAACAGGATAATCTTTCCTTTCAAATCAGCTGTATTGACCTGCTTTCCGTCTACGCCCACCAATGAAAAGGGAATCATTGGCTGTCCGATTGCCGTCCGGCGATTGCTCTCCACTTTAAGACCAAGGCTAGTATAGGCTTTGGTGTCCTTGTAGCGTTGGTCAATGGCGGAATAACGCCTGTACATGTCATCGTTGGACATCACGAGGAAAAGATTGGTCAGCATGAGAATGCTGGAAAATGAAGCAGGATGGGCATCGATGAACCTCATGCGTGTCTGCTGGTTTTCCTTGCGAAGAACACCAAGCTTTGCCATCAGCGCCGCATTACCGGCTGTATCTTTTGCATTCAATTTCCTGTTGTGCTCTTTTTGGATTTCCCAGGTTGCGCGGTTGAAAGCGATTTCATCTTTGCGATAAACCTCATAATCAACAATTTCCTTGTCCTTTGATTTGATGCTGGCAGCATAAACCTCTTTTGCATTACCCTTGATAGAGATGGCTGAATTGGTCAGCACAAACATCAGAAATGGCGGGGCTGAAACAGCCTTTCCAACGCGAAGATTCAAGGTAGAATCCAAGACTTCCATGCGGACAATCTGAGGCTCATCCACCCTTCCTTCCCAAAGCACAATACCCTTCTTATCCGCTACGAGGGTATCATTGGTGTACTTTCCGTTTTTATAATAGGATGCTTTTACCTTGTTGGTGCCCAACTGATCAAACTTGGCTTTCACCGTGAAGCCTTCTTGCGCCATGATCAACAAAGGCAACAAAAGGAGAAGGAGCGATAGAATTTTTTTCATGTTATTTTTCTTGATTGTAAAGATGAGCTATTACTGGTTATCTGGCATGCCAGGATTCAATTTTAAAATAGCGGGTGGAATTTTCAATGCAAGACGCTCAACTTTTAGGTTGAAAGTTGAACCATCCAGCGGATGAACAGGATCGATATTGTTGTACTTGGTATCGCTCCAAAGACGCCTCATGTCAAACCAGCGCAATCCGGTTCCGGCAAATTCGCGTTTGCGTTCATCCAAAATTGACTTCATCAAAGCATCCTGTGTATTGGCAACAACAGTGGCTTCAGCAAGTGGCATCCTAGTCTTTCTCAATGTTTCCAGGTCTGCTTTTGCACCAACCAGGTCATTGGCCCTTGCTTTGCACTCTGCAAGCATGAGGTAAAGGTCAGGAATATTGGGCCCCCAGTTGTAAGAAACTGGGGCATTGCGTTGTTGCCCGGGAAGACCTGGTGCAGGAACAGCATTGGTGGTGCTGTTGTTGTAGAAATACTTCTTGCGCAAATCCCCTGCACTATAAAGCGCATACACATTGGGTTTCAAGAAAAGTGTATTGCGGGAAGTCAGGAAGTTGATGCTCATGAGCTTGATATAGATGTGTTCATTGCTCAATGTTTGGGCAGGATATTTGTTTACACCCACCCATGGCTGTGTTGGTGTTATCCAGGAAGCCATGAGGGTATTGTAATTGTACAAACCCAATGACAGGGAGTTGTTGGGCAATGATGTCAAAGCCAATTTCAACTGTGTCAATGCATTGCTGTAATCACCCATCCAGAAGTAAGTCTGTCCCAACAGATAGTACCCTGCAGTTTTGGCCAAACGAGCCCTGTTGACGGTCTGTTGTGGCAGGTCTGGAATGGAAGCATTCAATTCTGCAATGATAAAATCATATACCTCCTGAACTGTTGCTCTTTTGTAATCAGCACCACCGGCATCTGCCACTGTTACAATGGGAACACCGAGATCCTTGCCTGCTGTGGCGGCATTGTATGGCTTCGCAAAAAGATTGACCAACATCAAATGCATGTAGGCCCTGTTTGCCCTTGCTTCTGCAAGCAACTGACGTTTGACCTGATCAGTACCCTCAGTAGCATCCATTACACCGTTTGCAACAACGTTGAACACATAATTCTGAGAATAAAAAGTACCCCACTCACTGGATTCGTCTTCTTCCTGAAACAGGTTATCTTTCCACTGGTATGCATTCTGGTAGGGAAGGATTTGTGTACCCAAATAGGCGGCACTGGAGAAGACATCATCAGACATCAGTACCGGCGCACCTGGATATCCGATCACAAAAGGCAAGCTGCCCGGTATGTTTCGGATATTGGCAAAATTGTAGAGGTTCGTATTGTTGAACAGGCCGTTGTAGTGTTCTACCCGCTTTATTACATCAAGACCCTTGGGTTCAACTTCGAGAAATTTTTTGCAGCCCATAAAAATGGTCATGAGCAAAATCAAAGCGGAAATATAGCTGGCTCTTTTCATGTTGATTTTCATTTTCGAATTATTTGAAAGTTGTCCTGAAACCGATTGTGTAGAAAGAAGGCATGCGTGATGTTCTTGTACCGTTGTTCAGGTTGAAATATTCAGGATCAATATTGGCATGGTTGTTCTGCCAAAGCATGACATTGTTCAACTGGGCATATACTGAACATTCAGACATGCTCAATTTATTGGTGATCAGTTTGGGCAATGCATAGGTCAAGGACATGTCACGCAATTTCGCATAGGATGCACTCACAACATTGGTATTTGCCTGTGTGTAGAGGTTGATGAAGCGAAGTCCATTCTGTGCGGTATTACCAATATAGCGGGGAACAATTGTCGTTGCCTCATCGCCTGGCTTTTTCCATCTCTCAGTAAGATAGTTGGGAACATTGGTGGTCAACCTGCCTGTATAAAACTGGTTTACATCACGCCTCATTACATTTCCCAAATTGTAAACAACCAGGAAAGACAAGGTAAACTGGCCATAGGTGATGTTGTTGGTGATACCACCATACCAGAGTGGCTGGGTAGTACCCATGTGCAAAGGATCAGCAATCGTAAGGTCTCCACTTCTTCTTGCCGTATCTTTCCCATTGGCTTTGAATGCAAACGGATTACCAGTGGCATCAAGTCCGCCATAGTTGTAAGCAAACACACTGTAAGCAGGATAACCTTCCAGCAAGCTGGCATTTACCTTACCACTTGCAGTAAGGGTATTGGCCCTTGCAAGGCTGATGATTTTATTCTTGTTGTATGCAAGTGTAAAATCTGTTGTCCACCTTAATTTTTTGGAAGCGATGTTGATGGTTGACAACTGGATTTCCACGCCCTGATTTTTCAAATCACCCAGGTTGTTGTAGGCAAAAGACCAACCAGACGTAGGGTCTGCCGGTTGATAGCCCAGCAAATCTGTGGTGTATTTGTTGTATACATCAACAGAACCGGATAACCTGTTGTTGAAAAAGGCAAAATCAAGTCCAATATTGGTAGTGGTGGTACGCTCCCATCCAATTTTTTCGTTCCTGGGAACCAATACATTGTACCCGATGCCCAATCCGCTGAAATAGGCGACATTGCTTGCAGACACTATATCAAAGGGACCTCCAAAGCCAGGATTGGGGGCATTTCCTCCAAGACCGTAAGTCACCCTCAGGTTGAGGTTGTTGATGCGATCAGCTTTAAAGAATGATTCCTTGGAAATGTTCCAAGCTGTACCCAAGCTCCAGATCGGCTTGTACTGAAGACTTTTGTCGGTTCCAAAAAGATTGGACTGGTCAAAACGAACACTTCCATTAAAGGTGTACTTTCTATTGTATGTATATGCGGCATTGGCATAACCAGACAAGAATCTTCTATCGGTTTCACCGTAGGTCACAGGTCTGGAGGTCAAAATATTGTTGGTCGTTCTTGATGGCAGGAAATTTACAGGCCCAACTACACCCCTTACTGCAAGTGAATCTTCGTTGTACAGTGCATAGGTTTGGGTCTGAAAATCATACCCACGCCTGTATGTCTGCACAAGCTTGTTCAAGGCACTTCTGATCTCAGTACCTGCAATGGCTGTGACCTGGTGTTTTGATGCAAAAATCCTGTCAAAATTGAATTGATTCCTTACCGTCCAGGATACTGCACTGTTATTTTGGGTTGTATAATGCCCACCAGATGTAGGAAGATAATAAGTGGGTGCTCCTCCTGCTACCGCCGCAGCTTTGGTGAAGTAAACAAGCTCATCCCTCACCTTGTAGGAATTTCTGTTGTAGTATTCGTATGCTTCAACAGACCCTTTTTGGTACTGGGCCCTTCCCTCATATGTCAGTCCTTTGAACAACTTGATGGTCAATCCTGCATTGATCCTGGCAGAAAAATTGATTTTATCGTTCAATGTGTTGGCCGACTCTTTCAATGGAACATAATCAAGGTTCACCAGGCTCTGGGCTTCTGACAGGGCCCTGAATTCTTCCTGGCGTTTGAGGTAAGCCTGTGAAAGTGGGTTACCGCTGGCATCTGCAAACATGGCATAAGGCAGGTAATTGCTGTTGCTTGCCGGCAGATCGGACAACAGAAAACTCTTTGTCTTCTCGTAAGCAATATTGGTGATCACATCAAATTTGATGGCTGGCGTAAACACAAAGTTCTGTCTCAGGTTCATTTGATACCTGTTCAAATTGGTCTTTGAGTCATTGTTGTCCAAAGTATAGGCCAATGAACCATAATAAGAATGAAACTTGCTGCCACCATCAAAATTCAAACTGCTGTTAACCAGCATGGAAGGTTGAGTAAGATATTGGTTGATCTGGTCACGGTTGTTGTATTGTGCAAGCGAATCAAACCTTGAATTGGCAACTGTCGAACTGATCAGTCCTCTTGAAAGATCATATTGAATTCTTTCGTGTGGAGGAATAATTGGAGTAGCGCCAACTGAATTTGTCACTGTCGCCCAGGTATAGTCGGTGGCAGAAAAGATTTCACGGCTGGCCTTCAAAAATTCTGGAGTAGACATCATGTTGAAGTATCCAAGATCCGGCCTTCCCCTGAATGTGGTGAAACTGTTGAATTGAACCTTTGTTTTTTGTGGTTGGTTGCTGGTCTTGCCTTTTTTTGTTTCTATGACAATGACACCATTTGCTGCAGCTGCGCCCCAAATGGAAGCGGCCGTTGCATCACGGAGAACGGTGACGGATTCGACATCTTGAGGGTTGACCAGTGTTGCCACTGATGCGTAATCACTGATGGGCACTCCATCCACTACAACCAATGGTGCTCTTGCTGCTTGCACTGTAGTCAAACCCCTGATCAGGAACTTATCATTGCTGGCACCATAGTTTACAGAAAGCCCTGGTACCAATCCTTCCAAACGGTCCACCACATTCATGCTGACTGACTTGTTCTTTATCTCATCATTTGATACAGTAGAGTAAGAGCCAGTGCTCCTTTCCTTTTGCAAGGCCTGATAACCAGTATAGACCAGTGCGATTGACTTAAGGTTTTCGGATGTGGCCGCCAACTTGATGGTAACCTGGGTTGAGGATCCAACCTTAAAATTAACGGTTGCATACCCAACATATGAAATGACCAGTGTTTGGCCTGGAGCTGCATCAATGCTGAAACTTCCGTCTTTACCAGACAAAGCGATTTTATTTGATTCCTTTACGGTGATGGTCGCGCCTTCCAATGGTGCGCCAAGGCTGTCGGTAATCCTTCCCTTTATGATGTTGGCAATCGGCTTCTGCACTGTGTTATCTGCTACCAGCGCAGCACGTTCTTTTACCACAATTGTTTTTTCAACAACTGAAAAGGTGATGGGCAGGTTTTTAAAACAGTTTTCCAAGGCCTCCTCCATGTTAACATTGGAGACATCGATATTTACTTTACCAGCCTTGTTCAGCAGTTCGTCTTTGAAAAAAAACTGAAAACCCGTCTGGCGGTTGATCTCTGAAAAAACCTTTTGCAGTTTTGCGTTTTTAAGGTTGAGCGAGACCTTTTGGGAGTACCCGTGTGCAGACACCTGCAGGAAAACCGCCAGCAGGAGGACCGCAGTAAACTTCATTTTGAGGAGGTTTTCAGGTAGGTTGCAGCTTAAACGCCTGCGTACTCCTGACATCAATTCATCCATGATCATAGTTGTTTTGGTTAATGATTACTATTTGTCCATCATTTTGATAGACAATACCTTTATTGCCAATAGGTAACCTGCTTGGCTGATAGAAATGCTCATTTTACAATAATTTTTCTCCCTTCAATGCTAAAAGCCACTCCTCCCGCTTCCAAAATTTTCAACACCTGCGACAAATTGCTTTTTGCACTTACCACACCTGAAAATGTTTCATTACCCACCTGACCGGCATAAACCACCTCTACATCATACCAGCGGCTGATTTGACGCATGATGGATTTGATATCAAGACTTTTGAACACAAACAGGTCGTTTTTCCATCCAATGACTTCATCCATCTCAACAGCATCAGCAACGCTAACTGATGATTGCCCTTTCATCACCCTTCCTTGTTGGCCGGCAACAAGATTCCGCTTCATTCCCTTAACAGTCATTCCGATTTTCCCCTCAATCAAAGTCGCTTTAACCACTTCTTCGTCATCGTAAGCATTGATGTTGAATGAAGTACCGAAGACATCAATTTCAGCACCTTCCTCAAGCTTCACCTTAAAAGGTTTCTTTGCATTTTTGGTTACTTCAAAAAAACCTTCGCCTTTCAAGTCAACCACTCGATCTGATCCATTGAAGGCAATTGGAAAACGAAGTGAGGATGAGGCGTTCAGCCATACCACTGTTCCATCGGACAAAACCAACTGGTATTTTCCCCCTTTGGGTGTTTGAATGGTATTGTAAATCACCTCGCTTGATTCACCCTTTGGTTGATATTGAACCATTCCATCCAATTTGACCACCGTCACATTTCCCTGGCTGGCAATACCGCCATCGGCAACATTGGAAAGGGGAATCACCGAACCGTCGGAAAGCGTAAGGGTTGCCCTATCACCTCCGGGTAAAATTTCTTGTGCTGTTGCCACAGGAGCCGGAGGGATAAAAAAATTGGTCTTCAAAAGAAAGAATCCAGTGATAACAACAGCTGCTGCTGCCCATATCCAGGGACCAAGCTTACGCTTTGGGGGAATGGCTTCCTGGGAGGCCATCAAACCATTATCATTATTGGCTGCAGCCAGGCGATTCCATGCCTTGTCTGTGTCAATATCAGAGAAAAAAGGCAATTCCGATTGGTGAAATGCTTTACTGATCAACTCATCAAAAAGGGCCTTGTTGGCTTCACTTGCTGAAACCCATTTATCAAGCAGGAACTTCTGTTCATCAGTCAATTCGTCTCTCAAATGACCGGCAATCAAACCAGCCATTTGGATTGATTCTTCCATTTCGTTGCCCTCAGGTTGTTTGTGTCCGTTCATTTGACAAGTTTTGGTGTTGCAGTAACCCTTGTTTGAAGTGCATTCTTATCGACTCCCCAGGTATGCTTGCCCTCTTTCATCTTCTGTAAATTTCCTTCCAAACGGCCCAGGGTTTTATCACTTGAAATATTAAGCTTTGCCATTTGCTCGGTATAAGCTTTGATCACAGACTCCTGTTCGCTGACGGCTTCTTTTGACTTACCCAGTTTATGAAGAAGACTTGCCTTGACCTCACCAATGGTAAAATTATTGCTGAACCCACCTGCATAAACTATCCAATCATAGGCCTTGGCCAGTTGCTTTTTGTCATCTATGACATTGAGTACAGATCTTGCAATGTCACGAACCCTGTATGCATACGAAGTGGCAATCGACGATCCTTTAAAACGCCTGTTCACTTCAAGGCTTTCGTTGCTTGAAAACTTGAGTTTTCCTGCCGCAAGGTCTTTTTCAAACTGTTCTAATGCCATCGAGTCAGCAGCCCTTATTTTCTTTGTATCATAGCCCATCACCGAAGTGGCATACTGGTTTAATTCCTTTGACAGTTCAGTTGCGTCCGTTGTCTGTGTAAAATATTTCATCCTTGTCTCGCCGACCCTCCATGCCATAGGATACTCGTCTGCCTGAAGTTTAAGCAGTGCAGCAGTAATGGCGCCCAGCAGTTTCTGGTCTGCATTGGCTGCTGCCCTGTCAATATCCGCTTTGGCTATATAAACGAGAAAGGCGTCAAATTTCGTTTTAAAAATCGGAGACAAAAACTGCATGACTTCCTCCTTGTTGTTGAGGAGAAATTGATAAAAAGGTCCATCAACATTGAAATTCTGGTAGTCCGCCATGGTCTTCATGAGCGGTGAATGGAGGATTTCGTCTTTGGTAGATAGGGTAAAATACCTGTCAATAACATCTCCGCAATTCAACCTGAGCTTCTTCCTTTTTTGTAAATACTCCCAAAGAAATTCTTTGTTATTGAGATTCCGCTCATATTCATCTTCCCATACAGCAAAAGGCTTGGGATCCGAGAACTCACCGATGGCGATGGAAGCTTCTGACATGAATTTCTCTACCGGCATCGATCCTACACTCCTGTAGACCAAGGTCCCGTCGCCGTTGACAAACAGGTAGGTGGGATAAGCTTTGACGGCATATTTTTTTGCCACCTCAATTCCTTCCCCTTTCTCAGCATCAATTTTGAAGTTGATGAAATTGGCATTGAACTTGTTGCCAACTTCTTTTTGAGGGAAAATGTCCCTCACCATTATTTTACAGGGTCCGCACCATGAGGTGTACACATCAATGAAAACCAGTTTGTTCTCGGCCTTGGCTTTTGACAATACTGCTGTCCAGCCAGCCTGCTCAAAGCGAATGCCGTCTTGTGCAATGAGATCCTGAAGGGATATCACCAGCATCAACAAAGAACCATATTTCAACAAATATTTGGACATACGCGGGTATTTCAAGCTAAAACACGCAAGCCCCTGTTTGGAGTGAAAGCGATCAAAAAAATATTTTCCTGGTAACCTTTTGCTCAGGCACTCAGCATGGTGAAGAGCAGTAAAAAAGCGTCCGGGCCAAGTCTTAAACGCAACAGTTGCAACCCGCGCTGCTTCTGGGTCTTGACGGTATTGACGGAAACCTGCAAACGATTGGCAATTTCCTCGTTTTTAAGCCCGTCAAAATAGGCGAGATTGATCACACCACGACATCCGGCAGGCAAGGATTGAATGGCCTGGTGAATTTCCCCATAAACCTCTGCGCGGATGAGTTTTTCGATGAATGGAGCCTCATCCTCCATTAAAAATGATGCCGATACTTCATATTTTGCCTCAACCGCTCGGTGACGAAGCAGGTTCAGACAGGCATTTTTGACCGAAAGATACAGAAAGGACCCAAGCGCAGTCTCAGACTTGAACTGGGGTAAACGATCCTGAAAGCGAAGAAAAACGTCTTGAACGACATCTTCTGAAGATGCCTTGTCATCAATAATCTTGAAGGCGAAATAACACAACTTGGGGTAATAGCGGCGAAAAACAGCCTCAATTCCCCCAAAAGGAGATTGTGCGTCCTCTCCACCCATGTCTTTCATTGCCTGCATGGGCTTAAAGTTAACGAAATTTGCGGATGGCATTACTCTTCCAGCAATTGCCTTGCGCCATCAAACCCTCTCCAAGAAAACCGGATAGGTATTCCCTGCATTCCACTGGGCAACAATAAGGTTCTTGTCCGGATCAACACAGATATCATGACAATGCTTGAAAATGGGCTTGTCCTGGACCATGGGAAGCAGTTCACCCTGCTTGTAAGTTGGCCTGGTTCCGCCGGGGTTGGAAACCACTTTGTTGTTGCCATCCAGGATGGTCACAAAACCCGCATTGTAGGTGAGCATGTGGTTTTTCAAGGCAGAGAAACAAACGCCGGAATACATTATCTCCCCATCGAATACGGCCCTGCTCACATAAGCACCAGGCACCTGGATGCTGGACCGGTATTCACCATTGAGGCTGAACACCTTGAAACAAGTCTTGACCCTGTCTGTGCACATCAGTACCGGATCATTGGGATTCCGAGTGTCAAGCGTCACACCATGGGCCTGCTTGAAATATTTTTCGCCGAAACTATCACCCCCGAATTTTCGGATGAATTCACCTTTGGCAGTGTATTGTAAAATGAACTGTGACCCATAACCATCCGCAACATAAATGTCGCCATTGGGGCCAATGCAGGTTTCAGTGGGTTTGAACTTGTCACAGTCTCCGTAGGCGCCAATGTATTTGGGATGTTTCAAGGTCAGCAAAATCTTACCATCCAAGGTTGTTTTGTAGACCTCTCCCAACTCGTGATCTGTTATGTAAAGGAACTCTTCTCCACCCTCATCATGAATGGTCAGGCCATGGCCACCTGGGAACTGATGGCCCCAGCTGTCCAACAATTTGCCTGAACGGTCATAGATGATGATGTTGTTCTTGACCTCGTTGGTCAGCAAAAAAATCCTTTTTTTTCTGTCCATCACCATTTCATGGCAATCCTTCACGGGATGGCTTGCCCCAAGGTTTCCCCAATTATAATTGACGCGGTATTTGAAGTCTCCATGCCCAATGACCGGACCAGTATTGTTGATGCGATTGACAATGTTGAAGGGCTTCGCAAAAGCCATGCCTGCGATCAAAAACGAGGATTGTTTGACAAAATCGATCCTTTTCATGTTGATTCTTGTTTTATTGAAGGATGCAGAACAATCTGCAGTGCTGTCCGTTTGTACAAGTTATACATTTAGGAAACACAAAATGACCAAACAAACCAAATGGTTTAACTTTGAATGCTCATCTGAAACTTTGAGCCGTCCTTATTTCCATCACATTTATCGCCACACCCGCGAGCTACCCCTTTCCTGGGATTTGCTGGCAGAGAAAAATATTTTCCTATCCAAAAATTACCTGGAGGCACTGGAAAATTCAGCGCCTTCCAACATGACCTGTCATTTTATCGGGGTTTTCAGGGGACATGAACTTGTTGCTATCGCACTGTCCCAATTCCTTGACCTGAATTCCATTGATTGCTATGGAAACAAAAATCAGGTCAGGCACCTCTCCCTTAAAAACTACCTGTTCAAAAACTACTCTTCCAGGATCCTGGTGATGGGCAACAACATGCTGAGCGGACAAAATGCCTTTGCCGTTTCAGCAACGGCCAACATACCACAAGTGCTGGATGCCCTTGGCCTTGCAGCAGATGAACTAAAAACGATTTTCAACAAAAAGGGAATTGAGATTCACCTTACCAGCTTCAAGGATTTTCAATCCACTGAAATAGAAGCTTTCAAAATGCCTGCATTCAAGGATGACCTGCGGTTTTCTGTTCAACCCAACATGGTGCTTTCAATAAGAGAGGAATGGAATTCTGAGCTGGATTATGTCAGTGCCATGTCCAAAAAATACAGGACCCAATTCAAACGCAGCAGAACAAAAGCAAAAGGAATTGAAAAAAAAGAACTTGGTTTGAAAGAAATCAGGGAACATGAGGAGAAACTCCAAGAACTTTATCTTCATGTAGCAAGCAATGCGCCGTTTAATACTTTTTACCTGCCCAAACACCATTTCAGTGCATTGAAAGAAAAGCTTGATGCTGCCTTCATGCTGTTTGGCTATTTCATGGATGATCAACTCATCGGATTCAAAACCATGATCTGCAATGGAGAAGTGCTGGACACTTATTTCTTAGGGTATGATGACAGCATCCAAAAAGAAAAAATGTTGTACCTCAACATGCTTTACGACATGACCAGCCATGCTATAAACAATGGTTTTAAGAAAATCATCTTTGGCAGAACTGCACTTGAAATCAAAAGCTCCATCGGAGCTCGTCCAGAGGAAATGGTTGGACTGATGAAACACAGCAGTAAAATCATCAACCGCTTCCTGCCCTTCTTCTTCAATTACCTTGAACCGAAAACTGTTTGGCAGGAACGGAACCCCTTTCAAGCTTCTTCGCAATAAAAGACAAAACTACAAATGCGGTCTCGGCCATTCTGTTTCCCTTGTTATCCAACAGGGGATTGATTTCTGTAAATTCAAAACAGCAAACCTTTCCGCTATCCATCAACAAGTCGATGATATTGATAATCTCCATCGGATAAAACCCTGTTGGAACCGGTGTTCCCGTGCCATAGGAAATACTGTCACAATCCATGGAGTCTACATCAAATGAAATGTAGATGATATCACAATCCTGCAACTGCTTCAGGCAAGTTTCCACACAGGTTGAAATCTTTTTCTCCCGCATCTCATCAACCCTGTAGTGCAGAATTCCTTCCTGATGGATCAACTCCTCTTCAGCCTGCTCAAAATCACGCAAACCAAAATAAATCAGGTGCTCTGGCTTCAACTTGGGGCCGTCAATCCCTATGTTCTTGATTCTTTTCCAGAAATATTCGGTTGCTGCTTCAATGGGATTGAGCTGGTGTTCCAGGTTGTCTTTGCCCAACACCGCCGCAAGGGGCATGCCGTGGATATTGCCGGAAGGTGAAGTGTATGGCGAATGGAGGTCGGCATGTGCATCCAGCCAGATGACACCAAGGGTATAATGCGGATTAGCTGCTTTTATGCCGCTGATGGTGCCCAGCGCAGAAGAGTGATCGCCAGACAAAACAATGGGAAAATGATCTGTTTTGATGGAAGTACGAACCGCATCGGCCACACGCTCACACTGTTCGTATACATGTTCTATGCGCTTGGCAAATGGATTGGTATTTTTGTTGTAGATGCTTTCGTTGTGCGTCTCCACATCAACATGTTCGTGGCGATGAAAAAAATCATCTCCCTTGTTGATGGCGGCAATTTCCATGGCATCTATCCCCATGTCAGAACCCCTTGTGCCCGCACCTATATCAGACCTGTTCTTGATGAGTTGAATGTTCATGCCACTAAAATAAATGGGAATGATGAAACCGAATCATTTGTTGGATGATGTTGCTGTTAATTTTATTTAAAAATGCGATGCCATATAAAACAACGGGCGTTGATGATTAATCCCTAATTTCATGGGCAATAGAACAAGAAAATTGAAGCGGTTTTTCATGAGAGGTCTTAGCGCTATACTACTGTTGATTTTGGGAACATCCCTTGCTGTTGGACAACCCATTGCATTACAAAACAATCACATCAATATTGCGTTTTTTCCTGAAGGCGGAAAACTCATCACTGGAGAGTCTTGCGTGATTGGATTCAAGGCTACAAATACAAAAGGAGACCCACTTGCTGTCCGCTGCAAGATTGTGGACGACAAGAAAAACATCTATGGAGAAGCCATCAGTTTTCATGAAGGAAGAGGATCCTTTGAAATCTTACCTGAAGAGGGATACCAATATTTTTTGACGATTGCAACTGACAGTATAGAACAATCATTTCCATTACCAACACATACTAACAAAGGATTGGCATTGAAGCTGAGCCCTCACCCGCAGGGATTTCAATTTGAAATGGCCATCCACACTGAAACCATAGAACAACAACCTGCGGCAATCATTGGAGAAATGAATGGACGAACAGTGTTCAGAATTGAAGTACCCAATGGAAAGCAAAATTTTCGAGGGCTTATTTCAACAGCCTCTGCATCAATTCTTTCAGGGATCATGAAAGTATTGGTGTTGAGCAAGGAAAACAAGCTATTGGCTGAAAGGCTGGTCTTTGTTCATCGCCCCATCGAAAAACTTCAAATAACGAAAATTGACGCCCTTCTCATCGAAGCCAACTGGTATGTCCAAACAACGGAGGATTCTGCCAAACAGGCCCTGGACCTGCAGATGCTGACCCGTGATTTCAAACCAGGTTTGATCCAACTGCTCAGCGGGAATGCGCCAATGATCATGGATTCCATCAAAAGCATGAATGAGGTAGTTGTAAAAAGCAAGAAAAAATCTGCAACAGAAGAGTTGAATGACTTTTATTCAAAAGGCTTTTTTTCATCTGGCGAAACAAGAATCATTGACCTGGTCAACGGACCTGACAAGATTGTACATGAGAACATCATTGAGTTCCTGAAGTTCAAGGTGCCTGGACTTTCGGTGGTTGATCCCAATTATGAAAATGCAGCAATGCCAAGCTTGATGGATGACCCACTCAATGATCCTTCGGGATACCGGATTTATTACCGACAGCAGGCATCCATCAGCAGTCTGGGCAATGCCCCGATGGCCATCTACCTGAACGAAGTGCAGATCAGCCCAACGGTGCTGGCCACTATTCCGGCCCATGACATTATCTTGATCAAAGTATTCAGCAATTTTGCACCAGCCCCGGGAGGTGGTGCCGGTGGGGCTTTGGCGATTTATACCAAAAAGCCCAATCCGAAAAAAGGATAATTATTTTGAGCGAGATCCGCCCTTGAATTTTCTCAGGTGGTAGGTAAAGCTCAACAGAAAATACCGGTTCAAGACTTCCTGGCGAACATCTTCAATATAGTTGAGCTCAACGTTTCTGTTGACACTCTTGTTCGCATTCAGCAGATCAAACATGGTGAGACGCAACTCTGCTTTCTTTGCCCGGCCAAAGAGTTTTGCTACGCCAGCATTCCAGAGGGGGATAGACTGGTTGATGGCTGATGCATTTCCCCTGAACATGATGTAATCGAAATCGTTGGTGAACAGCCATCCGTTTTTGGTATTGATGGTTGGTTCTGCAGAAATGCGGTGGTTGTAAAAATTGGCATTCTTTCTGCCTGCGATGGTGTACTTGATGTTGTTGAAGGACGAATTTCCTGAAAGCCCAAGATCAAGCCAGTCTTTGAGGTTAAGATTGAAATTCAATCGACCGCCATAGGTATCACGGAAAGTATAGCCTTTAACAGCATTGAACAGGCTCACCTCTCTGCTGTTGTTGATCCAGGACATGATGTTGATGGAAGATTTGGGATTCTTCATAGAGATGCTGTAATGAATGTTGATCCCTGATGCGTAAGCACCATCGAGGTTCAAGGGTTTGATGTACTGGGCACCATTGGGCAAAGAATAACCATCGACCAAAAGATTGGCACCGGTTGTGTTCAGTGTGATGGCGTTAGAGATTTTTCTTGCCGTTGTTGAGGCATTCATGTTGATGGAAAGATTGTTGGTCTTTCGTTTGTTCAAAAAATTATAGGTTGCTTCCAGCCTGTTGGTAAATTCCTGCTTCAACAAGGGATTACCAGCACGAACGTACATGATGCTGCTGTTGTTGACCACGTCCTGCAACTGGGTCACATAGGGTTGCACAGTAAACCCACGGTAATTCAAACGTAGACTCTGTGAACGTCCTTTTCTGTATTGAAGAAAAAAACTGGGAAACAGGTCTACAAAAGAATTCTTGAGATCAGATTTTGTGGTCATGTTGTTGCTGGTCAGTGTCGCTTTTTGTACAGCCAATCCGGCAACATAATTCCAGAGAGGGCTTATCTGCCTGCGATAACTTAAGCCACTCCTGTGTGCCTTATTGTCGTTTTCAAATGCATTGGTCAGGCTGGGAACCACAATAGAATATACCTTGGTCAACTTGTCTAGTTTATTGGCATGCTGGTCAGATGATCCAGTATTGTAATTGTAACTGTAAGTAAGTTCCAGCTGAGATTTGATGTTCAAAGGCTCAGTATAAGAGAGACTGGCACCGTAGCGCAACCCATCAACAAATGCTTCTGTCACCTGATCCAATGTATCAATTCCCCTGCTGTAGCGGTTGTTGTAGGACAGGTTCCTGGATTCGCGTTCACTCTCATTCGCACCATGGCTGAGATAGAGGCTCATGGTTCTTCCGCGTTTGTTGAATTTATGGCGATAAAGAATGCTGCTGTACATGTTGTATCCCTGACTGAAAAACTTATTTACCGTGCTGAGGGCATTGATGGGCAGGAACTTCCCTTTGGTGGTGGTGGAATTGGAACTGCTTGATGCATCAGACCATTGGCGATTGTAATTCGACTTGATCAAAACTGAATTAGAACTGTCGAACATGTGATCAATCTCAATATTGGCGCGGTGATTTTTATTGGTATTGCCAGACAGGATTTTACTTGAATTGAACAATGATGAATCATTTACCACGTAGGTTTCCCTCTGGCGATCCCTGTTTGTATTGGAAAAGATATCACTGTAAAAATAACTTCCGCTTACTTTTGTATACTTCCCCCACTGGTCATCATAATTCAATCCACCTCCTTTGGTTGTGGAGATACCGTTGGCATTACCTGTAAATACATTGGTGCTCCCGTTCGGTGAAGCACTGTTTCCGCCTCCAGCTTGACCCGCTGCTCCCAGAAAATCCTGAACCGAAAAATTCTGGTTGTTGATGTTGTTCATCTGCCCAATGAATGAAATTTTCCTGTCTCCATTGATCCTGTTGGCACTCACCGCATGGGCATACCTTCCTTCATTCCCAACCGCTGCACTGCCTTTTCCAAACAATCCTTTTTTCCTGTCTTTTTTGGTGATGATGTTGATGGTCCTGATCCTGTTTCCATCATCAAATCCACTGAATGCACTCTGGTCACTTACTGCATCAATCACCTGAATCTTTTCGATGATGTCTGCTGGGAGGTTCCTGGTGGCCATCTTGGGATCATTGCCGTAAAAAGGTTTGCCATCCACCAAAATCCTGGCCACGGGTTCGCCCTGGGTCTTGATGGATCCATCCCGGTCCACTTCTACCCCAGGCATTTTTTTCAAAAGGTCTTCCGTGGATGCGTTGGGAATGGTCTTGAACTGACTGGCATTGAATTCAGTGGTATCGCCATTGATGGCCATGGCAGCGGCCCTGATGATGATCCCATCCAGCACGGTTGAAAACTTGACCATGGGGATGATGGCCATATCCTTTTCTGAAGATTCTGCAGTCAATACAAAGGGCTGGTCAACCTGCTGGTATCCTGAATAGGTAATGCGCAGAATATAATCCCCAAAAGGGATATTGTCAATCTGAAAATAGCCATTGGTATTGGACATCACAGACCTCAACACGGTAGAGTCCTTGGCCTTCAATACTGAAACCGAAGCCCCTTTTAAAGCAAGCGTGGAATCTTTCAAGGTACCTTTTACAAGCCCCGATTTGTTTGATTGGGCCAATAGCAAGGCTGGCACTGAAAAAACAACAATAAAAACGAACCGAAAAATGAACTTCATTACCGGATAAAAATATTCACTTTCCGACTAAAATGCTTGATTTTATTTTAGAAGATGTCCATTTCTTTTGCCAAACCAAAACAGCAAAGGCTTTTCGCTTTATAATTTCATAAATTAGGGGAATCAACATCCTCATTGAACATGAAACGATTATTGCTTGCAGCCGCCTTTTTCTTTTTTGCTTTTCTTGCAATGGCTCAAAATTGGACGCCTGCCGGAGATAAAATAAAAACCCCCTGGGCAGAAAAAATTGATCCCAGCAGTCCGCTGCCTGAATACCCCCGCCCTCAGCTGGTGCGCGACCAATGGCAGAACCTGAACGGATCCTGGGACTATGCCATTCTTCCCAAAGGAAGCAACGAGCCCAATGCATTTGATGGAAAAATCCTCGTTCCCTATGCCATTGAATCAAGCTTATCAGGGGTGCAGAAAATGGTGGGTGACAAGAATGAACTCTGGTACCACCGTACCTTCAATGTACCCGCAACCTGGAAAAACAAGGCAGTGATTTTGCATTTTGGTGCAGTAGACTGGAAGGCTGATATCTGGATCAATGACATCAAAGTAGGCGCGCACCAGGGCGGTTATGCCCCTTTCAGCCTCGACATCACCCCCTTCCTTTTAAAAGACAAACAACAGAAACTGGTTGTCAAGGTATGGGACCCCTCCGATCAGGGTTTTCAGCCCAGGGGCAAACAGGTGAGCCTTCCCAAAGGGATCTGGTACACCTCCGTTACCGGCATCTGGCAAACCGTTTGGCTTGAACCTGTTGAAACAGCGCATGTGTCGGGTTTGAAAACGGTTCCGAACATTGATGGAGGAAATGTTTCGGTAATGGCTTCGACTGTTGGCACTGCATCCAATGACATCATCGAAGTGAAGGTGATGGAAAACGGGAAATTGATTGGCATGGGCAAAGCTGTTGTGGGGCAGGAAGTGACAGTTGCCGTTCCAAATGCAAAATTGTGGAGCCCTGAGTCTCCGTTTCTTTATGACATGGAAGTATCCATCCTGCACAATGGCATCGCAACGGATAAACTGAAAAGCTATTTTGGGATGCGCAAAATATCCACCAAGGCGGATGCCAATGGTATCCACCGCATGCAGCTTAACAACAAGGACTATTTCCAGTTCGGCCCGCTCGACCAAGGATGGTGGCCTGACGGACTCTATACAGCCCCTACTGATGAAGCACTGTTGTATGACATCAAAAAAACAAAAGACCTGGGATTCAACATGATCCGCAAGCATGTAAAAGTGGAACCCGCCAGATGGTATTACCATTGCGATCGTGAGGGAATCCTAGTCTGGCAGGACATGCCCAGCGGAGATGCCAATCCCAAATGGCAGACCCGCAACTATTTCAATGGCCAGGAATTGCAACGCAGCCAAAAATCAGAACAGAACTTCATCCAGGAGTGGAAAGAAATCATGGACCTGACCTATTCCAACCCTTCTGTTGTGGTGATGGTGCCTTTCAACGAAGCTTGGGGACAGTTCAAAACCCCTGAGATCGTAGAATTGACCAAGAACTACAACCCATCAAGGCTCGTGAATCCTGCCAGCGGAGGCAATCATTATGACGTAGGTGACATGATTGATATCCACAACTACCCTGAACCGGTGATGGGCTTGTTTGATTCAAAGCGTGTCAATGTATTAGGCGAATACGGAGGTATCGGCCTGGTGAAAGACAACCATGTTTGGGAGAACAACCGCAACTGGGGCTATGTGCAATACAAGACCAGCGAAGAAGCCACCAAGGCCTATGTGTCCTTTGCTGAAAAGCTTAAAAAACTCATTCCCTTTGGTTATTCAGCTGCCGTCTACACCCAGACCACAGATGTTGAAATTGAAATCAATGGCCTGATCACCTATGACAGAAAAGTCATCAAGCTGGACGAAGCAGCAGTTAGAAAAATAAACCAGGAGGTTATTGCCACATTGAACAAATAGCATCATTTCCTGAGCACCTGCCCGGCAGCCAGCAAGGCTTTTTCCAGTTCAACATATGACAATTGTTGAACTGGAATTTTTTTGTCGATTGCCATTGCCGCCGCCGTTGCAGCTGATTGTCCCAGTATCATGAACACCGGCTCCATCCGGATGGAACCATAGGCAATGTGTGAACTGGATACGCAAACGGAAACCAGGAGGTTGGAACATTCTTTTTCCTTGGGCAAGATCGCGCCATAGTCAATGGAATAGGGCCTGTCAGGCCTCACGCCGATATCTCCTTCATTCTGGATATAACCTTCCGCGGTCACATAGCGTTGTGTGTTGTGGGAATCCAATGAATAAGATCCCATTCCAATCGGTCTTGCAATGGCAGTCTTGCCCAGCGCATCTTTTTCCGTCATCACAAAATCACCCAGCATCCTCCTGGACTCTCGAACATAGAGCTGATATGGCCATCCGTCATTTTCAATGAATTCATCTTTGGCCAGACCATAGGTATTGAATTGTTGCTGGATCTCTTTGGGCACAGCAGGATCATTGGCCATGAAATAGAGATAGCCTTTCTGGTATCGCTCATGTTCGAGGATGATTTCTTTTCTGCGCACATAAGTTGCATCAGGATAATCATGGTTGCCACCAATAAAATCACTGCTAAAAGGTCCATGGTTGTTGGTGTCTGTTTTCTTGTTGGGAACTGCATCAAACTTGGGAAATACATCCCGCCATCCGGCAGCAAACAACCTTGCAAGGATTTCATATCGCTTTGGATCATACCCTTCCGGCTTGGGAAAAGGTATGCTGTTCTCTGGATTGGCACTCATACACAGGCGATAACAATAAGCCTGGATTTTATTGTCGCCATCACCCTTGTTTCCAGGTGCCGCCGCACTGACCTCTGGGAGCAAACCGCTTGAAGGTTTTCCAGGAATTTTGTAGGGATCAATCTTTTGCTTGAAATGATGTGCATGATGAAATACTTCCGTCTGTACACCATTCCATTGTTCTCCGTATTGCTGGGTGGATTCCCTGCCCACGGTATAGCCCACTCCAGCGGCTGCCATCAAATCCCCTTCATAAGTAGCATCAATAAAGGCCTTGCCTATAAATGTAGTACCATCAAGGGTTTTGAAGGAAATGATCTTGTTGTTTTTCTTGGTTACACCTCCAGGAGAACGGTCAAGCCACCTGTCGCGATAGACCATGATCTTATTTTCCCTGATCATGTTTTCAAATGCTGCTTCTGCAACATGGGGCTCAAACAACCACATGGTTTTGAGACTGGTATCGTTGGCAACCGTTCCCTGACCCTTGTTACCAAAGGCTGATCTTTGCTGCCATTTCCAGGCACTATCGGTCTGGTAATGGTTGTACAAGCGGTGGTAAAAATTCCTGGCCAATCCACCAATCACTGTCTTGTCGCCAGTATCGGTATAGCCCAATCCGTTGGAAGAGAGCCCGCCCAGGTGAACATCAGGAGAAACCACCACCACGGATTTCCCCATTTTTGCAGCCTGCACTGCGGCAGTGATGGCAGAAGATGTTCCACCGTAAATGACAATGTCTGCAGTAATTTTTCTGTCCAAAGACAGGACCTGTCCGTCTTTCAGCAACTGGGTCTTGAGTTGATCGTAGCCGAGGTCCTGCACATCCATCTTGCGGTCCAGGGCCATCACTGCTGCTGTTCCAGCCGTTTGACCCAATACCATGTAGACCGGTTCCATGCGGATGGAACTGTAGGCCACGTGAGAAGCCGACAAACATACCGGCACCAGCAAATTTGAACACTCGTTTCTTTTGGGGATGATGGAACGGTAACTGATCCCATAATAAGTTGACTTCTGTTTGCCATATCCTCCTTCAATCCTCACATTGCCATCAGCATCGACCACACGGGCAACAAAATGACAGTCCAATGGATAGGTTGCGATGGCAACAGGATCCGCTACAGGCCTTGATCCGTTGCAGTTTTGTTCAGTCATGACATAGTCACTGACCATTCTTCTTGCTTCTCTTACATATACCTGATAAGGAAAATGATCAGTATCGAGGTATTCATCCTTGGGCCATCCCCAGGTTTTCATTTCGTTTCTCATGTCCAATGGCAAACGTTCATCATTGCCCAGGAACCAGAGCAGGCCCATGGAATAGGCCTTATGCTGTGCAGCGATCTCAACACGGGTGGCATGGTTGGCATTGGGCCATGCATATGACATGCCCACAAAATTGCCCTGGTTGGTATCCGTTTTTTTGTTGGGCATGGGTGTGAAAGAGATGATGCTGCTAAGTGCTATGTCAGGATTGAGCGAAATCATCCTTGCCAGAAACTCATACCAAAGCGGATTGTAGTTGCTGGGCTTGCTAACCTCTATTTTGTTGCCAGGATCATTTGTCAGGGTCAGGCGGTAACAATAGGTCTGCGTCCTGTCATCCCCAGTTCCATTAGGGCCTGCAGGCTTTGCATCAATAAAAGGAAGCAGGCCACTGTTGGGATTTCCTGCTATCACATAGGGATCAATCGAGGTTTTGCCATTGCCTACAACCGGACCCATCCGGATACCATTCATGGTTTCGCCATACGTGGCATTGCTCTCACGACCAACCTTAAATGACACACCTGCCATGCGCATGAGATCACCCTCATAACTTGCATCAATGAACATTTTGGCACCAACCTTTAAACCACTTTCCATTGTGATATGCTTCAAACGGCCTTCCTGTTTTACTGGAGCAGATGTGAGGTTGATGCGCTGGTTGTAGATTACCTCAACACCAAGATCTTTCAACATCTGTTTGAAGATTTTTTCACCAACACCAGACTCATAGACCCATTGCATTTTCAGCGAATCATTTTTACCGGTATAGGTTCTTTTCTTGGAACGCTCAAAAAACTCAGCCCGACCTTCTACCTTCCAGGCAGCAGAATCCAGGTAATGGGCATAGACCCTTTGGTAAAAGTCTTTGGTGAAACCGCCTGCTATCCTGAAATTGTTCAGGTCGGTTGCAGTGAGCCCTGAAGTAGCCATACCCCCAACATGATTGTTGGTACTGATTAGCACCACGGACTTCCCCATCTTTGCCACCTGCAACGCAGCAGTGATTCCTGCTGGTGTTTCTCCATACACACAAACATCATAAGGTTTCTCTTTTGCAGTTGATGATGCAAAAATGAAAAGGGTCAACAGAGAAAAACAAAAGAATCGTTTCAGTGTGTTTTGGAAGCGGGAGATCATGATCAAATTTTAATGCACTCAATTTATTGCATTCTGCATTCTATGGATTGATTTAGCGTGTATATTTTATTGTAAAAATCAATCAGAAAATGCGCAGTACCTTTGCAGCATAAATCATTACCGTGTACCAACAAGCATTTGAAGCCATCGTCAACAGCAGGAGATCCAACCGTAGTTATGACCCCGCAGTAGAAGTGCCCGATGAGGTCATCAAAAAATCACTGGAACTGGCCATCCTTTCCCCTAACAGCAGCAACATGCAGTTGTGGGAATTCTATTGGATCAAATCAGAGGAATTGAGGGAGAAGTTTACGCCGCTTTGCCTGGGACAGTCAGCTGCAAAGACCGCCAAGCATTTGATGGTATTTGTGACCAGGCAAGACCATTGGAAATCCCATGCAAAATGGAATTACAACAATTTCAAGGCCACCATTGTCGACAATGCACCCACCAAAAGACAGCAACGCGGGTTGGATTATTATGGGAAACTGATGCCCATTGTCTACGCACAAGATTGGTTTGGTTTCATGACCCTGATCAGGAGAGTGGTATGTTTCGTCAAGGGCTTCAGCAATCCTTTCGCACGCATCTCCGGCAGCCGTGACCAAAAAGTGATCGTGCACAAGTCCTGTGCACTTGCCGCGCAAACCTTCATGCTGGCCATCTCTGCCCATGGATACGATACCTGCCCAATGGAAGGCTTTGATTCAAAACGCGTCAAAAAATTGATGGGACTACCTGCCGGTGCAGAAATCAACATGATTGTATCCATAGGAAAAGGCACTGAGAAAGGGATCCACGGAGAGAGAAAAAGACTGCCTTTTGAAGAGGTGGTTTTTGTGCGATAAGGTTCTACAAACAGTTCCGCTGCCTTCACTGATCAATCCTCATCTTCCGCTTTCAAGACCTTGATGTCTTTGGAAAGTTGTTCCATGTCCAGGTCCAGCGTTCCATTGTAAATGCCCCTGATCCTTCCTGTCTTGTCTACCAGCAATACATGTTCGGTATGCAAGAAATCTGTGCTGTCTTTGGTAAATCCCAATGCCTCTTCCGCAAAATAAGACCTGCGGGCAAGGGTATAGATATCAGCCTTGGCGCCCGTAAGCAAATGCCAGTTGGGAGCAATGAATTTGTTGGTGTTGGCATATTCCCTCAACCTTGAAACACTGTCCCGCCAGGGCGTTACAGAGAACGAAAGAAAAACAATACCCGTATCTTTTGCCGATTCACTGTTCAGTTTTCTGAGTTTGGACATCATGCCCGGACAGATGCTCCCACATCCGGTAAAAAAGAAATTGGCCACCTGAATTTTTCCCTTGACATTTTTCTCAGAAAATACTTGCCCATCCTGGTTGTTTAGCGCAAACTTGCCGATGGTATGGGTGATGGTTTTTTCAACACCAGCAGAACCACTCAAAAAAATGGGTGTAAAATCAGGTGCATTGTAATAGGGCAAGGCCTTATCTGAAGCCTGCTGCCTGCAACCCGTCATTAATAAAATCAAACTAATTGATGCCAACGCTATCCGATACATTGATACAGTTTTTTGTTCCGAGCAGCCCATAGCGTCTGCCGTCACGGATGATGTAATTGGAGCGGATGCTGCCATCGTCATACCATTGTTTTTGGGATCCCGATTCATACCCTTTTTCGTAGTTCATTTCACGAACCAATTTCCCCTCTGGGTTCCACTCCCTGCAAGTACCCTGGTATTCTCCATCGACAAAAAAATAATGCGCTTGTAGCTTCCCATTGTTCCAATACCTTTTCAGTGGTCCGGTTTTGACACCCATCACATAATAGCGCTGCTCCATCAAAACACCATTCTCATGGAATCTTCTGAACTCGCCATGTTCCAGGCCATTGTAAAAAGAGGTAACAGCCAGCGTATCTCGTGTACCCGGATAAAATTCATGTTGCACAATGCCCTTGGGTTGCGTCTTGCATCCCATCAACATAATCAGGCAAAGAGTGAACACACTAATTCGAAACCGTACCGGCTGTTCCAAAGAAACCATTTCCGTTGATATAAGGATCTGTATCGGTGATGTGATAATGATAAATGCCCGCAGGATAATCTGCAGTGGCATGCTTGTGACCATGGTAGGCATCAAGGCTTGCGTTGGTCACCTTCGCACCGTTCTCTTCAGGTCCATAAACAGGAAAGCCATCTAGCAGGAAACCCAACAGGGCTGATTTGTTCAATTTTGTCTGCGTCAGGTAAAGTGGCTCAACATGATAATGGTACATACCTCCAGGAGCGGGATGGCCCCAGCTTTGGTCGAAGCTCGCCATTTCTCCCGTCAAAGGCTGATTTGGGCCAGCATACTGGTTGAAGAAAGGTACACCATTGACAGTTACACCTATTGGCCCCAGCGGAGTAGGTTTTTTTGTACTTGCTTCAGCAGGATTGATGGGAATTTTGAAAGTGTAGGACAAGGTATTGATGGAATTAGGATTCTTTACAAATGTTTTTCCCGCGAAAGTGACACCTGAAAAATTTTCATACAAAGGATTGGTTGTTGGGTAGTAGGCACTCTTGTGGTCTGGCGTACCGTTGCTCTTGATGGTAACAAAGGTTCCATCAGATGTGATACTGGTAGCACCGTATATTTTTTTGTAAACGTCTGGAACCGTTGATGGCGTTGAGGGGGTTGAAGGTGTTGATGTGGAGGCTTTTTTGCAAGCCAAACCAAGAAGTACCAGGGCCACAATGATGAAAATGCTGTTTTTGGTATTCATATTTCCTTTTTTAATGTTGTTTATTGCTGATCAGGAGGTGGCAGAGGCCTTTTGCCTCCATGTGGTGGATGTACTTCTCCGGGTGGTGGTGGATTATGACCTGGAGGTGGCGGGGGATGGCCCTCACCAGGAGGTGGAGCTGCCATCAAGCCTGCGAGTTGATCCAGCAATCCATCAAATTTCTTTTTTTGTTTGTCATTACACAATGAGCGCAGTTTTTGAAAATGCTCCAGGTTGAGCAGTTCAAGAGCTTGTATTTTTAGGGTGACAGCCTGCACAGCTTTCATCTTCTCTGGCTCGGGGATAACCTGTTGCTTGAGCAGTTGAAAAAGGTTCTCTTTTGCAGACCTGATTTCATTTTTTAATGATCTCGCTGAAGCCTGATGATCCTCGATCAACTCCTGAAAAACATTCAGCTGACTTGAATCCAGCTCAAGCTGATGGACCAGAAACTCCCTTGGAGATCCTTTTGGGCCTTGCATCCTTTCTGGCCTGTTTATCCAAAAGAACAGGATGGTTCCGGCATTGGCCACCAGGAGCGTCACCACCAACCAGTTAAGGAGTTTGTTTTTTATGGCATTGTTCATGTTCAGTATGGTTTAATAGATTGTTCCGATGGATTGGTTGTAATCAGAGG
>JACCDW010392558.1_pt1 | contig 46290 bp, 37 predicted proteins | sample 7449781 | NCBI WGS metagenome assembly JACCDW01 (sample SAMN15323449, study PRJNA562643) | freshwater metagenome | isolation source: river surface water | place: USA:Blue River Watershed | collected 2017-08-18
ATGTACTCATGATTCTGATTATAGGCATTATGGGATTTTTTGTAGAACTCGCGGGTGTGAAAACACAAGCCATTTTTGGCAGCTATGACTATGGTAAAACACTAGGCACAAAATGGCAAGGGGTTCCTTATCTTATTGGTGTCAATTGGGCCGCTATGATTTTTTACACCTCAAGCCTACTTGCTGGTAGAATTAAAAACAACCTCGGAATTGCATTTTTAGGTGCTTTAATCATGACGATTTATGACTATTTCCTTGAGCCAGTGGCCATGAAATACGATTTTTGGCATTGGAAAAACGGCATCATTCCACTTCAAAATTACATTGCTTGGTTTATTGTTGCCTTTATCATGCATCTCATTTTAAACGCTGCATGTAAACCCATTAAAAATAAAATGGCTACTGCCCTATTGTTTATTCAAATGGCGTTCTTCTTGATTTTACACATTTATATTCGATTGTTCTAAAAACACATTAAACAAAAAAAAACGCCAAACAATGTTTGGCGTTTTTTTTGTTATCAAGAGATTTTTAAAGCGGACAATCTACGCTTGCATACATCGTATCGATTTCAGCAATATAACGCTCCATAACTACCTTACGCTTCACTTTAAGCGTAATTGTCATATCTCCATTTTCAACGCTAAATGGTTCCCTCTTAACTAAGAAGTTTTTAATGCGCTCAAACTTTGCAAGTCCGTTTCCAAGTTTCTTTGCATCTTCAGCCAACCAAGCTGTTAACGCTGAATCATGAATGAATTCATCTCCAGATTTCAACAAGTCAGCCTTAGACGACAATTGCTCAGCAACTGCCTCAGCGCTAGGAACGATAATTGCAGTTAAATATTCACGTTTGTCTCCAATGATGAAAATTTGATCAATTCTTGCACTCTTTAAGTAAACATTTTCAATTTGAGTTGGATAAATATTTTTACCCAAAGACGTTTTCAACATGTTTTTTAAACGGTCAGTAATTTTCAAATAGCCACGATCAAAACGACCGATATCGCCAGTATGAAACCAACCATCTGCATCAAAAACATTGTCGGTTTCTGCTTTATTCTGCCAATATCCCTTCATAATGTTAGGTCCTTTACACAGAATTTCGCCCTCCGCACATTCGAATGAAGGATTAAAGCTATCGTAAGACTGAATGGTTATGATTTCTTTGGTTTCAATATTCTGAATGGCCACCATTTGACGCGGTCCAACCCTACCAACTGTGCCATAAACTTGACGATCAAATTCATTTACAGTTACAAAAGGAGATGTTTCTGTTAATCCATAACCCTCTTGTACTTTAAGTCCTAAATTGGCAAAGAACTCACCCACATGTGGAGGTAAGGCACCACCACCTGAAACAAACATTTTCAAACGACCACCCATTTTGGCTTTGATTTTTGAAAACACAAGTTTCTCAGCTAAATTATTCTTAAAACTTAAGAATACACCTGCCGAATTTCCAGAATCTAATTGCTTTCTGTATTTCTCTCCAACACCCAAAGCCCACCAGAAAATTTTAGCCTTTATACCGCCTGGCTCTGTGGCATTTTTAACAACTTTTTCATGTACTCGCTCCAACAAGCGTGGAACAGTTGCCATTAATGTTGGTCTAATTTCATTGATGTTTGTTGCAACTTTTTCGATGCTCTCAGCAAATGCCACCTGGGCACCAATATAAATCCCTAAATACATCGTTGCCATCCTCTCGAATACGTGACTTAATGGCAAGTACGACAAATACATGTCGGTTTTTTCGATGGCAGGACATAACTCTTGGGCATCGTAACAATCGCTCATGAAATTATAATGTGTGAGCATTGCACCTTTAGGCACGCCTGTTGTTCCACTGGTATAGATGAGCGTTGCTAAATCTTCTTTACCAACCGATTCAAATTGTTTCTCAATGGCATCTTTATTTGAGTCAAAACTATTTTTTCCAGCTTCAATTGCCGATGTATAATTGATAACTTTCCCGGATTCCTCCATTTCTGAAGGCACAAAAATCACTTTTTGCATGGTTGGGCAAGTTGAATCTACTTTCAAATACTTTTTTAACAAAAAGGTATTTCCTACAAACAACAATTTTGAACCACTGTCGTTAATGATAAATGCTGTTTCTTCAGGAGTTAACGTAGGATAAATTGAAACGTTTACCAATCCTAATTTTTGCAATGATTGATCTAAAATATAGTATTGCGGACAGTTTTCGAGCATAATTGCGACGCGATCGCCTTTCTGCAATCCTTCAGAAATCAAAAATGATGTCACATAATCGATTTGCTCTAGTAAATAAGCATAAGTAAACTCAACCCATTGTCCTTTTATTTTTTGGAACAAATAAGAACGAGAAGGCGTATGAATGTTGTTTGCTGCATTTAGAAATAAATGATGCAAAGATTTAAATTGGGGCTCCGACTTAAAACGAGCTTCAATTGTAGTGGTATCTATCATATTTGTCATTTAGAAAAAACAAATATGAATGATAATTTTGATAAAACAAAAATGGCAAATCCGTAAAACGGAAAAAATTATTATTGATTTCCCTTAAACAGCTTCAGCTTCTACAGCTTCAACTTCAGGCACCATGCGCTTCAATAGGTTCTCGATGCCAGCTTTTAGCGTCATTGTAGATGAGGGACATCCACTGCAGCTACCTTTCATTTGCACCGTAACAACACCATTTTTGAAGCTTTTGAAATCAATGGCACCGCCATCCATTTCTACTGCTGGACGAACGTGATCTTCCAGCAACTGCTTGATTTTACGTTCAATTTCAGTTTCTTCTTCTTCACTTAATTCTTTTTTTGCTGAAACAATTTCTTTTCCGTCTTCAATCCACTCCGTAAAAAAGTTTCTCAAATCTGGAATCAAATCAAACCATTCGTAATCTGAATTCTTTGTGATACTTACAAAGTTGTTCATGATAAAAACACCTTTTACAAACGACATTTCAAACAACGCTGTTGCCAATGCACTGTTTTTTGCCAATTCAGCATTTCTAAAATCAGCACTATCGTTTGGCAATAACATTCTATTTGCAACAAACTTCATACTTTCTGGATTCGGCGTTGCTTCAGCATATACAGTTACAATATCGTTGATGTTTTTTTCCATGGTATTACAAAATTACAACACATTTTACTCATTTTGAAATTTTATTTAGAAAGTTTCTAAATCAACTTGTCCACAACGCAAGGATATCCCCCAAAAAGGAAAGAACTTTGTAACATGGCGAAAACAAAATCAGCTTTTTTCTGCAGATCTTGCGGGTTTGAAAGTCCTAAATGGATTGGTAAATGTCCTGGTTGCAACAACTGGAACACTCTCTCTGAGGAAGTAAAACCTACAAATTCAAACCACGCTTGGAAAAAAAGCAGCCGCAAAATTGTTGAAGCCAAAAAAATCAATGAAATTCCCGATTTACAGCAGCAAAAACTCATTCTCCCCGACAGTGAACTCAACCTCGTTCTGGGTGGTGGACTTGTTTCAGGTGCTGTAGTCTTGCTTGGTGGCGAACCAGGAATTGGTAAAAGTACATTACTGCTTCAATTGGCTTTGCGCACACCAGGAAATATTCTCTACGTGAGCGGCGAAGAAAGTGAGTCACAAATTAAATTGCGCGCGGAACGACTTGGAGCAGCGGCTTCGAATTGTGCTATTCTCACAGAAACGCTTCTCGAAAACATTCTAAACTTGGTCGATGAACATACTCCAGATATTCTTATCATCGATTCTATTCAAACCATATATTCCGATGCCCTCGATGCAACTCCAGGTAGTGTTTCTCAAATTAGAGATTGCACCGGAAAACTGCTCCAATACGCGAAAGAAAATAACGTACCCGTTTTTTTAGTGGGACATATCACAAAAGACGGAGCCATTGCTGGACCTAAATTGTTGGAACACATGGTTGATACCGTTTTGCAATTTGAAGGTGATCGACACCATGCATACCGCATTTTGCGTACCCTCAAAAACAGATTTGGTAGCACCCAAGAATTGGGCATTTATGAAATGCAAGGCACAGGGTTAATTCCTGTAAAGAATCCTTCAGAAATTTGGCTCGCCCAACGCGATGAACCCCTAAGTGGAATCGCAATTTCTGGAGTACTCGAAGGAATGCGCCCATTACTCCTTGAAGTTCAAGCACTTGTGAGCACAGCCGTTTACGGAATGCCTCAAAGATCTGCCACTGGCTTCGATTTGCGCAGATTGAATATGCTCTTGGCCGTTTTAGAAAAACGATGTGGATTTAGACTCGGACAATCAGATGTTTTCATTAACCTAGCAGGTGGATTAAGATTGGAAGATCCTGCATTAGATTTGGCTTTGATGGCTTCAATTATGAGCAGTTACCACGCTGAACCACTTCCATTGCGCTGTGTTTTTTCGGGGGAAGTAGGACTTTCTGGTGAAGTAAGGGCAGTTCAAAGAATTGAACAGCGAATTTCAGAGGCCGAAAAATTAGGCTTTACCGATATTGTATTGTCGAAATACAATAAAATCCCTGATTCAAAAGACCGTAAAATAAAAATCCACACGTTTGGACGTGTGGATGAAGTATTTTCTTGGTTGTTTGGTTAAAAATTTCCGTTTAAGCAGGCATCATACGTTCTTGAACATACGATTTTGCCAACAACACAACTTTCTGAGAATTTGGAATGCGAATACGGCTTTGTAAAATTTCTTCAGCCGTGGTTCTTTCAATTTTCTCCAACAATTTCAAATAATAAATATACGCAGTATAAACACCTAATCTGCAACCAATTGGAAGCTTTTTAATTCCAATAAATGCATGGTCAAAATCTTTTTTCACATCGTGAATGATATCCATTTTTTCCATATCGGTGAAATGGGTAAAATCGATATTCGGAAAATACACACGGCCCCTCTCTTCTACATCGCTTTTGATGTCCCTCAAAAAATTCACCTTTTGAAATGCAGCACCCAAAGATCTTGCGTAAGGCACTAAAGAAGAGTATTGCGTTTGATCTCCTTTACAAAATATTTTCAAGCACATGAGACCTACAACTTCAGCACTACCATAAATATATTCATTGTAGCTCATTTCATCATGAGTGGTTTTGCCTAAATCTTCTTCCATGCTGTTGAAAAAAGGTTCAATCAAATCGTTGCCAATACCAAATTGATTTGCAGCCATTTGGAAAGCATGCAAAACGGGATTGGTGCTAATGCCTTCCTCAATAGATTGGTAGGTTTGCTTTTTAAAATCGGCCAACAATCGTTCTTTGTTAAAACCGTGAAATGTATCTACAATTTCATCAGCCAAGCGAACAAAACCGTAGGTTGCAAATACAGCCCAACGATATTCTTTGGCTAATAATTTAATACCCAACGAGAAACTCGTGGAGTAATTTAGCGAGATTTTTCTGCTAATATCTTTCGATGTTTCGTCAAATAATCGGATACTCATTGTTAATTCTTTCTGTTACTAATTTTGAACCTATGACTACTATTGGCAAACCTGTTCCAGGAACTGTGCTTGCACCAACATAATATAAATTGTCTAATTTTTCGTCTTTGTTTTTTGGTCTAAATGCACCAATTTGATTCAATCCATGTGCAAGTCCTAAACCACTGCCTTTATATAAATTGAACATCTTTTCCCATTCAATTGGTGTATAAACTGTTTTGGTTATGATATTGTTTTGAATGTCGAAACCAACCCTTTTGCCTAAATCTTCAATAATTTCATTCACCAATGTATCGGCATCATCCCAATTAGGTTTCACACGACGGTCGGGCACTGGGCACAAAATGAACAAGTTCTCACAACCTTCTGGAGCGCAATTGGGATTGCTTTTACTTGCAACATTTACATAGTAATATGGTTTATTGGGAACAACTGAACTTCTAAAAATAGTATCAGCATAATCCTTGAAATTATTACCTAAAAAGTAGTTGTGATGATGAATGCCAGGTATTTGACCTTTCACACCCAAATAAATTGTGAATGGAGCCAATGTCCACTCCAATTGATCTAACTTCTCTTCGGTGAATTTTGCTCTATTCAAGAATTTACCCCTGAACCAAGCCGCATCGGCATTAATTACAAAAAGATCAGACGTATATTCAACACCATTTTGATCAATAACCGAGCTCAATTTACCCTTGCTTTGAACAGCCTTCACGATTTCTGTATTGTAAATGAATTTTACACCTTTCTTTTCGAGCATCGGCAAAATTCCTTCAACAATCTTATACATTCCACCCTTTACATTCCAATATCCATCATGCTCTAATTCTGTATAGTTCAACAAATTATAAACCGATGGAGTATTGAATGGAGTTGCACCTAAGAAAAATGCTACCAGAGAGAAAATGATTTTTACTTCTTCTGAATCAAAATGACGTTCAAGTTCTTGCCAAAATGTTCTAAATAATTTAGGCAAATGCTTCAATGGCACCGTAGCCATGCTCATTAAAAATTGGAGAATACTATCGAAATTCTTTTTCACAACTTTATATTCTGTGTCGTGAAAAATTTCTTTCGCTCCAATCAAATATTTTCTAGCCTTCGCTTCGAAATTATCTTCTATATCTTTAAACTCTAAAGCGAGTTTATCTAGGTCTTTATAAATTTGGAAAACCCTATCGCTTCCCTCAATATTCACTGTATACAGTGGGTTTAATTCATTCAACTCGAATGGAATAGGCTCGCCAATACTTTCAAAAAGTTCCACAAATTCGTAACTCATTGAAAAGAATGAAGGACCAACATCGAAAGTGAAGCCATCTTTTTCGAATACATTCAAACGTCCTCCGGCATTGTGCTGTTTTTCAATAACAGTAACGTTATATCCTTGATAACTCAAGCGCAAAGCAGTGGCTAAACCACCCAAACCTGCACCGACAATTAAGACCGATTTATTTTCCATTGAAACGTTTGATAAATTTTGGTAAAACGAATAAAAATCCGAAAGCTTCCGCACCATCTTTTGTATGAATTGCGTGGTGCAAGTGATGTGTTTGACGCATTGCAGAGAAATATGGAATCCTTGTGGTTCTTAACCACTTTACTCTTTGGTGAACAAATACATCGTGAACTAAAAAATACGAAAGTCCGTACAACGCAATTCCAAGTCCTGCGAAGAATCTCCAATCAAAATTTTCGGCACCAACAACTGTAAGCCAAATTGAAGGAATTGCAAACATAAATCCAAACAAATCGTTCAATTCCCAAGTACCTTTCCTCGGTTTATGGTGACTTTCGTGCCAAACCCACATAAAACCGTGCATGATATATTTATGTGTAAACCATGCAACACATTCCATTAAAATGAAAAAGCCAAGCAAAACTCCAACATTTGTTATAAGATTCATAGTATAAGTTAAACAAACCTGATGTGGATTTGGTTTTTAAAATTTAGAAAAAATTTCAATTATCCATAAACTGCCGTGAAACATCGATGAAAATAATCTTACATTTGTACTGTGTCGGAAAGTTTTCAATATCCCTTAAAGCCATACAATACCTTTGGATTCAACGTGTTTGCGCAGCAGCTAAACATCATTCAGAGTACCGATGAGTTAACAGAAATGTTTCACGATCAAAAAATCAACGAAACATCGAAAGTTTTAGGTGGAGGTTCAAACATATTATTCACTCATGATTTTGAGGGACAATTGCTGAAGAATGAAATTAAAGGCATCACTGTCATTTCAGAGTCTGAAAATACGATTGACATCTCATTTGGTGGCGGAGAAAATTGGCATGAAACAGTGCTTTATTGTGTGAATCAAGGTTGGGGTGGACTAGAAAATTTAAGTCTGATTCCAGGAACCGTTGGAGCCTCTCCCATCCAAAACATTGGCGCCTATGGATCAGAAATCAAAGACACATTCCAATGGTTAAAAGCCTTTAATTTAAAAACCGGAAAAATAGAAACTTTTAGCCATACAGATTGCCAATTTGGTTACCGAGATAGCTATTTTAAAAATGAAGGGAAAAACACCTATTTCATTACAGAAGTTTGCTTTCGACTGTCTAAAAAGCCTGTCATCAATGTGCAATATGGCGACATTCAAGCCGTTTTAGACAGTGCTCAAATAACGTCTCCAACAATAAAAGACGTGAGCAATGCAATTATTGCAATTCGACAATCAAAACTGCCTAACCCTGCTGAACTTGGGAATTGCGGTTCGTTTTTTAAAAATCCTATTATTTTAAAAAGCCATTTCACAACACTTCAAAGCAGCTACCCCGATATCAAATCTTTCCCCATCAATGAAACAGAGGTAAAAGTACCTGCTGGTTGGCTCATTGAAAAAGCTGGATGGAAAGGCAAACGATTGGGAGAAGTGGGTGTACACGAAAAACAAGCTTTGGTTTTGGTGAATTATGGCAAAGGTACAGGCCTAGAAATTAAGAATCTGGCACATGCTATTTTGCAAAACATCAAAGAAACCTTTGGCATTCAACTCGAAATTGAAGTAAACGTTTGGTAATTTAACAATCACCGCCAAATGAAATTCGGACATTAAAAACTGAATAATATTTGTTAAATTGCAACTTTCTATGAAGCAATTTAGCCTATTTACTTTTCTATTGTGTTTAATTGGCATTTCCAATGCTCAAAATAAGGTTGACGTAACAATTACACGCGACCACAAAAGTCCATTATGGCACAAATTCGATCCATCTACTCTCCCAGATGTATGGGTGAGCAAAATGGAAAATTCTGCGGAAGAAATGCCCCTTCCTTCTGGCATTGACAATCAACTCAGGGCTAAAATTGATAAACAACGCGAAAATTACATCAAACACAATGTAAATAACCGCAGAATCTTAAATGGTCAAGCAACGCCTTTGAGTCAAATCAATCCAAGTGTGATTAAAAATACCGATGGTACATCTGGAAGTGGAACACCGAATGACAATCATATTGCAGTTGCCAATGATGGTAAATTCATTTCTGTGATGAATACCCTCATCCGTGTTCACAACGACACTGGAAAACCCATTAAAAGTTGGTCTTTAGAAAGCTTTGTAAACTCTAAAATCAATGCCAATAATAAAGTCGATCAATTTCCATTGCTCAACAGAACATACGATCCGAGAGTGATGTACGACCCATACACTGACCGATTTATCTTATTTTTCATGCATGGAACCACAGATGTCACTAGTTTTATTGTGGTGGGATTTTCAACCGCTGGCGATCCAACAAAACCGTGGAACGTTTATAAAATCCCCGGAAATCCAATCAACGATACCGTTTGGAGCGACTACCCAATTGTGAGTCAAACAAAAGAAGACATTTACTTTACGGTAAACTTACTTGGAAATGGGACTTCTTGGGAAGAAGGATTTAGAGAAGCGGTGATTTGGCAATTGAGAAAAGAAGATGGCTACAATGGAGATACCCTTCACAAAAACTGTTTTTCTGGCATTCGATTTAATGGACAAAGTGTAAGAAGCATTTGTCCGATGCAAAATGGACCTTGGCCCGATGGAATCGATAATTATTTCGTGAGTGTAAGGCCAATTGATGCTAAAAACGACAGTGTTTTTGTGCATCGTGTAACCAATACACAAAAAAGTGGAAAAGCTGAATTTGAACTTAAATTACTCAAGACAAATATTCCATATGGTTTCCCGTCAAGTGCGTTGCAACCAGATACCGCCTTGAGATATAAGTTGAGAACCAATGACGCTAGAGCCCTCACCGGAATTCGAAATGGCAATCAAATTCAGTACATGCAAAACTCAATGAATTTCAAAACTTTGCAAGCGCATTTAATGCATTCAACCATTTATAATATCAACGAAAATTCACCAAAGGTTGTTTCTCATTTATACACCAATGACACACTCGATTTCGGTTACCCTGCAATGGCATTTGCAAGCTTAAACAATAACGACCCAAGTGTCATTGTTACTTCAGTATTCAGCAGTTTATATCACTTCCCAGGAATGGGAATGGTCTATAGAAATCGTTACGGTGAATATTCAAACTACGTTAAAATTAAATCGGGTGCATCTTTAATCAATTATGCAGGCATAAAGCCCGATGAACAAAGATGGGGCGATTATGAGGGAATTCAGGCAAAATACAATGAACCTGGAGTGTTTTATGCTGTGGGATCATATGGTAAAAATAGCTCGATGTATTCCTTTGTGTCTCGATTGAAATTGAACGACAATGTGCTTACACAGCCCATCGAAACAGCAAGAATTTTCCCTGTTCCAAGCGATTATGGATTTATCAATGTAGAATTGCAAAGCAATACTACAGCCATTTACAAAGGTGAAATTTACAACCTTTCGGCACAATCAATTTCAAATGAAAACAATCATTATAAAATTAGTTTTCAAGTTGATGAAGGAACCCATATTTATCGGGTCCATACCCATAATTTAGCTCCAGGAAATTACCAATTACGCTTATTTTCTGAAGATGGCAAAATGATTATCACTAAAAAAATCATCATACTTTGAGTCAACAAGAAGCTCCAAAAGGTGAAATACTTTTGATCGACAAACCTTATGGCTGGTCGTCTTTTCAAGCAGTTAAAAAGGTTAAATGGTTGCTCAAAGCAAAAAAAGTTGGACATGCGGGAACGTTAGATCCACTGGCAACTGGTTTGTTAATTCTTTGTACTGAGAAAAAAACCAAGGACATTGAATCAATCCAAGGACAAGAAAAGGAATACACCGGAACCATCACAGTGGGGGCTACAACTCCCAGTTACGACATGGAAACCGAGCCCAATCATACATTCCCTTTTGATCATATCACACCTGAATTAATCAATGAAACATTACCCAAATTCATTGGCGATATTTCTCAAATTCCACCATTGTTTTCAGCAATTAAAGTGGATGGGAAAAGGGCATATACGATGGCACGACAAGGAAGCGACCACGAGCTAAAATCGAGAATCATCAATATCCGTGAATTTGAAATTACCCGAATTGAACTTCCCGAAATTGACTTTAGAGTTTGCTGCAGTAAAGGAACTTATATTCGTTCATTGGCATTCGACTTTGGAAAAGCATTGGGTTCTGGGGGATATTTAAGCGCCTTAAGACGCACCAAAATTGGCAATTATTCGGTGTTAGATGCTGTTGAACCTCAGAACGTTCAACCGCCAATTGTCGAATAATTTTAACCAATAAACGGATACATTGAAAATTTGGCAATATTTTTGCTAACTTTGATATAATATGCAAAAGAAATTCTTTGGATTTATCCTAATCACTACTTTCTGTTTAGGAAATTACAGTTGCAATAAATTGAATGCTGGTGAAATTAAAACCAATATCAGCCAATGGGTTAAAGAACTTACAACACCCAATAAATCTACTCTTGTTAAAGTAGAAAATGGATTTGTGTTGTCGGGAACATTGAAAAACAAACCTCGTCATCTTATTCGTTTGTGGGAAATGTTGTCGGACCAATTGGTCTTTATTGATAGCGTTAGAACCGACAAAGCAGGTAATTTCACACTCAAAGGCAATACCAAAGAATTAATTTTCTGTCATTTACAACTCGAAAACGAATCTGGAATTTACATGGCTATTGATAACAATAGCAAATTAAATATTTCATTGGATGCTACTGAAAATGGCATCAATTATACGGTTGAAGGCAATGAAAGTGACGATAGTAAATTACTTAAAGAACTCATTGGCCTAAATACTTCTTACGCTTACAGAATTAAACTCATTGAAAACCAAGCGAAATCACTGCCAAATACTGCAGAAGGTTATACAATGGGTATGAATTTACAAAACCAGTATTATGCGCTCATTGCAGAACGTGAACAAAAAATCAAACAGTTCTCAATCAACCAAAAAAGTGGTTTCATTCCTTATTTCATTGTGACCTACGGGGTATTGCAAAATCCAGATATCGATTTGTACACCCACGCTGTAGATTGTGCTCAAAAAGCCGATAAAAATTCTAAATACACCCAAGCAATTGAACAAAAATATGCCATCGAAAGTCGTTTTATGATAGGTGGAGAAGCTCCAAACATTAAATTAAAGCAACCTGATGGCACTGAAAAAGATTTATTTAGCTTGAGAGGTAAAGTTGTTCTCATCGATTTCTGGGCTAGCTGGTGCGGACCATGCCGAAGAGAAAACCCGAATGTTCGCAGACTTTACAATCGTTTCAAAAACAAAGGATTTGAAATTTACGGCGTTTCTTTAGACCAAGATGCAAATCGTTGGAAAGGTGCAATTGCTGCTGATAGTTTATCTTGGTACCATGTAAGTGATTTGGGTGGTTGGCAGTCTTCTGCTGCAAGCCTTTATCAAGTACATTCTATTCCCCAAACTTTCTTAATTGATAAAAACGGACGTATCTTAGGCAAAAGTTTAAGAGGCGAACAACTCGAAGCAAAACTTGAAGAAGTTTTGGGCAATTAATAATTCAAAAAACGTAACAATTCAATAACCTTCCAATAATGATTGGTTTAAATCAAGGTTATTAATTTGTAACGTGATGATTAAGAAAATGGCAAAAATCCTAGTCGTTGACGACGAACAAGATATTCTTGAACTTGTAAGACATTCTTTAAACAAAGAAGGATACGAAGTTCATATCGCTGCAAATGGTCAACAGGCAATTGATAAAGCAAAGCAAGTCATTCCAGACTTGATTTTGATGGATGTGATGATGCCAGTAATGGACGGGATGGAAGCTTGCCGCCAATTAAAGGAAGATCCTACAACAAGTCATATTTCAATCATCTTCCTAACCGCAAGAAGTGAAGAGTTTGCAGAATTGGCTGGATTTGAAGCCGGTGCCGATGATTACGTTTCTAAACCAATTCGCAGCAGAGTTCTCTTAAGTAGAATCAAGGCCATTCTAAGACGTCAAAATGCCGGTAGTAAAATCGAAGAAAATGTTAAAATCGAATTCGGTGAATTGGCAATCGATCGCGATAGATTTGTAATCGAATACAAAGGAAATACTTTGCAATTCCCGCGTAAAGAATTTGAACTGCTCTCGTTTTTAGCCTCTAAACCTGGTAGGGTTTTCTCAAGAGATGAAATTCTAGAAAATGTTTGGGGGAATGAAGTCTTGGTTGTCGATAGAACCATCGACGTTCATGTTAGAAAAATTAGAGAAAAATTAGACGACAAATTTATTTATACCGTTAAAGGTGTAGGTTACAAATTTGAAGTTTAATTCATCTTATTCCTCAATTGAGGTTGAAACTTTTTCGAGCAATTTCATAATTCCCGAAGCTTTCGTTAAACATTCTTCGTACTCTTCCTCTGCAATACTGTCATAGGTAATTGCCCCTCCTACACAATACTTGAGTCGATTTCGAGTGTATTCCAAACTCCGAATCACAACGTTAAAATCAAAATCACCACCTTTGATATATCCCACACATCCGCTGTAAAATTCCCTATGAAAATCCTCCAGCATATCGATGTGTTTCATCACCTCTATCTTAGGTGCTCCTGTCATACTCCCCATTGGAAACAACGCTTCAATAATTTCAGAAAACACCACCCCATTTTCGATTTCCCCAACAACCGTTGAAATCATTTGGTGCACATGCGAAAAAGTATGGATTCCGCATAACTCAGGCACCAAAACTGTAGATGGACGGCAAATCCGCGATAAATCATTCCGGACCAAATCAACAATCATCGTGTTTTCCGCCAAATCTTTTGGATGATGCTTTAACTCTTCTATGGTTTCTTTTTCTTTTCCAGGGACACGTTTCCGAGTGCCTTTAATGGGCTGACTCAATAAAGATTGACCAGATTTCTTTAAAAATCGTTCAGGACTCGCACAGAGCAAGAATTGATCTTCCAATTTATAAAATGCGGCAAATGGTGATGGCGCAAGTTGGTTAAAATAATAAAAAAGTAAATATGGATTTAAGTGAGCAAAAGCCGAAAACGAAATACAATAGTTCAATTCATAATAAACACCATTCCGAATGTCGGTTCGGATTTGTTCAACGGCTTTTAAATATTCCTCTTTGGACGTTGTTTCTTGCCAAGGTCCAATGTCAAAAGTTTCATTTAAATCAAATCGATCCGATGTAAATTCAAAACCACCATATATTTCCGAGTTTCCGTCCCTCGAAATAAAAACACCTTTTTGAGGCTCAAAAAACAGACACAATGGCGTTGTTAATTTTAAATTGGGCTTTTTAGAAATGTGCTCAATGGTGTTCTTAAATTGATAAGAAATATGACCAACTGCAATGCCTTCGAACCCATTTAAATCTGAAGGATTCTCAAAAATCCGGTTCGCACCGAGTGCTACAATTGAATCATAATTTCCATTGGCGTCTTCATAGTTGTTTGACAATAAAATTGCCGCATGAGATACTCCTTGGGCCTGAAACAATGCGTTTAAGATTTGATTATCCGTCATTTGAATCACCTTTCTCAGATTGATAATAATTGAAAACCAATTCTGCTTTTGCTTTGCCAATCACGGGACTCAGCGTTTCTATGGAAGCCGTTTTAATACGTGAAATACTCTTAAATTCCTTGAGTAACAATCTCGCTTTTTCTGGGCCAATACCAGGGATATCGGTTAAACTAGTTTTTAAAGTTCCTTTATCTCTGCGAGATCGATGATGCGTAATGCCAAATCGGTGAGCCTCATCGCGCATGTGCTGAATGACTTTCAACGTTTCCGATTTTTTATCGATATACAATGGCAAGGGATCTTCTGGATAATAAATTTCTTCCAACCTCTTTGCAATGCCCACAATGGCTAATTTACCATAGACACCAATTGCTTTCAAAGCTTCAACGGCAGAACTCAATTGACCCTTACCTCCATCAACCACAATGAGTTGAGGCAAAGGTTGATTTTCATCAACCAAACGAGAATACCTGCGCGTAATGACTTCTTTCATGGTGTCGAAATCATTCGGCCCTTCCACCGTTTTTACGTTAAAATGACGATAATCAGATTTCGATGGTTTTCCATCCTTAAAAACCACACAAGCACTTACAGGGTATGTCCCCTGAAAATTACTATTGTCGAAACATTCAATATGCCGGGGCATCTCCGTTAAGCGCAAATCATTTTTCATCTGCTCTAACAAACGATCAACCCGAACTGAAGGATTCAATTTCTCGTATTGTGTAAGCTTTTCTTGTTTGTACAAGATGGTATTCTTCATGCTCAAATCAATGAGCTTTTTCTTATCTCCACCCTTAGGAATGGTTACCACCACCGATTCATCTGGCCAATCGAGATTAAAAGGCAAAACAATCTCTTTCACATCATCGCCATAGTGATTTCTCATTTCGCCAATCACATGAATTAATATTTCATCATCGGTTTCATTCATTTTCTTGCGAATTTCAACGTTTCTTGAAATCACAATCATGCCATGCGTGACACGTAAAAAATTCACAAAACTAATTTTGTCGTTGCTGCTAATGCTGTAAACTTCTAAATCGCCAAGAACAGGACTTACAATGGTACTTCGATGCTGATAATTCACCAAAGAATCCAATTTCTCTTTGTATTGTTGAGCTTCTTCGAAGGCCAATTTGCGGGAAGCTTCCATCATTAACATCTTCAAATGCTCTTTTACTTCGTGTAAATTTCCCTTTAAAATATGTCGAATTTGGCGAATCCCTTCTGCATATTCTTCTTCTGATTGGTAGGCTTCGCAGGGACCTTTACAGTTCCCAATTTGATATTCCAAACAGATTTTAAATTTAAACGCTGCAATGTTTGCTGGCGTTAAATTCAAATTACAACTTCTTACAGGATACAATTTCTTGATTAGCTCAAGAACAGTATACATGATTTTTTTATTTGGGTAGGGACCAAAATACTCTGAACCATCTTTAACGGGATTAAACATGGCAAAAACCTTTGGAAATCGGTCTTTCGATATTTTGATATACGGGTAACTTTTATCGTCCTTTAGAGCAATGTTATACTTCGGTTGAAATTCCTTGATAAGGCTATTTTCAAGAAGCAATGCATCCATTTCGGTATCAACCACAGTGTATTCAATGTGTTGAATTTTAGAAACTAAGAGTGCAGTTTTGAAATTATCGTGGTGATTCTTGGTAAAATAACTTGAAACCCTCTTTTTAAGGCTTTTGGCTTTACCAACATAGATGATAACAGCATCTTTATCGAAGTACTTATACACCCCAGGTTTTTCGGGAAGTGAACTTACAATTGGCTTAAGGTTAGCTGGCGCTGTCACGTTCCAAAATTACAACGAAACATTGAAGTAATGTTTAGTTTTTTTGAGGGATTTCTACCCTCTTGGCAGAAATAGACGCTCCATAAAACTTACCAGCTTTGGAATCAAAATCATTGAATTGGTCTGTGGTGAAAAATTCCCTTTGCCCATCCCTCAACAAATGAATTGCAAATTCAGGATGGCGTTTCAAATAATCAACGAGCTTTTCAGCAACCAAATCCCCTTGAGAAATGATTTTCACATGGTGAGGTACCACCTTTTGAATTGAATCTAAAAGCAAAGGATAATGCGTACACGCCAATAAAATAGTATCAATTTGATCGTCGTTTTTTAACAATCGTTGGATATGATAATTCACAAAGAAATCGGTTCCCTCAAGATTTAGGAGGTCATTTTCTACCAAATGCACCCAAATAGGACAAGCTTCTTGAGTTACCTGAATATACGGAAAAAATTTGGCAATTTCAATTTTGTACGACTCCGATTTGACTGTGCCGGCAGTGCCTAAGATTCCAACATGATTAGATTGGGTAAATTCACCAACCGATTCAGTTGTTGGCCTTAAAACGCCTAAAACACGTTTTCCATCGTTTCTTAAAGGCAAGTCAACTTGTTGAATTTGACGAAGTGCTTTTGCAGAAGCAGTGTTGCAAGCCAAAATCACCAAATCACAATCGTGATCAAACAACCAATTCACGCAATCTCTGGTGTATTGATAGACTGTTTCAAAAGAACGATCACCGTAAGGCGCTCTGGCATTGTCTCCCAAATAAACGAAATGCATATCGGGCATGGCTTTAACCAAAGACTTGAGAACGGTAAGTCCCCCATAACCAGAATCGAAGACTCCAATTTTAGACATTGGCACGAATATAAAATAAAAAAGCCACCCAAGGGTGGCTTTTTTAAGATTGAAAATCAGAATTATTTCTTGCTTGTCATTTGTTTGATCACCGCATTGGTAATATCATCATTACCATTAGCAGACCATAAAACGATACCAGCATTTTCCATTACAGTTGTATATCCTTTAGCAGCGGCAACAACACCGATTGCTTTTTTGATATCTTCAACAATTGGCTTCAACAATTGAGCTCTTTGAGCTTGCATATCGGCGTTTCCAGCTTGTTCAGTTTCTTGATATTCTTGAACCAAACGCTCATAGCTCTTTTGAATTAATTCCAATTGCGCTTGAGTTGCACCACCTTTAGCTTTTACTTCGTACTCTTTTTGTTTTGATTGGATTTCCATTTGCAAATCTTTGATTCTCTCATCGTATTGCTTGGCAAAAACTGCCAATTTCTTCTCTGCACTGTCTTTTGCAGGTAAAGTGTCGATAATGATTTGTGTGTTTACAAAAGCAATCTTTTGAGCTTGAGCGAATGAACCACAAGCTAAGAAAAACATGAAAGTTGATAGAACTAGGATTTTTTTCATCGTATATTATATTTATTTTTTTTCGTTATTTTTTGATTTCGGGTTTGTTTCAGTTTCGTTCAAAGGTATAGATAATTCCTCCATAACTTCAAATGTTTTATCGAATTTAGGGTTGGCATACAGCATTTGTACCCCGCTCGCTTTATCGAAAATAAAGTCTAATGCCTCTTTTTTCGCAACGGCTTGTACCGCTTCAAACAATTTATCTTGAATTGGTTTAATGAGTTCTTCGCGCTTTTTAAATAAGGCACCGTTGCTCCCAAATTTATCTTCTCGGTATTTTACCAATTCGTTTTCTTGTAATCCAATGGCATCTTTCTTTTGCTTCTTCTGATCAGACGTCAACAAAATTTCCTCCGCCTGGTAATCTTTCTCCATTTGTGTCAATTGATTTTGCATCTTCTGTGCCTCAGATTCCCACTTCACTGCAAAATCCTCTAGCTGTGTTTGAGACGACTTAAATTCAGGCATTCTACCCAAAATATAATCAGAATCAATATATGCAAAAGAAATTCTGCCTTGTGAAAATAAAGGTACAGAAATCATGCACATCAAATACACTAAATATTGTTTCATTCTTTTCATTGCTTATACAAACGTTATGCCAAACAAAATATTGCTGCGAAATTATCGATTATTATTGATTATTAGGGATGTTTTAGAATGAATATTTTTGTTTCTGCAACATTACTTTTATGTAATGCCCTATCTATGAGCTGAAATTGGAATTTAACAGTGTCGCCGCGGTAACTAAATGGCCTGGCGTTTATCTTGAAATTAAACATTCCACTAATTCCTTTTTCATTTCCTTTCGGGGTTAAGTTTAATACCCTTTCGTGTAAATTTAATGTGTCGCCAAGAATTAAAGGATTTAAAACTTTTGTCCATTTCCCTCCCCTTTTCTCAAAATACCAACATTTAAAATTGAAAAAATTCGGTTTCCCATATCCAAAATCACCAAATGTATCAGATTCACTCAATCCCAAATCTCCATCTCCATCCGTAAATGCAATGTCAACCCAAACAAAACTATCGTAGCCATAACCACTGTTAAATAAATATTCTCCCTTAATTTCTATGGCAGGAACATTTGATGTTGTATTTTTGTCGTCACTACACGCAGCAATGAATCCCATCACAGAAAAGAATATGAGTTTTATTGAAAATGGAATTTTCACAATTGCGAGCGATATCGATTTTTTAACCTACTGCAAAGAAATATATTTATTTCAAAGCAGCCACAACCAAATATACCAAAAATGGACAACTCTCTACAAGGGTGTCGATAAACAACCTGAAAACTTCGTTGATTTCCCCTTTTTACCCATTTCAATGTTTAAGAATCAACAAGTTGTAAGTGCCCAACCCTTTGAAACTACATTTACCTCAAGTTCAACCACAGGGAAAGGGGTTTCCAGCCATTTTGTTCATAAACTCAGTGTATATGAACGTTCTTTTTCGGAGGGATTTAATCTTTTCTACCAAGATTACAGCAAGTATAAAATCTTTGCCCTGTTGCCTAATTATCTGGAAAGATCAGGTTCTAGCCTCGTTTACATGGCGAACTATATGATCCAAAATAGCAAACTTGGCGGAGGGTTTTATTTGTATGACTTCGAAAAATTATTGTCAGACATTCAAATGTCCCTCAAAAATAATGAGCCTGTTTTATTGCTCGGTGTGACATTTGCACTCCTGGATTTTGCGGAATTTGCAAAAAATCATTCGTTTAAGAATTGCATCATCATGGAAACTGGAGGGATGAAAGGCCGCGGCGTAGAACCTACGCGCATGGAACTTCATCAAAACCTTTGCAATGCCTTTAGCGTGAATGAAATACACAGTGAATATGGAATGACAGAATTGCTCTCTCAAGCCTATTCGAAAGGAAATGGACGCTTTGTTTGTCCTCCATGGATGAAAGTCTTGGTGCAAGATGCCGCAGATCCAGGGAATTGGATGCCAAATGGTAAAACCGGTCGCATTTGCATCATCGATCTTGCCAATATTTACAGCTGTAGCTTCATAGCCACCGACGATTTGGGTAAAGTTTATGACGATGGAAGCTTTGAAATTCTGGGCAGACTCGACTTTTCAGACATGCGCGGTTGTAGCCAATTGGCACTTTAATTAAGCCTCATCTTCATCAGGAATTTCCATCACCACCTCTTTCAATTCAATCTTCGGATTGATGAATTTTTCGAAGGTAAGTATCAACGCCGGCAACAAAAATAAGTTAGCCGCCATCCCTGTAATAATTGTTAACCCTGTTAACCAGCCCAAAGCCGCTGTACCTTGAAACTCGGAAAATGTAAAGATTAAAAATCCTGAACAGATTGCCAACATGGTGTAAATCATACTCAAGCCCACCTCATCAATGGTATCAGCCAAGGCAATTCGTATGGGTTTGTTGTGTTTAATGACTTCTCTTCTAAACGTGGAAACAAAGTGAATGGTGGCATCGACTGTGATTCCAAAGGCAATGCTAAACACCAAAATCGTACTTGGTTTCAATGGTATATTGAAATAGCCCATCGTTCCAGCTGTAATCATCAATGGAATGATATTCGGAATGATTGCAATGATAATCATTCTGATAGATGGGAACAAAAAGCCCATGGTTAATGAAATTAACAACAACGACCAAAAAGTTGCAGACACCAAACTATCGAACAAATAAGAATTTCCCTTCAAGAAAATAGCGGTTGTTCCTGTAATTTTAACACTGTATTGATCGCCAGGAAAAATATCAGCCAAAATTCTAGTGACTTCTTTATTGATAGAATCCATACGAATAGAACCAACGTCTTTCATTTGGTAACTGATGCGCATCTGAGAGAACGAAGTATCAACCAATCCCTTCAATAAATTTGGCTTTCCGGGTTCTGCAGCAGGCAATTTCAAAGCCAATTCACCCAAATCTGTGGCTTTAGGGATACGGTAAAAACGAGGATCATTGCCATTGTTTGCCTGATTGGCTGCTGATACTACTTCCACTAACGACATTGGCTTCGACAATTCTGAGAATTGTTTTAAGGCTTTTTGTAATGTTCTGCCCTTGTTGAGCATTTCGGCAGAAGTAACACCACCCTCTTCATACGTTGTAATTAAAATTTCATAAGGCATGACACCCTTGAAATTATCTTGAAGAAAGACCAAATCTTTATAGATTTTTGAATCATGAGGGATATCGTCGACCATAAATGCCAACGGTTTCAATCTAAAAATAAAGACAGTACTCAAAGCACTCACCAAAATGAACCAAAAATAAATTCTACGTTTGCTTTTGAAAGTGGTGTTCTTCACCCAAGCTAAAAACTTAAGTACATTTTTATTATCGAGATGGGCAATTTGTTTATCGGTAGGCGTTGGCAAATAGGAATATAAAACAGGAATTCCCACGATGCTAATCACAAATATGATATTGATTGTGATGAAGGCAACCAAACCAAATTGCTCAAGAATTTGGGTTTTTGTGAAATAGAAAGTTCCAAAACCAACAGCTGTTGTAAAATTAATTAAAAAGGTAGCCACCCCAATGCGCGAAATGATGCGGGTTAAGGCTTGTGCTTTTTTCTTATGCTTACGGTATTCGTCGTGATACTGATTGATTAAATAAATGGTATTTTGAACACCCACAACAACTAAAAGTGGAGGCAATGTTCCTGTGAGTAGGTTTAACTTAAACCCTAAGATGCCTGAAACACCCATCATGGTGATCACACCAATGGCAATGAACACCAGCGAAATGAGCAAGGTGCTAATGCTTCTAAAGAGAAGTAAAATTAAGAGAGCGGTTACAGCGAAAGCAACGAGGGTAAAGAGAACAATTTCATCTCTAACGGTTGTGGCATTTTTATAACGAACAAAAGGAAGTCCGCTCAAATGGGGTTCGATGTTGTGTTTGATGCCAAATTGAACCAACATTTCTTCGAGGTGACGAATTAAAGGGGTCCTATCTTTTGAATTTAAGATACTATCGTTCAGCGAAATAAGCACCAAAGAAACTTTTGTTTCTGGGTTGTACAGAAGTCCCTCATAAAATTTCATTTGTTCAAACTCTCGTCTGAGGCTGTCTAAAACGTATTGATTCGGGACTTTCGTCGGCGCAAATCGTTTCAATCGAAGGAGATCGGCGGTATCGAGTTCAAAACGATAAAGACGAGCTGGAGAGAGTACAGAATTGACACCGTATTGCGCAGAAAGCGAATCGCAAAGGAGTTGAAAATCGTTATAAAAATTAAGTTCAAATAATTTTTCTGTAGTGAGGGAGGCAACAAGTTTATTACCATCTTCACCGAAAGTCTTTTTAAATTTCTCGTAGGTAACAAAATCGGGATCGTCTTTAGGGACGAGTTTTTGCATATTGTATTCGAGTTGCACTTTAGAGCCGAAATAGCCCATAACAGCAGTAAAAAGGGCAATACCTACGATAAAGTAAATGCGTTTTTTGAGGATAAAGGTGGCTATTTTATTCCACATAATGGTGGTACAAATTTAGGATTTATTATTGAGAGTATTCTAAATTAGTTGAGATTGCTTTGCAAGTTTACACTTCGTGGTTGACTGCTTCGCAAGTTTACACTTCGTGGTTGACGGCTTCGCCTGTTTACGCTTCGCTGTTTATTTCTAAACTTGCTAATTCTTATATGGCTGAGTAATTTTTTAACAAAAAAAAGGCTGTCATAAAAATGACAGCCTAACAACAACAATAACCAAACAAGTTTATTCGGCAACAACCTCAACAGTGATGGTTGTGCTGATATCTTTGAAAAGGTTCAAATTAGCTGAATAAGTACCTAAAGATTTGATATCGTCAGAAACAATTCTTCTGCGGTCAACATCATAACCTTTTTCTTTAAGAGCGTTCGCAATTTGTAAAGAGGTTACTGAACCGAAGATTTTACCAGAGTTACCAGCTTTTGTAGAGATGGTAATGGTGATTCCGTTCAATTTCTCTGACAATACTTCAGCATCTTTGCGCAACTTATCCATTTTAAACTCACGTTGACGAAGGTCTTCAGCCAACATTTTCAATGCACCAGAAGTTGCTAATTTAGCTTTTCCTGAAGGCACTAAAAAGTTTCTTCCGAAACCATCCTTTACTTCAACGATATCGTCTTTGTATCCTAGATTTTTTACATCTTGAGTTAAGATAATTTTCATAATTTTTCTCCTCCCGTCTTATTTTAATCCATCAGCAACGAAAGGTAACAACGCCAGGTGACGTGCTCTTTTAATTGCTACTGAAATTTTACGTTGAAACTTAAGTGAAGTACCAGTGATACGACGAGGTAAAATTTTACCTTGCTCATTAACAAATTTTAATAAGAAATCTTTGTCTTTGTAGTCGATGTACTTAATACCATGTTTTTTGAAACGACAGTATTTTTTCTTCTGCAACACCTGCGGTGTTTGGTTGAAGATGAAATTTGGATCTTTACTCATTATAATTCCTCCTCGTCTAATAATGCGATACGGTTAGCTTCAGCTTTCTTCTCTTTAGAAGTAGAAGATTTGATTTCGCCGTTACGTTTTTTGTGGTTGAATTCAACACCCCACTTGTCAAGAGATACGGTTAAATAACGCATCACTCTCTCGTCGCGGCGGAAAGCCAATTCAAATGCTTTAATAAATTCAGGCTCTGCCTTGAATTCAAAAAGGTGATAAAATCCGGTGCCTTTTTTGTCGATCGGATAGGCTAGTTTGGTGAGACCCCAATTTTCTTCATGGACGATCTCCCCTCCGTTGTCTGTAATCAACCCTCTGTAGCCGGCAACAGCGTCTTTCATCTGCTGCTCAGAGAGCACGGGTGTTAAAATGATCACAGTTTCATACTGATTTTTACTCATTGTAGTTTAAATTTTGGGACTGCAAAGGTAATACAAGAGTTTTAATATTCCAAACGAAAGAAGGATTATAATGGTTTATAATCGTTTAGAGGGTTTATGAAAGTTTAATTATGCAATTTAATTCCCTGTAACCAATTAACCTTATCATCTTGTAATCTATATTAAGGAACTGGGTCATAGCCACTGCCACCCCATGGATTGCATCTTCCAATTCTGCGAATTGTGAGCCACAATGCTTTTAGTGGCGGATGTTTTTTAAATGCCTCTACCCCATATTGAGAACATGTTGGGGTAAATCGACAACTATTAGGCAACATTGGTGATAACGCGTATTGGTAAAACCGAATCAGCATGATAAAAAAACGACCAACTACCTTTTTCATTGAGCAAAGATAAAATAAGATTAGAAAGATTAGAAGGATTAGAAAGATTAGAGGATGGTTTATTTGTTTAGGGGGGTTAGGAGGTTTATGGGGTTGATTGTTAAGTGACAACCTAAATCAGGCAACCACAAACTTTAAACCCTAAATTTTAAACCCTAAACTTTCTGCTCATCTATAGCCACTAACAATTTATGAAAAACCTTGTTGAAAACAGTTTCCATTTCCCAATAGTCTATCATTTGGGTTCCAGTGAAAATAATTCCAATAGCTAAAAATTGATTTTTCTCTTCTAACCGATTGTATAGTTGATGCTTCTTATGTCGGTATATCTCCCTCAACAAACGCTTGATTCGATTGCGATCAACTGCTTTGTTGAATTTTTTCTTCGACACCGACACCATGGCCTGTAAATGCATTCCGGGAACCGGCAATGGCGTATACAGGTAATTGATACGTATAGGATATTTGGAAACAAAAAAACCGGACTCATAGAGCCCGGCTATAATTTTTCTACTTGATAACCTCTCGGTTTTATTTAAGGTAAATTTAATGGCAGAATTGTTACTGCGCATAATGTGTGTTCACCTTAAAGTTCTGAACGATTAACCTTTACGGCCGCGTTCGTCAGAAACTGTTAAACTATGACGTCCACGCTTACGACGGGCAGCCAACACGCGGCGGCCATTAGCTGTTGCCATACGCTCACGGAAACCGTGTCTGTTTTTACGTTTTCTATTTGATGGTTGATACGTGCGTTTAGTCATGATATTTTAATTTTTTAGGGCTGCAAAGATAAGAGTTTAGTTTTTCTTATGCAAGTGGAAAACAAAGATTATTGAAATAAAGTTTCGATATTTGTGTCATCATGGAAAATGAAAAACTCATTTACGCCGAATCCCTCAATTGTAAAAAATGGTCTTATTACCTCATGCCCATTGCGTTACTCCCTTTAATAATCGAGTTTTTTAGAGACCAAATTACCTTAGACGTTATTTTTGTTTCAATCGCTGTGTTTTTATTTTTTATAGTAATTGGATTTGGACTTAGATTAAAGTGGACCATCTCAAGTGATGCCTTCTCTTATAAATACAATCCAATCTATAATAATTGGAAGACCGTTCCACTAGCCGAAATCAAAACAATGTCGGTCATGAAAATTAATCCCCTCAAAGAATTTGGAGGCTGGGGATTTCGTTATGGGAAACTAGGACAAGCATTTACAACCACAGGAAGAATGATTATTCATGTTGAAACAATAAAAGGACAAAAATTAAACTTCTCAGTTGAAAATGTCGAAAAAACCGAATTAGCAATCACTGAATTCCTGAAAAATAAATAGAAAAGGAACTTTTTTCCATATCTTTACGTCTAGTTTACATTAATCACCTAAAACCTCGTCCTTTAAACATCCTTAACCTCAAAATTTTTAAACAATCAATGTCCCTCAAAATCAAGAAATTATTCACCTATGCCTTCATCTTTATGGTGTTTTCTTGGGGCAATTATTGTGAAGGACAAGAAAAAGGATTTCGATTGACATACAATGCGAGTAGGCTTGGTGATAGCTGTTTCCAACTAACAAAATCTTCAACTTTTCTCAATGGTGCAGTTTGGTCGAAAGCGCGTATCGATTTAAATCAGAATTTCAGAATTTATGCCAAACTAAATTTCGGAAATCAAAGTAGTGGTGCCGATGGAATAGGATTTGTGATTCAATACTTAGGATCTAATCTAGGTTCAGCAGGAGAAGGTATTGGATTTGGAGGGATATCGCCTTCGATTGGAATAGAATTCGACACTTATACCAATCCTTATGACCCTGCTTATGACCATGCGGCGCTCATCAAAAATGGAAGTTCTAACCACCAATCAAGCTCAGCGAATACATTAAAAGGTCCACAAATCCCTCTAAAAACAAACGGACTTACTGTGAAGGATGGCAAATACTATCCAGTTGCAATTCAATGGGATGCAGCAGCGAAAAAACTCACTTGTTCATTTAATGGTGTCGAAAAAATCAACCACACCATTGACCTACAGAAAGATATTTTTAAAGATTCTCAATTTGTCTATTGGGGCTTTACGGCCGCAACCGGAGGACAAGTCAACAACCACTACGTATGCATAGATTCATTTTTCGTGGCATATGAAGGAGATTGCAAAATTGCATACAAAAAACAAGTATCTCCATATTACGTTTGCCAGCCGAAATCAGATAGCATTCAAGTTAAATTCACCAAAATACCAAACGTCTACAATAAAATCGTTTGGTCTACTGGCGACACAACAGAAAAAATATTTAAAAAAATTGATTACAATAACACCAAATTTAAAGTCACAATTACAAACAAATATAACGTTTGCGAAGATTCTGTGGTCTTTAAAATTATCAATCCCAAGCTATATTTAGATACGGTTAGAAACTATTCCTGTACCACCGCCAATTCCAAGATTGTTGTTCCTGGCAATTGGTCTTTTGTTGAATGGAGCGATAAGTCTACATCGTCGACTAAAATCTTGAGTAAACCTGGTCAATATTGGGTGGAAGTTACAGACAAATTAAATTGTAAAACCAGAGACACGTTTGACTACATCATAAGTCCCGATAGTTTAAAAATTTTAGAGACTGCAATTGTAAATCCGACCTGCGAAGGCTTGTCAAATGGTAGTGCCATCATTAAAAATGTCAATCGAGCCAGCTCTGTAGTATTGAATTATTTTTGGACACCTACCAAACAAAATACCAAGGCCGCCATCAATTTATCAAGTGGCATTTATAAGTGTGTTGTATTTGATACGAAAGGATGTTCAGACAGTGTATCACTCACTATTTTAGATCCTCCATCCGTTTCAATATCCCTCAAAAACAAAAAAGACATCACTTGCAATGGATTTAATAATGGTCAATTTGAAGTGGTTGGAAACAGTGGGAAATTACCTTATCAGTATTCACTTCTTGGAGGGACAAAGCAAAAATCGGGCATCATAAATAATTTGCCGAAAGGATTTCATTCGACAATCGTTTATGATTCAAACAATTGCACTGACACGATCCTTGCGAAAATCAATGAGCCAGATTCCATTCAGGTGAGCATTACAGGTTTCCGTGGTGATTGTTTTGGCGATTCAAAAGGTAAAATTATTGCCATCGGAAGAGGTGGTCTAAAGCCCTACAGTTGGAGTCCAACGCCAACAAGTACAAGTGTTGTAACGATAGACACAACCACTGGAGAAAAATATGAATTATTGAATTTAGCATCAAAAACGTATACGATTAAAATCACCGATAAAAACGGATGTAGTCGCCAGATTGATCAATACATTTCTCCAAAAGAAAACATCCAAATCACCTTCGACACAAGCATTAAGTTCAACATTGCTGAAAAAACAAAGCTCAGTGTAAACATCAGTCCTGCAGGCAAATACCAATACCTTTGGTCTCCTGAAAAATTATTTGGCACACAAATTAACGATTCTGCGCCAATCATTAAACTATACGATAAAGCGTACATTGGATTGGTTGTTACGAATGAAAATTTCTGCTCGAAAGCTGTGAATTTTGAAATACCCGTAAAGATTCCACCTATTTATTTTTGGTTACCAACAGCATTCACGCCCGATGAAAACGGATTAAATGATGGGTATGCTCCTATTGGAAATTTCGACTGGGCTGATTTCCAAATTTACAATCGATGGGGACAAAAGGTCTTCCAATCAACCAAAGAAATACAATCATGGGATGGAACTTTTTTAGGTGAGCCATGCCAAGAAGGAAGTTACATTGTGGTTGCTCGTTTGAAATACGATCGATTTGAGCAAAAAAGAGATGCGAGAACGAGTTTCACATTATTGAGATAAATTCCGCGATTTTTGCAAATATTTCAACTGCCCATTGCCAATCTTTTTGCGTATTTTTGCAGTAAATGTCGAAAATTACCATTACCGCTGCCCTTCCTTATGCAAATGGACCTGTTCATATTGGCCATTTAGCTGGTGTTTACATTCCTGCTGATATCTATGCTCGTTACACACGACTCATAGGTGGCGAATGTTTATTCATTTGCGGTAGCGATGAGCATGGTGTTCCAATCACCCTTCGTGCAAAAAAAGAAGGAATCACTCCACAAGATGTGGTTGATAGATATCACAAAATCATTGGTGATTCTTTCCGTGACCTTGGAATTACCTTCGACATTTACAGTCGCACAAGCTCTAAAACCCACAGAGAATTGTCTCAAGACTTCTTTAAAAACCTGCTCGACAAAGGTGCTTTTAGAGAAATTTCTTCTGAACAATATTACGATGACCAGGCTCAACAATTCTTAGCCGACCGTTATATCACAGGTACTTGCCCTAAATGCAGCAACGAAAATGCCTATGGCGACCAGTGCGAAAAATGTGGCTCTACCTTAAGTCCCTCAGAATTAATCAACCCGAAATCTGCGCTCAGTGGATCAATACCCGTGATGAAGGAAACCAAAAACTGGTACCTTCCGTTAGACGAAATTCAAAAAGATTTTTTAAACGATTATATCCATCAAAATACCCATTGGAAATCAAATGTTGCTGGACAATGTAAAAGTTGGCTCAACGATGGTTTGAGGGAGCGTGCTATGACGCGTGACCTAGATTGGGGAATTCCGGTACCTGTAGAAGGGGCCGATGGAAAAGTGCTTTACGTTTGGTTTGAGGCTCCAATTGGCTACATTTCAGCAACCAAAGAATTGCGTCCAACAGATTGGGAACAATGGTGGACGGGCGACACTAAATTGGTGCATTTTATAGGAAAAGACAATATCGTTTTCCATTGCATCATTTTTCCAGCCATGTTACATTTAAGGGGCGACGACTATGTGGTTCCAACGGATGTGCCGGCAAATGAGTTTTTGAATTTGGAGGGACAAAAAATTTCAACTTCTCGCAATTGGGCCGTTTGGCTCAATGAATATTTGGTTGATCTACCAAATCGCCAAGACGAATTGCGCTATGTATTAACTTCAATTGCCCCAGAAACTAAAGACAGCGAATTTACTTGGAAAGATTACCAAACCCGTATCAACAGTGAACTTGTTGGCATATATGGAAATTTTGCCAACCGTGTTTTAGTCCTTATCAATAAATATTACGAAGGGAAAGTGCCTCTAAAAACACATCATTTTAACAGTGAAGAACTTTGCAGTCAATACATAGCACCAATTTCTAAACTCCTTTCAGAATATAAATTCAGAGATGCTCAGTTTGGCTTGATGGAATTGGCACGTTTTGGAAACAAATTTTTGGCAGAGCAAGAACCTTGGAAACTCATCAAAACGGATGAAGCTGCGGCTGCAAGTGTGCTTCAATTTGCTTGTGAAATCTTGTTGAATTTAGCAGAATTATCTGAAGTATTCTTGCCAAAAACGTCTGCAAATTTATTAAGACAATTGAATGTTCAAATTTCAGAATCCGACAAAAATCTATTTTGGAAAGGCGAAAAATGGTTACAACTTCCTGAAAACCATCAAATTTCAGAAGTTTCATTACTCTTCCAAAAAATTGAGGATGATGTGATTGAAGCGCAAATGAGCAAATTACAACAATCGCTTGTTGATAATCAAGCAGCTACTGCACCAAAAGGAACTGAAGCGAAGGTGGTTGAAGCCAAAGGAGAAATCCAATACGACGATTTTGCGAAATTAGATTTGCGTGTAGCAAAGGTGCTAACCTGCGAAAAAGTTGAAAAGGCCGACAAACTTTTAAAATTAACTTTAGAAGTTGGAACCGAAATCAAAACGGTGGTTTCTGGTATTGCCTTGCATTTTACCCCAGAGGAAGTCATTGGTAAAACTGTTCTTTACTTGGCGAATCTTGCTCCACGAAAAATGCGTGGAATTGAAAGTCAAGGAATGATTTTAATGGCTGAAAATACCGACGGTAAATTATATTTCATGCAACCTTCAGGTGAAGTTGCAAGCGGTAGCGGTGTAAGTTAATTGTTTAACCCTCTTAGATATTCATCTACCTTTTCCTTGTAATAAGGATTCATATTTGCAGGAGACCTTCTGAGAAGCTCTTTTTCTTGCATTTTTTGTTTGTTGCGTTCAATGAGGTCCAAAGGAATGCTTGAAGGCATTTGTTCTCCGCGATTCGATTTGCGCTGTTCTTCATCTCCCTGCTTCATTTGAGCCTTTTCGTGCTCCAACAAACGTGTGAGAATGTCTTTATGGCGCTGTAAAGTTTTGGGATCTAACTTTCCGTTCACAATGTCTTTTTCTTGCTGCTCCATCATTTTTTCAGCTTCAGCAAGTTTTTGAGCATCCGCAACATTTCCTTCTTTTAAGGCACCTTTCTTCAATTCTGAAATTTGACGACGCAAGGCCTCCTGCATCAGTGCCATTTGAGCTAATTCCTTACTTAATTCTCTACTGCCGCCTTCTTTGCCTTCCCCACTTTTATTTCCACCTTTACCGTCTTTTCCATTCTTGCCATCACCCGACTGAGGATTTCCTTGTCCTTCTTTCTTACCTCCCTGCCCTTTTCCTTTGCCTTCGGCTTGCATTTTTTGCAGCATTTCTCCCAACTCCTTTTGTCCTTCCGATAATTTTCCACCTTTTTTGGGTTTCCCTTTGCCCGACTGACCCGAACTATTTGGGTTGTTGCAACTTTTATTGCTATTGGATTTTGAATTTTTCTGAGACGACATTTTTTGATTCATCTCTTTCAAACTTTCCATCAACATCACTGAGAGATTGTTATACCCTGTCATCACATATTGCTCATGCATGGCAGATTTTTGAATGTTGCGAACTTTCAAATTGTCGAGTGCACTTGAAATATTATCGTTCACACGACTGATTTCCTTGGTCACCAAGCTAGAGATCATAGGTTGTCTTTTAGCCAATGCCATCAGGCTATCTTCGATTGAAGCAGAAAGTTCTTTGAGGGATATTTGAGCCTTGTTGAGTGCTAATATTCTTGGATTGTCTTCTTTGAGGGTTTTCAATTCAGTAAACACTTTTTCTTGACGGTGCGAAATATCAATCAAATTTTCAAGTAAAGCCCTCAGCATGTCGTGATCTTCAGCCAACCGTTTTTCTTCCTCTTTTTTGAGGCTTTCTTCCATTTTCTCTTTGGCTTCTTTCATTTTTTGAGCCGCTGATTTCTCCTTTTTCGCAGCATCCTTTTCTTTGCCTTTTTGCAAATCATTCTTCGCATTTTCTGACTCAGATTTTGCTTCTTGCTGTTCTTTTTGTCCCAAATCTAGCTTCATTGGATTTTCCAATGACTTATTTTGCTTTTCAATTTGCTCGGCTTGTTTTTGGATATCGGATAACTTTTGATTTTGTGCTTCGAGTTCTTTTAAAAGTTCTTCTTTTTGGGCATCTCCGCTCTTTTCAGTTTTCTTGGCCAATTCCTCTTCCTTCTTGGCCCAATCTTCCATTTGCTTTGCTTGATCTTTCACTGCTTCTTCTAATTGAAGCTCTTTGAGTTGTTCCATCAACTTCTCCATTTCTTTTTCGCTTTCACGCTGGAGTTTGTCAATGGATTTCATTTTATTTTCAAGCTGTTCTTTAGGTGCATTTTTATCTAACAACTCTTTCAATTGATCGAGCAATTTTTGCAAATCCGGATTCTGGAGTTGTTTCAATTCTTTTTCAATTTTATCGCGACGTTGTTCCAATTCTGGATCATTAAGCTTCAATTCCTTTTGTTCACGATCAATTTTCTTTTGTTGCTCGTAAATCTTCTTCATTTCTTTAATTTGCTGCTCTTGTTTCTCTATCCAATTCTGAATTTTAGATTGGTTATCGAAGTTCATTTTTGATGCTTTCTGAAACTCTTCCTGCAACTTTTTTGATTCATCGAGAATTTTCTTCGAGGATTGTTGACTTTGCATCATTTTATCCTGAAGGTTTTGCTTGTTTTTAATTGTTTCTTGTCGGAATGCTTCAACCGATTTTTTCACAATGCGTTGCACTGCAGTTTTACCAGATTTTGATCCATGAATACCATCATTGTCATTTGCAACAAAATAATATTCAAGGATTTGCATAGGCTTCATACCCAGCAATTCTGTATTCAACATGTGAACAATTTCAATGTTTTTGGACGGATTAATTTTCAGTGAAGTACTTCTCCATGCCGCTTTTAAATCTTGTTCACCATTTAAAATACGATACATAAATTGTGCGCCCAGAATGCCATAATCATCGGTTGCAAATCCACTGAAATACCAAAGATTTTCATAACTACTGTCTTGTTGTGACTCTACATTTAAATCAGGATAAGCATCAGGAATTGGTTCAACAAATGTTTGAAAAGTATCTTTCAAAGTGAGGACACTTCCTTTTAGGAAGGCTTTAATTTTATCGTTGCGGTTTGCTAACGTGGAAATCTGAATTTGTTTTGTATTTGCTGCAAAAGTTTTCCAAGCATTGTTCTGCAAAAAACGCAACTCTGTGGCATCGTCAACGTTAATTGTCCAGCTTAAACGACTTCCTTCGGGAACTTTGATGATATCATAAGGACTAATATTTTCCTGAGGAATTTGTGTGTAATCGGGATAAGTAACGGTGAGGGAAACATTTTTCCATTTCGGAAGTTTGTTCACCGCCAATTGAAAATCTTCACTTTCAAACCCTGCACTAAAAAATGCAAAAGAAGCGGAAGTTTTAACTTGATTCAAGACATAAGAATAGACTTGATTGCCTTCATTCTTCATTTGGATTTTTTGTCCTTCAAAAAGCAAAAAAGCGGAAGTTGGCAATTGATTACCGGAAATTTTCAGTTTAATTTCTACCGTTTCATTTTCAGCAACATTAAGATTTTCATTCATCAAATGAAAATTAAATGGGGCTTTTTTTACAAACTTTTCACTAAAATTCCACCATCGATAAGACGCGGCTTTCATTTTTGGAGCTTCGTAAATGCCCCAACCAATTAGCAGCAACAGCAATGCTGAAAATCGGATGGTCTGTTTTTTGAAACGCTGCCAATCGAGTGCTGTTGAAAATGAAAATTTCGACAAATTGGTTGTCTTTTGTTCAATACTTTTCAAAACCAACTCATTGGCATGTTTGTCTTGCATTGCCTCCAACTGCAACAAATTCAATAATTTGTCTTGAATTTCAGCAAAATGATTTCCAATAATATCAGCAGCTTGTTCATTGCTCATTCTTTTGCCCCAACCCAAATATTTCATGAGTGGATTTACCGTTTGGGTATATAAAAGCACTAAAAATGCGAGCCACCAACCAATAAAAATAAATGTTCTCGGGGTTTTATCGAGCCAGAAATAATACTCTGTATAGTTAATTACGAAGAAAATAATGATCAATTGAAGCAAAGTTGCCAGGGCACCAAAAACAAGCTTTTGCAAATAATATTTGCGAATAAACTCGGCTAGTTTTTGTTTGATATGGCTGTTTTCAGCATGCATTCAATTGGGGTAATTACAAAAATATAAAAAAATAGAGATTGTGGTGAAGAAAGCGATGAAAATCAGAAAATCGTCGTTCACTTAACTAGGCACACACAAACGGTCGAGCATAATGGCAGTGGCAACTCCTGCGTTGAGCGATTCTGCTTCTCCAATTCTTGGGATTGTGATTTTATTTGTAACAACGTTGTTTAGGTGTTCGCGAATACCATGTGATTCACTACCAATGAGTAACACCGTTGGTTCCGTTAATTTAAGTTCGTAGATGGATGTCCCTCCTAAAAATGCTCCGAAAACATTTTTCCCTTGAATGGTTTCAAGTAAATCAGTATAGATGCAATCAACCCTAGTAAATGAGCCCATTGTAGCGGCTAAACATTTATTGTTGTAAACATCTACGCAATCGTTCGACATCAGAATTTGTTTAATTCCGTACCAATCGGCAATTCGTATGATTGTGCCCATATTTCCAGGATCTGAAATACCATCAAGAGCAAGTGTAAGTGTTTGATTTTGATCCCATTGAGGCTCTTTTGGAATTTCCACCACTGCAATAATTCCGGGAGGAGTATCGTATTGCGACAATTTTAAATTATCGGGATCAGAAATAATATCGCAATCATATTCAGGATTGTAGCGATCGATGTACCACTTTGTGGCCAATATTTTGACTACCTTGAGCCGACTGTGGAATACTTCATGGACAGCTTTTCGACCTTCTACGGTGAATTGGCCATATTTTTGCCTAAACTTTGGCATGCGCAATGAAGCAAATTGTTTGAGTTCAGCTTGAGATGTCATATAATTATACCCGCAAATATCTATCTTTTCAAGGCAAACTGATACTTTGTTTGCTTCTTTCGGTGGGATTTTTTGCTTGTGGTGTAAAAAAGACTATCCCTCAAAACAAGCATTTGCTCAAGAAAAACATTGTTGAAGTTCAGGGGAATTCAAAAAACCTTGGCGATTTAAAAGCCCAAATCTTGCATAGAAACAACAAAAGGGTCTTATTCAACAAGCTTCCAATCTTCTTATGGCTTTATGCATTGGGTACAGATGAGAAACATCCAGAGCTCTCAGATTCGGTAGCGTGGAGAAGAAAGTTAAGGAATGAAATGGGAGAACCGCCCGTTTTATTCGATGATCAATTGGCAAAAATATCGGCTGAAAACATCAAGAATTACTTATTTAACAATGGCTATTTTGATGCAGAAGTAAAATACACAGTCAAATTCACCAACCGAAAAGCAAAGGTTACATACACAGCTATTCCAGGAACTGCCTACAGAATCAATTCATTATATAAGCAACCCGTTGATACCGCTCACAAGCGTTATTTAGACTCATTTGTGGCAGCATCAGACAAATTTCGATTGTGGTGGCCTTGCAACTTGAATAATTTGAATGAAGCAAAAGATCAAATTTCTTCGAGATTTAGAGATGTTGGATATTATACCATATCAAAAGACTTCATTCGTTATGAAATTGATACCTTAAACGATAAAAAGGAAGCCGCAGTTTTTGTAATGCTCGATAATCTTATGGGCAACGAAAAACACAAAAAATATTTTTTCGGCGGCATTAAAATCAATATCAATACAAGCGATGAATATCTGGGCAATCGATACCCAAGTGTGGTCTTCCAAAAGGGAATTCGCATGAATATGAATCACTACCCTCTCGATCCTGACATTTTAAATAAACTTATTTTGATAGATTCTGGGGATGTTTTTAATCAGTCGCAACTTACAAAAACCTATAGAGCTTTAATTGATTTAGGGTTATTTGTATTTGTTGATTTCAAACAAGATTTAGATTACAAAAACTCACTCATTCTGCTCACAATTAATCTAAAGACATCCCCGAGAATGGGCTATACCATTGAACCACAATTACTCTATTCACCCCAAGGTAGTTCTGGTTTAAACCTACAAACCAGTAGTCAACGAAGCTTTGGTTTGGCGGGAATTTTGTCATTTATCAATAAAAACACAAACGGCAATGGCGAGCTTTTTAAGTTGAGCAGTATCACCTCGTTTGAGGCAATTTACAAGCGCGGCGATTTTGGCAATTTCTTCACTGGATTGCAACAGGGATTGGTGGCAACGTTAACTGTGCCAAATTTTAAATTCTTCGATAAATTAGATGCAGAAAGGAAATATGAAAAAAAGAACACTGTATTTTCACTGAGTTATCAGTTTGAAAGTAATCCAAATTTCACGCGAAGTTCTTTACCCGCATCGGTATCCCTCCAATTTATAAAACCAAATTTTAGTTGGTACTACACCCCTGTTGAAATCAGTTTTAATAGAAATATCATTGATCCTGCATTTTTTCCTAAACTACCATTGTTGGATCAAGATTTTGTAAGACGTGTATTTACAGATCAAATTATTACGGCAGCAAAACTCGGTTTTGTTTATGCAAATAACCAAAACAAACCGGGTCAATCGAGTATTTTTACGAGAATGGGCTTCGAAACCAGCGGAAATGCACACCGTTGGTATAGACAGCTCACTGAAGAAAGTTTTGTTTCCGATAGTAGCTATAAGTTATTTGGAGTGAATTACTTTCAATATGCCAAAATTGAAGCTGAGTTTCGTTTCAAACAAAATATTGACGTACTCAATAGCCTAGCATTTAGAGTCAATGCTGGAATCGCCATTCCTTTTGGAAATAGCAGTATTGTGCCATACGATAAGCGATATTTCATTGGGGGAAGCAATAGTTTAAGAGCTTGGCAACCGCGTAGGCTAGGACCAGGAAACACCCCAGCAAGTTCTCAATCGTTACTCGACAAATCAGGGGAGATTTTACTCGAGGCAAATATGGAATATCGATTTACAATCATCAAAAAATTCATTGAAAGTGCAATTTTTCTTGATGCCGGAAATATTTGGAACCTGAATAAATTATCGGTTATCAACCCCGATAATGGTATTATAAACAAAGAAACATTTTTAAGCGAAATTGCCTTAAATACGGGTATTGGCTTACGTTTTGATTTAAGTATTTTCCTTTTCAGAATTGATTGGGGTATTCCTTTGAGAGATCCGAGTAAGAGTGTCAATCAGCGCTGGGTAGTTTCAGAAAACTTAAGCAATGGAACTTTTGGTGATTTTTTAGTGAACCAAACTGCCATCGCAATTGGTATTGGTTACCCGTTTTAAGTCCCTCAAAATCCAAAATCGGCACGATTTTTGCTTGCTTTAAAGCAATGAAATTACGAGTCTTTACTGCAATTGCTTTACTTTTCACACTCATTGGTTGTGGAAATTGGTCAAAAGATTTAAATATTTTTCCGGTTTCTAAAGATGCAGAACTTGGATTTCAAGTTGCTCAGAATTTCGATTCAACGAATGAAAAAATCATTCTTGATCCAATAAAATACGACAAAGCTTATCAGTATTTGAACGGCATTAGAGATAGTATATTGTTAAACAATAGCTTAACGCATGCAAAGGATTTTACTTGGAGAATTAGAATCATTAAAGACGACACCACGCAAAATGCGTTTTGTACTCCAGGCGGTTACATCTACGTTTATACTGGACTCATTAAATATCTCGAAAGCGAAGATCAATTGGCTGGTGTGATGGGACATGAAATGGCGCATGCTGAAAAACGACACAGCACAGATGCTTTAACCAGAAGTTTAGGTGCCGAAATTTTAATGAACCTCGTATTTGGACAAGGCAAAGGTCAATTGGCTCGAATAGCTTCAGGTGTGGTTGAATTGAATTATGGCCGCGATGCCGAAACCGAAGCCGACAACTGTAGTGTTGAGTGGTTGTATAAAACGGCATACAATCCTATAGGTGCAGCTGGATTTTTTGAAAAAATTGAAAAACAAGGAAATGGCCCTGGAATTCCAGAATTTTTAAGCACACACCCAAATCCCGACAACCGCATTGCCAATATGAAAAAGAAATGGCAAGAATTGGGCGGAAAACAGGGAAAAACTTTTGTTGAACGTTACCAAGAATTCAAAAAATGGGTCAATTAAAAGCTTATTTTTACTGTTTTGTTTTAATCTTTACCTGTACCTCATCGAAGGCACAAACAGAGGAATTAGATAGTCTCATTGATGGCGAATTAGAGTTTTATACAGAACCAAGTGTAGGACCAAGTTTTGAAAATGTTGCAGAAGTTAATTTCTTATTAAGTGAAGCGCGTAAACACATGGCAACCCCTTATCGATCAGGCGGGAAATCTCCAGGAGGGTTTGATTGCAGTGGATTTGTAAGACATTGTTATTCTAGCACTTTGGGCATTATTACGCCTGCTAGCTCGTCTGAATACAACAAATACGGTAGGGCTGTTAGCATCGACGATTGTCGCCCAGGAGATATCATTTGTTTTAAGGGACATCGTAGAGGAAGTAGACGCATTGGCCATGTTGGCATCATTACAGAGATTAGTAATGGCGATATTTTCTTTATTCATTCGGCGAACAGAGGAGGCATTCGTTATGATCAACTGAATGCCCCCTATTATAAAAGTCGCTTTGTAGGAATCAAACGAATTATTCCTTAATTTCTTTTTTTGCTTTTGGTGCTTTAATTGCTTTTGCCGCACCAATGGTTAATTCTTCATTTTCTGGAGTATAGTCAACTTTCAACTCCTCACCTTCTTTGAGTTCACCTTGCAATACTTTTTCGGCCAAAGGCTCTTCAAGGTATTTTTGCAATGCTCTTTGCAAAGGTCTTGCACCGAAATCTGGATCAAATCCTTTCTCAGCTAAGAATTCTTTTGCCGCATCTGTCAATGTAATTTGATATCCAATTTCTTCAATTCGGCGAAGCATTTTAGCCATCCTAACATCTAAGATTTTGATGATATTTTCTTTATCCAATGAATTGAATACAATCACATCATCAATTCTATTTAGAAACTCTGGAGAGAAGAATTTTCTCAATTGAGCTTCAATCACTTGCTTAGAATCTTTTTCGCGATTCACTTCTTTGGTGCTAGTTCCAAAACCAACTCCGGTTCCAAATTCTTTCAACTGCCTTGAACCAATGTTAGAAGTCATGATAATCACGGTATTTCTAAAATCGATCTTTCTACCTGCAGAGTCTGTCATTTGTCCCTCATCAAGTGCTTGCAACAATAAATTGAAAACATCTGGATGGGCTTTTTCAACTTCATCAAAAAGGATTACGCTGTAAGGTTTTCTGCGTACTTTTTCGGTAAGCATACCACCTTCTTCATAGCCCACATAACCTGGAGGGGCTCCAACTAAGCGGCTCACAGCAAATTTCTCCATAAACTCACTCATATCGATACGAATGAGTGCATCGTCTGAGTCGAATAGAAATTCAGACAGCGCCTTAGCCAATTCGGTTTTACCCACCCCTGTAGGGCCTAAGAAAATAAAGGATCCAATTGGGCGATTCGGTTCTTTAAAGCCTGCACGGGTTCTTTGGATGGTTTTTGCAAGTTTAGCAACTGCTTTATCCTGACCAATGACTCTATTTTGAAGCGTTTCAGCCATTTTAAGCAAACGTTTGCTTTCATCTTCTGCCATGCGTTTCACTGGAATTCCGGTGATCATACTAATCACTGCAGCAATATCGTCTTCAGTAACAGCGTATTTATTTTCGCGACTTTGATTTTCCCACTGGGCTTTGGCAATTTCGAGATCTTCAAGAAGTTTCTTCTCGGTATCTCTTAATTTGGCCGCTTCTTCAAAATTTTGGCTTTTTACAACCTTATTCTTTTCAACTTTAATTTCTTCAATTTTACTTTCTAAATCCAATATTTCCAGTGGAACATGGATATTTGAAATATGCACCCTTGCACCAGATTCATCTAAAATATCGATGGCTTTATCTGGCAAATGCCTATCACTCATATATCTTACACTCAAATCTACACAAGCTTTGATGGCTTCTGGAGTATAAACAACACCGTGATGTTCTTCATATTTATCTTTGATATTATGAAGGATTTCAACTGTTTCTGCTGGAGATGCAGGTTCAATCACGACCATTTGAAAACGACGCTCCAATGCACCATCTTTTTCGATGTATTGACGATATTCATCTAGTGTGGTTGCTCCAATACATTGAATTTCTCCACGCGCCAAAGCAGGTTTAAACATATTTGAAGCATCTAAAGATCCAGAAGCTCCACCGGCACCTACAATAGTATGAATTTCATCGATGAATAAAATAACATCTTCTGCTTTTTCAAGCTCCATCATAAGTGCTTTCATTCTCTCTTCAAACTGTCCACGATATTTTGTACCAGCAACCATGCTTGCAAGGTCTAGACTCACAACACGCTTATTAAAGAGAACACGACTTACCTTTCTTTGAATGATTCTTAGAGCCAAACCTTCAGCGATGGCCGTTTTACCAACACCGGGTTCACCAATTAAGACAGGATTGTTCTTTTTTCTTCGAGAGAGAATTTGACTGACACGTTCAATTTCTTTTTCACGACCAACAATTGGATCCAATTTGCCATCTTCAGCGGCTTTTGTTAAATCTCTTCCGAAATTATCGAGCACTGGAGTTTTTGATTTTACCTTCGCTTTTGCGGTTTGTTGTGCTTTTTGTTCCTCGCGATAATAATCTTCAGGAGTTTCACCTTCCTCGCTTGGCAATTCACTTTTAAACTGATCCACACCTTCTTCCAAAGCGGCTTTAAATACATCGTAGGTAACTCCGTATTGATTTAAAACTTTGGAAGCAACATTGTCTTCATCCCTCAAAATTGAGAGTAACAAATGCTCGGTTCCTATGAGATCTGTTTTAAAAATCTTAGCCTCTAAATAGGTGATTTTCAATGCTTTTTCAGCTTGTTTTGTAAGTGGAATATTGCCTAAATTGGTTGTTTTAGATGCAGTACCACGGATGGCATCCTCAATGCTTTTTTTCAATCGCAGTGAGTCAATATCAAGCATTTTAATGGTTTGAATGGCCTTGCCTTCTCCCTCTCTAATAATGCCTAGAAGTAGATGTTCGCAACCAATATAATCGTGACCTAAACGAATGGCCTCTTCTCTACTGAATTGGATAACTTCTTTAACCCTTGGTGAAAATTTTGCTTCCATAAAATGATTCTCAAATATAAAATGTATTTCTACTTAAAAAATTGCTATAAACAAACAATCTTATTCAGTGTATGTTTTGTTGGAATAAACACATTCTATACCATTTTTTTAATTCATGTAAAGTTCTGACAAAGTGGCCAATACAAACCACTTTTGTCAGTTATTCACCTTTTCTGCACTTTCCGATGTGAACAATTATTTTCATAGACGTTACAACCAATATTCTACTTTTTTTCTCTATTTTTGAAAGTCCATGGAAAATGCAACCCAAGACAAAAAACGCAAATCAAAAGTTGTTAAAGAACTATTTGGAGATGTATTAGGGCGTGTACCGCCAAACTCTAAAGAACTCGAGGAAGCTGTTCTTGGAGCCATGATGCTTGAAAGAGAAAAAGTGCATCAAGTGATTGATATTCTGAGCGAAAAGCACTTTTATCAACCTCAAAACCAAGAAATTTTTAAGGTCATTCGCGACATGTATCAGTCGGCAGATTCTGCAATTGACTTACTTACAGTTTCAAATGCACTAAAAAATGCTGGGAAACTCGAATTTGTTGGTGGTCCTTTTTACCTAGCCCAACTCACAAACCGAGTTTCAAGCGCTGCAAATATTGAATTTCATGCCAGAATTTTAACTCAGAAATTTATCCAACGCGAGCTAATTTCTGTGGCAGGGGAAGTTGCCTATGATGCTTATGACGACTCAAATGATGCATTTGAATTGCTCGACCAATCGGAAGCAAAATTATATGAAATTAAAAATGCGGGATTAAAACGTAACTTCCAAGAAATTAGCGTCTTAATTAACAATTCCCTCAAAGAAATTGAAAATAGAATGTCGTCTGAAAATGACGGTATTACCGGTGTTGCTTCTGGATTTTCTGACATTGACAGAATCAACGGAGGTTGGCAACCATCCGACTTAGTGATATTGGCTGCTCGTCCTGCAATGGGTAAAACGGCATTTGCCTTAAGTTTGGTTCGAAATGCTGCCGTTGACCATAAAAAGAGTGTCATGATTTTCTCTTTGGAGATGGCCGACATTCAGCTCGTGAATCGTTTGATAAGCGGTGAATCTGAAGTTCCAGGCGACAAAATCAAAAAGAGCGATTTAACCTCAGAAGAATGGGAACGATTGCACCAAAAGACAGTTGCTTTGGGTTCTGCCAAAATTTTCATTGATGATACTCCGCAATTGAGTATTTTCGATTTAAATGCAAAATGCAGAAGGGTACATTCTCAACAAGGTCTCGACTTGGTTGTGGTAGATTACCTTCAGTTATTACGTCATGAAACCAAAGGTGGTGGCGGTAACCGTGAACAAGAAATTGCATTTATCTCGCGTTCTTTGAAGGGACTTGCCAAAGAATTGAGTGTTCCCGTGATTGCATTGGCACAGTTAAGTCGTGAAGTAGAAAAACGTGCGAATAAACGTCCACAACTTTCCGATCTTCGTGAATCTGGTTCAATTGAGCAGGATGCAGATATGGTGATGTTCTTATACCGTGATGAATATTATGCGAGTATGGGAATGGATACCAATGAAGGTGGCGGACACAAAGGCGGAGGTGGCGGACATGAGCAGCAGCATGCAGATCATGGAATCAAAGGATTAACAGAAGTCATCATTGCCAAGAACAGACATGGATCTGTAGGTTCTGCATTTGCAAAGTTTGTTGGTGAATTCTCGAAGTTTGTTGATTTATCGCCATATGAGAGATCTGCCTTAAACACAAAACCTGAGTTTGGCGGTGGCGCTCCTTCAACTTATACTGCAACAATACCTTCGAAATTAAACGATGATAATGCGTTCTACAACGACAACCCCGTTTCTCCTTTTGAAGGTGGTACAAGTGTGCCAAATTGGGGTGGCGGATTTAATCCGAACATCAAAGAAGATTAATATACTTAAAAAAAGTAAGCAAAACAAAAAAGGGGAGCAAGCTCCCCTTTTTTGTTTTGCAAATTTGCAAAAGTTTATTCTTTATCTTTTGGAAGTTTCACGGCAATAATCTTTTCTTGACCTGTTGCAGTTTTACCCTCGATAACAATGCTTCCTTTCAATGATTTCAAAACAGAAACTGCACCTTGTGCCGAATAAACTGGTTCGTTATTGATCATTGTAATCACAAATCCTTCAGGAACACCAGCATTTTTAAACACACCTGAACCAATTGAAGAAACTTTCACACCCGTTTTTACATCGAGTTTAGTTCTTTCTTCGCGTGTGGTATTGTCTAATTTCATTCCTAAAAACTCTGATCCCGCAGTTTTTGTTGCTGTTTCAATTTTTGCTGTACCATTTTCGCCAAGCAAAGTTGCCTGAAGTTCTTTTTCTGAACTTCCTCTGCGCAATGTAATTTTAATGACATCACCTGGTTTGTATTTACCAACCTTTTCTTGAAGACGGCTTGAGCTATTCACTTCTTCCCCATCAATTTTAAGTATGACATCCCCTTTCTCAACACCGGCTTTTTCAGCAGCACCTTTTTCAACAACCTCCGCAACATATACACCTTTAAGATCTTTCAAATTCTTTTCATCCATTAGATTTTGATTGATTTCTTGGATCGACACACCCAACAATGCACGTTGAACTTTACCGTATTTCATTAAATCGTTGATCACTTTTTTCATCAAGTTCACAGGAATTGCAAAACCATATCCAGCATATGAACCTGTTTCAGACGCAATGGCCGTATTGATTCCCACCAACTCACCTGCAACATTCACCAAAGCCCCTCCCGAGTTACCAGGATTGATCGCTGCATCGGTTTGAATAAAGTTCTCAATGGCATATTTATTTCCCTTAGAACGCAACAAATCTATATTTCTACCAACTGCACTTACAATACCTAAAGTTACAGTGCTGGTTAAATTGAAAGGATTTCCAACGGCAACAACCCATTGTCCCACTTTCACTTCATCACTGTTACCCAATTTTAAAAATGGAAGATTACCTTCAGCCACTCTTAACAAAGCCAAATCGGTATTTTTATCGGTTCCAATCAATTCGGCCATGTAAGTGCGCTTGTCGTTCATCACAACCTCTATTTTAGTTGCACCTTCAACTACATGGTTGTTCGTTACAATGTAACCATCGTCTGAAATGATCACCCCCGAACCAGAAGCTTGTTTTGGGCCTTGATTGTCGAAACGAAAATTAGGTCCTTGGAAAAATTCAAATGGATCCATTGGCATTTCTCTTTGACCACCTTCGCCAGCTGAATTGCCTTGTATGGTGGTTTTTATGTGAACAACTGCCGGATTTGCAATTTCAGAAACACCAGTAAAATCGAAAGCAGGAATTGTATTTAAACTTGCATAACGCGCAAGTTGTGCCGAAGCACCTTGTTTTTGATCAATATCGAACGCCCCCGCTCTGTTTTTTACAACAACAAAAAAGCCCATTAAACTAACAGTTCCACCGAGTAGACCAGCTAAAAAGAATGTTAAAATCTTGTGTTTTTGAAAATACTGTTTCATATTTTTATATTTTTTGAAAATTTGTTTGCAATATCAACGCAAAAATCGTGATTGTGCTTTAATTTGCATAGAAATTCATTTACCTTTTTCGACAAAAGGGTATTCATAGTCCGTGAAATGCAAGTAACCAATAATTCAACTGAATTAATTCTAAATCGCTTAAAGCAAGGCGACAGAGATGTGTTGGTAGAATTGTACAAAGAAAACGAGGCTATGATTGTAAAATATATTCGAGAACAAAACGGAAGATCTGAAGATGCAGAAGATCTTTTGCAAGAAGCCTTAATTGTGCTTTGGAAAAATGCAAAAAATCCAGAATTCACACTTACGGCTAAGCCTTCGACATATATTTATGCAATCGTGAAAAATTTATGGCTCAAACAAGTTGATAAAAATAAACGTATATCCCCCGAAGAAAATATAAATCCTCAATTGCATGCAACCTCTCAAGATACAGATTCCAAAATGGATCTTGCCATTGTGAGGAAAATGCTCAATCAGATGGGTGAAACTTGTCGTCAAGTCTTGTTGATGTTTTATTATGATGGATTTGACATGCAAACCATTGCGAAGGCAAATAATTTTTCAAATGCCGACGTTGCAAAATCTAAAAAGCATCAATGTTTGAAGGAACTTGAAAAACAAGTAAAGTCACAATTTAGTTCAACCGATTTTTTCAGATAATCATGAATATTGAAGATCCACGCATACAGCTGTATATCGACAATGAATTGTCTGAACAAGAAAAGTTAGATTTCGAGAGTCAATTGTTGTCTTACCCGGAAATCCAAGAATACATTGCGTTTAAACGTTTTATTATTGAGGGAATTCAGTCTGAGGGTGATGAAGAACTTAAAGAATATATTCGAACCAGAGTGCAAGATGAGGGCTCTGAAAATCAAACAAATTTATGGCTGTATGCTGTAGCCACTGTAACCTTGGTTTTAGTGTCATATTTCTTCATCATACAGTATATTAAAACAGGAAGTATCAAAGAAGCGTCGAAAGTTTTGGTTTTAAATGAACCAACATCCCCGAAAGAAAAGCAAAGTAGATATAAACTAGAGGAAGTTCCAAATACAGCTCAATTGGATACGAATATTTTTGCAGTTGATTCGTCAAATAACTTGGCTTTAAATGATTTTCCAAGTACTGGTAGTGCAAATCCACAGCAGGAAGAGAAGGCAATGTCGGCAGATGAACCCTCAACGGTATATTCTTGGGATTTTGGAGATTCAAGAAAAGACTTAAGCCTTGACAGAGAGGAAACCATAGTACATCAATCAAATTTGGTACCAATTAAATTGGCTGTGAATACGCCATCTGAAAATGATGATCAGCTGGAAAAACCAGTTCCAGCACAACTGGGGAAAATTAGTCGAAGTGCCATTGAAAGTAAATCCAAAAAAGAAATCTCTCGAGATAAAGTTTCCGTATTGCAAGATTCCATTTCAATATCTGCAAATAGTTTGAGTGAGGTAAAAAAAGCAAATTTACAAATCCGCAAATTCACTTTGTATTTCATTCAAAACACATCGGGGAAACCAACCATAGATGTAAATTACAAAGACGGTAGCGCAATACTGAAATTGATCAATATAGACAGTGAAAATCCACTCGTTTATTTTATAAACGACAAATATTACCTTGAGTTAGGACCAAAATTAATCTATTTTATCCCTCAAAATAACACAAAATTAATTACACCTAAACCAATTACTGATAAAGCTTTAATTAAGGCAATTCAAAATTAATGACAATTCCATTTGTAAAATTTCAAGGCACTGGAAACGACTTTATTTTAATCGACGGAAGAAATAAAGATTATTCAAATATTCCAGTAAAATTAATGTGTGATAGACATTTCGGCATAGGCGCCGATGGTCTGATGATTCTTCAAAATAAGGAAGGGTATGATTTTGAAATGGTTTATTATAATTCTGATGGGAATTTAAGTAGTATGTGTGGAAATGGTGGTCGTTGTATTGTGTTTTGGGCGCATCAATTGGGAATTGGGCAAAACAATAAATTAACCTTCTGGGCTCCAGATGGAGCACACGAAGCCATGGTTCAGAAAAACACTGTTTCATTAAAAATGAACCCGGTAAAAAACTGGAAAATAATTAACAATCAAACTGTTGAACTCAATACAGGATCACCACATTACGTTTATTTTGGGCACGACAATATTGATGATTTCAACTTAATTGAATGGGCAAAAAACATTCGATATAGCACTCCTTATACCCAAGAAGGCATCAATGTAAATACAGTCAATATTTTAGGTGAGAATCATTTAAAAATGCGCACCTATGAAAGAGGCGTAGAAGATGAAACTTTGAGTTGTGGAACTGGTGTTACAGCCGCGGTTTTAGCCTCTGTTATTTTGAGGGACAATTTGGTGGGAATTAAAATTCAGTCTGGAATGAATGAAATTAGAATGAGCACTAAAGGAGG
>JACCDW010015954.1_pt1 | contig 46198 bp, 34 predicted proteins | sample 7449781 | NCBI WGS metagenome assembly JACCDW01 (sample SAMN15323449, study PRJNA562643) | freshwater metagenome | isolation source: river surface water | place: USA:Blue River Watershed | collected 2017-08-18
GGAGATATAAATGTTGGTGGAGGAGTAAATCCGCCGCCTCCGCCGCCTCCGCCGCCTCCGCCGCCTCCGCCGCCTCCGCCGCCTCCGCCGCCTCCTGGAACAATTCTTCCAGATGGGAAAAATACTGGTCCACCAGCGCTTGCTAGTCCACCTCCTGCGCTTGGTGTACCTCCAGGCATTGGTCCTCCACCGCCACGCATTATCGCACCAGTAGTTCCAAGATTTCCTCCACCAGTAACAACTGATGGAGTATTAAGAATAACTTGCTGAGCGTTTATCGGTTGAGTTGTTATTGTTTGTTTTGCTATCCATCCACCCTTCATGGACTTCATTGCACTAAATGTGCCCCTAACAGCAAGCAGAGAAGCGAGTGCACCAATCGCTCCACCGCCAGTTAGATTACGAAGAAGTTTTACAAATCCAGTCATGTAATCAACCATTTGCGCCAATCCACCAACAATATCGTTGATAAATGGCATCAAATCCTGAACAATTTTTTTCATTTCTTGTTGGAACTTCATAATTGAAGTTATCAAGTCTCCGACTTTTCCTCCAAATTCAATAACTGTTGCTTCGTTAGCAGTCAACCATTCATTGAATTGAGTAAATCCTGAACTAACAACATTCTTTACATGCTTCCAAACTTCACCAAACATTTTTTCAATGACTCTTGCGCCTTCAATAAATGGTCTTAGTCTGTCAAGAACTTCGTTCCAACCGTATCTAAAGTCTTTCCACCAGCCAGCCATTTTTGAAAACATTCCATCCACTGATTGGATGTTCTCGTTGATTAGATTTGTTGACCATGTTGTTAACTTGTCAACCATATTGACAAGACCATCAAGCATTGATGTCATACCAAATTTTTGCGTATTTCCAGATATTTTTACAAACCCACGACGAAGAATATTAAATATCTGATATGCCGCCTTCTTTACTGGCTCAAGAAGTGGTTGTCCAAGGTCTCCAAATTGGGCTTTGATGATATTGAAATAGCCTTTTAGTCTGTTAATCAAAGTGCCAGACACCGCTTCAAATTGACCCTCAACACCAGCAGCCTTAGAAAGTTCTCCAGTGGTGATTGCTTTTTCAAGACCCTTTTTTGTTGTGATTTTTAAGTCTTTAAAAGCCTTGTCCATAGCAGTTTTATCTGGAAATAACTGCTGAGCAGAGGCTTTTGCTTCAGAGAAAGACTTTTTTGAATCTTGAAGTAAAGCGATTAGGTCTGCTGCTTTTTGAATACCCTCTTCAATTGGCTGACCAGCAGAAGCAAAGTCCATTAAGCCCTTTAGCATGACCTGACTTTTACCAGTGAATGTTGATGTCTTGGAAACAGTGGCGTATGCCTTGTTTAGATTTTCAACGCCAACACTTGCTAACTCAACATCTGTATGAAGACTTCTCATCACCATTCTTGCTTGGTTTAATCCAGAACCAAACTGAGGAGCGCTATGGTTTTTGTATGCATACATTGCCGCTTGCTGTTCTCTAATTGCGGCTGATGCGGCTGCGGCTGCTGCGACCACTGCAGTCATACCAGCAGCAAGAGGTCCAAGAGTTGCCCTCATGGCTTTCATTGCCGCATTTCCAAGGACAAAAGCACCATGAATGGCGACCATCGCTGCGCCCATTGCAACCATTTCAAGAGTTGCAAACTTGAGCGTCATGGTCAGACCTTTAAGCCCAATGGTGCCAACAGTTTTGATTACTTTGTCAAATTGGTCAAAATGTTTTCTTAGTTTTAAAGTAGATGTGGTCATCAGGTTTGTAGTAGCACTTGCTGTGCTTGCTAGACCTTTATGCCTACTATCAATACTTTTTATAGCCTTATTAACGCCTAATAGGCTTGCTACCGCTTTTGGCGCACCATCAACATCAATGCCAATTGTAAGTTCTGCGTTAGCCATCGTTGCTCCAGTAATTCGCTAACGGGCAGAGTTTTGCGCTTTTTGGCGTTGTTTTTCCTGCTCTTCGCGGTCGTTACTAATAACTTTAGCACAGGCTAGCCTTATCAACCATTCATCTTCAGAGCAGTCTAAAAGGGCTATTGGGTCTGTACCGAACAACTCACCCATACGGGCGGCTGACACAACTAAGGAGTCGTCAACTAGTTCGTTGAAGACTCCCTCGTAGGGTCCGTGGTGTCAATTGTGTCCGAGTATCCAGAAGCATCAAGAATCGCAAGAGCGGCTGCTTCAAGGTGTGGGTCAACTCCAAAGAATGCACGAACAGCCTCTGGGATTGGGCGTGATGCTTCTGTCATTTCAAGGATATGTGATGATGCGAAGTTGAGTGAATAACCATTCTCGTCAAACACTTCTTCGTCATCAATGCATACACCAACAGTGGTGCTACCGATTACATAGCAGGAGAACTTAATTGAGTCCATGCCAGCCTTTGTATCTTCACCAGAGTTCTTACGCCAGTTACGAAGTTGGTTCTGTGTGATGTTTGGGCTGATACGAAGAGAAACGCCTGGTCTTTCTGGGACTTCAAGACGAACTACTGGTCGCTCAACCTTTTTCTGAATCACTTCTTTTAGACGATTCAGTACATTTGGTTCATCAACTTTTGGCAAAGAAGCCTGCTTTGGCTCGGCCTTCTTTGGTGCTTCTGGTTCTGAATAAAGAGAGTTATTTTCTGTCATGCCAGAACATTAGCACAGCATGTATCTACTGGTGCAAATAACCAGTAAAATGTTGTGCTAAATCAGACTACGCCTTGAACTGAGAATGTCATTGCGAATGTTGCTGGAGCACCCGATGAAGAGTCACCATCTGGTTCGGTAATTCCAACCAAAAGGCACTTTGAGTAAGTGCGAGCAAGACCCTTAACTACAATGTCGCAGTCATATGTATTTACAATAATGTCGTAATACACGCGGCCTACGAGTGGTCTTAGTTCCTTAAGTTTTGCAGCAATGCCATTTCCGTCATTTGCAACAACAGCGTCATCGTCATAATGCGCCGTCAGCGTGATGTCGCCAATTTCTGCAGGAGCACAAAGCACTTCTGGAAACTTTGCACCGCCAGGATAAATCTTTTCTACCGAAGCAGTGATTTCTCCACCAGAAACTTGAGCAAACTTAAAGAGATTCCACTTAGGTGATGTACCAGAGATTGGAACAATCTCTGCAAGGATTTGCCTCTGTGATACTTTTGCCATTTTATGCTCCTAGTTATACGGTAACTGACGATGTGAGATTTGACTTGATGATTGTTACTTCAATCTTGTCGCCGACAGAACTTACTCTTACACCAAGTTGAGCCTTGATTGTTCCTTCTGCAAGTTGTGCGGTCGTGTTGATTGAGGAGTCGCACTTGACCGAGTATCCAGGGTCAACGAGTCTTCCATTAACATCATACGCTTCGTAGAGTGCTCCGAGTGACTTCATTCTTTCACAAATTGCTGTCAATCTTCCTTCAATAGAAGCAAACAATCCATTACGACCATCAATAACAGCAAATACAAGGTCTTCCATTGAGGAGTTAGCCTCAGATACAACGCTATTTACTGTGTCTTGAATTGTGATGAATCTGAAGTTATCAGTATCTGTTGATAGTGAACGAGCACCGTAGATTCTGATTGAGTTAGCAATCAAACGAATTGCGTTCACATAACCTTCGTCAAGTGAATCACCAAGCGTTCTATTGACATCAACCTCAACACCGTTTACAAATCTTGCGCTTGACACAAGACCAGCGTATGGCTGATGAGGGCCAGTCTGGTTGTGGGCAAGAGCACGCTTACCAGCAGCGTATCCAACTGGTGGGATAAGTCTATTTACGCCAGCAACATCGGTTGGAACATAAACCCAAGGGTAGTAAAGGGCTGCATGCTCTGCATGGTCTTCTGCTGCAAGTGTTGCTGCTGAATCAGTTGGGTCAGATGCAGCCTCTTCTAGATGCAGAATAGCAATTCTGTTATTTGCATTTGCGTGAACAATAAGGTCTGTTGCAATTTCATGGGTTTCTGGGCAGGCGACTGCTCCAGGTCCGTATGAGTCAAGGAACAAATCAAGAGCATCAACATATGCGGTGAAGTCTGTATCAACAGTATCGTCACCCCTGTCGTCAGCACCGTCTGTGAATAAACCAGCACCAAATGCAGTTGCAGAAGAAGCCTCTGGAAGGTCGTCTGTCAACTTTGTTGCTGTCATGTACTTTGATGCAATAACGCTGTTGTTGATTGCGTTGACAAGAGCAGCAGTTGTTGCCTTATTGCCAGTTTGATAAACAGGCAATGCGCTGTCCTGGTAATACAACTTGATGTTTCTTAAAGAACCAGAAGCAGTAACAATGATGTCCATGTCGTGAGCCCAATCTCCAGGGCCATTTGCTGTCAAACGAATACAGTCAGAACCGCCAACGCCGCCTTCATTAAGAACATTTGTTGCGGTTGTTGCGTCTGGTCCGACAACTCTTGCGATGTAACACTGTGTGCCACCCTCTTCAAAGAATGTCTGAACTGTTGGGTGAAGATATGAATAGGTAACATATGTACCATATGTCTCTTCAAACTCAGCGAGGCTTGTTACTAGAACTGCTTCGTCTACTGGTCCGCGTTGAGCAAGACCAACAAAAAAGGCCTGTGAAGAGTTACGAACAGTTGCGCTTGTTGGGCCTGTTCTTACTGCTGTTGTAATGGATACGCCTGGCATTGGACCTCTCTTAGTGTTTACAGTTCATCTTTTGACGATGAACCGTCATCGTCCGATAAACCTAATTGTACAGAAACTTGCTCTTCTGAGTCTGCAACTGTTGTGAAAGTTTCTTCTTGTTTTTGCTCTTCTTGCTTTTGTTTCTTAACTTTTGCCTTTGGAGCGAAAGATTCAACAATCGCAAACTTATTTTCTTTAATCGCTTTTAAGACTTTTTCGTTGTCTTCGCAAGAAAATGCTTTATCTCCTGGATAAAGGGTTACCGATGGTGAGCCGATAGAAATCGGTCTTCCAGCAACATTTGATACGACAATGTATCCAACACCATTTGAATCAAAGTCTGTTTGGTCTTTGATTTTTTCAATTTTGTGAATGTGCGTCATATTTACTCCCATAAACCGTATTTAGTGTACATCATGCCTTTATGGCGTTCTGTCTAATGTACTGAATTCAAGGTCAATTGTGGAAACTGTTCCGAGAGGCAGTCTGTCAACTACTTCGTCAATAGATAGGTCATAAGATAAATAAGCGCCAGCCATTACTCTGTCGCCTTTTAAGAGGGTTAAGTCGGAAAACTGCTCTTGCATGCCAGATTCATCAATCATGGCCTTAAAGGTGTTCTGAGGGTCCGTAGCCTTCATGCAGGGGTAGTCAAGCAGGGCAGAGCGAACGACTGTTGTGAGCCTGTCTCGCATGAGTGTTGCTTCCTCTGACCCAACATCTCTAACCCATACATATGTTCGCATTGAGTAATTGACTCTGTAAAGAGGATTTGCTCCGCTATAGCCAATTCTTTCCATGCGATTAGTTGACATGGCAACGGTAATAATCGTCGGCCAAGAGTCAAGTGCTATCGGCTCGTAAATAAAAAAAGAAACTGGCGTAGGCAGAGCGACATCATCAAGATTCCAGCCATTTCTGTAGTTGATTATTCTTGTTGGAATATCAACTTTAAGATAATTATTTACATATTGCTTTGCAAAATGAGCACCAAACATCAAGTCCATCAGACAGCATCCTCAATGTATTCAGCAATATCTTTTGCAAGTTTTCTGGCAAACATTGGTGGCTCAAAGATGATTTCTCTCTTCGGCATGCTCCATGTTCCGTACTGGTGAAACTTGGCAACCTTTGCGTCTGTACCAAACGACGCAGATGTTCTATTAATTTCTCTAACGCTGAACTTTCTAATTGTTCTAAAAAGATTTCCACTCTGAACCAGCGTAGGTCTTCCAGGGTAATTGGCTGACTTCCATGCACCGTATTCGGCATCAAGTGGCTTCCATCTTCCGCCGCCGTTAGTTGTAAAGTGTTTTGTATAAATATCAGAAAGGTCTTTTTCCGCTTTTCTGAAAACAGGACGAAGGTCTTTTACTGCTTCTTCCATATTGTTAAGAGCATCTATTACTTCATCTTTTTCAACATGTATCTGAATACGCATTTACGCAACCCTTACACGCCTGTGTTGCTTAACAGACGCAAGTTCTCGGTCTGTAAAGCCAGTCTCAAGAGGGGCAACATTTCTTGATTCAAGGTCTTTGATGCCGACTACATCGTCATGCATATTTTGCATTTCTCTTGTCGCCGCACGAAGAATCAAAAGTTTAAAAATGGGGATTGATTCTCCATCTAAACCAGCCTCATAAGTAACTGTGACGGTATCGTCGGCAACAATGTTGAAGATATCAATTCCATATCTACGAACTGAGTAGTTACTTCCGATGGCCTCTGCATCTCCACCAGAGGTATACGCACTCAACGAACCAGCCTCAACCTCAACAATAAATGTATTAGTTGTGACCTCAACTATCTTCTTGTTTGAGACATTGTATCCAGTTGGGGTTATGCCAGTTACGGTTGCATACTGACCGACAGTAAACCCGTGATTATTGGCTGTAAAAGTAATTCTTGTTCCAGACTTTGTGGCGTTAGTTACCGTGGCGACCCTTGTAATCGCTTCGCCAAGATATGTACGAGTTGTCCACTGATTTTGGATTTCTACGCTATGAACTTTTACAACTGGAGAGTTTCTTAAGTAAATCGTCTCTGGTGGCATTGCGTAGTTCATTGAAGACTGGTTTGAATTCCCGTTAGCCGAATAGAACGAAGACTCAAGACTGTTTTGATAGAAAAACGACGACATTGGTGTAGCAAGATGATTACTTGGCACCTTGTACTCTTCGGTAAATTCGGTTACCTCAATTGGTCTTCCTAGGTATGCCTCAAGTTCGCTCTGAAGGCCAGACAGCACAATATCAGCAGCGTCCTGCTGCCTAAGGGACAAAGAGATGTCCATGTAAGTCACAAGGTCCTGTGCAGTTACCAGCATGTAATCCCCCTAAGGGAGCAGAATAAATTATCTTCCGCGACGAAAAATGCCACGGCCGCCGCGACCGCCACCTCTTTCACCACGAACATTTCTTCCGCCAACTCTACGAATAAACTGTGTTCCCTTGCGGAGTTGGCGACGAGCGCCACTAACTCGCTGTGCTACTGCCTTGGTTACATTGGACACAATTCCGCGTTTTTGTGGTGCCATTTTTGCTCCTAAGATTAAATCTTTTGAAATTGTACCATCAAGGCAAGTTATGAGTGTTATCTATCTGGGTTTAGTGGCTTTTCAATAGAAATAGGAATTTCTGTTGCTTTGGGGTCTGCCTCAACTGGCACCCAAGCCCTAGAGTAGTTGTGCGTTGACACTTTTCTATTTTTTATTAATGAGCCGTCAACAAGAATATTAAATTCATCATTCTTCATTTGTAAGATTTGTTCTAAATCTTCTTTACTAAATTTTTTTGATTTAATTAAATTCTTTACAATCTTTGATGTTGGCTTTGCCAAAAGATTCCCTTTAGAGCGATTGAGGCGCAAGTGCATCATTTGTGCATCAATAGCATCACAGTCAATAAAAACAACTGGACAAGTTTCCCCTACAGCCTTTTTGACATGCTTATTGATTTTTGCCAAGGAAACTCTCTCGTTGCCGTCAATAACAAAATTTGTACCGCTTTGTACTACTACTGGAACAATAAATCCAAAATCTATTAAAGACTTGGCTAGCGTGAGAAGGTCTGGCCTGAGGATGTAAGTTGCCTTAAATGGGGCAATGTTGAGTTCATCAAAATTTACATAATCAATTTTCTGCATTGTTTAATTCCTGTTCGGCAAGTTTCTTTCTAAGTGAGTCTGCTTTTGTTTTTGGCCCAACTGGAGATGCGGCAGCAACGGTTATTTCGTTGATAAGAATGTTTCTTATAAGCCAATTCATTGGGTAAGAATATGGGTCCTTTAGGTGCTTTTTTCTGAAGTCAGCAACATAAGAACGAGCCCTACGCTTATCAATTTCATCTGCCATGTTTTCTTCTATGCAACGCTTTGCTCCCTCAAAACCGTCGGCAGCATATTCTTCAATATATTTTTCAATATCAAATTCTGGCCACCACCGTCTCTGAGCATCAATGTTTGGCCAGATTGACCAAAGTCTGTCGTAGAAGTCTGGTTCGGTTGCGATTAGGTCGCCTATTCTCCTGATTGCTATAGCATGCAAAGGAACACCAACTCTAGTGTTTGAACCAGTCATAGAAGCAAGGTCATAGTACTCACAGTATTCTGCGCCATGTTCTTCTGATATAAACTTAAGAACATCGTCAATTTGCCAGTCATAAATTACTTTTGCAAATTTAAGAGGTATTGACTTCTTCATCTTGTAAGGGCTAACGATGTAATTTTCGTGAACCTTTTGAACAAGCGAACGGTATCTCACCATTGACTCATTGGCTCTAACGCCAGTAATAAAAGCAACACTTCCAGTTTTACCTTGCATGGTGTAATAATCAATAACCTCTGGCAGATACTGATTCATAGGTAAACCAAAATGAGATGCATTGATAGCCCATTCTGGCATTTCTCTAGTGAGCATTCCCTTGTCAGCACGGTCTTGGTCCCATGTGAGAATATTCTGCCTTAAACCTAAAACCCATATCTCTTGAGGTGAAGGTAGGCAGTACCACTCCATGTCAACCCAGTCGTATTGTCTGACTTTATTTACATATTCGTAGATAAGAGGGCTAACCATTTCTTCGTCTCTGAAGATAACTTTTACTGGTCCGAGTCCTCGTTCTTCATGAACTTCCTTAGCCAAGTAAAGAACCGCTGTGCTGTCCTTTCCTCCAGAAAACTGAACGCAAACAGTATCAAAAGTATCGTAGACATGTCTTATTCTCTGCCTAGCAGCATCAACACACGATATATCAAGAAACATTCTCTGCTTAGTCATTATCAGCCTCTAATTCTTCAATGCGATTTTGTAAATCAACTATTGTTGAGACCATCTCAGAAAATAATTTAGTAGTCAAAACAATTGAATGCCTTTGACTCCAATCTTTACCTCTGTATCGCTTGTTTAATTTATTAACAAGCGAAAGGTACTCTTCAACAGTATTGGGCGAATATATGTTCACTAGTACCTAGCAATCTGGGATAATCTTTGTACTTCAGAACGAAGTTCAACAAGTTCCCTATTGGTAGTTTCTTTTTCTGCCCGTAGGCGTTCAATCTCATCGGCTGCAAGACTAAGCATAAACTCAGAGGTTTTCTCAAAGTCGCCACGAGCATGATTGCGTAGTCTGGTCACAATGTCATCCATTATTAGATTCCTCTCCTCATACAAAATGATTCCCATAGATGTTCTGCATCATGCCAATCGCATACACCGTCAATATGTATGCAGGTTCCAAACTCGTCATACATTCGGCACATGCCTTCATCTGCAAACAGTCTTGCTATCTGTAAAAGTTCTTTTCTGTCGGCTCGTAACCGTTCAATTACATCAGCCGCTTCACAGTTATCGCATTTGACAAATGCAATAGAACGGACATTTACACAATCTGTTATGTCACAATTTTCTCGTAGTCGGGTCACAATGTCATCAGTCATTTAAACTTCCGTATGCATGTCAATGAAATCCATCAACTTCTCTGCTGTTGTTGTTCCAGCAATTCCTGGGTCGTTTCTAAGATAACGAATAAAGTCATACCATTTGCGTTGCTGGTCAGGATTATCAAAAACAATTGTGTACTGAACAACCGCTTGCGGAGAAGAGCCAGGAGACACAAGCGTGCTTCCAGAAACTGCTACTCTGTTGTGGTCAACATCATTACCAGCAACAATTCGTCTGACACCGTCTTCGGATTCTTCAACATTGATATTGACTGGCGCGCTCGGCTCAATAGGTTTTTGAATAACTGGTGTGAAGTAAGCATCGGCAATAGGCGAAACTACTTCAGAAGCAATCTGTGATTCCTCAATCGCTGCGATTTCAAACTCATCCCAACCAAGACCGTCAAATAGTTCTGGAAAATCTTCATAAAGGTCTATGACCATTTCGTTGAGGATTGCTGGGTCGGTATGTCCGAGTTCCATTGTCCTGTTATCTGCTAATGCAAACGCAACAGCACGGTCATCGTCTGCGTTCATCTGAACGGCAGCAATCTGAGTCCAACCGAGTTTTTTAGCCGCTTGCAGTTGGTGGTTACCAGCAATAACCGTAAATGTCCCATCGTTATTCGGGCGAACAACAATCGGCTTCATCTGACCAAACTCTTCGTATGAAGACATAATCGCTTCAATGTTCCCTTTTCTAGGGTTCTTCTCAAGCGGAATTAAGTCGTCAATGTTTAACGCCAAAGGCATTAAGTCTTGGGATATTTTCTCTCTCATTGTCCTACCTGAACTCTGACATTCGCATTAAGGGTTCGCATTGCGTCAATTGATGTGCGAAGCGACAACAATTTTTCACGCTTTGACTTTAGTAGAGCCTCAGCAATTTTATAGTCAAAGTTCTCGTCAGCCAATTTGTAATCAGCCCAAGCCTCTCGCTCCTTGATTGAGCCTTTTGCCGACAAGTACTCTTTTGCCCAGTTTGATTTATACAAGGCTTCTTTCTTTGCAGAGTCCTCAGCAAGTGTCTCAAACGCCTCAGTCTCTGTTTCAAGCATTTCCATAAGACGAAGCAGTTCGTGTTCAATGTCTACTTGGCTAATAGGCGCATTGCGTGAAATCATTATTCTCCAATAACTAAAGTATCTAGTGGCGACCAATCTATCTTTTCAAGCGCAGATAGTTGGTCTTTTGTCCATGAATATACAGACTTATTTATTTTTGCCAACCCCATTTGTTCAAGAACCCAGGCATCACATTCATCATCTGCACTACCACCAGAAAAAACTTTTCCAGTTTTTGACGAGACAGCAGATATGACCTCTGTCTTGCCAGCATTTCCTTTTCCAGTAGCAAATTTTGCTCTAGATGTTGGTGGTACCTCTATGAACGGTATTCCGTGTTCCCAGAGGGTCATGCGGACACACCCGCCAAGTTCTCCAATACTGTGAGCCTGGGAGTTTCTGGAAGCATATGAGTATCCTTCAATAATTACACAATTAGCACCTTTTACGGATAAATCTGTAAGAACATGGTAGGAAATCTCATGCAGTCTTGCTGCTCCCTTGTTCTTTGACTTAAATGCGCTGGTTTCTCCATTTACTGACAAACCAGTTGATGTCAAAGACAGGTCAACACCCATAAAAACTATTCCCATGCGTGTTTTGCTAACCCTAAATCAAAAGCAAGTTGAGGGTGATTGCCAATCCTATTGTGGCAAGGGCGGCATACAGCCATAAGGTTTTCCTCATTAAGAATTGAGCCACCCTGAGAGCGTCTAACTATCTCATGGATGTCGCATGAGCGATTTCTGGCGTATGTTGCTCTGCCGTCATATTCGGCAAATGTTGGACAAGCCTCACAAAGAGGTCTCTCGCTAAGTAGTTTTTCAACCAGCGGTCGGCGGAGTTTGTACTCGGCTTCCTTTTTCTTTGACCTGTGTCGCACGAACAGACTCTAGTTCATTTTCTAACTGTTGCACAAGCACACGCAAGATGATGTTGTCCTTAGTCAATGAGCCAATTTGTTCAGCCATCATCGTCATTACTTTGTCAATGTCAACATTCATTATAAGTTTCCTTCGTTAATTGAATCAAATTCCCAATTGCCACTAATTGCAGCCCATAAAGCCCTATCAACAGCAGTGTCTTCTAGGTCAAACTCACGCAAAAGTTCACGGTGTTTAACAATGGCATTCTCAAGAAATGCGACTCTGTCCCATCCGTCAGATGACTCAACATTGCCAGTCTCAATCATCATCATGACTTCGTCTAAACGACGATTGACATGAAACTTAAATCTGTCAATTTTCTTGATTCTGTATTGATACTCACGGGCTGCTTCGGCAGCAAGTTTCTTGCCACTCAGTCCCATTAGTGAATATTTTTCAGCGTCAGCCTCAGCATCAGCCTCAATATTTTCAATCTGTCTGTCAAGGTTCTCTACAAGGAAAAGAAGAGCATCTTTCCATCGGCTCCAGTTTTCTGGTTGAAGCAGAATCTTTTTCTGAGAAGTAGAAAGTTTGTTTTTTACTTCCTCAGAAACCATTCGTGCAAAAACATCATCGTTCATCATTACCGCCATGCAGGACATTCCTTTTTAAACGAACACCAATTGCAAAGAATTGACTTGACTGGTTCAAACTCTTCAGTTTCACAGCGTTTATCTATCTCTACTTTGGTTTCTACTATTGTTTTTTCTACAGACTCAAGTTCAAGTTCTGTAACATTTTTTGTAAACCTAACACCGTCTTTCAGGTACAAAAGTTCAACTTCTGATGCTTTACCAACACCTGTTGATTCAAGCAAATGAGAGTAAATGAGAAGTTGGAAAAACTTGTCGTCTACCCAATTCTTTTTAGGGGTTTTGCCAGTCTTATAGTCAGAAATAACAAATGTTTCTTCGTCTTCTGCTTGACTAAATCTGTCTATAAAACCCTTGATACGAACACCACCAATCTCACCGTTTAGTTCATGTTCAAGGCCTATCGGAGACTTAAGCATTGGGTTTTCTATTTTCCACAGATTCTCAATGCACCACCAAGATTTCCATCGGAACATCCTAATATTTTCGTCACCCTTTACCCAGGGCCTAACCCTGTCGCCCCAACCTTCTTCCCATAACTGAGAAGCAATTTGTTTAGCGAGGCTCATGTCTCGGAGTTCATTATCTTGGTGATACATGGTCTCCAAAACATCGTGGACAAAGTTGCCCATCAATGTTGCTTCTGTAGGGTCTTCCTGCTTTCCGTCAATCTTGGAATAACGGAACTTGAGCGGACACTGATTGAATGTGCCGATAGAAGATGGAGATAAGTGCGGTGGAGGAGTTAGCACTTACTCACCCTCTGTCAAGTGCATCATTGCGCACTTGTTGATGAGGGCTTCTAGGTCTTCTTTTGTGGCTGTCGTCTTTGTTGGCTTTGGTCGGTCTCCAGCGTATGACTTCCAAAACTCACCAAGTTGAGACTTCTTGTCGGCGTCAAGAGAACGGGAAAGTTCTACAAACTGTTCCCACAATGACTCAACATGTGGGTCAACTGATTCTTCTTGCTCAATCTCCATTGCTTCTTCTGTGCGAGCAAGGTAAAGACCAATTCCAAGAGCCTGAGCAGCCTTTTTTAGGGCGTCAGATACTGCTCCCTTAAATTCATCGCCTAAGTCAACGATGTCGCCGTTCTTGGTGCGCTTGATTTTCTGACCACCAAATCCGTCTTTTGTGACAGAAACAAATCTGTCGCTCTCAGGGAAAACGCTCAAACGGACATGGGCAACGATGAAGTCTGGGTCAAGAGCATCACGCTCACACTTGATGATTTCATATGACCAGCCATCAAATCCAAGAACCTTGTTCAAGCGAGTGATTACTTCACTAACAGGGATGTAAGTAAGGCTTGCTCCACCCTTTTTAAGTTGACGCTCAACTTCCTTAGGGAATGATTCGTTCATTGAAGATTGCATAGCGTTGCGACGAGCGTTTGTCTTCTCACGCTGTTCTTCTTGGTGACGCTCCCACTCCATTTGGAACTCACTAGGGTTGGTGGCAAGAGTTTCCTCAAGCGTCTCAGTCTCTACCGTTTCAACTTTTTTGGTAGCCATTATTTTTCATCCTTTGTATAAATAGCAATGTTTGTTTTTGGCTCGCCAACCTCACAGTATTGGTCTGCGTTGATGCCGAGTTCGTTTAGTGCTCCAACTCGCCAATATGACGGCTGGAAGTAGTCAAGCAGTTTAATGACTAATTCGTCATCTGACAACCCAACTTCTCCTGTATCCATGTCCACGGAAGATTGCCTAAGTCGCGTGTACACGGTCTTCATAAGATTCTCGCTATCCCATGATTTGCGAGGAGTGCCAGACTTGCATTTGAGTTCTACGCCAGTATGCAACTTAATGTCGGTTGACTTTTCTTCTTGCATGCGGTCAATCATTTTCGCTGCAAATGATTCGTAAATGTCAGCGATTTCTTTTTTTGCTTTGTTGAGAAGCACGAGGTTTTCTAGTGCCTCTTCTAATGGTGCCTCTAGTACGCCCTCACTGTTTAAAAAGTTGTCAAGGGTTAAGAGGAGGATTCGTAAATCCGCTGGTGTTAACAATGTATTCTCCGTTAGGTCTAATAGTTACCTAGACGATGATACTGACGATTTTCCTCTGTGGCAACCCGAGACCAGTAAGATATGTAAAAGCACCTACAGCAGAGTCAACTTGGTCATCGTGGTCGCAAGCCTCAGGGAATGAAGAAAGTTCATCCATCCAGTCGCTCAACCATGTCCCACGGACAACTCTGACATTTCCGTTAGATACGGCAGCGGCAAATGGGCGTGCTCTTGTTAATTTATCGCCAGTAGACCTTATGCCTTGGAAGTCATAACCAGGAACAACATATCTGGCGTACTGGTCAACCAATGCCTTGCCAGACGAACCTGGTTCCTGTTCCATTCTGATAGCCACTCCACGACCATCTTCATAGGCTGTCTGAGCAATTAACTGCTCTACCTTCTCGCCACGAACTCTTGCCTTTTTGACATCAAGAATGTAGGCAACACCCCCATCAAACAGCATGAGTGTACCAACGGTCCAGTCTGGGTTTGGGGTTACGGCAGACGGCTCAGTAGCCGCAAGGTCCCAAAATCTGACGACACGAGCCGCAGATGAAACAATAGGAACTTCTTCTGGGTCAATAATTACAACAGATTCTCTCTCAAAAAGCGTTCCCAGAGTGGTTGACCACCAGTCACCTTCTTCAAGCCTTCTGCGCTCAATAGGGTCCAAGGCTTGGAGCGCTTGACGGTATGAATCAGCGTCAATTCCAGGGTTGTCGGTAAGTTTGCTTGGGACAAATATTCTGTTTTTTTCCAAGCCTTCTACAATAAATCTCTGCCGAACCCAGTTGGGGGCAGGGTTTGATGCTGAACGCATTCGTAGCGGAACCTGAGCAAGAGGTCCAGAGTTTGGTCGGCGAAGACGGGAGAACATGTAGCGATAGTCAGATTCTCTGATTTCTGTGACTTCGTCCATGCCGATGAACTGGAACTCCGAACCCTTGTAGCGAAGGTAATCATTCGTGTTGTTTAGGTATCCGAATGAGATTCTTGCTCCTGAAGGAAATGTTGCTACATAACTGTTTGCGTTCCAGTGAATGTCGTCAATGCCATCTATCCATGACTTAAATCTGTCCATCAAAGCACCAGGGAGAGCCAAGTCAGCATATGTACGACGGAAAAGAATGGCTGAATACCCAGGAATGTCTACATACTGAAGAGCGGACATCAAGAGTGCAGAAGACTTACCACCACCTGCTGCTCCACCAAAGAGCGCTTCAATAGCATTTGTCCTCAAGAAGACCTTTTGAGGCATGGAAGGTTCTTCTGGACAAAATGGAGGTTTCTTTGGCTCTAGGTACTCAAGAACCTTTGCCCAGTCTGTACTCATGTTTTTCTCTCTCGTAGGTAATTGCACATTAGATGATGTTTATGCGCTACGGTATGCATATATGAACAATTTCATCACCAAAGCATGGACTGCTTTTGTAAAGAGTATCTCTCTTTTTTCATCAAGACTGAAACAATTAGGTACACGCTCATTCTTTACTAACCTATTGATGGTAGGATTTATTATATTTACAAGCGTTGGGGCGGGCTTAGTCTCGCCTGCTTTGGGTTTTATTGCGGCGGGTATTACATGCGGAATTTTTGGCTTCCTACTAGGTCTTGAGTAAAAATGGCTTGGAATAATTTTCAGAACAAATCGTTAAACGGTAACCAGTCAAGCAAGAGCATTGGACCTGGAGCGCCTATCGCTCACAACCCTGGATATGCAGGAAAGTCGTATTCAGACTCCTGGGATATTGAGCGTGTCTACAAAGAAGGAATGCAGAAGGTCACATGGGTGGCTAGATGTATTGATGCGATTGCTGGAAACCAAGCAAGACTGCCAATCGTCCTGAGAAAAGATAATTCTCCAGAAGGCGAAATTCTTGGTGGTTCAAAAGCCAAGAACTCAGAAATACTGAAGTTGCTCAACACTAAGTCAAATATCGGAGAAAACTCCTTTATTTTCCGTTACAGACTTTCTTCTCAGTTGCTCATGAGCACAAGAGGTGTTTTCATTGAGAAGATTTATGGTAGAGACGGTGGAATTATCGGTCTCAACCTTTTGCCACCTCAATCAACAGCGCCAATTCCAGACCCAAAAAACTTTGTTGCTGGCTATGAAGTGAGAATGCCAAACGGCGCAATAATCACCATGAAACCAAAAGATGTCATTTGGATTCGCAAGCCACACCCTCTTGACCCGTACCTCTCAATGACCCCACTTGAGGCTGCAGGTATTGCAGTTGAAATTGAAAACCTTGCAAAGGTTTATAACAGAAATTACTTGCTTAATGATGGTCGCCCTGGCGGTCTTTTAGTTCTTCGTGGCGAGATTGATGATGACGACAAGGAAGAACTAAAGAGCAGATTTAGAGGAAACATTGCCCGTGCTGGAGCAACTACTGTTATCTCATCAGATGACGGTGCAGACTTCGTTGACACTTCAGCAAGCCCGAGAGACGCTGCTTACATCCAGATGCGTCAGATTACAAAAGAAGAAATCCTTGCTTCTTTCGGTGTTCCAGAATCAGTAATCGGTAACGCTGCTGGTCGTACATTCTCTAATGCTGGCGAGGAAATTAGAGTCTTTTGGAATGAGACCATGCTCCCCCACCTTGAACCTATTGCTCGTGCGCTAGATGAACTTGACGAGCAGTACTACATTGATTTTGATGTATCTAGAGTTCCCGTGCTTATTCTTTATGAGCAGGAGAGAAATAGATACCTCAAGGAAGAATTAGGTCAAGGCTTAATCAGCACCAACGAATATAGAATTGGAACTGGCAGAAAAGAAGTTGAGAGCGACCTTGCCGACTCACTTCTTATGAACCCAAACTTGACACCAATCGCAAATACAAAGAAGAAGATGGAAGAGCCTGCACAGGCTGGAGTCATGGGTGCACCAGGTGCGCCAGGAATGCCACCAGGTGCGCCAGGAATGCCAGGAATGCCAGGGATGCCCCCAGGAGCACCAGGCGAAGGAGCAATGCCACCAGACCCAACCACAATGGAGGGTGCAATGGCTCTTGCTCAGCAGGGCGAGAATATGGCACAAGCCGCAGGTATGGCACCAGCAGGTCCACCAGAACAAGCAGCAATGCCTACAGCACCAGTTCAGGCTTCAGCCAATTATTCAGTAATGCAGACAAAGGCAGACGCTGAGTGGAATGCAAAAGTTGAGACAACATTTAACAGATGGACAGAGATTCTTGACAGAAGCCTTGAGAGAATCTTTGAAAGACAACAGCGTGTTGTTCTTGAGAAGGCATCAGGCATCAAGGCTCGTAGACAACTACTCGCTGGGTCACTTGATACAGAAAGCATCTTCAGTGCCGATATTTGGGCAAAGCAAATGGATGAAGATATTCGTCCTGTCCTGAATGCCATTATTGAAGACTCGCAAAGCACATACGCAGAAAAAAGCCTCATTAAGAATCCTCTTAAAAAAGAAGACATCATCGCTCATGTCAACTCACAGATGGCACGAATTAAGTCCATCAACGAGGAAACGGCAGGAGAGTTAAATAATGCCATATTCGCAACACTGAGTGTTGTTGGAGAAGAGGATAAGGCAACGATTTTAAGAAAATCAATCGTCACAACATTCACGAATCTTCTTGCAAAGAAGAAGTCGCAAATCGCTGAGGATGAAACCAGACGAGCCTGGTCAATTGGCTCCAGTATTTAATTTCTTTAAATACAGCGCTTAATTTACAGAAATTGAATATCTGTATTTAGATACTTGCAGTGACCATAGGTGTAGATGCTTTATTATCATCTAAGACCATTAGGAGAAAAATGAATCAGAACATTGAATTCAAGGCAATTCCAGGCCAGTTCAACATTGACGAAGCACAGGGCATTGTTGAATGTTTCGTTGCTGGTATTGGAAATAAAGACTCCGTAGGTGATGTTCTCGTCTCTGGTGCTTTCAGTAAGAGTCTTACAAGAAGAAAGCCAAGAGTTGTTTGGGGTCATAACTGGAACGACCCAATCGGCAAGGTTCTTGAAATCTATGAAGTTGCTCCTGGCGACAGAAGACTCCCAATGAAGATGCTCAATGCTGGCATTGGTGGACTTTATGCACGAGTTCAGTTCAACTTGAACTCAGAAAAGGGTCGTGAGGCTTTTGCAAATGTTGCGTTCTTTGGTCAGGAACAAGAATGGTCAATTGGCTATAAGACTCTTGATTCAATCTTTGACCCAAATATTCAGGCAAATATTCTTAAAGAAGTTGAACTGTACGAAGTAAGCCCTGTTCTGCATGGAGCAAACCAACTTACTGGAACAATTTCTGTAAAGTCCGATGAAATGGTTGATGACTCAAAGGGCGGAATGATGATGGTCGGGCCAATGGCTGGAAGACCGACTGGAATGATGCCTCATCGCCACCATCGCCCGACTCCAAATATTCTTGAAGCCAACAAGCCAGGAATCGGAGATGAGCGCAAGAATCAATTGGAGATTGAACTCGCACTGCGAGCAGGCGCTCCAGTAAAGGTAAGACTCGCAGAAGAGAACACTGTCATCTTTGACAGAATGACACCAGAAGGTGCGCCAACTACATACAGAGTTTCGTACCATTTCACTGGCAGAGAATTTATGTTTGGCAAACCAGAGAAGGTTTCTGTTCAAACTGTCTATGTTCCTTCTTCAGAAGAGTCTGGCTCAAGAGTAGTTGTGCCATCACAGATGCCATCAATGCCAATGCAGGTAAAACCACAGGGTAATGCCTACATGGGTGACGACCAGAACGAATACCAAGGAATCATGCCTAAGTCATATGACGATGGCGAGAAGTGGGTATTTGATGATGAACTCGCTGATTTGGCAAATATTCTTTCCGACTCGCTTGATGTCAAGGTTGGCCGTGCGCTGAGTTCAAAGAACATGTCAAAACTCAAAGCAATCTTGGAGAACTTGCAAGATGTAATCGCTTCTGCAGAAAAAGATGTTGAATCAAAAAGCGACTACATCATTCCAGTACCACTTGACAAGGCTTTTGAAACAAAACAACTTCTTGACCCCATCTTTGATTATCACAGAGTTGAGTCCCATGTAACAGAAGAGGGAATCGTTGTTACATCTGGAGTAACAAATGAATTCGTAGAGGCCCTAGGAGTCGCAGAAAAAGCGCTAGGGCAACGATTAGGCGGTGGTTTGGGAAAATTAGGGCGGGCCGCAAGAGGCGCGGCTAACTTTGACCCAAAAGCATGGGACGGAGACGGTGACGGACTTGTACAAGAAGGAACTCCGTACCAAAGACCAGCCATCCCAGGAGTCAATGACCGCTCAACTGGAGGTCGTGTTGACGCAAACGCAGCAACTCGTGCTTTCCGTCAGGCTGGTGGAAGAGTAAGAGAAAACGCAAAAGCAAGAAGAGACGAAAAGCGTCGCGGCGGTCTTGCTTCCTCTTCAGATAAACCAGAACCCATCAAAGATGAAGGCAGGCTTTATACATGGCCAGTTTACGAGGAACTAAACGGCGAATTTGTTGAGGGCGAAGTTATTGCACTGAGTGATTTATATGGTGACGAAAGTGTCCCTGGTTTTGGCGTTGTTGGAATTTACGACCAAGATGGAAGTGGTGAACCTGGTTATTTTTATGGAGGAGATGACGAAGAGTTTGAGACAGTTGAAGATGCTTTAGGATTCTTAGAAAATATTGAGAAACAGGGTGCAAAAGGTAAGTTTTACGATGACCCTAATTTCAAAAAATTTAAACCTGCTAAAAAGAAAAAGCGTGAAGGACTTGCTTCAACTTCCTACCCTGCATCTTGGCAACTTCCGAACTCCGAGGACGATAAGAATGGCATTAGAGTTCTTGACTCACAAGTACTGAGCGACAGAATGGCTGGCCTCAGCCTTGATGACGCTGAAGAAAAGTTTGGAATTCCAAAAGAAAAACTTCGCAAGATGGAAGCCAGAGAAATGGCAAGAATCCGTGAAGAGATGAACCCTCAGGACTTTGTCGCATACCGCATGATGGGTATGTCTGCTGAAGATTTGGCTGAAATTACTGGCAAGACACCAGCAGAGATTCGTCAGATTCAAGACAAAGAAATTGCAAAGATGAAAAATAACCCTTCCGATACTGACTTGCTTCAGTACCGAGAAAGAGGAATGTCTCTTGATGACCTGTCTGAAATTACGGGAATCAAGAGAGAAGAACTTCGTAAGCGTGAAATAAGAACATGGAATGCAAAGCCTGAGATTCCAGAACGAGATAAGCCGCTTAACTCTGCTCAACTAAGACAAATGGCAGAAGATGATAAGAAGAAGCGTCGTGGTGGAGGACTTGCTTCTACTTCTGTTGAAAAGAAGCCAGAAGTTATCCGTGGAGAAATAGTTAGTGGACCTGGGTCAAAAACACCAGCAAAGAAATATATTGAAAGAAGAGTAGAAAGCGGATGGATTAATCCAAAGCACCAAGATGCTCTTGATGAAATTCTTTCTGATGTAACTCCAGAAAGTCTTGCTAGTGAAGATGCTGGAGATGTTCTTTCAGATGTCCGCAGAAATCTTCTTAGAGCGATAAATGACGGGAAGTTTAACGATTACCGCGGCGCAGAAATGCGAGAAGATAGCCTAAATGATTATCTGACACAGCAAATTGCTGGCGCTATTGAAGATGCTGTTTCTGCATCAATTAATGAAAACATTAAAAAAGTTCAAGATGCGAGACGCAAGAAACTTCTTGAAGAAAGTCGCGATGAACTTGTTTATGACTGGGCAGCAAGTCTCGTTGACTCTATTGAAAAAATAAGAAGCATTGACGCCCCAAGTGATGCAAAAATAGCCAAAGCAAAAAAGAGAGCCACCGAATCACGGAAAGACCTTATTGAAGAACTTACAGATGGCTCCCCAGAATACGATGCAGATTCTTTTTGGTATTCAGTTGGTGAAATTCTTCAAGACGACCCAACCATTGACTCAGAAGATTTCTTGAGAGAACTCCAAGACGCATCATCAAAGGGCATCAAAGAAAAACCAGATAATGAGTTTATGCAGGCAATTCAGGACGAACTTGACGCAGACGACAATCGTTTCAGAAGCCTTGTTGAGGCTATGGAAGAAGAAAAACTTCAGTCTGATTACATTCCTGAAAAAGTTTCATCTAAGAGAACTCTTGCTAGAGGTCTTGCATCAACTGGCGACAGAAGAATGCGCGACGATGACAACTTTGATGAATACGACGAAGCATTTGGTCCTTCTGCTCGTGGCCCAAGAAGGGGAATGGCAGATGACCCAGTCGGCGATGCCGCTGCAGAAAATCTTGATAGAGATAGAAATGCTCAGGCTGTAAGAAGAGGTCTTGCATCAACATCTGAAATGATTGATGAATTAATAGATGATGGATATGTTCTTGCTGAACACGGAGATGCGTTAAAAAACATTTTTGACGGAATTGAACAAGACAACTTTGAATTTGGTAATGGTGGAGAAATTCTTGGAGAAGCAAGACTTAAATTCCTCAGAGCACTTGAGAGTGGAAGTCTCGGAGAAGACCCAGATAAAATTGATGACTATAGGAATCTTTTCACGGAAACCCTATATGACAGCATGGTCAAGGCTGCAAACTCAATGTTTAGTACTGGAAGAGAAGATACTAAAATTGAGAACTTAATCGGAAAACTTGTTACTGAGTTTGAAAAGTCTCTTGACTCATCAAAAAGATTTTATCCTAAAGACAGACTTCTTGTTTCTGAAAAAGATGTAAGACTTGATAAACAGAGAGCAAAAGAAACTCTTGCAGAATTGTTTGATGCAATTGAAAGCGACAAACTTTCTATTTCACCAAGAGATTTTAACTCTATGGTTGACTCTCTTTTTGAACTTGACCCTACGCTTGATATTAAGAGAACAATTAAGGACATTGAGAACGCAATCTTAAGTGCTTACGACAGCGATGACAGCGATGAAGGTCTAAGAGAACTAATAGAGCAATACAGTTTTGACGGTGATGCACACACTGACAAGGGAATTATTGAAAGTTATCAAATAATAGCAATTAACTCTGAAAACTATGAACCAAATGTAGAAGCATCTAAAATCATTAACGACGCTCTTAATTACTCAAATGAAAAAATAAGTACTAGTGGCGGTCTTGCTTCAACTCGTGGCGAAGGAAGCATGCTCGCAAGAGATGGACAAATCCGCAGAGATGAACAAGGAAATGTTGACCCAACAGAGGCGAGAGAGGCAAGAGCCGCTTTTGACCAAAACATCTTTAAGAAACTTAGAGACCTTGGTTTTAGCGATGACGAGATTGAGGCGCTGACTGGAGTTCCAGACGGTGGAAGAATTCGTGAGGGTGGAAAGCCTGCACAATATGTTCCAGATGGAGTTGGCAGAAGAGCACGAACTGGTCTTGCATCAGAAAGCAAAAAGCCAGGAAAACTTGAGAACGATAGTTTCCTCAGAAGAGTCGGTAGAGCAACAAGCGAAGATGGAACAACTGTTCTTGACAGCCAAATTCTTAAAGACTTCCTCTCTGGAATGTCTGCCGAAGAAGTAAATAACAAGCACAAACTTGGCGGTAAGAGATTTGCTAGTGCCGCTGCAAACAGAGAAATCAACCGCATCCGTTCAAATATTGATAGTCAGGCAAACTCTGATATGGACCTGCTTATTTATAGAGCATCTGGTCTTAGCGTTAGCGATACTGCTGACCTCTTTAATATCTCTCCAAGAGAAGTCCGTAAGAGAGAAAGAAGACTTAGCGCAAAACTCAAGAAGAACACTGACGATGAAGACCTTCTCTATTTAAGAAGTGCACTAAGCCTTGAAGAAACTGGCAAGATTGTTGGACTTGAGCCTAAAGATGTTCGCAGCCAAGAGCAAGCCGCTCTTAGAAGTAGAAGAAACGAAAGAGGCGGACTTGCCTCTACTTCTGAAGGACCAGATGATGATGTGTCTGGATACATTGAGGAGCAAAGAATCCTTGATGGAGAAGCACTCAAGATTGACGAAGAACTCGCAGACATGGACATGGGTCCGCGACATGAAGAAATTGCAAGAAGACTCGGCATCCCAGTAAGTGAAGTTAAGGAAAGAGTCCAAAGAGCAGATAGAAGAGAGAATAAGCCAAGACTAAATAGAAGAGGTGGCCTTGCTTCTGAGTCTCGTGAAATGGACATGACTCTTGAAGAGTACGGAAAACTTAATCAAGTTCTCAGTAAGTACACCGATGATAGTCAAGCATCTGGAATTGGTGCAGACGAAGACATGCAAATTCTTCAAGACATTATTGACAAGATTGACAATAGTAGTGCTGCAAATGATGCGGTAAGCATGACTGATTCTGAAATTGATGACTACATTGACACTCTTACAAGAATGAAAGACAACGGTCCAGTTGAAGACCAAGGCGACAAGGCAGAAATTGAGAAGTTGATTGATTCCTTGAAGAAGACAAAGCAATCAGCAACTCGCTCATATTCTTCTGACGCTCTTGAACAGGCTGGAACAAGACTTTCTACTCCAGGAGGAACAGCATCAAGAACTGTCAAGCCTGTTAAGAATGTCAGAGCATTTAGAACTTCAAGTGGAACGATTAACCCTCACGAAAAACTCAAGATTGAACTTTCAAGAGACGAAATTGGTGCTCTTAGAGATGAAGTTGAAATGCTTTCAAGAACAGCAGAAAACCCAAGCGCTCTCCGTGCTTTAGGTAGAAAACTTGAAAAAGCAAACAACGGCAAGTTCACAATTACAAACGAAGAATACGAAGAACTCGTAAAGTCAATTGAGCAGTCAAAATCAAAAGGCGGAGTTATATCTTCAGATATTCTCGGTGTTCTTGAGCAAGCCGCAGAAACATCTGACGGTAAGTTCTCTAGCCTCAACTTAAGAGGTGGCGGTCTTGCTTCAACAAATGGTGGAAAGAGACCAAATAATGGCGCTCCACCAGACATAACTGAAGCAATGCAGAAGGAACTTATCTTCTGGGGCAAGAGTGCAAACGCTAGAAATCTAAGACTCGTACAAGAAGCAATCAAGGAATACGATGCAAACGGCGGTCAACTGCCAGCGTCAATGTGGAAGAGATTGCAGACCATGTACAAGAACATGGGACCTGGCTCAGCAAGCGGTCGTGGCGGTCGTAGAGGAATATTTGGTAGAGGCAAGGGTGAAGACTCAACTCCATCAAAGGGGGTTTCGCAAGACCTTCTTGATGGAACAATGTCCAATAATCCAATTGTTACAGACAACTTTGTTGATACAAGGTCTGGAAGTATGGGTGGCTCACAGGGTGGCGGAGTATTCAGGGACCCGAGTACTGGCAAGGAGTACTACATCAAGCCCCCAAAGACTCAAACACATGCAGAAAACGAATCCCTTATGTCTCGTTTTTATCAAAGACTTGGTCTTCCTGCTGGAAAAGTAAGAGTTGGAACATATAACGGCAAACCAAAAATTGTTAGCGAGATGGTGCCAGGAGCAAAACAAGTTAATCACGCTACCGAAATGAAAAATGCAGCATGGAAGAAAGCCGTTCAAGATACTTTTGTGGCTAACGCATGGCTCGCAAACTGGGACGCAACAGCAAACCCAGGGAACATAATTAAGGGTGGAGATGGAAAGCCTTACATCATTGATACTGGTGGTGCTGGATTGTTCAGAGCAAGAGGCGAAAGAAAAGGACCCACATTTGGTCCAATTGTTGGAGAAATGGAATCTTTAAGAGATAGAAAGTTCCAGCCTCTCGGCGACGAGTATTTCAGCGATATTCCGCCAGCGGAGATTGCACGACAAGTTAAAGAAATTGGTGCTATTTCTGACGATGAAATTAGACAAATGGTTGATGCTGTTATCTCTGATAAGGGAGAAGCAAAGACGCTTGCAGACACATTGATTGCAAGAAGAGACTATTTGGTTCAGAACTGGTCAACTGGTAAAAACAGTGGTGCTGGTAGAAGGGCAAGAACTGGTCTTGCTTCCTCTAGCGGAGAAGAATCAATGGGTCGCGACCGTGGTGGCACTGGAATGTCCGCTGGTGGACTAGGTGACATCGGAATGCGTGCAGATTCTGAAGGCTCTTTTGGTGTCGGCAGAGGTGGCGCAGAAATGACATCTGGAGGCGGAGGAGTAAATCAGAAGAAGTTTGAAGGGCTTTCTTTTGATGAAGCAAAGCCAGCAAACTGGGATGAACTCACCAATGAAGAAAAGTTTGATTGGTTGATGTATGAGGGTGCTCCAGAAAAAGTTGCCGATAAAGACAAGAGAATGTCTCAGGCAGCACACGAGGGCGCAGTCAAAAAAGTTCTAAGAGACCTTGAGCGTGAAGAAATGCGTGCAATGTCTCCAGAAGAGCGTAGAGCGGCTAAAGACCGCGACCGCGACAATCCTTCAGAAAATGAACTTGAGCGTCAAAGAATCGCTAGAGAAAAGCGTGAAAAAGACAAGACCAAGGAAAAGAAGCCAAAGACATACAAGCCAGCAGCAAATGCAGAAGAAGCCAAGAAGAAGAGAGCAATTGACTTTGAAACATTCAAAGAATGGATTGAAGACTCGCAAATTGCTCTTGACGGCATTGACGAAGGCGAAGACTACGACCCAATTGCGCAAGATATTTGGAAAACTGTTGACGCCTTGCTTGGTGATGAAGACATGACTAAGCGTTCAATAGATGACGCTATTGGTGCTCTTGAGGATTATCTTGAAGTCGCATCAGAAGACAACAAGTATGAAAAGAAGAGTGTTTCGCGAGCAAAGAATCTTCTTAATCAACTAGAAGAGGCTAGAGACAAGTACGAAAACGACCCTTGGATTGTTGACGATAGGCCAAGAGCAGGACTTGCTTCTAGTTCAAGAAACCCAAATAGACCAGGGCCAAATAACAGAGAAATGCCTCAGTCAAATGCTCCTCGTACAGGTGAAATGAAAAAAATCATTGACCTTGCACAAGAAGTCCTTGACAAGATGAAGAGCGAACAAGATTCCAATAAGGGTAGACGAGCCAGAACTGGTCTTGCATCATCTTCTTCAAAGCCAAAAGCAATGATTACTGACGAAGCAACCTTTTTCAAAGACATTGAAACTTCGCTGCAAAAAGAAATTAGAGCAGCGCAGAAAGCCAAGAACAAAAAGGCTGAAAACGGATTAAGCAAACTTCAAGAAATTATTAGAAGAAATGAAGCATCAAAGACTGGCAGTAGAAGAACGAATGTTGGAAGTATCTACTTGACAGACGATGAAGCAGACCTTGTTCTTGAGGGGCTGATGTTCGCTCTTGATAATCAAATTGAAATTGGTGGCGACAAGAGAATTGAGTGGTACTCAAAACTGCTTGAAAAAGTTTCTCAGGCTGCAATGTCTACATTTATTAATAAAAATTTTTAAGAGCAAAATACAAATAGGAAGTATCCACTTATAAGCATAATTAGTAGCCGTTCTCTCTGGGAAGGGCGTGCTAAGTTATACTTTTACAAACAGATTCATAATTGGTATTGACACTCGTGTCCTTACTTACCGACAACAGGAGTTCATAATGGGCGAAAAAGTTGAAGTCAGCATTGATGCGGACGGCAATGTTCTCAAGTGCGCTAAGGGCGCAAATGCTGCTGACTGTGGCTATACGCCAGGTGCAAAGGTATGCGGCAAGTGTGGAGCAATGCCTATTGAGATGAAGATGGTTCCAGTCACCGAGTCCGATGATTACCACGAAAAGGGTGGCAAAGAGTGGGATGACAGCGCCATGTTTGAAGAGATGAAGAAGCGTCAAAAGGGCATGGGCATGGGAATGCCTGGCGAAGAAGAAGACGACGAAGAAATGATGGACGACGAAGAAGACATGGCTCCAATGAAGTCTGCAAAGAAGAAGATGCAGATTGAAATTGAAGACGAAGAGGACGAAGAGGACGAGGAAGAAGACGACGAAGAGGGCATGATGTCAATGGGCGGCATGGACCTTGACGCAGCAAGAAAGAAGAGACTGATGTCTCTTGGCGAAAAGTCTGCCCAACTCGGAAGAAATGCATATATGTGTGCAATTGAGCGCAAGGTTTATCCTGGTGGCTCTGGTGTTTGCGACGACTGCCCTGGCGGTTGTATGTCAGAAAAGGGCATGCCTGGTCTTCTTTCCGTAGAAGGCATTGCAGAAGAAATGTTCAAGGGCAAGGTTCTTGACTCTGGCTACTCTTCAGATGCAGACATGTTCGTTGTTGATGTTCAGGCAAAAGATGGTCGTGCCGTTGAAGTCTTTATTGACGGAACAACTGCAGAAGTTCTTGGCTTCCACAAGTTGGATGACAATGCTTTTGAGCAGAAGTCAGCACTTGACTCAATGATGGTTATTGACTTCCATGAAGCAGCAGAAATCGCTGTCAAGTCAATTCAGGGTGATGTAATCGCAGTTGAGCCAGACATCTTTGAAGGCTTTGACTCATACGCAGTGGAGATTGAAGGCATTGACGGAAAGTCATATGATGTTTTTGTTTCTCTTGACGGCGAGGTTCTTGGCTATGACAAGTACGAACCAGAAGAAGCAGAAGCAATTGAGGCAGAGGCTGCCGAAATCGCACTGAAGCGTGCATTCAGCGAAGATGTCCGCACACAGATGGCCAAGGAAGGCACAGCACTTCCTGATGGCTCATATCCAATCTCCAACGCAGAAGACCTTAAGAACGCAATTAGTGCATACGGTCGCGCTAAGGACAAGGAAGCAGCAAAGAAGCACATCATGAAGCGTGCAAAGGCTTTGGGTCAAGAAAAAATGATTCCTGCTAACTGGGTAACTGGCGGTGCAAAAGTCGTTGAAGAAAAGTCTGGTGAAGTAGATTCAGACCTTATGGCATCACTCATTGAGTTTGAACTTCTTGAGGCAGAGGTCAAAGATACAGACCCAACAATCTAGAGAAAGCGTGGCCCGTTATGACGGGGGTGAACATCAATAAATTTCGCCATTACGCACCTGGATTCAATAGCAGAACAACTCGTCTTGACGCAGATGTTGCTGCGTTGATATTCAAGGCGGGCAATTCAGTAATTTCACGCTCAGATAGGTTGATTGCCGACATTTCTGTAAAAGCAGCAATGCCGACAAGCCCTGATACTGACGGGAAAAAGCGTGGTCCAGAAAATACAAAAAGCAAAAAATATGTAAACCTCTATGGTGTTGTCTATGACCCGACAGCAACAAAAAAAGAGGGACAGTATTTTAAGCACTATGTAACAGAGTCGGAAAGAATTGAAGCCCTTCGCTCTCCAGAGCCAGTACCTAACTGGGGTTGGATGGACAACGACGCTCCAACAAACAGCCTTCCAAAGCCAAGAAATGCAGTAGCAAAAGTTACAAGATACCCAGTTAATCCAAAGACTGGCGAACCAATGAAAACCCAAGGTTTTGAGCCAGAGATTAAGGCTCTTGGAAGAACCATTGGAGAAATGAGTCCTGGTTCAAAACTTTCAGCAAGAGCAGCGATGGCGATAGGTCTAGTAATTGATGCTTTGGGAAGATTTAGATGTCCTGCAGGGTTATTCACCGCAAACAGATTCACCAACGAAAGAGGGGAAGGTTGTTTTGGCGTTTCAGCAGAACAGATGCAAGATATTGCTGGTGCATTGACAAATGTTTTACAGGCACCAAACGACAAAATAACCCTTATCAACAGCCTGTTGGCGGTTGGTGTTACTGCTGCCGAAATTAGACGAGAGTATAGAAAAGGTGGAGTTGAAGGTCTTGCAAGTCTTGCATCAAGGGCTGGAATAAGAACTGAATCTCTTATTGGAGATAAAGGTGCAACAGATGCTTCTTACATTTCAACTGCAACAGCAAGAATTAGAGAAAAACTTAAAGCCACAAAAAATGCACCAGCAAGAATGGATGCAATTCGTGAGAAAAAAAATAGAGTAATACAAGAACTAAAAGACAAATATGGCATTACTGAAACGGATGAATACACTGCTTTAGGTCTTATATTTAAAGCAATAGGCGAAGACCCAGATGCACCATTTGGGCCAAACCAATTTCAATTGCTTTTTATGGGTGGCTCTCCAGAAAGCCATGAACAATGGGTTATTGAAGCCGCAATAAAAATGCACGCAGAAGCAATAATGAGAAAGACTGGGTTACTAGACGAAGAGGCAATTTTAGCGGCGTACCAAGAAGCAAAAAGAAATGGAACTTCTGACACAATAACCGACTTCATTGATGCAGCAGTTGAAAGAGAAAAAAAATTTAGAATTGGCGCTTTCAAACAAATACTTGTTGATGTAAGTGAAAACCCAGAAACATTTAAAACAGCAAACGGGTCACCTTTTGAAATTTATGTAGACATGCGTCGCACTGGCAGAGGCGATTTCAGGGAATTAAATGGAATGGCAAAGCCAACAGAAATCTACATAGGTTCTGGTCCAGCAATACAGGGATTCAAAGGTGAAATACCTCCAGGATACATGGACCTATACGAAGCAACTGGTGGAGACATTGATGACCAGTGGAGAGCAATAACAGAAACTCTCAGTGAAGACGAAAAAATGAAAAGATGGGGTTCAGTTTACGCAACAGATTTTGCAGCAGAATATGGAAATGGTTGGGAAGATTTTGGCGCTCAGACTGCAGCGCATGAAACAACTCATAAAAAACAATTTGATGCAATATTTGAGTGGTTTAAAGTTGCTTATCCAGGCGTAGATTTTGAATCTGCAAGCAATGGCGAACTAATGGGTGCTATTCATAAATTCTTAGAAGAGGCTTCGGATGAAAATATTGCTGAAGCATTTGGAATAAGTTTTGACGAATTAATTGAAAGAAGACTTGACGCACTTGCAGGTGTTTATTCACAAGTAGAACAGCAGAAGGCATTGCTTGCGCTGAAAAGTGGAGATAAAAAAGATTTTAACCACGCTAGGAATTTGGCATTCCTTGAAACACATGCTGAATTAAACGCCAATAGAAGCGTAGGGCTAATAGGTGACGACCCAGAACTTGACGAAGTGCTTGATTCATTTATTCTTGGACCGACAGAAAGAGATGTTGTCCCAGCCACACCAAGTGGCTTAATAATCCCAGGCACAACACCAGAATATGACGGCGAACTTATAATTCCAGGCGCTCCACCAATTCCAGGTGGTGAACTTATTATTCCTGGCAGGAGACCAGATGTTCCAATTGATGCTCCAAAACCAGTAAAACCTAAGAGACCAATTTCTACAGAAGGATTTACTGAAACAATTCTTCCTGAAAACGCTGGTCAGGTGATTAGGCCAAGCCGTCCTGGTGGACCAAGAGCGCCAAGACAACCTCGTCAACCAGCAGGAATGTTTGAAAAGAATAGGAACGGAAAAGTTCCGACAATGATTCGTGAAGGAAGATTCACTAATCAAGACATTGAAGAACATATGTACGGAGAAGACGGCAAGAGCGGTCTATTTGGAATGTTCAGAAGCGCAAGAAATATGCGCATTGGTAAGGGTTATACGGCTACAAGAGACAGGCAAAGAAAGAAACTTCTAAACGACCTGATTGACACAATGGGTGTCTCTTTTGAAGAACTTGATGCAATGTCAACAAAAATATCAAACGGAGAAAAACTATCTCCTGAAGAACGACAGAAGTTAATGAAGGCAGTTGAGCATCTGCGCAATGGAGCAAATGAATTCAAGAGAAAGTCAGAAGAAGCAAGAAGAAGATACGAAGAAAGAAGAATCAGGGGGCGTACAAGCACAACCGATGGATACGATGATGTCAGTGATTTTCAAGCAGACCTTGAATCAATTCAAGACGAAATTGAGATGTATGAGAAACTTTTTGCAAGAGTAGGAAGAGGCTTTGCTCCAGCGGTTCATGACATCTTGACAATGGACGATAACGGACCTTATCCAAATAGACTGGGTCAGTTGCCTCGTACCCCAGGCACATACAGAAACGACCTAGCAAGCGTGAAAGTTTCTCAAGACAGTATTTTGTCTCCTGCAGAAATTGAAGCAATTGACGGTGTTTCCATTAATCCTCCAAAACAGTACTTAGGAGCAGGCTCAGCGCCTCAACTTGAAAGAGATATAGCAGACTCTGTTGAGATGTCTTCTGCCTTTGTAAGACATGGATTGACGCCACCATCTGGTTCTGGTGTTCCTTCTGACGATATTGACAGAGCGCTACCAGCAATGCAGGGAATTGACAAAACTTCACTTCCAGAAGACCTTGTTGTTGAAATAGAAATTGAAATAGATACGGATGAAGTTGGAAGTCCTGGAAGTATTTATGAAGTTCCATCAATTCATACTGGTGAAATCAAAAACGATGACCAGCAAGGTCTTGCAAGTACTTTTAGCGATATTGGTGGTAATGCAAGAATTGGTGCTGGTGTAGTCGGAAGATTAATCGGAAGTAAAACTGGAAGAAAACTTATTGAAAAAATCGGCGTTGACCCAGAGCAGGCAGACTTAGTTCAAATGATTTCTGAAGTTGCTATCGGTTTTTCGGTTGGTGGCCCTGCTGGAGCGATTATTCCGCTAGCAAGAAGAGGCGGAAGAGATGTTAGTGAAAAAGCGCTTGAAATCATGGTTGAAAGAGGATGGATTGAAAAGTCTGTTGCAGACAAAATTATTAAATATGGTTTAGACAGAATCGCATCAGAAGGTTTGCCTGACGAGATTATAAAAGCAGCAGAGGTCACAAAGGATGCTTTGCTTAATGAAGACACAAAGAGAAAGGCTCTTGAAATTGGTTCTACCCTACAAGAGCGCTCAATAGAACTAACAGAGGCTGCAAGAGAAAGAGCATCAGAAGCAACAGAGGCTGCAAAAGAAAAAGCATCACAACTTGCTGGAAGAGCAAAAGAACAAACATCAGAAATCGTTGGAAGAGTAGGCGATAGATGGAAGAGAAGAAAAGATAGAGAAGAGGAAAATCCATTTTCTAGAGACCCGTTTGGTAATCCAATAATGGAAGAAATACCATCGGACCGTGGTGGACTGGCTTCAACATCTGAATCAAATGAACCATTTACTAGAATATCTATACAAGAATCAAATCAAGAACTTGATGAATTTGTTTCAAGATTTGAACCTAAAAAAATTAAATCTTCTAAAGTTGTTATAAGGAGACAAGAAGAGGTTTTTTTAATAAATAATGTTTATAAAATAGGAAATGAAAATATAATTTTTGCTTCTCCATCTACATTTACAGCAACGGACGAAAATATAAAAGTCATTGAAATGAATCCATTCTCAATAACTGGATTGGATAAAACATCAAAAGAAGGGCAAGATTTAGCGCTTGATTGGTTCCATGCAAGAGCAGCAATTCAGGAAGATGCCAATGAATTGAAAATAAACGAAAGCGGAGGAAAGATTGAAGCACTTTTATACGCTGGAATAAATGGTGATGTAGAAGCAATGAGACTTTTTAAAGAATTAGCCAATCGCGGAAGAGAACTTGCCGAACAAATTCGCAGAAATGAAGCAGCAGAAAAAGCAATACCTGAATCACGGAAAAAGGAGATTGCTTCAAAGTTCCCAGAAGGAAGACTGCCCACCATTAAAGACCTTGTTGCTGTAAGACAATTAAGTTTTGAGCCAAAATACGACAAAGATGGAAATCTTATTTTAGAAAATGCTTCTGATTATGACATATCTGTTTCATACGAAGCAGACGGAACTCCATCAAAAGAAACATATAGGCCGTCAAGAACTTCAACTCACTTCACAATTAACTCTGTTGTTGCTTTTCACGATAAATGGAAGCCAGGACCAAACGACTATGTAATGGTAATTGATTTTGAAAAAATGCTTGAAGCGAATCCAGGAAGTCTTGATAATCTATATATTGAGGATACATTTTTAACGCCAAAACCTGGACAATCACTGACTATACCTGAAGGATTTTTTTATGTTGAAAAAATTGAAGGAGATAGAGGGGAAATACTTCAAAGAGGTATGGAGAAACTAGGTAAAGGTAAAGGTTTTGAGTTTGAAATTGGAACTGGTGGGTCAGATTCTGGAACTGGTTCACCTGAATATCAGGTTGATGCTTTAAAAAATATAGCCATTGAGGAATTGGGAATTGTTCCTGGAAGTGTTCATACACAGCATCCTCTTTATATTGAGAAAAATATTGACCCTGTAATAAAAGGTGAAACTGAGGAAATGCCAGACATTCCATCAATTGCAAGCAATATATCTCTTATTAGTGAGAATGCTGTTTTGCAATTGGCATCAAAATTAGGATGGGATGATTCAAGCGATAAACCAGTTGTTCCGTCTGTAGCATAGAGAATTTTATGAATAAAAAATCAAAAGTAAGAGTTGTTGTTCCGCAAGGCTCAAAAGGAAAAATCAAAGATGGTAAGACTTCAGCAACTGATTTAGTCATGCCACCAGGGAAAATAAAATTTACTGGGGTAGGTGAAGATGGAAAACTAGAGGCTGAAGTAGTTGAGCAGATGTCTGCTGCTGACTATATGAAAAAAGTTGAAGAGACATCAAGAATTGTACAACAAAATTCTGGAGATAAAAAAGTTTCTTTGTTTGCTAAATCACGGGCAGACAAAGCAAAGAATGCAAGAAAAGAAATAATTCTTTCTTCAAACACGCCTAAATCCCAAACTGAAATAGCAAAAATGACCCTTGAAAAGGCTGAATCAATAATTGAAAACGCCCAAGAACTAGGAATGAACATCTTCACGCCATCTTCTATGAGATATGGCGACAATCAAATAACAATTAAAAGATTCTACGAAGAATACGAAAATAATCTTTTTGAGTCAATTGAAAAAATAAAACTAGATAACCGTATAAAACTTTTTGATGATGTTAATGAAAAGGTAAGAAAACTTATTTCCTCAAGTTCCGATAGGCAACTCCGTCTTGCAGTACAAAGTGTTGCTGCGCTAATACATCAAGACATTGATAGAAGAGTCCGTGTATCAATGTCAAAATCTTCCCTTGAACAATTTATTGCTTCTGGAAAAATTCTTAATATAGATGTTGACAGTGAGTCTCTAAAAATGTTTAAAAAGAGCAGAGACTCAATGCTTGGCAATAGCAAGGGTATTGACAAGTTCTCAATGACTCCTGTTGAGTTAATGCATGGAACATTTGTTGTAAAAACAGAAGAAATGCTCTACTCGGCTGGAACGAGAATTGGCTCCGAAGAATTTGCAGATAGCGGAAGAGGAATAGAACTTGTACTGAGAGCAGAAAACTCTCCACGAATTGGCTACGGCAGAAAAGACTCCTATGAAGATAATGGTGTTTTTACTTTTATAAACGAAGAAGACCCAAGAATTATTGAACTCGCCGTATTTGGTGGAGATGGAAAATTTGAAGAATCGCAACTATTAGAAATACTTGAAGCATATGTAACTCGTGATATGTCAAGTATTCTGCGCAAGAATGAAGATGAAACTTTTGAGGCTTTTATTGTTGGAGAAATATCTCTTAACGACATTGAGCACATCAAGATTCCTTCATCAATATTTAAAGTAAGAACAAAAAGAGTTGCTCCAAGCGACCCAATTGGTGGAAAAACGATACTCACACTTGCTATGCGTGGAAGAAAATTGCCAGAAGGAAAAATACAAGAGTTCTTTGAAAAAGATGGAACAATTGGCGGTGGCTACTCTCCTAAGTATTTATCTTATTTACTTGAACATGAAGCGGGCTTAGAACTAAAAGAAAGACTCGTTTCACTTGGAGTACAAGATGTCATTTTTACAAACAAAGATGGCATTGACATGATGGGCGAGAAGACATGGTCAACACCAAAGCCGAACCAAAAATTTGGCGTTGAGGCACTTAAAGAAATTGCTAAAAAAGAAATAGAAGCAATTCTTGACAAATATGCCCCTAAGCCTGAACCAAAGAAACTCCCACCATCAAAGAAGGAGGGCTGATGAAGGCAGTTTTAGTAGCGACTATTGATGGAGAAAAGAAATTATATTATGTTCTTGACTCAAGAGATAAAAACTCAGATGGTGTTTTGGTCCATGAAGATAAGCCAAGAGTGGTCAACTTTTGGCGAACCGCCACGAGAGCAAATAATCTAGTACCATTGCGTTCAACGAAGTTTCATGATTATTTATGGGATGGCGCTTCTGGTGAAGACAAAGAAGTGTGGGAACGAGTATTCGTGAAAAAAACTCAAGATGTCAGCGAGTCAATGGCATCTGGTGTAACAATTTCAACAGATGTCATGAAATCTAAGCCAAAAGAAAAGTCTATAAATACTAGGGCTATGGAATTCAAAACATTAATGCAGACGCAAAATATAAACATGATTAGAAACAAGGCTGGTAGGCAATGAGCGATTACGAGTACAAGGCACCACAGGACGCAATACTTGACCTTCCACAGGAAAAGTTCACTGGAGACATTCTTAAGGGTCGTGGACCAAGAAGAGGAAACCTGGAGCGTCTTCTTCGCTATTGGCGTCCAATCATGAAGAAGCCTGGTGGATTCCGCAGATGCAAGGTAATCCTTGCAGACCACCCAGAACTTTACCCACTGAGCAACATCTGCGCATGGCTTCACCATGAAACAACTGGTTTGTGGCCAAACGAAGGGTGCCATCATCCTGGGATGAAGAACTGTCGCAAGAAGTTAAAGGGTGTAGTTGGTGGTTCTGTATGGTCAGATTCTGAATTCGGCAACAGAGTAAGAAAAATGACTGGCTCTAAAAAGAAGTCTTTGGCTGAAGAGGTTGAGCAGTATGAGGACTCTGTTGTCACAAACGCAGATGAAAAACATGCGATACTTGTAATGAGAGATTTTTCCGATATGGAACCAGGCTTTTGTAAAGTATTGTCAGACGATTCAAGTTGGGAAATTGAAGGCGAAGACAATGATGGAGAAACAAAGTCTCTCCCATATACAAACCGTGACGGAGATTGCTGTTGAGTCGTTCTGAGATTTCTTTTGTTAGAAGAAGAGTAACTTTTCTATCTTCCAAAAGCGCTATTAAGACAGCGCCCTTAATCCGCATGCGCCTAAACGGCGACCAAAATGTTATTGAGTACAAGGCTCTTGCTAAGCGTTCTGGTTTAACGAGAAGATACGATGTAAAAGTTGGAACAATTGGAACTCATTCACCAATTGGTCAGGCTGTTCAGGCTATTGGTTCTGCTGTCATACCAGGAAACCTGAGCCCAATTAGAAGCCCAATCCGTTCTGGATTGTGGGGAGCAGTCACTCCAGGAAAACCGAGAATCCCAGGTGGCACTGGTGGGGCAAACAGAGCCTATAGATGTCCAGAGGGTTACCAGTATGGCGGACGCTTTACAGACAGCAGACTGTCTACATGTGGAGCAAAACTTTTTGATATTCCTTCACCTCTTGGATTAGCAATTGGCGCATTGAGAAGACTCGCTCGTGGTGCTAGAGCAGTTGCTGCTGGTACATCAACTCCGATTACTGGAGAGACGCCACCAGATTCATTAGTTCAATCAAGAAAACCACAAATCCCAAGAGTTGGTAATCCAAATCCAGCGGCAAGAGCAAGCGCAGCAAAAAATCTTGTTACGCAACTTGGTCAAGTAAATACCCCAACTGCAAGAATGGTTCGCAAAGACGGATTCGTTCTTGAACCAGTTGTTCCAGCACAAGTTCTTAGAGCGATTCCAGACAACCGAGACATGGAAGGTGCCGACTATTTGCTTACAGTGCAAGACCTTCCTCAACTTGGTGGGCAGGAACTTGGTCTTCTTTCTAATACTGGCGTTACAAAACTGACATATGTTCTTCCAGGCGGTTCTGTTCTTTCTCTTGAGAAAAAAAGACCTCTTACCGTTGGCGAAAGAAGAAAACTTGGAAGAACGGTTAACGCCGCTGCAAAAATTGATGTATCAAAAGACCCTACGGCGAGACTTAAAGAAGTCGTCCTCCAGACTGGTGACGGTATTGGTTATTCAGAAAACTTTGTCAATATCAAGAACCCGAACGAGATTGTCGGAAAACCAGGTGGAAAGACTTCTCCAAAATGGGTTGATGAAATTTTCGGGAAAGGTAGAAAAGCAAAGCCAGTTGCCAACGCAGATAGAGCCACTGATTCAAACGCTGCAGTTGGTAAAGAAATCACAAGCCTCTCAGAAGCAATTGAACAAATTACTGCTGGTCGCTCTTTGGCAGAAATTGACCCATCAATACTCCAGCAGGCAATTACCAAAGCAAATGTATTTAAGAGACAAAAACTTGACAACAGAAGAGAAATCGTTGAGACACCAGGTGGTAGCAAGTTCACTCTTCATACTCCATCAATGGAATACGAACATATTGGCCAAAAGTTCGCATCTGATATGCAGCAACATCTAGGACTTGAGTCTCCAGATGTTTTGTTTGTTGGAACTGGAGAAAAGAGAAAGTATCTAGTTGAAGACCCAGCAACCCTTATCCGTGGCTATCAAGTAGATAGAAAGAAAACTTTCTCAGATTATAAGCCAGAAGATGTGGCAAAGATGCTTGTATCCGACTGGTTGACTGACCAAAGAGTCAGAGACCCAGGCTCTGTTGTTGCTGTTTCAAACGGTTCTGAAACTAAACCAATTGTTACAAATAACTTTACATCTGGTCTTACAGACCTGGCAAATATCTCAATTGTTGACCGTCAGAAGATGGCTATTGCTGACTTCCTAAAAGGACCAGAAGGAGATAGATATGCAGCCTATTTCCAGAAGCTTCAACCACAGCAGAGATTTGCCTTTAGAAGAGAGATTGACGCTCTACTATTAAGGGCTAGACAATTTAATTTTACTCAATTCAAAAATCGTCTTTACAGTGACGGAAAACTAAGTGATGGCGAAAAAGCGCACTTAAATATTATTGGAAGAATTCTTGATTTGAGAATTCAAAAATACGCAGACAGTAGAGACACACTCATGGAAATTCTTGGAGCCCAAAAATGAAACAAGTATCTACCCTTTTTGATGCCTTACGCAATGAGAAATTCGCTGTTGCCGTAAAGGACGATAACGGTACTAGATACTATGGCGTTGACGGTGCTGGCAGAGAATGGGCGCAGTGGGCAAACGCTGTTGACACAAAGAGCCTTGAGTCTTCTCAACTTCCTGCTGGAGTAATCCAGGGACCATTTAAGAACACAACAGACATTGCTCTTAAGTCTCTCATTAATTCTCTTGGTTATTCACAGCCACAAAACGGTATTACGCCAGAATCAAAGGCTTACTCGTATAAAAGTTCTTACAATGTTCCAAATGGCGCAAGAGTTCCAGCCGTTATGGATACTCCAATTTCTCATTTTACGACAACTCAATACACGAGCGCAGTTAACTACAAAGCCCTTGCTGTAAGAACACAAATCAAAGAAGGTAGTTTCCTTTTTGAAGCAAGAGCAAATAACTATGCGTTCAACTTTGAAAAGTCAATGTATAACTCAATGCCTTCAAAAGCAGAAATCAAAACTCTTAGACAAAGAATTGACAATAATCTTGGTCGCTCAACAGAGAGAAGATTGGGCCTCAAGTTAAAGAACGCAATCATTGAAACTGGTGAAAGAAAAAACATTGGCGTTATCTATGGACTTGAAACAAAGAGCCTTGGCGAGTCTTTGGAGCAAAAAGGTATTGGACAAAGAATTGGTGGCGCTTCAAGACTTGCAAGAAGAGCAGCAAACTTTGACCCCAAGGCATGGGACGGCGATGGAGATGGTTTAGTCCAGGAAGGCACTCCTTATCAGAGACCAGCAATTCCAGGTGTAAACGACAGAGCAAGTGGTGGGGATTTTGACCCAAAGATTGTTGAAAGAGCGTTAGAAAACTTTAAAAAGAAACAACCAAAAACTTTCAACGGGATAAAGCCAAGAGAAGGTGAACTGGAAGAAATTAAGAAGGGCCCACAAAGAGCGTCTGGCTTGCCTAGTGGTGGGATGCGCTCCCGTGTTTCAAAAGCAAGAACACAAAGACAGGTTGAAGGTCTAGCATCTGCGAGTTCGCGCTCAAAGAAGAAGTCAATCGCAAGAGCAATTCCTGGTGTTGACAAAGTAAGCGATAAAGATGGTGAAATTTGGGATTCTCTTACTGATGAACAAAGAGATTTGGCTGAACTTCAAGCACAGCAAGCATATAAAGACTTGATGGACGAAATTAAAACACTAGATTCAGACTGGTGGGATTCGTTCTTAGAACAAAACTCAAAAGTTAAGAAAAAGCAGAGAATTGACGAAGACGGAAACGAATGGAATAAGGACTCAAGAATTGCTGGAGAAGCATTTACAAGTTATCAGTTAGCAGTTGAAGACGCTATTGATAATTTGAAAGTTCAACTTTCTAGTATTAATTCACAAATTTCTGGAACTTCAGACCCCGAGGCAAAGAAAAAACTGGAAAATAAAGCGAAGCGTCTTTCTAAGCAAATTGAAAGAGCGCAACAAATGATTGACGATTTATTAACTTTTGACCAGATGTACAAGAACGAAGATTGGTCTCTTCTTGAGCATATTCACCCAGAAAATAGGCAAAAGATTTTGGGTACAAAAGTTCCAAAGGCGCAGCAGGGTAATTACAAGAAAGTATTTGGCGATACTAAGCCACCAATGAAACTTACCGACCCTTCAACAATTTTTGAAAAAGAAATTATCTCTGATAAACCACGACTTGGTGAAAGAACAGATACAAGACTTGCTGATTTTGCTAGAAGAATTACTAGACCTAATCCGATTAGAGCGGAAAAGAGAAGGCTCAGAAAAGAAGGCAAGGGTAAGACCAGAACCTCAGAAGAAGCAAGAGACAGAGATACAAAGATTAGAAGAAGAATTTCTAAGGCGAAGAGAACAATAAAGAAAACTATTCGCAGCAAGAGAAATAATGAGCAAATTAAAAAAGACATTTCTACAGCACGCAAAAACAACAACACTCTCATAAAGAGAGATGGTGAAAATAATCCAATTGTTGATGCATCAACTATTGAGCGTTTTGCAAAACTTCTTGTTGGATATAAGCCTTCAGAAAACAGAAAAAAATCTGCTAAAGGCAAAAATGCAGACTCTTTCCTTGGACAAATTTGGGACTCTCAAGGTTTCTCTGCCCTACCAACAGTTGTTACAAAAGAAGAAGCAAAAGAACTTATTGCTCAGGGGTGGACACCAATTCAGCGTGGACACGGTGGACTTAAAAAAACAGAAGCAAAAGAAAACATAGAAGACTACCTTTATGACCCATTGAGATACATCACTGGAGAGGGAGGAGTCGCGGTTGGTCCAGGAGAATACTGGGGTCACCCAGAATCCACAACCTGGGATAGATGGATTAACCCAGATTCAAGCAACCTCGGAACAATAGCCATGATTCCACCAAGTACAAAAATAATTTCTGAAAGTGATGCTGGAAGAATTAAAAGAGATGGCGACACAATTGCAGATGCTGTTGACGGATATCTAAAAGGTGCAGGAAGTGGCGGTAAAGCAGAATCACTTGACCCAGCAGACCTTGTCAGAGAACTAAAAGAACATCTAGCAAAAGCGCTACCATCCGACTCGTCTGTATGGAGCACTGAAGTAGGAAAGGTATATTCTCAGATATTCAGCCTTATGGAGGCTGGAGATACTGCCGAGGCAAAACAACTTTTTAAAGCGCTAAAGTTCATGATAAAACAAAGAGATTCTCATAAAAATATTTACGCTATGATTCTTGGGTATGATGGAATTGACTATGGTAAATCAGATGGAAGACTTCTTATGTTTAACAGAGCAGCACTTACTGTTATGGATACAGCGATTCCGCTAGAAGAAATTAAGAAAATGGGAGCAGGCCTCTAAAATGAGCGAAGAAGAATTTGTAAAAAAACATAAAGAATACTCCATATATGGAGATTGGCCACCTTTTTCAATATCTTCAAAAAAAAGATATGAATATCTTGACGATGTAGCAGATGAAGATAGGCGAATAGGTTCAAAAATGAAGGCTAACGACGCTGATGCTTTTGACAGAATGTATTCAACTATTGAAGTCAAATGGAAAGACGACCTTGAAGAAGCACGCCTTTATCAAAAAAGATATGGCGAAGAAAAGATTGATGCATTTTTGGCTGCATTAAAACTTGAAGGTTTAGAAGAAGACAGCGACGGCGTTCCATTCGGGATTTTTTAGTGTGGAAAGCGAACTTTCTCAGCAGATTGCTGCAGTAAGAGCAGCATCTGAACTCGGCTGTTTTGGAGCGCATCAGGTTGCTGGTGGCGCTTGGATGCCATGTTCTTCAACTAAGCAGTTTCTTGCACTAACTATTGGGGAAGAAGTTAAATCACGCATGTCTCTTGACGAAATGCGTAACTGGTCTTCAATTAGAAAAGCAAAAGGCAAGAAGCGTAAAAAGCGGTGGGAAAAACTAAGAGAGAGAAGAATTCTAGGAATTGACTCTCTTGAAGGCGGCGGTTTAGTTTCTGGAAATTCTCGTACATCTGCAAATGTAGTTAGCGGTGGAAGTATTCCTCCAATGACATATGGCAATGTGACTCCTCCAAATATGTCAACAAAAACCATTCAGCCAGCATTTATGCCAAGAGACAATGACCCAGATGTTTTTGTTGATATTGAATCTGCGAGAAAAAGAGCACAGCAACTTGGCTGTATCGGTGTAAGTCGCAGAATGTCTAAAGGTGGCAAGACTGTATGGATGCCGTGCACAAACCTTACTGACTATAACAATCTCACTGGAATGACTGCACTTGGAAGACTAAATCAGGCAAAAAGAAACGACAGAATCGTAAGAACCGTCATTAAAGATGAGTTAAAAAGAAGAAAGAAAAGCATTGCAGAAGATATTCTTGGCAAGGCTCTTGGTCCAAAACTAAGAGGTGTTGGAAGAGCGATTACCGATAGGTTTGACCCGAATGCTATTGACGGTGACGATGATGGACTACTCCAAGACTCAACCCCATTTGAAAGGCCTAATGTTCCTGGCGTAAATGCACCGCAAAAAACTAGAGTTTCAACAGAAAAAGAAGTGGCACCAAAAGACATAGAATCTATTAAAAACTGGATTTCTAGTCTTAGTCCAAAAGATAGGGAAGACTTTAGGTCTGAACCAATTGAAGCATTTGACCCTATACCAGGATTAGCATCAAGAAGAAGTAGTTCTGGAACAACTGCAATTGGATACAATCGTGGTCCGCGAAGAATGACAAAGCCTTCAAAGCCAGTAAGCGTTGACGGATTAAACAACCCAGAGGCAAGTCCTACCAATCCACTCAGAAACCTTGGCGGGAGAGCAATCGGTCAAATTATTCGTGGACTTGTTGACCCAAAAAATAGAGGTAAAGCAAACCGCAAAACATATATTCTTGGCGGAAATACTGGTTCTGGTAAAAGCACTGTTCTTGACTCACACTTAATCCCTCAGGGTCTTGTTCCGTCAGAGACAGAAGCAGCAATCATTGACCCAGACTTCGTAAAGAAAGCACTTCCTGGCTATGACGATGGGGCTGGTGCTGGAAGGGTGCATGGTCAATCTCAAACAGTCACGGACAAGATAATCAGGGATTCAGCAAATGACGGACTAGACATGGTTATATCTGGTTCTGGTGCTTCAAGGCAGTTGACACATATAAGACAAGCGAAAGAGCGTGGTGAATCAGTAATTGGACACTGGGTCCATGTTCCACAAAGAGTTGCTTCTCAGAGAATTAAGAAAAGAACAGAAGAGAGCGGTCGCTATATTCCAGACAATACAGCGCACATGGCTGCAAGTATCCCTAAAACAATTAGTTCTGCTTTTGAAGAAGATTTGCTTGATGAGTTTTATTTATGGGATAACGATATTCCTGCAGGTTCACCACCAAAACTTATTGCAAAGAAGGTGAAGGGAAGCAAATTTGAAATTTATGACCAAGCAAAATTTGAAGAATTTGCTGGTGATAAAAAGTGGGCAGACAGATGGGTTAAGGCTGCTGAAAGAAATGATTCAAAATCCAGTGGTCTCGCTTCTGTCTCCAAAAACTCCATAATAGGAAACCTGTCGCCGCAGAGTGGTCCTCTTAGTCAAAATCAAGCATTTGTTGCTGAAGCAAAAAAAGAATTTGATGGAGTAATTAAGGCGCTAAAAGATTTCTTAATGGGAGATGGACAGGGAGGAACCCTTCCTCTCTGGAGAATCTCAATGAAAAAATTCCAAATTGCTAAGAAAAGTATTCAAGATGGTTCATATCGCCAGAGATACGCAGAGTTAAATAGAAATGTAACTCGTTCTGATTTTCAAATTGATAGTAATTTGACAATTCCAGAAGATATTGACGAAATAGTAAAATTCTATACACCAGAAAAAAAAGCAAATGAAACACAGTTAGAATTTGCAAGAAGGTTAATAAAATCGCATCCATCAATTATGCATGGAATGGCAAATGACCCAACCATGTATCCATTAACGATGGGTTCTAAAACATTTAATTCACCAGAAGAAACGCTTGAAGATATTCTTGACAGTATTGATGTTGATTACACCAGAATAAAATCATTAAGAAAAGCACTAAAAGAAGAATTGCTTAATAACAAAGCATTTGCTGAACTAGTAAAAGAATTTGGTATACCAGTATATTTACCAGTAAAAAATGAACCAAGTGGTGACCCCATGACCAATACGAATGGTTACCATATGTCTGCTTTTGGCATAGTCGGAATAAAGAGCAGAATCTTAAAAGATTATGCTCAAAATCCAAACTTAGAAATAAGAGTTAGCGGAAACAAAAAAATTACAATGGGTGGTCTACTCAGACACGAGTACGGTCACCATATTGATGCCGTATCAGTTGCTACTGACCCCAAGAACTCATCAGCAGCAATGTCTATAGCAAAGGGTTCATTGGATGATTTGTTTGAAAATACAGAAAATAGAATTTTAAAATTATTGCAAGTGGAAAACTTGGAAGAATTAATTGACAATTTTGAAGACATGCTTAATAATCTTCCTAATATAGAACAACAAATTTTTTCTCAATATACAACTGCTCAAAAAGCAAGAGTACTTGCCGCAACTTATATTCGCCCAAATATACAATCACGACTTTCAGAACTTCTATATGCTGGAGTTTTTGGACCACTTTCTGATAGAGGAAAGAACTTAACTCCGTATGCCGCTTGGTCTGCAGCAGAATTTTTTGCAGAGTCAATAATGTCTATAACCGCTAAACAAATAGAAAAAGCAATGAATAATTCTGGATTTGGAAAAATAAATCAGGATATTGTGGATTTCTTAACTGAGTACTTCCCAGGAATAAGTGAAAGTTTCTGGAGAACGATTGCTAAGATAAACGGCATAGATATTAAGTAGGGAAAATGACATCTTACAACGAAAAAGAAAAAAATGTAGAACTTGCTCAATTCATTGAATACCTTGACAAGCAGTTCTGGATTGCTAGTGCTGCTGGCGACAAAAAAGCAGCACAAGAAATTATGGATTTTAAGCAATCATTATCAGATTTTAAGAAAAAACTTGACTCAATTTTTTCTGTAGAAGAAAATGAAACAGACCCAGAGGTTCTTGATTTTATCAAACGCAACTTCGGTCAAAGTTGATAAAACTTTACAAAAACACCAGTACTTCCACTACGACCTAATAAATAGCGTTATTATTTCTATTACAGGGCTTGGTGCTTACCTGGGCCGTTCTTATATCCAAAAACAACTACCCTTACCAGGAGAAAAACAAAAATGTCAGACCAAGCAAGACTTACAGAATTGCAATCTGCCCTTCGTGCCAAGATGGCCGATAACAAGGCAATTGCAGACTCGTTCAGAATTGAAGACGGCACTGTCGTTGTCAATGCTCAGCAAAAGAGCGCATTTGACAAGAACATGCAAGACATCAAGGAAATCAAGGGCCTCATTGAGGGTCTTGAGGCAATGAACACCGTTGATAACTGGGGCTCACAGGCACCAGCAGAGTCAATCGCAGCAGCAGCAGCCGCTGGATACTCAGTGAAGAGCCTTGGCTCATCAAACTCAATCGGTGACTTGTTCCTTGCTTCAGCAGAATTCAAGGCACTCAACGGTGGACGCAATGGCGCAAACATGCCATCGCCATTCCAGTTGGGCGCATCACTCACCACACACAATGGCATGCATGTGAAGGATGTTTACTCGGCACTTCCATCAGGCACAATGGGCCGTGGCGCAGATGCACAATTCGGAACAATCCAGCGTGACCCAATCGTTATCCCACCACAGCGTGTGAAGCGAGTCCGTGACCTATTCCCAACCCGTACGACAACCGCTGCAGTAATTGAATACTTCCGCATGCTCGGCTTCACCACCACTGGTGGCGGCACGAACAACGCAGGTACCGTTGCTGAGCGTAATGCTGGAAATACAGCATTCGCTGCTAAGCCACAGTCATCAATGGTGTTTGAAGGCCATCAGGCTCCAGTTCGCACAATCGCTCACTGGGAAGCAGCACACCGCAATGTGCTCGCAGACGAGCCACAGTTGCGTTCAATCATTGACAACGAACTGATGTACGGTCTCCGTCTTCAGGAAGATGCTCAAATCCTTAACGGTGACGGCACAGGCGAAAACTTGACTGGTGTTCTTCAAACCACTGGTATCCAGGAATACGCATGGTCAGACGGTTACTACTCAGCAACCGCAGGCATGTCGGACACCAAGGCTGACGCAATCCGCCGTGCAGCAACCCTCTCATTCCTCGCATACTACGAGCCATCAGGCGTCGTGTTGCACCCGAACGATTGGGAAGACATTGAGTTGACCAAGGACGGCAATGGCCAGTACCTCGTTGCAGTTTCAGTTGCAATGGGTGGCGAGCCAAAGGTTTGGCGTTTGCCAGTCGTTGAGACTCCTGCAATCCCAGAAGGCACCGCACTCGTCGGCGCATTCGGTACAGGTGCTCAGTTGTACGACCGTGAGCAGGCTTCAATCCGTATCTCGGAACAGCACTCAGACTTCTTCGTACGCAACGCCATCGTGGTGCTCGCAGAGCAGCGCTTGGCACTTGCTGTGAAGCGTCCAGAGTCGTTCGTAAAGGTTGACTTTGACGCTGCCCCATCGGCATAATCAATAACAGCGGCCTAACGCTACCTTAGGCGTAAAGACCCAGAGAAACTCTGAAAA